>JAAOEI010000033.1_pt1 | contig 45511 bp, 65 predicted proteins | sample 7059261 | NCBI WGS metagenome assembly JAAOEI01 (sample SAMN14008812, study PRJNA610033) | viral metagenome | isolation source: viral particles filtered from seawater | place: China: Hangzhou Bay, Yangshan Deep Water Harbour | collected 2017-10-31 | reverse complement strand
GTTTCACCGAAGGTCTGATGGTCGGGTGGTCTTACCAGTGCGATCCTACCTCACGAATTTTGCCCCTTTTGGGGGGTGCGTCGAGATGTTCCCAAAACGCTCCGGGGGAAGTTTCCGACGGTTTGCGTCGACATTTCCGGGGGCGAAAGGGGAGAACGCGGGGGGAACGCGGTGTTCAGGCACGTTTGGTGGGGTTGATCTGTCCTCTTATCCCCTTGAAATTTTCAAAATCCCCTCGGCAATACTCACGCGCGTAAGTATTCGCGGGCGTTGTATTCGCGCGCGCGGTGTATTCCCATGCGAAAGAACTCCGGGGGGGACAACCCTTCGAGAGGTTCCGCCGACCGGAGGGGTCCCTATTTAGCACACACGGACTATTAACCAATGGTATCCGGGGGTATATTCCAGCAGATGGAGGAAAACAAACCACGGGTAAAAATCCATGAGTGGAATTCTGGAGTAGTACCTAAAAACAGAAAAATTTCCGGGCGGAATCAAGGTAGGAGAAGACTCATTGATAAGCGTACCCGCAGGAAATACATTCTAAGCCCCCTGACAGGGCACGAGCTGGACTCTTGGATAGTCTATTGGGGTCTGAGTGCACCCAAGGCTGCAGAGCTTCTGGGGCTCTCTGAGGAGGCCTTGGCCGAGTATCGTCATAGGGACAGGGTATTACCTAAGAAGGTGATGGTTGCTCTGAGGGAGATATGGTTTGAGGACCCATGGAATATTCAGCGGAGGTATCACTGTAAGAGGATTAGGTTCGAAGTGGAAACCACCCGGGCGAAGATCCCAGAGTACTCAGGGTTAGACCTAAAGGAGTTGATGATATGGAGGTATCCGGATGGTGCCTGCCTCATCAAGCATAGGCTGACCAAGGCGTGTTGCTTAGCGTATGATGGGCCCAACTTCCAGAGGAACCGAGAGCTAGCGCTGATAAGGATGGGTAAGATTGAACGAGAAAAAGAAGTATGTCGAAGGTCTCGTGAAGAGGCTGAAGCTGAGCAGGAAGCCAGTGTGGTTCGACCCTGCCCCCTCTGCGGAGGAGACATCAAAGCCTCAGCTTGAGCAGCATGATTGGGTGGAAGCCCATTGGCCGGTGGGTGGGTTAGGGCAGATCACGAGACATGGGTATGCGTGTAGTACCTGTGGTGCGAGACTCTCAATGACCACTATAATCCTCCAGGAAGTTGTAGAGAATGTGGATTCCCCCACAAGTCTTGATGTCATATATTGGATGTGTGTCAAAAACAGACGATCTCACCGAGGTTGAGTGGGAAGACCTGATCGATGAGGAAGAGGGTGAAATAGTACCTCTAGATACAGAGCTTTTTGTCACCATTGAAGAAGGCAAACGTCCCACCCTTCAACCAAAAACCACAGGCTACCTTTATCCTGAAATAACGCTGGGTTCTGTGAAGTTCATAATACAGCGTGGCTGCTCGCTCAGGTATATCTTGGCAGTATGCGGAAACGCATGGGGAGCGCTGGAAGACAGTGGACCCCCTGAAGCCTAGCATCGTCTTCAAAGAACAGAAGAAATGCAGCAAGTGTGGCCGGGTCAACAAGACCAAGGCTAAGTGGTGTAAGTCCTGCAGGAGTCAACACCGCAAGAATAAGCGACAGCAGGACCCTGTTCTTCACTGGGCAAAGGCTGCGGTGAGAGGTGCTAAGCGGAGGACGGGGTCTTGTTCCGTTACTGCAGAGCAGCTCAAGTCACAGGCGGAGAGACAGCAACTCAGATGCTGCTATTGTTCGAGGGCGTTCCAGTGGTTTAACCGGCGCTCTGGTAGGTTATCCCCTACAGTGGACAAGGTAGTACCTGATGATGGTTACAAAATAGAAAACATCCTGATTGCCTGCAGAAGGTGTAACAGGGTGAAGAGTGATGCGAGCCTCCAGGAGCTGAAGGGGATCGTGAAAGGGATAGAGAAATGGAAACAATCCTAATCCCAGAGATTGAGAGGAGAGAGATGTATATCTACTTAGTAACAGACGGTAAGGGCCGGTATTACAACACGGTACTTAATTCGGTCAGCACCGACTTCCAAGGGGCTCACCTGTTTAGGACCGAGGAAGAGGCGAGGTCGGTGGCTGAGGTGAATCATTTCATCATGAAGTTCTTTGCTTCTTTTGTGAGGACGAGGAGGGTTGATGAAGACCAAGAGTAAGGTTCACTGGGTCACAGTCGATGCAACGGGTAAACCCCATGCGGGTACTTATGCAGCGTTAACCCTACACATTGTGAATGACAGAGTGATGGCTAGTAGTAACCCTGAGCTGGATGGGATATTGTTCCAACGGTTCATGGCCTGGAGTAAATAATGGTCCGCAAGAAACTACAGGATTACTTTAGTTCTGTGCCGATCAGCAGGGACAACGGAATGCCCGGAATCAGGGTCACCTGTAAGATCTGTGGAGACTTTGAGGATATCACCAGTGGTGACGAGGGCAAGGCGTGGATGTCCTCCCACAAGAAAACGCACAAAGAAAAGCCACAGAAGACAAAAAAAAATCAGGAAGAAACTCTGGAGTCTCTCCTTGAACAGTACTGTGCTGCAGCCAGAAAAGCCTTCGAAACAAAAGACTTACGCGATAGATATAATCTTAAAGAAATAGGAATAGGTATCTTCCTTCACACATCTCCTAGGAGTAAACGCTAAGTTGTCACACAAGATACCCACGTGATATAATCTCCCCCCATGAGAAAATGGCTCGGGGAGGCCTCGCCTTTTCTCTTCCTCTTCCTCTTCAAAAAGATTTTTTAACCGGGGGAATCTTCCTCGAAGAGGGAAGAATGCTAACTGCCACGGCTCTTGCCCTCCCTTCGGGTAGACAAATTCCCTACACCAAAAGGGCGGAAGACATCTGAGAGATATCTAACCTCACCTTAACCAGACTGCCTTTCTTCCCCCTGGTCGTTACGTTGCGATTCCGACTGCAAAGTTTTTTTTAAGATGGGAATAGGAGGCCTGTACTTCCAGTTCAACCCATGACAATGAAATGGACGGTCTATTACTTCTACGTTGCCGATGTGATGGTAGAAGCAGAAACAGAAGAACAAGCAATAACTAAGGCCGAACTCACGAAGGACATGAGTCCACCTCTAGGGTGGGGTATGAACCTGGTTGGAGTTGAGGCAGAGGAACAAAAAGATGAGCACTAACATTATCGTTCTCCAGGGAAATCTGGCTACGGACCCCCAGTCTTGGGAGAGAGACGGGAAGATGAAGGTCAACTTCAAGCTGGCCACCAATCGTCAGTGGGGAGGCGAGGAGCACACCGAGTTCACCCCGGTCGTGGTCTTCGGAAAGATGGCGCCCCCCTGCGCTAAGTACCTGAAGAAGGGCAAGCCGGTTACGGTGACAGGCTCAATCAAAACACGCTCTTACGAGAAGGAGGGGCAGACCTACTACATCACAGAGGTCATCGCCGACAGAGTTGACTTCTTGGGGAAGAAGGACGACTAATAGAGGGTGAGGGGTTTGCTCCGCGTTTGCTCTCTAGTCCTCCTCCTCTCCCCCCTTAGCTGCGTAGAGAGTTGCGTTGAGCAAGCCCCCGTTTCAATCGACACGAATGCCCAAGTTTATTACGACGGGTACAAGGTGTGCGCTTGGAACATGCATATTGAAGGTACGTGTGCCGGATACAGTGCGGAGGATATTGTTGATGGCACATGGTACCGATGCAAAGATCTCAGAACGGGGGAGCCTGACTTAGACGGCTCTATCGTAATTGTGGTGAGAACAGGAACAACAACTGATGAGCAATGACAAATACAAACCAATTACTTGTGACGACTATGGCGACAGGAAAGGGTGTGGAGCAGAGATCTTTCTCTTGGTAGACAAGAAGTTCTCCAGGCCCAACCAGAAGAAGTACAAGCGGGTGGAGAAGTACAAGATCCCCACCTTTGATGACGAGGGTAACTTCGCCTTTCGCTGGGTTGAGCATGCATTCTTTTGCCCCCACTCGAACAAACTAGAGAAGCACAGGGAGAACCAGCGCCGCAAGGCGGCCGAGTTTCGCAATTCCCGCAATCCAAAAGATTCTCGCAGTGTTTCCAGGGTCGGAGATAGCGGATCCGGAAATTCCTCTCTGGATTCCATAGACGAATACATTCCCTTCTAGAGGTTCCCGTGTTTCTCGAAAACCTAGCCCTTGGCATCCTGGTTGGATGCGTCTGCATTTTATTCATATTGGTGGCAGCGAGTGATTGAAGCAGAGAAGAGTGTACTTGGTTCCATAATTCTCAACAACGATACCTTCTACGAAGTGGCCCAGATCCTGAGGCCGGAGGACTTCTATGATCCAGACGCTAGAGAATGTTTCGTTTCTATCCTTAGCCTGGCGGAAGAAGGAAGACCGTTTGACGCTACAACTCTCAGAGCCGTGGAAAGACCCCATATCCTGGAGTACGCTGAAACAGTTCCTACTGCTTCCAATGCTGTCCACTATGCCAGACTGGTACGGGATGCGAGTCTCCGCAGGGGACTTACGGAGGCAAGCGACAGGATCAAGCGACTGGCTGCATCTGAGGAGCAACTTGATCTGGTCCTTAGACAATCAGAAGAACTCATCCTCAACGTCAGACGACCAGAGGAGCGCGGAGATCTTGTCTCTGTGGGAGATGTCAGCAGGGAACTCTTCCCAGAAATAGAGAGAAGAAGTGAAGAAACCAATCCTCTTTCAGGACCCTCGTCTGGTTTTAAAAACCTGGACTCCCTTCTCTCTGGCCTTAGTCCGGGCGAACTCGTCATTCTCGCTGGGCGTCCGGCTATGGGGAAAACGGCACTGGCACTTCAGATTGCTTCGCGTGTTGCACAGTCCTGCGCGGAGGCTGTGTATGTGGCTGAACTCGAAATGTCAAAGGAGCAGCTTACTACCAGGCTCTATTCTCAAGAGTTGGGAATTCCGATCAACGCTTTTCAAAAGGGTAAACTATCGGAAGCAGGTTTTGACGAGCTGGCAGCTCTCTGTAGAAATATGGAGCACTGGAATCTCTGGATCGACGACCGTGGATATAACTCCGTCTCTGGAATACTTGCAGCTTGCAGAAGGCTCAAGCGACAAGAAGGAGGAATCAAACTCGTAGTCGTAGACTACCTCCAGCTGATGGATGGCGTGGGCGACAACAGAGAGCAAACTATCTCCGGAATTGCAAGAGGTTTGAAGCTAGCAGCGAAAGAACTTGAGTGTCCGGTTGTGGCGCTGTCTCAGTTGAACAGAGGTGTCGAGCACCGTGTTGATAAACGCCCGTTAATGTCGGATCTAAGAGAGTCCGGAGCAATCGAACAGGATGCAGATGAGATCTTGTTTGTTTACCGTGATGAGTATTACAATGAGGATTCGCCCGACAAAGGAATAGCGGAAGTCATTGTTGCGAAGAATAGAGACGGCCCGATCGGTACGGCAAAATTACTCTTCCAGGGTGAGTGTACGCGGTTCCAAGACTTCAACCCAGGCACCGGAGAGATCCATGATTGAAAACTTCATGCTGCAAAAACCCATAACCGAAGACGACGGAGAGCTGAACAAGAAAGCCGATGTTGGTAAGCCTCCCCTGTCCCTTCTCCCTCCAGAGGCAATGCTCGAAATTGCTAAGGTGTTTGGCCACGGAGGAAGGAAGTACGGTATAGGGAACTGGCGCAGACATGGTGTGAACGGGGACGGTCTTGATGCCCGGAACAGGTATCTGTCCGCTGCAATGCGCCACATTGTTTCGATGATGAAGCTGCAGGACAGCGACGATGAATCTGGTTTATTGCACGCAGCTCACGCCGCAGCTTGCATGATGATTCTCATCGAGCTTAGGCAAGCTTCCCTGGTGGGAGTGCCTTCAGAGGTCTGAGCCTGTCCTGCTTGTGACGTAGCTGGGACTTCTTGATCTTCTTCCTCACCAAGTCCTGGATCCTTATAGACTGAGCATCCTTCGGAGACTGCGGAACCTCGGGGGGCGGTGCCCTTAAGATTGCCGGGGCAGTTACGAAGTGAGCGTAGATCGCTAGGCAGTCGGCCATCACACAGTCATCATTCTCACCTGGGGGCGCACCGAGCCTTCCGTCTTCGTTTGCGTACAGTCTCCATTCACGCAGTGCGTCAGGGTGTCGGATGGTTAGCTCCTTGTCCCTCAGGGCGGCGCGAGCCCTCTCGATGATGAGTCTCTTGGTGTTGGCGTACGTTTTGAATCCGGGGGACCACACCTCCTTGTCTTGGTCTTGACCGACAGCTTCCTCGTTCTTGCGATGGTACATCTCTGCAACGCCGATCTCCACCAGTCTCTGACACGTAGAGTTGCCGGGTGCGTTAGCCTCCATCATCACGTAAGCGTCGTTATAGTGGGCAGACAGGTAGGCTATGATGTCACCAAGCAGACGAGCCCCAGCCTTCCCGCGGTAGCGCGCCACCTCCACAAGGTTGCTCCCGTCCGTTCTGTCCCACACGCTGGCTACAGACCAGTCCCCGGACTTGAGACCTTCAGCCGCGTCACCCCCAATCACATACTCGTGCCCTTCACGTGGACGTTCGAACTTCACTAGATTGCTGAACCACCATCGGTTGTGTTCCTGCTCCTGGAGGATAATCTGCCCCTCTTTCATAAGGAGGATCTTACCGTGCCACTCAGGCTTCTGGCGCTGGGCTTCGAGTCTGGTCAGGGCTGAGCGCTGGAACACTGCGGTGCCGGTGGTAACGAAGGCTTCTTCTGGGTTTGCGGGGTATTCCTGCCGGAAGAAGTCGATGGGCTCCAGTTTCTTTTGGTCGGTCGCTGAGCCTGCAATCTTCCCACGCCGCCACTTGATCTGCTCAATGCTGAGGCCGTAGGCCTCGATCAGCGCCTTCTCTTCTTCATCGAGATCTTCCGAGATGAGCTTCCTCTCCTCCGGGGAGACCGGGCTCCTGTACTCAGGGTCCTGCCACCATCCCCAGAAGAATTTGTACTCCCCATTCCAATCAGGAGGGGTAGCCTTGTGTTCGTCCCAATAAGCCTTAACATCCTCGAAATACATAGCTTTATCCCAACTGGGGTAGAAGTAGGCATCCAGGCCGTTGGCTGTGGTCTCCTTGAAAAAGATAGGGAAGTCGCCACAGGCCTCATTGGCAGCAGCGATGGCGTCACCGTTCCCGAAGTGAGCAAGCTCGGAGAGGTGGACGATGCGGAAGGTGTGGGACCGGGCTACGTTTTCATTCGCGCACGTGCAGATGAACATGCCGGAGTCATGCTCCTGATCCCACTCGATCGCCTTCGAGTTGTTCTTGTACATCTTCATCTTGAATTCAGGCTCTGTCACCGGGAAGAACCGGGTGAACCTGGTTGAGATGGATGCAATGTTGTGAGCGCCGTCCTCACGGTGGGCCATGATGAGACCCTTGCTGTGGGGGTTGAACTCGTTATGGTGGTACATGATGGCTTCGATCAGGGTGGAGATCCCCTCCTTACGAGGCTTGAGTACGTTGATTCTGACCGGGAGGTGGGTGATCTGAACGCTCTTATCGAACTGAGCCATGTACGTGGTGCGCTTGATGTTGAACTTCTCGATCTGCTCCTTGAGGGTGAGGAGGGCCTCCTGGGCGGGGTTCAGCTCGAAAGGCACCAGCCCGGTGATGTTTGGATTCCTGTGCTGAATCCTCAGGCAGTCCTTCATGAACTCCCTAATGTTCTCCTTGTAGTATTTGCGTATGTCCTTGCTCGTTGACGGCATGCTATCTATGATATAGGTTAAACCCGGATGGACGCGCAAGGTTTGATTTATCTCGGGGTCCTAGCCCTGAGCAACATCATCATCGTTTGGCGGCTCTGCCGAACAATTGAGAAGACCCAGACCATAGGAGGCGAATCCCGAGAGGTTCTAGTGAAGAAGCTGGAGCTGAAGGGTAAAGAAGCTAAGGGGCACAGGATTCAAACCCAAGAGGTTTTTAGCTAATGCCCCGTAGACTCAAAAAAGAAAAAGCCCTAGATCTGTGGCGCGGTTACGAAGAAAAATACAAAGACGCTGAAAGTTCCATGCTCTCCAAGATTAACACTTGGATGGAGCGTGCTGCCATGTTCAGGGGTATGCAGACCGTTCGGCGTGATGGGGTCCTCTACACAGATCAGGAGCCCACAGGAGAAGCTCGTGAAGTACAGAATTTTATCCGTTCTTTTGTTCGCGCTGCTGTTGCTTCCCGACTCGGCGCTTTTCCGAATCCTGAAGTACCAGCCGCATCGTCTGACGAAAAGTCTCTGGCGCGGGCTCGGGCGACTGAGCGTCTTCTTAAATCCTTCGTAGATGACGGGTGCTTCGATAAAGAAGAGGTAACCCGGGCGCTTACATGGGCCTGCATTGTCGGCGGCGCCTGGATCAAGCCCACCTGGGACCCGAACGCTGGCCGCCTTGTTGAGGCCGAAGATGTGGTCGACGAGGTTACGAACGAGGACGGCACCACAACCATCAGAGAGGCGAAAGATCCATTCGGGTTCCCTATCCAGAAGCTGCGCTTTGAGGGTCGGATCAAGCTGGAGTACGTCGACACTGTTGATGGTATTCCCGACCCCACGGCCAAGCGTTTCCGAGAGATGCGCTACTGGTGTCACCGCAAGGAGATGTCCCAAGAGGAGATGGAAGCGACCTGGCCCCGGGATTATTTCGGTGAGAAGACTGAGGGCAGGTTCGGTGAGCCTGGAAAGAATAGCGCTCCGGTCACCCGTGACTTCATCGCGGGCCTAGAAGAGAACAACCGCCCTGGCCAGTCGTCCAAAGACAATGAGAAGGTTGAGACCGTAGAGTACTGGGAGCGTCCCTCCGAGGCGTTCCCTAATGGTGTGCTCTGCATCTGGTCTGGAGCTATCCTTCTCTACCTGGGTCCGTGCATCTACGTGCCTGCAAGGATTCCTGCGGTCCTGGTCCTCGGTGACAACATCGTCCCATCAGGGTTTTACGCAGACGGTACAGTTGAAGACCTCATCCCCCTGCAGCGCACCCTGAACAGAGTTGAGACCAAGAAGAGGGAGTATGTGGACAACGTAGCCACCCCTCACATCTTCAACCCTCTGGGTTCTAGGGTAGACCCTGACATGATTGGCCAGGTTCCTGGGCAGGTCATCGATCACGCCCCGGGCCTCAGGCCCTCGGTAATGGAAATCCCCAACCTACCACAGGCTGCGTTCCAGATCCCCGAAGAACTTATCCAGCGCATGAAGGAGATCTCCGGGTACCAGGATGTGACGCAGGGCGCCAGTCAGAGCGGAGACATCTCGGGTCGAGCCATTGCCTTCCTGAGGGAAAACGAGCAGAACATCCGCCAGGCGGACAAGTCGATCTATCAGCGCGCAATGCTTGATATTTTCCGGCACATGATGATGCTGGCCAAGCAGTTCTACGAGGACGGCCGCATGATCAGAACCCTGGGCTCCAACAACGAGTGGGAGTTCAACGCCTTTAAGGATGAAGACTACGACTGGTTCGTGGACCTGGCGCCTGAGCTTGAGTCTGGTGCTCCGAACAGCCGGGCCCTCAGATACGCCGAGATCACAGAGTCTGCATCCATTGGTCTCTTCAATGACGAGATTCCCGGCATGAAAGAGGCTCGCATGATGCTGGGCTTCGATAATGCCAACTCCTCAACAACGGACCCCTATGCCCAGGATACAGCCATGGCGCGCAGGGAAAACATGCAGTTCGTTAGGGGTGAGCAGGTTGAGCGTGTTAGGGAATTCCATCACGACGAGATCCACCTCCAAGAGCACAACAAGGTCAGGAACTCTACCATTTACCTCGAAGCACCCCCAGAGCAGCAGATGGCGTTTGATCAGCACTGCATGATGCACGAGCAACAGCTGGCTATGAAGATGCAGAACTTCGGTCAGAAGCAAATGCTAATGCAGGGGCAGCCGCCCCCGGGCCCAGCGCCTGAGGGCGGACCGGGTGGAGCTGAGAGCCCGATGGACGGAGGCCACGGTGCCGTTGGCACAGATGATGTTGAATCTCAGGATGAGTTTGTGGCTAACGAAGTAGCCCAGGGTTCTTTTGAGGAATTCGGAAGCTAGACAGCAAAGAGGCGTTCAATCAGCTCGACGACTTTCCGGATCTCCGGGTTGCTCGTACGTGCTGCGACGTTCGCCAGCTCTGCTAGCAACAGTCCTCTAGCCTCGTCTTTTTTCACTTTCTCGGGCCGAGCTTCAGCGGCCTTTTTCGCTGCCTCGTCTCTCGCTTTCGCCTCGACAATTGCTTTGGGTTCAGGTTTCTTAGGTTTGGTAGCCATTAGTATTTACACTCCGCATCAAGTTTTTGGCATATAGCCGCTTGGTTTAGCTGAATCCGCCCTAGAACGCTTCTCATACTGTTGAAGTCCACTTTCGCTTCCTTCTTCATTTCTTTGATTTCAGCGTCTAGTTGTACGACCTTCTGCTCGGCCACGCCTAGTCTGACAGTGGCTTGCGCCCCCATCGCAATCGCTCCGACAAGGAGTGTGATCGGTCCCCAGATCTTTAAGATTGAGTCTAGAACCCCGGGGTCAGACATTGAGGCGAATCTATCATAGGACAAACCCTTGACGCAATCACATTAAAGATGTACTTCTTACCCATGGTCATTGTTTCAGGAAGCCGGCCTGTAAACCCCCGGTCCCTGATTCGGTTCGTCACCGTAAAAGCGTAACAAGGGAAAACATGAGCATAGAAGATTATCCAGATCCATCCACCACCAACGACGCCGCCAAAGCCAACATGCTCGCAGAGATTTTGGACGAGTCAGTTTCGGAGGCAGTGGAACAGGTCGAAACCCAGCCCGAAGAGGCGCCTCTAGAGGAAACCCTTCTTGAGGAAACCCCTGAGGAGACTGAGGTCGAGGCCCAGGATCTTTCTGATAACCTGGTGGACGAAGGAGATTCTGACGAGTCTTCCGAAGAGCCCCCTCCCAATGTTGGTCAGAAGGCTAACGAGAGATTCCAAAAGCTTGCCAATGAAAGAAATGCCGAGAAGGCAAGAGCGGACGCCCTGGAGGCTAAGCTCGACGCCTTGATGTCCAAGATGGACCGCGGCTTTGAGATTCAGAACGAAGCTCTTGAGATGACTCGTGCCCAAAGACAGGCGCTGATTCAGCAGCAAAAACCTCAGCTTCTCAGGAAGAGGATGATTGAGGCGGGGCTGGATCCGGCAGATGCTTTCCATAGGAAACACTTCCAACAGGCAGTGGCTATGGAGGAGATGCGTACAGAGCTAGCTCGTATGCGCCAGACCCAGCAGGAGAGGGAGGATCAGCTCGCCTACCAGAACTATGCGAATGCAGTCAGCTCAAACCTGGCCTCCGAGCTAGATGGGTTCAACGTCCCTGGCGAAGTCTTTAGTGACCTTGTTGATGAGGCGGTCTCATACGGAGTGAACAGGCAGGCGGACTCGATTGTTGCCGCGAAAGCCAAAGCCGATCAGCTGAAGAAGTTGTTGCGTAAGCCCGCTTCTAAACAGCCGAAGGGTGAGGCCAAGCGAGTGGTCGAAGCAGTCGCCGGTTCTGGCAGGACGGGAGGCAAGGCTAAGAAGCCTGCTCGTACCGCCCCTAAGACCAAGAGCTTCGGTGATTTCATCGATGACATCTTCAAGGGATAAAGCTGAATGGCAACCAACGAAACCTCAGTAACTGCTGGCGCCAGTCGTGGTAGTTTTGCTGAGCGACTCAAAGACAATTTCTTTCCGAAGTGGAATGATCACATCCACACCCAGACCGTAGTTGCGGACCTCATTGCCAAGAAAAAGGGCGTGATGGGTGGTAAGCAGTCTCTCGGATCCGTCCGGGATACTCTCCCGCAGTACCAGGGCATTGCGTTGCACGAAGATGCGACGTTCCTCGACCCGAGTGCTTCCGACTACTTGCAGCCAATCCTGCACGCACGCAGCCTCTACGGTGTCCTCCAGTGGACGGGCCACGTTGAGCGCGCTGCCCGCGGTGGCGACAAGATGGCCTGGGCCAAGCCCCGTGCCGAAGACATCAAAGGTGCTGACAAGCAGTTCCGCATCAACTTCGCACGCATGTTGTACCTCGGACCGTATCAGCCCCTGGCGACGGTTTCGTCCTACAACGGTACTACGGACGTGGCCACCCTTTACGGCCAGGACGCCCGCCTCTCCGGCGCAAGCGACTTCTGGAAGTTCGGGGCCCACTACCTCCGCAAGAACATGGCGATCATGCACACAGACGGTCTGACCAATTCTGTTGCCTCGGCGACGGTTGGTTACATCAGCGCGATCGACAACTCCACGTTCACGGCTCCGACCATTACCATTAAGTCCGACCTTGGTTTGGGCTCGGTGGTTAACTGGGCCACGGCCGATCCGGCGGATGGCTCCTTCATCCTCCCGGCTGACTCCCGTAGGTCGTCTCCGTCAACGACGATTGACAACTACGCGGGCATTAACGGTCTGCTTCAGATGGTTACGGACACTGCTCCGTACGCCAACCTGTACGACCTCAGCCGCTCCACCTACAACTCCCTCAACGGGCATCGCTCAGTCGACTCCGCGGCTGCCGAGCGTGACTTCTCCGAAGACCTGCTCCAGCTCACGATCGACCGCATCTCCGATGAAGGTGTGGGTGACGACGTCGACTGCCTCTTGATGAACAAAGCGGTTCGCCGTGAGTACGTCAAAGAGACCAAGGGTGACCGCCGATTCAAGGAAGTCCAGACCGAAAAAGGTTTCGGCAAGCTCATGTACAACGCGGGTGACAACCTTGTCCCCCTCACCGTTGACCGTGACTGCCCGGCCGGCATCGTGTTCTGCTTGAACAAGGCTGACTTCGGTTGGCTTGAGGAGTCTCCATTGGATTCCATCGACGAGCAGGGTGAGCGGTTCGTTGCATCGAAGGATGCGCACCAGATCATCATGCACAAATCCGGTAACGTCAAAACTGACACGCCTCTGAACAACGGAACTGTCGAAGACATCAAGTTCAAGATGCGTGACCTGACGGTCTAGGTCCTTGGAGGGTAGTAATGAATAAACTTAGTTTTGCAATTGGTGCCCTCCTTCTCCTTGTTTCTTCTACTGAAGCCTTCGCTGGAGGCATTGGGACGAGGAACTTGGACGAGGAGCGCAAGGCTGTTCGTCAGTGTTTTGTCGGTCTTGAGGCTATCGTCGCAGGTACTGACACCACCACCGGTACGGATGGGTTGATTATTGCGATCGAGCTGGACGGGGCTACGCCCACTGATCCGGCTGCCACCGATTATGCGATGATGCCCTTCCCTGCCAAGGTTGGTGTTGACATCGACGACGATGCTGAGGCGAGTGCTGTTACTTGCACCGTAGTTATCCAAGGAGTGAACCAGTTTGGTAGGCATGTCGCCGAGTCCGTCTCGGCATCTGAGACTGCCGTCACCACGACTCATGTTTACTCCAGGGTGACCAAGGCTGACGTTACAGGTTGCACCAATCAGGCGGTGAACGACCACCTAATCCTCTATACTTCACAGGAAGTGGGGCTTGGAGTGAAGGTCCGTGACGCTTCGGATGTGGAGCAGCTTTGTATTGCTGATTCCAGTGACTCTAACAAGGTTAAGTGTGCTTCTGCCGACAACGGCACAGCCAATGACGTAGCCTCTGCTATCGAATTGTCTTCAAGCACTATTGACCTATCTACTGCCCTGTTCGGAGATGTTCTCGGGACAGAGGTAGCAATCGCTGAAGGTGACATGGTCTGTATGACCGTGCGTCCTTCATTCTTCTAACTGACTCTAGAAGGGGGTCTCGGTTCCGGCCGGGGCCCCCCACCTGGGCCCTCATGAATACGCTGGTTCTTGTTGCTCTGATGTCGGTCTCCCAGATTGGGACTAAGAATATGGATAAGGAGCGGGCTGCTTACAGGCAGTGCGTTTCCGTTACGATCCCAACGATTGGCACTGACACCACCACAGGAACCAAGGGTATTATCAACACCATTCCAATTACCTCGTTGCCCCAGTCCGTTGGTGAGACGCAGATCCCGACGATTAACCAGGCTGGCAAGATCGCCTTCATGATAGATGACGCCGTGGAATCGGGGGCAGTGACCTGCACCGGGGTGGAGATCCATGGCCAGTTTGGAAACGGAGACGACGGCTATGAGTACATTGCCACCGTGTCTGAGTCTGAGACCAAGACGGCATATGCATGGAGCAGGATCGACAAGATTGAGGTGGAGAGCTGCACGAACAACGCAGTGAATGACCATCTCGTAGTTTACAACTCTCTCGATATCTACCTCGGAGTAAACATCCGGAAACTAGAGGACGTGAAGTCTTTCTGTATTTTCTTCTCTGATTTGGATTGTGCGATCCTGGACAACGGAACCATTTATGATGTTGAGAGCAATATCGACCTTCAGGCCAGCACTATAGACACAAGCGTGAATCTGTTCGGAGGGGTTCTTGATGCGGTGCCTGATTGGCCGGGGTCCGAGAAGGGAACTATATGTTCGGTAGTGAGGCCTAGTTTCTAATGAAGAAGTTTATCATCGTCACTCTGCTGCTCTTCCCTCTCGCCGCCCTCGCCAAGGTGGGCACCAAGAATCTCGACAGGGAACGTGTGGTTCACCGTGTGTGTACCTCTATCGCAGTTCCAGTAATCGGCACAGACACGACCACGGCGACCGCTGGTATCGTCAACTACATTGGCATTCAGAGCGGCACCGCAACGATCACCAAGACCTCTATCCCGTTCCTGAACCAGTACGCGAAGATCGGCTTCCAGATTTACGACCCTGTTGATGGCGGTCCTGTCACTTGCTCAAATGTGGAGATCTGGGGTGAGACCGCGACAGGCGTTAGGAACCACGAGACAATCGCTACAGTATCTGAGACCGCAAGCTACAGCACCTACGCATACGCAACCCTGGAGAAGATTACCATCGAGTCCTGCTCTGGCGAAGCTGTCAATGACCACCTTATGGTGTTTACCTCAAGACATCTTCATACCGGGGTAGTCATCACGAACTATAAGGATGTGGAGTCAGTGTGTGTTCTGGACGCCACGCTCCAGTGCGCAGCCTTGGACAACGGAACCATCTATGATATTGAAACAGCGTTCGATGCGTCCGCGAGCACCATTGATGTGAGCACTCAGATGTTCGGGGATACACTTAGCGGAGGGGCTGGAACCGTGGTGGCGGGTCACTATGACACTGTCTGTACCGTGGTCCGGCCGGGGCAGAATTAATGACATCAGTCAATCTACCTGACGTAGTCCTTGAAAGAGGATTCAAAAACAAACGCCAGCCCGGCATGGCCAAGATGTACCGCAAGCTACGCTTTGGGGAGTGGATGCAGGTAGGTGTCCATCAGGACGTTATTAGTGGTTCCCCTCAGGCGCCCAGGGAGATTCAGGCTCAGCTCAAGGAGGTTTTTGGGGAGAGGGCTGCGAAACTGGTCTTAGCTATTCACCCCCTGTTCAAGCGTTGGACCCTGTTCGAGCAGTTCAACTACAAGGGCCAGAAGATGTTCGCACCCGTGAGTGTCTTCATGACGGAGGCCAAGGAGGGTGTGCTGCCGGTGGATCTGCAGGGTCGCGGGCTCGATCATCTGACCGGGCAGATCGGAGAGTTTAGGCTCCCCAACAAGAATGACTTCGCCATCATTGAGAAATTCGATGTGAAGAAGTACGGAGCTGACGCTATCAACCAGATGCTGCACGAGCAGGAGGTTGGCCGGCTGCGTCAGACCCAGAAAGACTTTGAGAACGACACCCTCGCTTTCCATCTAGATAACTTCTGGTTGGCCATGCGGGACGCCCAAGCCCACTACTCACAGCCCTGGAGCACTAGGGAAGTCGAGGTTAAGAAAAACCCCAAAAAGTGGAAGATCACAAAGAAGAATGGGTATACAATCCGTGAGAGAGTTTATGGCGAGGAAGGTGAAGAGAATGCCAAAAAGGACATCGATAACCCTGCCTTGCTCTACGCACACGAAGAAGAAGTCCTTGAACAAATCAATGGAGCTAATGACGGATCCTCAAATCAAAAGAATAGTGTACCACGAGAACGGAACAAAGACGGTGGAGTACTTCGACGAGAGGCCTCAGTGGAACAAGGGAACAAAAAGAAATAGGAAAACACTGTAAATGGCAGACATCGTCACCACCCCGGCCAACAGGTCGTTTCAACAGCTCTTGAATACCACCAGGAGATTCCTTGGTGATACGTCTACCAATACGTCCAACCAGCGCTGGAGTGACCATGAGATCTTGGAGGCTATCGGCTTCGAGATCAGCAAGATGGCCCTAGAGCTGGGGATCATGGATGGTGCCGGTAATGCCGAGAACACCACGATGACCTACACTGCTAACGCTACCTCGGTGGCTCACGGGGTGAACGGGTACATCTACAAGATCCAGGACGAGACCGATTCCGCCACCCTGCCCAGGGTTATGGACCACGGGAGCTTCTTCGACCTGGAGAAGATTGGTGGTGGAGCCTACGACCAGAACCTAGGTGCCCGATATGTCTGGACAAATCAGGGCTATGCCAACATTGCAGTGCGACCGATTCCTTCGTCCGCTAGAACTCTTCGACTCTTTTACATGAGAGGGCCGTACTTCCTTGCGTGGGACTCCACGAGTGATGACGACCTTTCAGATGAAACACTTACCGACCAGCACGTCTACCTTGTCAGCAACGAAGAGCTGATTTGTTTGGGTGCTGCCTTGAGACTCAAGCGTGTTGACGGCGAGGCCACCGAGCACGAGCGCTTGGACTATATTGACCTTTGGGACAGATTCAGAGCAGGCGCGCGACTAAACCGTGGACCCGCCTGGGTACGCAACAATAGGAGATGGAGCTAAATGCACAGAGTATATTACAACAACGAACCTGGGGATCCGCCCCGCATGGTTACCCATGGCGCACACGAATTTGTCTGGCAGCCTAAGGGTGAGGTGTGGGTGCGTGAGTTGATTGAGGAGGACTTCACCGACCCGGATTCTGGACGCAGCTTCAGGCGAAAGCGCCGTGTCTGGAAAAAGACTGAGGAAAAGGGTGAGCCCATCTCATGGATTCAGCTCGACCCTGACCAGTTCAAAGAGGCGATGAAGCAGAAATACAACCACGACGGGAAGCTTGTGCCCGAAGAGAAGCTGAAGGAGACGTTGTCTGTGAAGGACATCCAATCCCAGATTCTTGAGCTTCAAGCCCTAGCGGCTGAGAAAGAATCCGAAGAAGCGCCAAAGCGTAAGACGGTAAAGAAGTAAATGCCCAAAGGTTTCCCAGAGTTGCCGCTCTCCCCCATGACTGGGGGTATTAATCGTTTCGAGAAGGAAGCTTCTCTTGTTCAGACGGTAGATGCCCTCGACGTTGTGGAGGAGAACGGTGACCTGCGGAGACGTCCTGCGTTTAAGAGCATAGCTACCGGGCCATACCACGACAAATTTCGGGGCGATATCAAAGTCTTGAATATGTGGTGGTCCGGGAGCGCACCCACAGGCCCTGGTGATTTTACCGCAGATGCTATGTCCTCCTATGGATATGGTAGCTGCAGCAAAGCAAGGATCGGTGGTGACCTGACTGCATCGGCTGGCGGGGTTCTCCTGGTCGGGATGAATTCTGAGACTGCGAACCTCCCTGACGCCTTGCGTCTAATAAACGTGCTGCAGGATGAGAATGTCATTGCTGGGACTACCGGAGCCCAGACTAGATACCTTCTTCCTCAGCTCATTACCGGCACTGATCTCAGTGATGAGGACAACTATTACACCCTGCCGTGGTGGCTTGATACGACCAGATGGACATCTGAAGACACTGACGCTGCTGAGTATAAAAGAGCCCCCCTTTCTAAGGATGGTCTAATCTCATGGCACAAGGGTGACTTCACTGAGACCTGGAGCAGGGTAAGCCTTAATGGTGACTCCTTGTATTGGATTGCCTTGAATATGACTGCTCAGCAGTGGGAGTTCAACGATCCGGACAGCACACCCACCAAGGTTATGTGGGACTCTACAGGGACGCTGACCATTCAGGAGCCAGGGTTTCAGTTTGTCTCCCTAGAGAAGATAGAAGGTATTTTCCAGACTCCCAAAGGAAAGATGATCTTTTGCTCCGGCAGAGATAAAATCTATGGCCAAGAAAGAGGCGGAGCCGTCGCATCCTGGGATGGGAACCTCAAAGAAGCTGTGGAGATGGAGCACTTCATCCAGGATGAGGGCCAAGGCGTTCTGGGTCAGCAAACTCTTCCTGCATGGACCAACGGTGCGGCTTCTACGACAAAGGGCACAGCAGACCAGCTAACTAAAGGCGACGAGAGTTACTCTTGGTACCAGGATCAGTTTTCCAGCAACATTATTGACACTATTGACTCTACAAACTTCGTAGGCACCAGCAATCTGTACGACCAGGAGATCTGGTTTCAGCCTACTAATGGTGAATTCAGAGACCGGGAGCTTTGCGGCTGCATTATTGAGTGCACTGCTGGTGGTAACTCTGGGGAGCTTGCTCTCATCATTGCGTCCGCGGAGTACACGGGCTTTGGCAGCAGTCCTAACGACCAGATTATTTCTTACCGACCCGCGTTCACTAACGATCCGGTAGGCACAGATACATACAAAATCTACCAACCACCCTCAAAGGTAACCTCTCTAGATAAGAGCAGTGTAATCAGCTCAGCCAATCGGACCACCATTCTGGCTAACCTCAAGGCTGCTGTTTGGGAGCGCTATCCTGAGTTTGAGATTGTAGGCACTGTGGGGAATCATACAGCAACGCTGGTTGACGGCGCCCATGACCTCATCCCATTCAACTCCGACCTCAGTGATTTCCCCCGTCTTGATGGGGCCCCGGTCCATTGGCAGATCGTTAAGCCGCTGACCTACCTGGTAAACCCTGGAAGATGGTCTGCATTCTTCGACCCTATGACCAGAGAGTTTATCATGTGCAATGGTCACTCCGGTCTGCTGAGGTGGAATGGAAGCAACTTTAGGAAAGTCACCGCATCATACTTAACAACGGGTAATCGCGGTGCCGCTGTACAGAAGTGGACAGGTATCTTGAATGATGCACTGTTTGGTGCCCCAGCTGGAGAACAGGGGGCCGGTCTCCTTCCACAGTCTTTCCTTCGAACGGAGCCTCCCTTTGGTAAGTACATCACTGACTTTGCCGGACGTACTGTTGTTTGTGGAATCTCTTCAGAACCAAGAGAGGTCAAGTATTCAGCACCAGGTGCTTTTAATGACATCTGGCCTCTCATTTATTCCATCCCAATTAGAGACGCGGGAGGTGGAAGTATTACAGGGATGGCCAAACTTGGAGACAGGCTTGTCGTCTTTACTCCTAAAAGCGTCCACGCAACTGAGGCCCCGGGCGAAGACGGATACTTCCGGTTCAGATTGATTTCCGAGGGGATGGGTTTCATCTCCAATGAGTCGGTGAAAGAAGTGCCGGTTGGCTCTACGTCTGCCCTTATTGGGGCCAACTCCGACGGGCTCTATCTGCTCCAGGGTGAAAGCCTCACCCCTGTCATTGATGACTGGAGAAGAATCCTCCCGCAGGGGGTGAACGCCTCAAGGATGAACCAGAGCTGTGCCGGCGTTAGCTTGTTCAATAACCTGTACTACCTCGCAGTCCCGTCCGCCGGCTCGAACGTTAATGATAGACTGCTTGTTGTAGATTTCTCTGCCGGAGCCCCACGTGTCTGGGTTTGGACCACCCCGTTCGGGGGAATCTCCTTCATTGGAAGGCAGCTGGACGACAACGGGAATGAGAGGGTTTTGTTTGGCCACGAAGACGGACATATCTCTATTCTTGCTGAGCAGGAGAGGGACGACGGAAACGTAATCACGGGCAGGGCCAAGTCTCCCCCCATCCAGTTCGGTGGGACCACCAACGCACTCATCGGTATCGCCATTACCGGCAAGGAGCTTGGTACGACAGATACGGTCACATGCAACTTCTACAAGGAGCAGCGTCAGGCCGCATTCCAGTCACCAACGATCACATTTGATGAGGGGGTTCCTCTACTGGATACAGTAACCCTCGGCTCCACGGTGGCTGAGCACCCGGCATATCCAACTGAGTCTGTCCGGATTAAGGCGGGGACCAGGGTCAACATCTTCCAATACGAAATCTCTGGGACGCAGCAGTGGAGAATTAGGCAGTGCGTGTTGAGGGCTAAACCCCTCTCCCAGAGGAGTAAGATTTGAGCGAGGATGTAAAGAGGAGACTCCGAGATCTTGAGAGCCGTGTTCGAGACCTAGAGAGTCCGCGACACCGTGTTGAGATCGTCCAACAGGGCGTCCAACAGGTGGTCTTAAACCTCAACGATCAGGGGGATAGAGGTGTTATGGTTTGCCCGCTCCTCCTTCCTACGGATATGGATATTGCCAGGATCTGTTTTCAGGCCCAGGGCAATGAGCAGGCTCCGGAGTATAAGGGCGCAATCTACAGGGCGGAATCACTTCCGGACCGACCCCCTGACTCCGTATATAACCGGGCGGCCTCCTACCGCACAGACTCCAGCAGGGTGATTGAGCTTCAGCTGGTTCAGCCCGCTTTGGATCGATACATCTGCGCGAGTTCCGCATATCAAAGAGGCCACTTCTCCTTCGAGCCAACTGTCCAAACCAAGAAGGGGACTCAGTACTACCTGGCATACGCAATCGAGGAGGTTAACGATCCCAACCAAGGGTATCTATGGGGTCAATACGGTCAGTTCCTGGGTGCAGCAAACACAGGATTCCAATTCACAGCAGATGAGTGGACTCAGAGAGACTCCTGGCCTAAGCAACTGCACACCGTCTTCGAGCTACAGGGTTCACCAATGCTGCTTATCCAATCGCATAAGGGGATTTACTACTGTCCAGTATAGGTGTAGGATCGCAAAGAAATGACCATCGTAACCAAGACCTGGAGTGGCTCAGAGGCCCTAACCACCGCCGACCTCAACACCAACTTCACCGATATCGAAGACTATGTAACCGGTCTGACCAATGGTGATATCGCCCAAGATGCCGGGATCACTTCGGATAAGCTGCTGGATAAGTATGCGCCCTCGATGGTGGTCATCAAGCTTCTCCCAGTTTTTGGTAACGCTACCTTCCTCAGCTCTATCACATCCCCGACGGCGGTAACCTGTCCTGCCCAGACGGCGGTTGGCTCGGCCCAGACCCTGGGGAAATTCAAGGTGCCGGTACCCTCCGGTAAGAGGTGTTTCCTCTGTGCTGTCGCGCTGCATGCTACCGACGTAACCGGCTCTCCGGGACAGGCTCGGGTCTGGATTCTGCATCAGGGCTCCACGATTGGCGGCTCCGGTGGTGCAGACTTGTCAGCCGACACCTGGAACTACCTTCGCAATTCTTCACCCTTCGCTAGCCCTCTTCTTGCTCTGGCTCATGACGACGAGCTGGAGTTCCGGATTGGGTATAACGGCACTGCCTGTGCGATTCTCGGGCTTACCGCGGTTCTCGCACTGAAATACGAGTTGACCTCCTAATGGCTAAAGCATCGAGCAAACTTCCCTTCCAGAACAGGGTGCCGACGACCACGAGTCTTCAGCTCCCTAGGATCTCATCGACGTCGAAGACGAGTGACCCTCGGACATCGACCACGTCTACCAACTACACGCCTACGGGTGGGCAGCAGCTGGCGGCTCCGATGAAGACTCAGCCCGCGCAGATCGACCAAGACAGGCTGCAGAACAACATGAACCTAAGTGTCCCCACGGCGGAAGATCCTAAGAACCCGGACCCACGCATGGAGACCCGGGCCAACACACCCCCTCCGCCCAATGTTCGGGATGCCGCGGTTAAACCTCCACCAACCTTGCCTGCGAACGCAATGAATTCTGGTGGCTGGAGGACTGCAGGAACCGCCAACACGAGACAGGCTAACCTGGATGCTCAAGAACGAGGAATGCGGTTCAACGCTGGTTCACTCTGGCACGACTACACCTTGGGTGACCCCACCAGGTTCGAAGACGGGACACCCATCCCCACGATGGACTCTGGCTACGAAAGGCCGGAAGTTATCGAGGCAACGAGGAGATTTAAAGAGCTTGCCGAGGCTGGGGCTGGCGCCCGGGAAGCTGATCGGCCCACATCCCTTGCCTACGCAGGAGACACTCCTACGCTGAACCTGTCCGGCCTCACTGACGACCAGATTGCTGCGGCTCGCGCTATTGGTGCAGACCCCACGGTCTACGGCCCGGATGCAAACATGGACTCCGCGTACGCGGCCGGCTCCGGTGAGCAGCTGGCTAGCGGAGATACCTTTGGCGGTTATCGTGACACGATGACTGAGTCTGGATACTCCCGGGACGCTGAGGGCAACGTTAGCGACGGCTATCTCTACGGGCTAGGCAGTGGCGAGAGCGGCTACCGCCAGACCTACTCGGACATCCCGGGCGGACAGTTTGGCACCACTCAGTTGGCCATGGAGGGGGATGAGGAGTCTTCCGGCGACTACGGCTACGGCGACTGGGGCCAGGACATCAACGAAGGGACCGAGGGCAACCGGACCCACTACGGGGAAAGTGATGGTATTAATCCCAACGCTCTGGCTGCGAACCTTCGCAACGCCTTTAGTGGCGCACAGGATGCGAAAGACAAGGTGGACTCCTACAGTGACGAGGAGAGAGAAATGCGCGCGGCCCTCCAACGAGGCGGGCACGAGATCACCGATGATGGGGACATCTACCTAGATGGTGAATATCGCGGCAACCTGCACGACCCGGAAAGCTGGCACCAAGGCGTCAAGAACACGTTCGAATACTACGGGTCGCGTGACGCCGATCAAGACACCCCACTTGCGGGACGAGGCGATGTAGCCACCGCGGAGCAGATCGACAACAGCCTAGGGGGAACGCTTTCGGACCAGGAAAAGGAGTACGTGGGAATCATCAATGGTACCGGCGGTTACCATGTGGATGTTAGAGGCAACATCATCGATGAAAAGTCGGGCGCTAAGGTTGGGTCAATCTTGGAAGACCCGTCCACATGGCCACCCAACCTCGCCCGGTCGGTATCAAAGGTGGAAGGCGACAAGGGCACCGGAGGCGCAGACATTCTCGCGCAAATGAAAGAGCTTCTCGAAAACGAGCGGCCTGAAGGTGTTGATGTCGAGGAGCTTGTCCAGGCCCAGCGTGATCGTCGAGCTATTGAAGAGAGTCGGAACCTTCAGACCCTAGCGTCGGGCGCTGCTCGTGCGGGCTTGACCCCGGGCGCATCTCTCGGCGCACAAGCCGGGTTCAGTCAAACAGCTGCAGCCGAAGGCCAACAGCAGGACGCTGCGCTCAAACTCCAGGGTGAGATTCAAAACATGCAACAGCAAATGGACTTCTTCAACAAGAAAGCTCAGGCGCTGTTTGCTCAGGCTCAGTTCGAGCAGGATGCTCAAGCGAGGAAGGACATGTTCGCCCAGGCTCTAGCTCTCCAGCGTCAGGGTGAAATGTTCCAGCGCGAAATGTATGAACTTCAGAACCAAGTCTCTGCCTCTGATATCTTCGGCGGAATTCTCGGTGGAATCGTAAGTCCGATCTTTGGAGGCCTGGGGGCTGGGATCGGTGGGGCAATCGGCGGCCTGTTCAACAGCGGAAAGAAGGGCTCTTAAATGCCTGGCGTACTCAAGCAATTTCTTCAGGGTCTAGCTTCTGGGAACAGCGACTTTGGTCGTGGGATCCAGCAGGGTGTGGCCAACTCTTTTCAACAGCGCCGTGAAGCAGAGCGTCGCGAACAACAGGTTAAGGACCGTGACCTCTTGGCGGATGAGCGTCAAAGAGATCGCAATGTTCAGGCTGCCAGGTACGCACAGGGGCGTATGGATAAGCAGGCTGCTGCAAACAGCAAGTCCTCCGCCCAGGCGATGAAGGAGTATCTAGGGCTTCTTGCTCTCGTGGGGGATGCAGAGAAGATGGCGCAAATGCCTCCGGTAGAGAAGGCAAACGCAGAGCGGATGATGGCGAACCTCGCTGCTCGGATCTTGGCGTCCGGCGGGACTCTTCCGGGTACATCTGTGGCTCCGCCTCCGCCCGGTGGGGTTCGGATGGGACATCCCGGTGGTCCGCTGATGAAGCCCCCTGCCCCACCTCCGGCGCCTCTCAGGCCTCCGGCCCCCAGGCCCGCTCATCTCAAGTCAGTATCCGCCCCTGGAGGCATCGCCAATGAGATGCTCAAAGAGGTCCAGGGCGCTCAGGCAAAAAACCCCATGTATGGACCAGCTCCGGCTAGGGTGCCTCTTGATGCCAGAACCCCGTCGGAAAAGGCTCGTACACAGGCGTTGGTTGACTTTGCCCGAAGAGAAGGAGCTAAGGCTGAGGCTCTTGGGGAGCTTCCGGAGGGAGATGCCACACCCTATGATGACGTCGCCTCTAACTTCATAGACCCCGACAACAGGGTTGGAATAAATCTCCCTGAAGTCTTTGCGAGACAGCGCCGCCGCGATGCGGCCAAGTTGCCAGAAGGTGACGCTACTCCCTATGATGACGTCCCCTCTAACTTCATAGACCCTAACGACAAGGTTGGAATAAACCTCCCTGCGGTATTTGCGAGACAGCGCCGCCGCGATGCGGACAAGTTACCAGAAGGTGATGCGACCCCATCAGACATTGAGTCCTCCAACTTTATCCCCCCGAGAGACAGGGTAGGACCAGACCTCCCTGAGGGTGACTACGTGCCAAGCCCTGAGAGGGTGGTGCTTCCGCCTGGGAAGATTGACCTGAGAAGCTATAAGGACTCTGCCTTCCCTCCGGGATTTCAACCTATGGTGAAGACTCCACTCTCACCGCCGCCCGCAGAGAACTTCCGCCCAAGGACCAACCAGGGTCTTGTAGACCAAGTGCTTAGCAACACCAAGATTCAGTCCGGCGATGAGATTATGGATGAGCTTGATGATCTTAGGAACATGAGGAATCCAATCGGCAAGCCGACGAGACCGGCCCGTGGAATCGTTTTGGGCGATGAGGCTGCAAACGTCTTTGAAGAACCCACCGATGAGATGAAGAAGCTGATAGCTATTGGCAGAAGGGTTCCTCCCCCTCGTAGAGAGGCTGCAAAAATCCTTGGAAAACCCACCACAACCAAGGCTGGTCTCAGAGGGATGAAGAGAACAGACCCTGAGCTTGGCAGATTCAAGTGGCTCAAGGGCGCTGAAAACAGGCTGACCCCCAGGATGGCGAAGCGCATTTTCGCTACCACAGGTAAGGACAGACCAGAGCTGAAAAAGGTTCTCTCAAAGATATTCAATGAAGAGGTTCAAGGATTCACAATGGTTCAACCTGAGGACAGGAAGAGCTTTGTTCCGAACCCTGGGGAGATTTTCTTCCCAGCCACCGGCCTGGTTCTGCACGTAAAGAGAGACTACAGGTCCGCCAAAAAAGAGTACGACAGAGAGGTAGAATGAACCCCCTAGAGAAGCTCCGGTCCCTTCTTTCTTCGGATGAAGACGAGGAGAAAAAGAAGAAGATCGCACCCCCAGCCAGGGTGCCTCCCCCCTCTTTCCGTGGACGTAACGTCCGGTCGATGAAGGAGGCTATGGCGCAAAACCGCCTAGACAAGGGGGCCGGGTCAGCGAGAGATGAGCAACGCATGACTGACAGTCGTGGAGGTTTGCCAGCTACTCGCCCCACGTACCAAGCCCCTCCTGTTGCTAAGCCAATCATGCAGGCCCCTAAAGCGGTGCAGGCCGAAGCTCTTGAAGCAATTAGGTCGGGTGCGATTGATTCTGATGAGTTCACCGATGAGGAGCGCGTGCTCTTCTGGAGACTAATGGGTGGCAGACAAAGATAAGGACAGGCTCTTCGGTTATCCGGAGGTTGGCTCTAATTACGGAGAAGAGATTGGAAAGTCTCTTGGCGTAACAGATTACCCCGAGCTTTCAGGAGCCCTCCAAGAATCACTGGATAGATCGGAGACTTCGGCTGAGAGGTTCGAGTCCGTTCAAAAATACAAAAGCATTCTCAGGGGACTGAAGGAGGCTAAGAAGGCCGAGCTAATGGGCGGTGTTCAGGCTCGCAGGCTTGGAACGGAGGAGGACTTTCAGGCGGGCATTAAGACCGGCATGGCTAAAGTCCAAGCCCCCGAGAAGCACTTCATGCAGAAGGTGGGCGAGGCAATCAGTTGGCCCGATGAGCAAGCAAGGGCCGGTGTAGCAAAGCTTGCAGGTGCAGACCCTGAGCGGTGGAGGACTGACGAGCAGCTACTGAAGACGATTAAGACTGACTACCCCTCAGTGAAAAAAGCTGCTGACTATACGGGTGTCCTGCCATTCGGAGCTATCGCCGCGGGGTCCGGCCTTGGGGCTGCAATCTGGGAGTCCGTAGCCTCTGCCAGGAAAGAGGGCGAAGGCAGCGTTATAGACGCCTTTAAGTCCTTCCCGTCTCAAGCTGTTGAAGCCGGCCACAACTGGCTGGAGTTCGCTAAGACAGATGCAAAAGATTTCGGCGGTGACTTCCAGCTCATGATGGCGCTGGCCCCTACCAGCTACATTGGATTTGGAACGGTCGGCGCAGAGAAGAAGGCCCTCCAACAGACCGCCAAGATTGGCAAGACCGCCAAGCTCAATGGTACCAACATGAAGAAACTCATGGATGGCGCCAGGCAGATCTTCTCAGCTGCAGAGTTCGACCAGGTTGGGCACACCACGGAGTTCATTAAGTTGTTTAAGTCGGTGGGGATTGAGCCCGATAACCCGGCCATCAAGAAGATCATGGGCAGAGACCTTGTGGATTTCGGTAAGTCTGGTTTGGACATCGGCGTACCGCTCCTCCCAAAGATTGAGCTTGTCAGGCTGGCGCCGTTTCTCCCTGAAAACCTAATGCGTAAAGCCCTCAGGGGCGCCGCCAAGGGTGTCCGGTCCCTCCCCCATGGCGATGACGTCATGAAAATTTTTACCCATCCCTGGTTCACGAACAAAGTAGACCTTCCGCCGGAAGTTCCAAAGCACACTATTGACGCTATCCACTCGGCAGCGAAAAAGGTTTACCACGAGTCAGTTCGAGACGCCTCAACGAAGTTTCAAATCCTTTCAAAGGACATCATAGCTATCGGCAAGGAGGCCAATATTTCACCCGAGAAGCTGGCCAAGATCGCTCGCCACGTGTTTGATCCTCAGTTCGAGGTTGTTCAAAGCAGCTTGAAAGATCTTCGAAAGGGAGACCTGATTCAGACCAAGAATGGGTACGGGATTGTTGGGGGGACCAAGTGGATCAAGGGAAGGCTTGAAGCAAAACAGGTCAGGGAACACAAGGGCCGGGTCATTATGTATGTTGACGAGAACGGGGACCTCGCAGCCAAGACCGCCAAAGATGGAGACTATGTCTCGATAGTCAATAAGGCCGAGAAGATTGGCGAGCTAAATGATGGAGAGAAAAAATATATCGAGCTTGTTGATGAGTATCTTGAAAACTGGCGCGAGATCCTGAAGACCGTTCACGTGCTCAATAAGAACCAGGTCACATTCAACCCGGCGTCCGGTTATTATCTGCCTCGTCGGTGGAAGAAGCCTGATGGTTTCCTGACAGAAACTTTCTTTCCTCAGTCTGACTCCAGGATGCTTAGCACCGCCATCACCAGAAAAAGAACTGGCCCTAAGATCGTTGGTGGAGCAAGGGGCGCTCCCCTGGGCGGCGAGGGTGACGACGCTATTGATAACATGGACGTCCTCCTCTCCAGCTATACCTCAATGGCTTCGAGAGCGGTAGCTGCAAAGAACTATTCCAAATGGATTGCTGACCACTTCGCTGTTGGAAAAGATATGGATGCGGCGATGAAGACCCTGGCTGGCAAGGGGAATAGGTTTGTTAGGGTCAAGAACTCCGCAGGGAAGATGGTCAATGTACCCGAGAGTATCTACACCCCCTTAACCCAAGCAGCTTCAGGGCAGTTTCAAAAGGTGTACAAGGGGACGCTGCAGCACTTCGTTAAACTTGCAGGCGGCCTTCAGAACATGTTCAAGAAAGCAGCCTTGGTTTCGGTACCTCGCTATCACGCCAACAACATCTTCTCTGACACCATGCTCATGTACGCCAACGGGTTCGAGAATCCACTTCGCATGGTCCAGGCCAGAAGGGTTTGGAATGGCGAAGGAAAGATTATTGTGACCCCGTCCGGCAGGGAGATCGGCGCAAGCGAAATCAGAGAATACCTCGGGAAGCACGGTGTTGGGAGCCAGGTTGGTAAGATGGATATTGACCCAACGGACCAGATTCGACCTGCGATGCTTAAGGTTGCCCGAGCCAAGGCCGCAGGCAAAATTGCACCCAGCCTGAGGAACGACCCGGTGGCCAGGGGTGAAGCGTACTGGAATGTAGCCTCTCTTGGCTTTCAGAAGCCGGGGCAAGCTTTGGTGCGGGCCTGGGACCAGTACAGCAAGACTGCATTCTTCATCGATCGCCTAGTCAAGGGGGACACGATGGATGTAGCTCTACGAAGGACCCATGAGGTTCTGTTTGATTACGCCGACCAACCCGGGGCTCTTCAGGTTCTTCGTAAACTTATGCCGTTTGCCACCTGGCAGTACAAAGCAGTCAAGGCTATCCCCAGGTCCGTTGTTCGAAAGCCTGCCCTTGCTACTATTCCAAGGAAGACCGGGACTGCGTTATCTCAAGAGTCCAGAGACGAGGCTCCCGACTGGCAGTCTAGGCAGGGCACTGTCGGCAGGCCCAGCAAAAACCTGGAGGCCCGCATTAAAAAAGGAGCTTCCATCCCGGAGGGTAAAGATATCTCCGCAAGGATTAGAAACCCCGTGGAGGAGGGGCTCCCAAGCAACCTCGAACAAGTAGCGGGTATGCTGACGCCGGTCCTCAAGGCTGTTTATGAGTTTGCCTCGCAAAAAGACTCTTGGTCTGGAAGGGGTTTGAGAAGACCTGAGCTGAGCAAGCCTTTTGCTAAGGGTGATCCTATCGCAGAGGGGGCGGCTGAACTCCTGGGCCTGCCCAAGGAATCCTTCGTGTCGTCTGATGACCAGATGCCCTGGCTCTCTAAGAATATCCCTCAATACTTCATCCCCCCGATTACTCTCTGGTTTGCTAACGAGTGGGCTCGCCAGAACGGGGCGCCCGGCCCCATCTACGGGCCAAACAAACCCTACGGAACCAGGGCTGATCAACAGCAGTGGCTTCGTTTTCTCAGCCTCTTCAACACTTCACCGCAAACCTCCTTCGCTGTGACTGATCCGTTCACCGGAATCACAAACAGAGAGCGAAAAGTCGAGGGTGGAGCGCGTTCATTCAGTAAAGCCAAGCGTCGCCAAAAGGACTTGGACTTGCAAAACATACTCAAGGAAGGTAAGTAATAACCCTATGAAGCTCAGCTATCTCATCCCGGTACTGGCCATGTTGATGGCTGGGACAGCATTCGCCCAAGACTCGAAACAGTTCGAAACCCGACCAGCCAACCTGAGGAATGCGGACGAGTATTCACGTGCCGGCTCCTGTGTTATGGGTCACGACCATGCTACCGGAACTACTCCGGAATTCGTGAAGACCTCGACCGGTACCGACGACAACAACGATCCGCCTCAGCTCTTCCGTTATGGCACGATCGCTACAATTACCTGTGACGTAGACGCTGTCTTCTGCTGGGTGCACTCGGTGTCTGCTACCGTGGCGGCTGACGGATGGATTGATGACACAGGGTCCGAGGGCAATCGCACATCTGATGAAGGTGTAGGTGGTTGTTTCAGGGTGGCTGCTGGCACTTACCGTGATGCTGTGCCGTGGGCCCAGGACTTCGACCCGGTCAAGGGATCCATGGTCTCCGTTCGTAAGCTTTCCTGTGAGGGTTCCTCCGCTGCTGAGGATCGGGTGGTTCACGGTTGGCCCTGCGATGCTGATGCTGACTGTTTCTACTCGGGCGCTACATGCGGCGCTACTAACAACATAGGGGATGACGTACCGCCCGCTGGTGCCTTCCTCCTCAGTGTCGCTACCGCTGCTGCTGACTGCTACGTCTGTATGGAGAAATAGGTGCGGAAGCTAGCCCTTGTCCTGATGCTCCCTGTGCTTTGCGGGTTCGAGGGTAGGCCGTGGGTTCCGTTTGTTGCCCACATGGACGAGCGTGGTAACGAGTCCAACTCCGCCGCCACGGGTGACTACTCCTCAACCACGGCTTACTTCGAGTATCGCCCCCCAGCCGGGACGATAGTCAGAGTCCATCGCCTAATTGTTCTCATCGAAGACTCTCAGGGTATTGATGCCGACAGCTACGGGAATACGGTGTCTCTGACGAATGGCATCCTGGTTCAGGTGGTAGAGTCCGACGCCGGGGATGGTGCAACAGTAAAATTCCAACTAGAGGACGACCCCATCAAGGATGTGCATGATTGGTCTTCGTATACCTTTGACGCCACTCTTAAGTCGTGGGGCACAGGTAACGACTTCGCCTTGTTCAGGTGGAGTTTTACCAGATTCTCTTCTGGTATTTATTTGGACGGAGATAAGGACGAGGCTATACGTATTGTGTGCAGAGACAACATGACGCATCTTGTTGACCACAAGTTCACGGTCCAGGGTGAGATCATCACCCAGAGGCAGCGCTGATGCGTTTAGCTATTGTCATCTTTATCGTCTTGCTTCCGCTGGCCGCCCTGGCTGAGAAATCGGACCGACGCTACGCCATCATCCCCAACACTCCGCCTGTTAGGAATAACTTCCAGAAGTGTATTGATGCAAAGGTCTGTCTTCAGACCTCATATGCTACGACAAGAAAGTCTTGCGATGGCTCACAGATGATTGTGAAGTACAACCGAAGAGTTCTGATTGATGAGTACGGAATCACTGAGCCTGAAAACCTTCAAGGTTTAGGTATCACTTGGCTCACCCACAGTCAGATGCTTGAGTTTCTTACGGATAATCCAGCATGGGCAAACTGCGGCTCTTAATATGTCTGCTTGCTCTCCTCGCTCTCGGGGCCCAGGGGCACCGCACTGCTAGACAGCAACGCGGAGGCATCTTCTTCATTGACCAGGGGTGGTCGAACAGTAAGTCCACATCCTTTGATGGTATTGACGAGGTTGTGCGCATACCAGACGAGGACGCTCTGGAGTGTGATGATGAGGATGAACTAACGGTATGTCTTTGGGTCAATCAGAACACTGCTGCCGCTAACCAGGCACCGGTTAGTAAGATCGACGCAACAACGGGAGCCCTAGAGAACACATGGAGCGTTGTTTCTTCTAATATTTCTGGCGCAACCTACCGATTCCAGTTCTACACCAATGGTGGTGCGTGCAATGCAGGGACTTCTGATCTCCAAGTGGGCACAACCAATGCACTGACCGCTGGAACGTGGCATTATGTCTGTTTCTGGTTTGATTACGATGCTGTTGGCGGCAACCGAGATAAGCAACGAATCTACGTAGATAACGTGAATAGGACCGCGTCAGACACTGGAGCCGCAGCTGAATTGAATGATTGTGCTACTGACTTTACTGTTGGCGGCCGAGATCCTGACTCTACAAACAGAATGGACTGGGATGGCTTAGTTGATGAGGTTGTGATGTACTGCGATGCGCTGTCTGAGGCGGACATGACTGCTCTCTACAACGGGGGGACGCCGATAGACCCAGCCACAGTAAATGACTCATACAGGGTATACCTAAGAATGGGGGATGCTCCAGATTCTGCTTCCACTTTTAACAATGCCGGCACAGCTGGGAATGGTATCGGTACCAACCTTGAAGCCGCTGACTTGGTGACCAATGTGCCGTAAGTATTTATATCTACTCCTTCTGGTTCTTGTGGCTTGCGATCCCGCCTGGGGGGCACAAGGTCATAGGTCTGAACGTGGGAGGCCCGGGACCTCTAGGAACCAAGGCGGCGGCACTCCATTCATCAATCAGTTCTCTGTCGACCTCGACGGCACTGACGAGCTGGTTGAATTGTCTGATGAGGAGAATCTGGAATGCGACACTGAGGATGAGATGACGTTCTGTGCCTGGATTAAGGTGGACGAGTGGTCAGCTATTCAAACGGTCGCCGGTAAAAAGTACTATAACCTTGGTGATACCACCTACGACGGTTCGTGGATCTTCCAAACTATCCTCAAGTCCGGCAGTGAGCTATGGCTCAAGTTCTCCATATACGAAAACTGTGGCGATCGGAACGCAGCCGGTACCGTGGGCTCCGGGTACCAAGTCACTATTGGGGAGTGGGATTTTGTATGTGCGAGGTTTGATGGGGACGCATCTGGCGGAGGGAACCGAGACAAAGCACAGATCTACGTAAATGGCACAGAGTACACTCAAGCCGATTCTGATACAGTGCCAGTCGATTTAGAGAACTGTGGCTCAGACCTCTCCCTTGGCTCATGGGCTACCGGCAGCGACCTGGTCCGTTACTTCAATGGACATATGGATGAGGTCTATATGTGGTGTGATGCACTGACCGCTGCTCAGATAAATACGCTCTATAATAGCGGCGCACCGATTGAAGACCCAGGAACAGTGCAGTCCGGCTATAGGGTATGGCTGCGCATGGGCGACCACGGTAGTGACTCCCACACCAGTTTCAATAACGCAGGCACTGCCAGTGATTTTGTTGGAGTGAACCTAGAGGCTGGTGATATAGTGGCGGATGTTCCTTGATGCCTGGTGAGAATAGTTATGAATAGAATCTATTTCGCCACCGGAGTTTCTCTTCTTCTTCTCTGCTGTGTCCTGTCTGGCTGTTATGATGCCGAGGCGTCGCAGGGTCACAGAATTAAGCGCCAAGCCAGGCCGGGTGCCCCTGTGTTTGGAGGAGGGGGAGGCGGTGGAGCATCTGACATCGACGTTGATTGCAGCCCTTATTCTCCGTGGCAGAACAATTGCTCGGTCGATCTCCCGGGCTCTAATGAGCGGTTTTATGTGGCGGATGCGGAGGAGTTTGAGTGTGACACCGAAGGCGAGATCACTGCCTGCGCCTGGATTAAGCCGGATTCGGTCGCGGCCGGCCTCAAGACGATCGTCTCCAAAGTCGGGAGCACCGATCGCACGTGGTTTTTGGGCATCAATGGCACCCAGGCTGAGCTCCTGGTCTACGACGGGGCGACAGCGTGCAACACGGTAGCGTCGAACCAGTACATCTTTTCAACAGCCTCTTCTATTGCGGTCGACACCTGGGTTCATATTTGCGGGACGTGGTCATACGGCGGCGGTGGCCCGGCCAGGATGAAGATCTACATCGATGGAGTGAAAGATACTGGGGGCGCAGCAGCCGGCGATGTCAGGTCTTTGAGAAACTGCTCCGACGAAATCAATATCGGATCCTGGGGGTCGTCTTCGTATTTTGACGGGCAGATCGATGAGGTCTACGTCTCGTGTGAGTACGACGCAACTGATATTATCGCCGCAAGCGTCTACAACTCAGGAACTCCGGATGACGCCACCGGCGACTTCTCCGACCTCCGTCTTCATGCGCGATCAGGAGATATCGACGGAGACGGGGCCACTACTCTAACGAACGACGTCGGGACAGACCTCACTGGTGAAAACGTGGGTTCGGACGACTTCGTTCTGGATGTCCCTTAAAAAACGCAAGCGACCTACTCATTAGTACTCCCCCTTCTCGCACCATTCTACCCTGCTCTGTCTTTCAAAGATCATGGTAATCATCTCATGTGCTTCGGAGTGTCCCACCTCTAGTCCATTCTTGTACTGCCACAAATGGGCCAGCTCGTGAGGTCCGGATCCATCGGCGAAGCAATCCTCAGACTCAAACCTTCTCAGGTGTACCGCGTTTGGTTCTTCGAACCAGCCGTGCAGAGCCCAGGTGATGGACGCTGTCTCGATAGTCATGGGGTGGTGACCTGGGTACACGTTAATAGTGGTATCTTTGACTACATCATCCACCCTGTCCAGGGAGAGGAGCGCCTCGGGTAAATCCTTCCAGGCTTTGACCCCATGCCAGAACACCAGCTGTGTGTTGGTCGGAGCTAGGGTAACCTCGTAGTTGTCTTGGCACCCGATAAGGGTTATTGCTAGGATGATGGCACGCTTCACAGATATTTACTCCCGTCTCAACGAGAAGCGACTCAAGGAACTACACCCGGATATGAGGGTAATCGCTGATAGGACTCTCGCCAAGTTGAAATGGTGGGGGATGACTCCCTACATTGCATTCGCATGGAGGTCCCCGGAATTACAGAACAAATTGTACATGCGGGGCAGAGCTAAAAAGGCGGGCAGGTTCATCACTGTAAACCCAAAGAAAATTGTGACGAACCTGAGAGGTAACGAGTCAAAGCATTGCCTCACCTCACCAGATGGTGAACCCGCCTCAGAAGCCGTAGACATCGCTCTCGTGGAGAATCGCAAGTGGCTGCCCGATGATGACCCACGCTGGTGTTTCGTCCCTGCAGCGGCCCTCCTGGGGGCTGAGGGTGTGAACCTGAGGGTGGGTGCCATGTGGAACAGCCCGAGAGATTGGCCCCACATAGAACTCAGTCGATAAACTCCAGCTTGATTCCTCTCTTAGCGAACGCTTTAGCAAGGTCGTCCGGCTCGCCAAGGAGTTTGTCGTTCAACCAGATGACTTCGTCTATGAAGTGGTGATCCATAACCTTTGGAAGCGCTGCTCTCCCGAGCCTCCTTATGTCATCAGGTTTAACCCCTAGACACTGGGTGGCGTAGAAAGACATGGCGCACATTGAGCCGTCATCGGCCACCCAATCATCCATTAACCAGCAATCCCTCTCTATGAAGAACTCCATATCCTCTCTCCTATCTTTTTCGCTGCGAAACCTAGAGCCAGTGGTGCATACAGAATCACCAGGCCCCAGATCCAGACCTCAATAATCATCGCCATGGTAGATGAGGTAACATAGGTACCCTGCCACCAGCAGCGCCGTGACGTAGTAGTAGATCATCCCCTGCGTATTTCTTTCCCACAAGACTCACATTTCCACACGGTCCACCTTGCCTTACAGCTAGCGTACCACGCTCTTGGCTTGTAGGTGTGGTCACACATAAGGGTTCTCCCCCATGCTTTTAATGCCTTGCTAAAACTGCGACCCACCTTGCTCAATATCGACATGTCTCTCCTCCGCGTCCTCAATGCTTCCAAGTCTACCTTCGGCCTCACGGGCTACCGCTTCAAGCTTCTCAAGGAGAGGCCCGATAATTGCGAAGGCAATCTCTCTGCGGTTCAGGTATCGCCCCCCAATGCGTACTTCTTCTTCGCGCCCGAGGTCCTCAAGAGAGGTGGGGTTCCGCTCGCGAAGTTGATTGCTCATGAGTTGGCGCATGTCGCGCTCTATCCTTTGGGTCATTACGCCTCCATCATATCTGCTCATCCGAACTATGTCACTGACATCGAAGAGGAGATCTGCGACAGGTTAGAAGAGGGGATGTATCACCTGATACCTATGCACCTACTCAGCTCTTGATGCCCCAGATCTCTATCAGTATCACCCGACCGAAATACCCAGCGATGTAGATAGTCATCAGGGCTCTGGCCGCTGTTGCCACCAGGCTAATGTAGATCCATCGGGTTATGAAATTCCTAGACAGGATATCCCAAGGCAGACCCAGCAAGAAATCAGTCATCCCTTCCGGTCTCTTGTATTCTCTTCTTCCACTCATTGATTCTTCTTTCTTCCTGCTTCCATAGCAGCTTGGCAGCAAGTATACAGCACATGGTGCCGACCACCTCCAGCCCCCATGTTACTGCGTCAATTACAAGATCCTGTCTAGCCACCCCCTTAGGAGTTTTAGTATCAAACCAACTAGGATCATCCACAGGAAAATCAGGATCGCCTTCTTCACTCACTCTCTCTCCTCTTCATTGTTCTTGTCCTTTCACAGTCAGTAGGCTAGGGTTCTCCCCATGCCTAAGAAGAAATCAACCAAGACAACCATCGCAGGGATTGCCACCTTGATTGCTTCCGTCGCAGCCGCTGTCGCAACAGTAGCCAACGGGGGTAGCCTCGACATCGAAGCCTTGGTAACCTCTGTAACTGGCGCTCTAGTCGGGCTAGGTCTAATTGCTGCGCGAGATCATAGCGTCTCCTCGAAACAGGCGGGGGTTGACCGATCCTAGAACTTGGACTCATCTTGATTGTTGTCACCGTGGTTGGTGCCTCCTTCTATGTTGGTCATCAACTGGCGCAGAAGTCTGCTGTCATTGAAGCTACCAACCTGGTTTATGAGACCGAGAAGCTTATCTCCGGTATCGACCTGGAGAAAGCAGAGAGAGAAGTGGAGATCAGAAAACTGGTGGAAGCAAGGATGAAGCTGCCCATGAAAGACAAGATCAGGATTCTGTTTAAGAAATGAAAGCCCTTCTCCTCGCATTGCTGCTAACTGCACCCTCGAACGAGATCCCATTCAATGAGGTAGACCCCTCTGTCTGTGAGAAAGATGTCCATACTCCGTGCGAGGTGGCCTTGGCTAATGTCGCATTGAATATGGATGCTCAGATGATGTGGCAATCGTCGGAGATCACAGCCCTCCAACACAAGCTTGAACTAACCCAAGAGGTTTTGAAGAACCGTCCCGTTGTGGTGAAGAAGGAAGGACCTAGCACCTCGGACTGGCTCATCATCATTGGGGTTGGCTTAGTGTCTGTGGTTGGCGCGTTCTCCATCGGTCACGTCATCGGGGCTAATTGAACTTGTGCATCCACGCCTCCACTGCTGCTGTCTGAGTTTCAGTTAGGCTTTGCAGGTCTCTCTTCTTGTACTTCAGCTCCACGTAAGCACGCATAGCTCCGGGCACCAGGCCCATTTTGTTAGCTAAGACTTCGAGGTAGTGAAGCTGAACCGCATGATCCTTCTTCCGCTCTCCGTCCCCTTCCACTTTACTGATCCGCCTTCTGACACCAGGCCTAGACCCGACCCGATCCTCATCCGGTACTGATTCTTCAGGCTGTCCAGATACCTGGACTGGGCGTTGAGCAGCTCCGTCTCCCTGTCCAGCTCTCTCTGTTTCTCCTTGATCTCTTCCCTCAGGGACCTCACCTTCCCCAGGGTTTCGCTTCTTTCCTTCCATGTCCTTAGTCCGTCCTCCAGTGGTGGATATTCAATCATGACTGAGTCGTGAGCAGCGAACAGGTTGGACACCCACTCCCTGCACCCATCACCCCAGTCTAGTGGCGGTGGTTTGCACGGCTTGATGTAGCAGTGCCAGAACTCATCGACTGTACGTATTGCCTGCTGCATGAAGTCTTGGTCGTACTTGACGGTGAACTCTCGGTAATCCGCTGAGTCCAGCTTAACCACTAGGTCCCAGGGCTTGACGCCGGTTAACTCCATGTACCATTGACACTGCACGAAGTAGGTGATTGGAATTGACACCCTCTCACCTATACTCATGTAGTCTTCGACGGTTCCGTACTTGCTCCACTTATTCTTCTGAGTAGACGTCGCCGTCTTAATCTCTAGGCCTTTGTATGGAATCCATGAGTCTCTGTCCTTGAAGACAAGTCGATCGGGCGTACCGGACATCCACTCTATTGTGTCTGACCACAGCCTTCTAGACGTCCTAAGGAAAACCCCATGCTTCTTAGCATAGTGGTTTGCAATGATGGGTTCTTGCAGGTTTCCCCAGTGTGTGTACTGATTGTCTACTCCACCGCTGAGTCGATGGGTCTTGGTGTACCACACGTCAAACGGTGACGACCACTTGTTCATCCCAAGGATAGCTGCTGCGTCAGAGCCTCCAACCCCACGCCATCTTGGTTTTTGTCTCATTAATTTCCCCTTGATTCTGCTTCTAGTCTAATGATCTCGGCACAGTCTACTGATCCTGGCTGAGTGATACACTCCCCGCAGTCCACACATGTCTGGTTGTCCAGAGGAGAGCAAAAGATACGGCAACCATCCCAAGGTCTACCGCTAGGTGTTTCCCCATCGATTCCAACTGTACAATCCAAGCACTGAGAACAATCGCAAGGCTCGGGTGGAGTCGTAGCAACCACATACTTGTGTCCGTCCTTTAGTGCGGTAGCGCTGGGCCCCGCATCTTCCACACCGCAGTCATGCTTTGCACCTGCCATGGTCGTAGTGACATACGCTGGTTCAGCACACCCGTTCGCCGTCATCAGCACAGCGATCATGAGGAAGATAAGGAACAGTGGAACGATGAAGTCTCGTGCTTTCATGTTAGTGCCTAGGGTACGCTATCTCTTCAGCGTTTGGCGACCAACACGCACGGCATGGGCCACATGTCCCCTCATACTTCGAGGAAGCAGGGCAGGGAAAACCTGAACGATTCTCATCACTTGTAAAACAGGAGGTAACCAGGGGGAACACACCCTTGATGGACTGATTCACCATGGGTGCGCTCGCCCTGATTACTAGGTTAGGAGGAGGTGCGTTCCTCTTTAACCACTTACGGAGATACCCGTACTCCTTTGTTGGAAGGTAGTGCTTGGTCTGTGGTGTGCGTTTTGCAACTTCGGCAATGCGGTCCAGCATCCACTCACCCTGGAGATCTCCCGAGTCAAACCATCGGAAGTATCTCTCACGCCCCACTAGCTGGACCATATCGTCCACCCACAAACCAGCAGTCGCTCGCAACATTCGTTTGGACAGGGCGTTCTTGACCGTTGGGAATCTATACATCCCCTTCAAAGCATAGCATCCATGGCAGACAGAGCCCTCTATCTTGGCCAGCTTCCCTCCTGTCTGACACTCCTGTGCAGGGATAGACCAGGACTTACCCGGCATCTTACTTGTGTTGCTAAGCCCGCCGGTCCTCTCGTTCAACACCCTTAGTGTGGTTCTCATACCGCCTCCTTTTTTGCCTTATCTAGGATCAACATATCCAATATGTTCCTCAGGTCTTTTAATTCTAGGGAGCTGAGCTTGACCGGGGCCGTGTTAACTAGGCGTTCTTTATACCTGAGGTAGTCAGCCTGATCCATAGCCTCCGCTTTCTCGGCGGCCTGTTTAGTTTCCTCGGTCCTATAGTCGTGGTTCATGGTATTCTCCCGTATCCGATCTTGCTCTTGAGACCGGTCTTATACTTTGTGGTGATATGGTGCTTGCGACACTTCTTACAGAAGTATACCCTACCACCCATGCCAAAGTGCTTTAGTCCCTCGTTGGCTAGGCGTTTGTTAGGGTAATCATACTTACCACATTTGCCCTTGAATATCTTGAGGCATTTATCCCCAAGCTTGAGTACAATCATGTCCAAACTCTCCCGTACCAAAGGCCATAACTTCGAACGTAAGATGGCACGCTGGTTTCGTGATATCCTCCCAGGCTGCGACGCTAGACGTGGCCTTCAGTATAGAGACGGGGCTGAAGCTCCCGATGTTTTAGTCGACGGCCTTCACGTGGAGTGCAAGATCGGAGCTAGACCAAACCCCAGGCAGGCATTGAAGCAGGCGATCGAAGCTTCGGGTGCCGACAAGGCTGCCCCTCTTAATGGTGAGGCACTTATTCCCATCGCCATCATAAAGGATGATCGAGTCGACCCGTTCGTTGTCCTCAGGCTTAGTGATTTTCGGCACCTGCTTAAAGCTTGGTGGGATATCAGGCACAAGGACAGCAACCCTTAAACTAGGTTTTATTATCTCAACCCTCCAGGCTCGCCGGCCATTCTCCAATCTCGTCCTGGTAAACTCCACCCTCTCTGTCCTCACGCTTCCGATGTACGATACGACCATTCTTCCACCCCTTGTTTGCGTCATAACGGAGCCCACTGTTTTGGTGGTAGCCCTGCTTAACTAGGTCTTGAAATTTTTTTGAGTAATTCTGCAGCGCCCATGAAACTTGGTCCCGCTTAATACCTAGGCGTTCTGATATTGCGGAGGCCTCTAGCGTGGGCCACCCGTCGATGTCGATGTGTTTCTCCCAAAGGTCGACAATACGCAAGGCTGTCTCTTCCTTAAGCACCTGATATTTTTTCTTCATCAGTAAAGCTTCCCTTTCGGTATGTCATCCCTACGCTTGCGCTGAAGGGGTGCCCGGTCTTTCTTGGACCATGCCATGATGCGGTAGATGCCGCCCGGACCTGAAGCCATATAGCCCTTGGATACCAGGCGGTTCCATTCTGGACAGTGCTCCCTGAGGATATGCAGAACATGGGACCGGCTGAGGCCGGTGCGTTCCGCTAATGCCTCGGAAGTTAGGGTAGGGTAGCCGTCAAACGGATCGAGATGATCAACCCATAAGTCGACTACCCTTTTGATTGTCTCGGGGTCAGCGCGTCTCAATGGTAGGCTCCATGGTCCTACGATTGTCGAACGCCACATTGAACGTATCAAGCTGAATACGACTCACCCTAGGGATATCCTCACCTAGGAGTAACCCTTTGACGATGCGGGCGATTAACCCCCCAGCTACGAACCCAAGGTAAACCGTTGCCCTTTCGGTGCATGCCGTTTGGGCCGCCTCTTCATCAGTGAAAAGAGTCTTGTCGTAGTCAACCCCGAGATTCGTGAAAACCACGAGCTCTTCCGCACCCATCCGGGGGTCAATGACGTGTGTAAAGTTCCGATGCAGCCTTTCATAGGCACGCTTCCGGGTTTCCATGTTATCAACCGCTGTGATTAGGACTTCCCCTTGAAGGGGCTGCGTATCCCATGTTCCTTTCCAGCTGATGGGCATCGAACCCACTAGCCCCATCTTGGCAGACATTGCATCTACCTTAGGCTTCCCGATGTCCTCCTTGTCGTAGATCTGAGTTCCAACGTTGGGTTCCTCCACTTCGTCATTGTCAATGAGGATAATGTTATTGAACCCCATCTTGGCCAAACACAGGGCCGCTGGTGAGCCGAGCCCACCCGCACCTATGATTGTAATCGCTGAGTCAAGAATTGATGCGGGCACTAGGCCCGAGAATCTGCTTCGTGAACCGCTCATTTATTGTACCCTTCCTGCTCTCGGTTGATTGCTGCAACCCATTCTTCAAGGTCTTCTTCGTCTATATCCATATAGCTCGGGAAGAAGTCATGCTGAATCCGGCTCCGCTTCTTGCCTTTGGTGATTTGGACTTTGTGTTTGCCCTTCCAGTTGGCCTCGAATTCAGCGTCCCACATCTGGCCTGCTTCCTTATCGGTCGGTCCACGGGTTAGCTGTTCTTGTATCCATTCGACCTCAGCCTGTACTTGATGCCAGTCCTTGGCCTCGTAAGCTTGTTGCACGGAAACCATGAAGCCATCGTACTCGACAGCGGAAAGTGGCCTTGGGATTTCCAAAATCTCCGTATCAATATCAATCCGGATCTCAGGACTAGGCTGCCACATGGCGGACTGAATCTCCCCTTTATGATTAATCACCGAGAAGATTTGCCACCCGTGCTGCGAGAGGGTTTCCATATTGTTCTTGTCAGTGCCGGACCAAAAGGCCCCCATAGTGTTATGTGAGTGCCATTGGAACTTAAGTTCCCCGGGCTTGTTTTCCACTCGATGAGTGTATTGGGCCTTGGCAATACCAGCGGCGTCGAATTCAACCGATGAACCCGTAGCAACCTGTGGGACCATGATGACATCATGAATGATTGCATCGGGCCCGTCGATTGAAACGTAGCCGAATCCCCCACATTCAAGGTCTGTTTTTCGGGTCCAATAAAGCATCTTTGCCCAAACCGGGCTTGGAAACACCACTTTCATTATTGATTCTCCCCTTCCTCGGAATCCCCTTCACTTGGAAAATGAAATAAGCCTTCAAAAGTAGGCCCGATTTTGTTTCGCAACCCGTCGTCGCCACCGCAGGAAGCCAAGCTGTGATAGTAGTCTGCCCGGTTGTAGTTGGAGACAATCTCCCAGCAACATTGGGCAGTCAGAGCCATAGACTCAGACTTTGCGATGGTGTCCGCGTGATCACCCATGCAAAACCGACTCCCGTTAATGTGCGGATGGGGATAGGATGAGTAGTAGTCCTTAAGAGGCATGACCCTAACCCTGGTAAAATACTTGTACTTCATGATAGGGAAGCCGAGAGCGAACCACCCAAGGTTCTTGGGGCGGCTGGCCACATTAAGCCTTGGCTCATAGTCCGTGAGGACAACCGGATGCGGTGTTCTGAAGTAAATCCAGCCACCCTTAATCACGGGGTCGGTCCACTGGGTCTCAGTAACAACCCTATCCACTTGCTCCATAAACTCCTTAGCATCTTCGGGCCTGAGCTGCTGTGCGTTAGACTCATCAAAACCATTAAGAGCCGATACTTGGGAGTGTAGCTCTCGAACCGCGTACCTAATGTTTTCCAATAGCCTTTCGCGACTACGCTCGTACTCGGCCTTCCTGTTTTCCTCCATGGTCAAAGCTATAGAGTTAAGGTCTCCAAACAGACTTTCTTTGTCGTAGTGTTCTGATACCTCCTGCTCTGTGAGTCCGCCGCCCTTTTCAATGACATTCTTGTTTAAGATGTTTCTGGCGGTGATAAACTCGCCATTCTCGTCTTCTACGATGACGCTCATATTCCAGCGCCTGAAGTGTGTGTGCCCCAGTCGGGTGCATAGCTGAGACACGTATGCGAGGGTTGCTATTTTCTCGGGGTCTTCAGCGTGCTTTTCGATCAGCTCCTTAATTCTCATGGGTCCTCCTAACGCCCCGGGGCCCCGGAGTATTACATCCGAGGAACCCAGGGCCGTTGGCAATGTTTAGATGCCGTTTTTGTTCTTGGTTGCAAGGTCACATACGTCGTGGTCGCTCAAGACCTGGCTGTCCTCCGCTGGCTGCCCGTTGACCAATACCATGTAGTCAGAGGCGTTCAGCTGGTTTTTCAGGTCCGAGACCGTTTCGACTCCGTTGACTTCAATAGGTTTTCCGCCGTGTGCGATTGCAATAACTCTAGCCATTGTGATTCTCCTGAGATCGCCACTTGTAGACGACCTTCCCGTTTAGGGTGCATTGAAAAGAGCCTAAAAAGCCCTTGTGGTTGATTAGCAGTGCCCTGCTTAGCTTCAGAGCCTCTTCCTTGCTGTTACCGTAAATGGTTACGGGTACAGGGTTATCCTGTAATGTAAAATGAATGCCGATTGAGTGTTTTCTCATGTTGCCACTTCGTGCCCTCCATGGTAATTTGGGGGAAATACCGCGGCTAGGCGCGAAACATTCCCTTTCTATTTCAAAAAGAATTTTATCCCTCTATCGAGGTAAGTTACCCCCATTGCGGGGGAATTATCCCTAAGGCTGGTTAGGGTAATGGATGTAGACAAACTGAATCCAGTCACCCCTAGGTTCTAGGCAGACTACTCCGTCTTTAGGGAGGGTTCCCCTGAGGTTTACCTCGCCTTGCGGCAAAACAACCCTCAGGGGCCTATCCCTAGGCAGCAGCGTGTACGTCAGCCTGTCGAATCCAGTCAAAAAAACCGCCCACAACCCTAAAGCGGCCATTTGACCCCCGCCAAGTGATACTCGGCTGACGTTCGGGGCGCCCTACCCTTTTCATACACCCATGAAGTAACGAACCACCGATTGTTGATGCGTGTAGCAAAGTCTAGGTATCGTTTCCCGGCCCTGTTTGCGATAGTTTTGAGCCATACGTGCGAAACCTCCTCCATGTCTCTAATGTCTGAAGCTGGGTTGGCGGGCTCAAAGGGTACAGGCACCCTGTCGCCGGGCTCAAAGGGTTCCTCAATTAGGGTGCACGATTGGGCTAGGTAGACTCTCCAAGCCGGGCTCAATTTGATGACTGATAGGCTACCGACTGGGTCCTGTTTGATAATGGTTCCGTCGATGTCGACTGAGTACCAGCTAGCCGGGGTTCCTTCTGACCTGTAAAGGGCGCCTGGGACTATCATTGAGAACCCCCTCTGCGACTTGGCACGTGGGAGAGCAGCAGAAGTACAGCCCTGTCCACTTGCTCACCCTTCAGCTCAGGCCAGTGTCTAGCCACGTAACGGGCTATCGTTTCAAGCTGTAGAAGGTCTTTCTCGGTTTCTTCAAAGGGCTTAGGCTCAGGTTCGTCGATAAGGCTCCAACGTCCTTGGTCTATTTTCTTGGGTCTCATTGGAATTCTCCTAATGGGTGTTTTGTTAGCGCACAAAAAAGCCCCCAAGGCATAACCTCAGGGGCTTTCTTACGCACTAGTTTTTTAAGGCTCTAAACCACTACGTATTCCCTGGTTTCACTGTGTTTGAAGTAGAATTGCTTACCCTTCTTGTACATCAGCATGTAGTAGCCCCCAGCGGGACTGACGTGGCAGAAGCCGCGTTCGAAGGCCGCTTCCAAAAGGTCCCAGGCCTTTTCCCAATCTTTCGAGTATCGTTCGACGTACTCCATTGTGTGAGTTGGTTCCTTCATGATGCTATCCTCCTACAGCGGCGAGACGATAAACCAATGTGCGCCATATCTGTCTTCATTGAGCCTATCCCAAGCTGGGACAGATACACTTTTCGAGAGGCGAACCCTGTAACAGTGCCCAAAGTCCCCCGGGGAGCGTTTTAGGATGGCTTCAATCTTTCCCTTGAACGTATCCATCGTCTCAGCGTTCGGCGGAGATACTTCGACTTCGTCCCCGACAGCTAATGCTTCCGGGGGATACAGCCAGGCCTCCATGCGTTCTACGACCTTTTCGTACTCGCGAACTTCAAGCGGTCCACAACACCGGGAAGCTTCCAGCATTTCGCGCGCCTCTTGCAGGTCTTTAAAAGTTGGTTCCTTCATGATGCTGCCCCTCCGTATAGCCAAAGAATATATGACCATAGTCCAATCCAAAATGACAGAACGAGGATGCCCTCAAAGATGCCCTTAATCATTTTTGGTCTCGTTTGCCTCGCGACACACGCGATATGCGACACCGGCCTGATATAGAGCGTCTCTGCACTTGGGAAGGGGTTCACCGTGTACATGTTCAAAAAACATCAGGATGGCACACATATCGTTGGCTGTTACGTATTCCGAGATGATAGTTTTATTGATGACTTTGAATCCGTCGTCAGTGTGAGCGACCCGCCGTGCCGTGTGGTCACCCTGCTTTGTCAGGAAGTCGATGAGACGGCCACGGAACTTCCAACGGGGTTTGTAGTAGTTACCCTTTGCCGACTGGGCAATTTCATAGAAGCCACAATTCTCATCCCCGGCAATATAGGGGCCTTCCGGGGCTGGCGCTACCTTCTGTCGCTTCAGGGCATCGTTCTCAGCTTCCAAGGCTTCAAGACGGGCGGTCATTGCCTCGCTTTGCTTTGTGAATTGTGCCAAAATTGCAGCCAACGCTTCCGGGTCTTCAGCAAGCTTTGCAATTTCTTCGGCTTCGGCGGTGTTAGTGGTCTCAGTCTTGTTTTCAGTCATTTTTTCAATCCTTGCGTTGTCTTCATGGTGATAATTGGTCCCATCATCGAATTCGACCCCAACGAATGGAATCTGACCTTGGACGGTCTTGTGAAAGCATCCCTTCAAAGAGATGACTCGGACCTTGTCTCCGGCCTTGAGAGTTTTGGGGTCGATTGCTTTCCAGTTCATGCTTTCCTCTCCTGCCGAAGTTCGTCTCCGGTCTGCCAGGATACAATGCCAGCCCTGTGCCAACACCGTAAGTGCCCGGAATCACTGGAATGTGATCTTCCTCATGCGAAAGCTGTTACGCTTGGTTAACCCTGCCTTTCCAAAGATTTCAATAGGTTAGCTGGTAGGAAAGAGAATTCTCGGGGGGAAATCCTTTTCGCATTGGTAGTTTCACCGAAGGTCTGATGGTCGGGTGGTCTTACCAGTGCGATCCTACCTCACG
>JAAOEI010000032.1_pt1 | contig 45736 bp, 59 predicted proteins | sample 7059261 | NCBI WGS metagenome assembly JAAOEI01 (sample SAMN14008812, study PRJNA610033) | viral metagenome | isolation source: viral particles filtered from seawater | place: China: Hangzhou Bay, Yangshan Deep Water Harbour | collected 2017-10-31 | reverse complement strand
GGTCTTGCATCGCGCCGATTTTGCGCGCGTGAGATTTTTGGATCGTTGCCGCCGCCTCCCCTGGTGGTCCAAAGGGGGGCTAGGTGCTCGAGAACGATCGCGGTCAGGGTGATGCCGCGGGCGCGGGCTTCGGCTTGGAGGTGGGCTTTGCGGCGGCGGCCGATGCGCACGCTGAGCGTGACGATCCAGTCGCAGTCTTCTTGACTCGGCGGGACGTGTGACGCGATTGACATGCCGCTCCCACGGTCAGGGATGACCGCACTGCGCCAAGGATGGCGATGGGAGTTTTTTCTTTGTCGGTCGCCATTGCAAGAGGAGAGGCCCGTGCCCAGCAAGAAAACCGCGAAGCCGGCGTTGAAGCCCAAGGCGATCAAGAGCACGGCGGCGTTGGGTGTCGACCCGAAGAATCCGCGAAGCATCACGGACCAGGCGGCAGCCGGCTTGAGCGTTTCGCTCAACGAGTTCGGTGATCTTTCCGGCATCGTGTTCAACGAGCGGACGCAGCAGCTCGTGTGTGGCCATCAGCGCGTGAACGAGATCCGCAAGCGTTGGGGCGAGCTGCCGATCGAGGGGGACGTGATCCGTTCGCCGGAGGGTCACGAGTTTCGCGTGCGGCTGGTCGATTGGCCGATCGCGAAGCAGCGAGCGGCGAACGTGGCGGCCAACTCGCAGCGGATCGCGGGCGAGTTCACCGACGGCCTCGACGTGATCCTGTCGGAGATCAAGGCCGACACGCCGGAGCTGTACGACTCGCTGCTGTTCGCGGAGCTGCAGCACGCGAGTGCGACGCCGGCCATCGTCGAGGATGACGTGCCGGAGCCGCCGAAGAAGCCGATCACTAAGCCGGGCGACTTGTGGCTGCTCGGTGAGCACCGGCTGCTCTGCGGTGACTCGTCGAAGGCCGACAACGTGAAGCGAGTGCTCGAAGGTCAGCGTGCGGTCTGCGTCTTCACCGATCCGCCATATGGCGTTTCGGTCGCAGCGAAGAACCGAATGCTCAATGAGACGTCCGGAAAAGGTGGCAGTTCGAAGCGGAACGTCGATGACATCGTCGACGACGACCTATCGCCCGCCGAGTTGGAAGCCCGGTTGCTGCCGACCTTCGAACTCGTCCGCACGCTCGCGATGGCGGACGACTGCGCGGTGTTCCTCACCGCACCCCAAGGGGGTGAATTGGGGATGATGATGATGATGATGCAAAAGGCGGGCCTAAAAGTTCGCCACGTCCTCATGTGGAAGAAGAACGCTCCGACTTTCAGCATGGGGCGGCTCGACTACGACTACCAGCACGAGCCGATCCTGTTGACCTGGTTGAAGCGTCACAAGCGGCCGATGCTCGGCACACACAAGACCAGCGTGTGGGAAGTCGACAAGCCGCGGGCCTCGGCCGAGCACCCCACGATGAAGCCGGTCGCGCTGTACGCGAACGCGTACGCCAACCATACCGATACGGGCGACCTGGTCTTCGAACCGTACTCCGGCAGCGGCACGGCGATCGTCGCCGCTCAGCAACTTGGCCGGCGGTGTTGTGCGATCGAGATCGAGCCGAAGTATTGCGACGTCGCGGTCAAGCGGTGGGAGACGCTCACCGGGGAGAAGGCGAAGCGTGGTTGATTAGGCGGGCGACAACTCGCGGGGCGTCGCGGGGCGTCCGCGTCCGCGTCCCAAGAGCAATGAGGCGGCATCCGTGACTTCTTTCAGGCGCTTCAGGTTGGGCTTCGTGGGATTGTTGCAGACCGCTTGGGCGGCCGTGATCAGCGAAGTGGTTACTTCCTGCCGTTCGCGATATGTGTTGACGTTGGCCATTGGAATCTCGCTTCCTAGTTCACCGAAACCACTCGAATGTCGAACCGGTCCCAACCGAGCCGCTTGGCAATCATCGCAACCAGGTTCCAAGCCTGCGCGAGTTTCGGCGTTCCGTCCGATTCAATTCCCATCGCGTACGTTGCCCCGGTCACCGCGTTTTTGAAGGTCGCTTTCATGGTTGGTTCCTTTCGCGTTTGTTGCGTTTACTTCGCGGCTCGGATCAGTACGCGGCAGGCGACCTTAAATTTCAGCGGGCTGTTCGGCGTCAGCGTTGCCATGCGGCTCGCCGCAAGGGTGGCGTTCGCGGTCAGGCTCTTTGGCTTCGTGAATCCCAAAATTTCGCAGGCTGTTGAGTAGTTCATGGTTTCGTTCCTTTGTGGTTGTTACTGGCTGACGGGCTTATTTTACCATTTATCGGCCGGGTTGGAAGCGTAATTTTACCATTTTCGGACGGAATCCCGAAAGATGCCAAATTCCCCGGTAAATCGCGGCCTTTTGCAATCGGCGGCGGCCAAGCTCGGCCGAGGCGAACCCCTGACCAACGCTGAGAAACAGGCACACGCCCGGTGGAAGGCGGCCCAAGAGGCCGAGTGGCGGGAGAAAATCTACCGCGACGTCCCGCTGAAGGACGTGAAGCGGTTGCTCGGTGGACGCACGACGAAGTTCGTCAACGACTTCGCGACGAGCACCGGGTTGCCGATCGCGGGGGCGAGCTCCGACCTGTTCGCGGTGTTCGCGGTCTTGGTCGATTTCGCAAGAAAACTGCCGGGCGATCACGCACCGCCTGAAGGCGGAACGACGAACGGCGGCGGCCTGGTCTGCCACACGATGTTCTCGGCGGCCGAGGCGTTGAAGGCTCGCATCGGTCGCGGTTCGGTGCGGATGCTGCGCGATTGGATCAAGCAAGGGATGCCCGGCAAGCCTGGCGGCCGAGGCGTCCAAGGGCACTTCCCGATCGACGAAATGGCCGAGTGGGCGAAGAACAACCTCGACGATTTGAAGGTCGAGACCGACGAAGGCTCGCTGCTCACGTTGGAGTTGAAGCGGCAAAAGGTCCGACAAGAGACCTTGAACACCGAAGACAAAGAGCAGGACCGCGAAGAGCGTCGCGGCAACATCCTGCCGCGTGATGAGCACACGCAGTTTATTCGCGATTCGGTCGTCGTCGCGCGGCAGCAGTTGCTCGCGTTGCCGAAGGAACTGGCCGGGCTGATCTCCGAGCCCAAGCTGCAACGGACTTTCCTGGATGAAAGCACGAAGCGCATCACCACGATCCTCGAAGGACTCGCCAACGAGTTCGCGCGCGGACCCGATTCCGCGAACGAAACTGTGGCATGACGTCGCCGACGCCTGGCGAGTCCCGCCGCCCGTGCGTGCTGTGGAGTGGATCGCCAAGAACCTGAAGATCCCGATCACCAAAGAAACGCCAGGCCCGTTCGATCTCGACAAGGTGCCGCACGTCCGCTTCGTGTTGGAGAAGGCCGACGAGCCGACCACGCGAGCGATCTTCCTGCGGTGGGCCGCGCGAGGCTCGAAGACAACGACCTCGATCGCGTTGCTGATCTTCCGCACGAAGACGAAGCACCTGCCGGCGTTGTTTGTCAGCAGCGACGAGGCACGCACCGACGACACCATCGAGACCGACATCTATCCAATGCTCGAAGCCTGCCCGCTCACGCGCGGCGACTTATTGCCGGAGCGAAAACGCAAACGCGAACGTGGCGTGCAGCTCGGCCCCGATCGCATCCGCCGCGGCTTCGCTGGGTCGCCCAGCAGCCTGGCCGGCTTCCCGGCCGCGACGATCCTCTGCAACGAAGCCAGCAAGTGGGGACAAATCAGCGCGGGCCGAGGCAAGAACGAATCGAAGAGCGAAGCCCATCCGATCCACCTGGCTCGGCAGCGCGGCAAGCTGTTCCCGTGGGATTTGCTGTTCATCGCCGAAGGGACGCCCGCCCGCAAAGGCGACTGCGTGATCAGCTCGCTGGTCGAAGCTCCCAGCACACAGCGCTGGTACTATCACGTTCCCTGCCCGCACTGCGGCACGTTTCAACGCCTGCAATGGTCCGAGGATTATGGTCCGTACAAAAACGCCGGCGTGAAGTGGGACAAGGGAGCCGACGGTCACACCGACGCTCTGATCGCCGAACGCTCCGCCTGGTATCAATGCGTGAGCGGCTGCAAGATCGACAACGCCGATCGGCCGGCGATGATCCGAGCCGGCGCGTGGATCGCCGAAGGGCAGTCGATCGGCAAGGGCGGCACGATCACCGGCGAACCGCTTGTCGATTCGACCGACATCGCGTTCGATGAGCTGAGCACGCTTTACTCGCTGCTGATCGGCGGTTGGGGGCAACTGGCCGGCGAGTGGGCTCGTGCTCTCGGTGATCCGGAACGTGTTCGCGACTTCGTGAACAGCACGCTCGCCCGGCAATGGGACTCGAAGCCGAAGGCGATCGACCCGCATGTTGTGGCGAAACGCATCTGCGTGGAGAAGCTCGCGCCGCTGACGATTCCGAGCTGGGCGGTGTTCCTCACGGCCGGCGTCGATGCGCAGGCCGAGGCGACGCTGTTTCCGTATGTCTTCAGCGCTTGGGGACCAGGCGGGCGAGGCCACAAGGTCGCGCACGGAATGGCCGAGGGCTTCGACGCTCTCAAGTCCACGCTGCAACGAGCGTTCGTCTTCAACGCTTCGCAGGACAAGACGCGATCGCTGCTGACGTTGATCGACTCGGGCAACGAGCGGGACCGCATCTACGACTTCTGCGGCGAGTGCCTCGCGTGCGGGCTCGACGTGCGGCCGAGCAAAGGTTCGTCGACCGACCTCAAGCAACTCGACTACCAGGAATCCGACATCGAAGACCGGCCCGGCATGAAGCTGGTGATGGTCAACACCTACACGACGAACCCCTGGTTGCAACGCATCCTCAACGGCGTGATCCTGCCGAGCGATCCGCTGTTCTATTCGCTGACCGAAGCCGACCAGCTCGACCTCGCGTTGCTCGGCCAGCTCTGCAACGGCCAACTGCTCGAACGCCGTACCGACATGGGCAAGACGAGCCGGGCGTGGGACAAGATTCACGAGTCGGTTCCCGACGATCTGCGCGACGCTGTCCGTTATTCGCGCGTCGCCGCCCAGGTGCTCACGCAACACGGTACGACGTGGAACGCGCTGCCGAACACGAGAATCCTCGTCGCCGAACCGGCCCCGCCGCCGGCTGCCGCGCACAGTCCGCAAGACAACACCGACCGCAGCGGCTTCAGCCCGCGACGCGATCTGCGGCGAAGGTGATCCGCACCAGGCGACCGACTTGGCAGCGGTCGACGCGGCGGATCACGGCGACGCGCTGATCATCTTCACGCACCAATCGTGTCGAGCGGCACAGCAGCAGCGTGGTCGAGTCGTCGAGCAGCTCGGCGGCGATCACGACGCTGGTTGATTCGGCGTCGAACTCTCCGAAAAGCGGCTGCGACTGCTCGTGACGTCCGGTCTCGAAGTGAAAGGGAGCAAACACGGTTCGTCCTCTTCCAGTTCGCACAGCAGCAGCGCGGCGGCGGCGGTTGCGGCATCGCACACACGATGCTCGCAGTCAATCACGTCGGGAAACTCGCGCACCAGTGACCACGCTTGCGAGACGGTCAGCGAGTGCTCGCAGACCAACTCCGCAACAACATCGCGCGCGAATCGTTCGCGGCGCGTGCGGGCCGGGCGAGGGATCAGCCACGAGCGCAGCAGCTTGAGCAGTCGCACGATCATGCGCGGCAAGTTATCGCGAAACGTCACGACGCGGCTAGACGTTCCCGCCGCGAAGGCGCGAACTCCAGCGACACGATCCGTTTGTTTTGTTTGGGTCGATAGCCGCAGGAACGGCAGCCCAGGTAGCGAATACGTGCGCCGCCATCCGCCTCGGTGTTCACCACTTGAATCACCGGCACGCGACCCCCCGGCGTCAATCGGCGAGCCGCTCGACAGTGTGGGCAGGGAGTAAGCCATTCGTCCCGCATCTTCGGCCTTTATCGGCTGCGCGGTGCTACCAGTAGCACTCAGCACTGACAGTTTCACGTCGCAACGGTCGATTCGGTAGAGCAACCCGCCTGCTGCCAAATGACGAGTCCCAAGTGCCAAAGGAGTGACGCTGTGACCGAAGCCTTTCAACCGAAGTCGCTGATCACGCGAATGTTTCTCGGCTTGCTCGCCGCCGCGGCGATGCCCAACGCCATCGCGAAGCCTGGACTGCGGCCATTCGTCGCGGAAGCGAAACCCAAAGAAGCGGCTCACAGTGCGCGACATGATCGTCGACGCGGCCACTACGTCGGGGCGGTCACACGCACGATCAACCAAGGCCGATCACGTCCCTGCCCGTGTGGCAGCGGCAAGAAATACAAGCGCTGTCACCTGTCGATCGACACCGCCGAAGCGTTCCGGCGTCAACACGGCTTCGCCGCAGTGCCGGCGCGAGCGACCGGCAAGACGCTGGCCAAGGCCGCGTGAACGCCGATCCGTCGATAACGCACCCGATCAAAGGAGTGATCGCAATGGATGAAGTCTTCACCACCGGCGAAGTCGCCAAGCTGTGCCGCGTCTCGTCGCGCACCGCCGCAAAATGGATCGACAACGGCCTGCTCAAAGGCTGGCGCGTCCCCGGCGGCAAAGATCGCCGCGTCTCACGAGCGGCGCTGGTCGAGTTTCTCGAAGCCTACCAGATGCCGCCGATCGAAGAACTCGAAGGAAAGACCGTCGCCGCATGACGACCAAAGTCACCGTTGACGTCGAATACACCGCCGCCGAGCTGCTCGCGATTTGCAACCACGCGATCGCCAGCATCATGGCGACCGGACAGAGCTACGAGATTCGCGGCCGGTCGTTCAACGGAGCGAATCTGCAAACGCTCAAGAGTTGGCGCGACGACTTGCAACAGCAGGTCAACGCCGAAGCCAGCGGAGCTGGCGGAGGCATCGTCGCGAATCATCTGAACCGAGGCCGCTGAATAGTGGCGAGTGACGAGTGGTGAGTGGCGAGCAAGACCAACGCAGCCACTCACCACTCGCCACTCACCACTCGCCACTCACACGAGGCACGGATGCCGCAGGCACGACGAGTCATTCATCGCGCGAAGCAACTGGCGAGCACCGCCTGGCAAGGATGCCAGACGGCTCTCGACCACGCGATTTATGCCGTCGCGCCGACCTATGGTTCGCAGCGACTGTGTGCCCGGCGTCTCGATGAGATCGCCGAGCTGCAAACGCAGCGGGCGAAGGACGCCTCGCTCAACGGCGGCGGCCACTACTACCCGGCCACCGCTCCCGACAAGCTCCGCGATGGCCGCTGGCTCACCAGCAACCTCTCGGCCGACAGTTACCTCGAGATGGGGCTGACCGATCTGCGCGACAAGTGCCGCTCGCTGGTCTGCGAATTCCCGTTCATGTCCGGAGCCGTCGACGGCCGCGTCGACAACGTCGTCGGGACTGGTCTCAAGCCGCAATCACGCATCCTGCCCGTCGCTGGTCTGATCAGCCAGGCCGAAGCTGATCGCTGGAACGGCGAACTCGAAGACCTCTGGGAACAGTGGGCCGAGTACGGCGGCGGCCGAGCCAAGTCTTTTGACGAAGTCCAAGAGGAAGCCTATCGCGCCCACATCATGGGTGGCGACTCGCTGACCATTCACTCCGCCAAGCCGCTCAAATCAAAACCTGTCCCGTTGCATTGCTCGGTCGTCGATTCGATCCGCATCGAAACGCCTCCGGCCGAGACCGCGAATCCGCTCTGCCGCATGGGCGTGCAGCTCGACGCCGATGGAGATCCGATCGGCTTCCACGTCCGGCACACGCATCCCGGCGACAACAAACAAACGTCCTTCGCGCACGACTTCTACAGCGAAGATCGCGCGTGCTTCATGATGCGTCGCAAGTGGCCCGATCAGCACCGCGGCATCCCGTGGGCTGCTCCGGCCGCCGTCCCCGCTCGCGATTATCAGGACTGGACCGAGGCCGAGATCACCAAGGCGCAGATGGCTGCGATGATCGGAGTCATCATCAGCGTCAAACAGAATCCGCTCGCCGCCGCACAAGGTCGCGCCACGTCGACCAACAGCGGCAAACGCGAAGAACAATGGAATCCGGGGCAGATTCTCTACAAGACCGACGCCGAGAAAGTCGACTTCTTAAATCCAAATCACCCGTCGACAACGTTCGGCATGTTCGCCGAGTGGCAACTGCTGGCCGTCGCCGCAGCTCTCGACTGGCCGTTCGGCTGGCTGGTCAAAGACCGACGCCGAGCGACCTACAGCGCCGGCCGTCTCGAAGAGATCGACGGCGGCGTGAAGATTCGCACCGACCAACAGCTCATCTCGCGACGCCTCAACGCTCCCACCTGGCGAGCGTTCGTGACGCAAGCCTTCCTCGCCGGCAAGACCTCGATTCGAGCCGACCTGATCCTGAATTACTTCGCGCTCGTGACTCGCCACGTCTGGATTCCGCAGCCTCGCCCGTGGGTCGATCCGGAGACTGAAGTCAACGCGGCCGTGAAGGCGATCGAGAACAACCTGGCCACGCTCTCCGACGTGCTCGGAGGCTTGGGTAAAGACGATCAAGACACGCTGCTACGCCGCAAAGCGGAGCGTGCGTTCGAGCGAGACAACAACCTGCTGCCCCCGCAATACATGCTCGCACAGGCTCAGCTCGACGCCGCCAACCGCGACCCCAGCGGAGCCAGCAAGAAGCCGATCCCCGACAAGACCAAAGAACAACTCCGCGAAGAATTCGACGCCGCATTCCTCGCCGCATGTGCGTCCTGACCATTCTGCACTTTGCACTCTTCACTCTGCACTTCGGCACTGTGCCCGTGGTCGGAGGAACGCAGTGAAAAGTGCAGAGTGACGAGTGCAAAGTGCAAAGTTTCGGCCACTGATTTCGCAAGACAACCCCATGCCACAAATCCGCCTCAACGCTGCTCTCGATGCTTCCTCTCCGCCGCGAGTCGATCGCGCCGCTCGTCGCATCAACGGCGTGGCGGTGATGACGATCGGCGAGGCACTCGGCCACGGTTTTCGGCTCAACGAAGTCTCGCTCGCGAACGCCTTGCAACTCGGCACCGCCGCGCCGAAAGGCATCAAGTCGCGACTGAGCCATCCCAACGCCTGCAATGACACGACCGGCAAACATCTCGGCCGGGCGATCAACTTTCGACAGGACGGCGACAAGCTGCTGGCCGACTTGCAGCTCGCAAAGGCCAGCGAGAAGTCACCGCACGGCAACCTGGCTGACTACGTGCTGACGCTGGCCGAAGAAGATCCCGAAGCCTTCGGCAACAGCATGGTCGTCGAGTACCTGACCGAAACCGAACTCGATGCCGATAAGAAACCGAAACAAGGTCCGGACGGCAAGCCCCTGTTGCCATTCGCGATCATCACCGCGCTGAAGGCCGTCGATGTCGTCGGCGATCCGGCCGCGAACCCCGGCGGCATGTTTTCCGAAGGTGACGACACCGCATTCGACCTCGGCTTCGCGAAGGACGCTTCGGCTCTGCTCGATTCGCTGGAAGCCGGCTCCCCGGAGGCTTTGCTGTCGCGAGCCGAAGCGTTTCTCCGCTCTTACCTCTCACACCGTTTCGGCGACGTGCCGGACCTCTTGTTCTCGAAAGGAACCACGATGACCAAGGACCAGAAAGACCGCTCCGACGCGATCGCCGCACTCTGCACCAAGTACCTCGGCGACAACGACGATTCGAAGTCGAAGGCCGCCGCGTTCGCCGACGACGAGAAGCACACGCTCGACACCGTGAAGGACGCCCTGCTCGCGGAACTGCACACCAAGGCCAACGCCCAACCGGCCGAACCGCCGCCCAAGCCGCAGACCGGCGACCTCGCCGCGTACCTCGAACGCCGCACGCAGATCTCCGCGTTGTGCGTCTCGGCCCTCGGCGAGTCGCTCGAAACCGTCAAGCGGGTCGAGGCGTTTCTCAACGATCCGCTGGTGACCGTCGAGTCCGTTCGCAACGCGATGTTCGCCGAGATGTCGGCGAAGCTGAAAGCACCGCGTCCCGGCGACGAACCGCTCAACCCGACCGACAAAGCCGCGAAGCGCAAGGCCGAACTCGAAGCCGAGTACGACGCCCATGCCAGCACGCACGCCCAGCTCGGCGTCTCCAAAGAGGACTACGTCAGGAACGCCCTCGAAATCGGCGACGGCCCCGTCGTGATCCAACCGGCGAAGTGATGAGTGACGAGTGGTGAGTGGCGAGCAAGCCACGCACCACAACTCCGCACTCGCCACGCACCACTCACCCCTCACCACTCTCCCAAAGGAACCCCCCATGTCCGTCGCCGCCGACCAACTCATCGAACAAGCCGGCACCTGCCGCACCCCCGGTCTCGTCGCCGCCTCCACCATCCTCTATTCCGGCACGCTGGTCTTCGTGAATGCGTCGGGCTATCTCGACGACGACACGGGCAGCGGAGCCAACAAGTTCGCCGGCATCGCGCCGACGAAGTTCGACAACAGCGGCGGCTCCAACGGAGACGTCGCGGCCGAAGTCATCAACCAAGGCATCTTCAAGTTGGTCGGCGCGAGCCTCGCCCAGACCAGCGTCGGCAAACCGATCTACGCCAGCGACAACTACACGCTGACGCTCACGCCGACGTCGAGCACCGTCCTCGTCGGCATCGTCCGCGAGTATCTCAGCTCGACCACGGCAATGGTCGAACTGGTGACCGACGCCGCCGCGCTGGTGATCCCCGCCGCCGGTGCCAATGGCCCCAGCTTCACGACCGTCGGACTGCTCCCGATCGCCGCACAGCAAGCCATCAGCGGCCCCGGAGCGGTCAACGTGACCACGTTCTGCACCAAGGTCACGACGACCGGCGCGGACGCCTTCACGCTGGCCGACGGCGTGGTCGTCGGACAGCTCAAGAAGATTCAACTGATCGTCGATGGCGGCGACGCCACGCTGACCCCCAGCAACCTGGCCGGCGGCACCACGATTACCTTCGCCGATGCCGGCGACTTCGCGGTGCTCTCGTGGGATGGTGTTGATTGGCGAGCCATCGAATTGGGCAACGACGCCGACGGAGCCACCGCACCCGTCCTCGCGTAACCGCCGTAAGTTGGCCGCCCTCGGCCGACTCTTCGCGACACACGGACGGCCGATGGCGGCCATCCTACGAATCGAAACCCTCACGCCGCTGTCTGACAGGGACCAGCGACGCGAGACCCTCACCCCACGAGAAAGGAATCTCGCATGTCCCTCGTCACCGCCCGCTACCAAGCCGTTCAACGCGACGTCACGCAGGTCTTCAAGACCCGCGCCCAAGCCGCCACCCCGTTCTACCCCACCCTCTGCACGATCGTGCCCAGCACGTCGCTCGATGAAAAATACTCGCTGCTCGGCGACGTGCCGGGAATGCGGGAATGGGTCGGCGACCGCAAGTTCAAGGAACTGCGAGCCGGCACGTTCGAGATCCGCAACAAGCACTTCGAATCGTCCCTCGGCATCGAGAAGACCGACATCGACGACGACCGGCTCGGCACGCTCAACACCAAGATGATGGAACTGGCCGACGAGGCCACCTATCACCCGGACGAGCTGCTGTTCACGATCGCCGACTCGGCCGCCGAAAGCACCGCCTGTTTCGACGGGCAGTATTTCTACGACACCGACCACTCGTGGGGTGACAGCGGCACGCAGTCGAACGATCTGACTTACGAAGTGGCCGATGCCGACGCGACCCTCGCCACCGTCGCCGAGTTCAAAGCCTCATTCCACGCCGCTCTGAAGAAGATGCTCGGCTACAAAAACGACCAAGGCAAATACATGGTCCGGCCGAAGATCGGCAAGCTCGGCAGCCTGATCTGTGCCGTGCCGCTGGCACAGTACGAAACCGCCGTGAAAGCCTTCGAGCAAGTCGTGCTCGCCAGCGGCGAATCGAACTTCGTGCTCGAAAAGCCGACCGTCATCCCGGTCCAATACTACACCAGCGACGACAAGTGGGATCTGTTCTACACCGGCGGGCTGATGAAACCCTTCATCTTCCAGGCTCGCAAGCCGCTGCAATTCCAAGTCACCGGCGCGGACAACCTCGAAACCAAGATCCTCAAGGCCATGACCGAGGCGCGCTACAACATCGGCTACGGAGCCTGGTGGACCGCCGTTCGCACCACGTTCACAACGTAAACAGTGGCGAGTTGTGAGTGGTGAGTGGCGAGCAAGACCGAATGCCGCCGAACTCACCACTCACCACTCATCACTCGCAACTTCTTGATGCCCCCTGTCCCGGCTCGGAGCTGGTCGCGCGTGCCACTCCTCACGCTCGGCCGCTCCGAGTCGGTTTTGAATGAGTGGCGAGTGGTGAGTGGCGAGCATCCGCAGCCCAGCTAACCACTCACCACTCGCCACTCCCAAAGGATCACCCCATGCTCGTCATGCTCCGCACCGACTGGCCCAGCGATACGTTCCGCCGAGCCGACCTTGTGTTTGAACGCGGCGTCCCGGCCGACGTCGATGATGCCACCGCTAAGCGGCTGGCCGACGATCTCGGCAAGTCGCTGGTGCTGATCAATCCGACCAACGCGAAAGCCGATCACGAGGCCACCGCCGAAGCCGCGGCGGACCTCGATGCTTTTCTCAAGAAGACAGCGGCCAACGCCGCTGTGAACGCCGCAGCCTCACCCGCCGAACAGCCCTCCGCGGCCGAGACGACGACGACGACTGAAGCCGCTCCCGCCGCCGAACCGCCACCGAAACGCAAACGATAAGGAATGGTGGCGAGTGGCGAGTGGCGAGTGGCGAGCAAAACCGATGCAGCCCATCTCACCACTCGCCACTCACCACTCACCACTTCCCACATGTCCCTCAAAGACACCATCGCCGAACACGCCACCAGCGTCTTCCTGAACATCGAGCACTTCGCCGACGAATACGTCTTCGAGTCCAACGCCGCCGCCGACATCGACTTCGTCGGCATCTGCGACAAAGCCACACTCACACAACGCGACACCGACGAAGCTAACTCCGACCACGCCGACGCCCACCTGGTCGTCAGCGTTGAAACCGTCGCCCTGTTCCAAGCCGCCGTCAGCGACTTCGCACAAGACGGCTGGATTCAAATCGACGGCCAGCGTTACTCGATCATGGGCGAAGTCGACCGCGACAGCGCGATGGTCACCCTGGCACTGAGCACGTCGAAGGTCAAGACGCTGCGAAAGATCAAACCCCACAAATAGTGGCGAGTGGCGAGTGGTAAGTGGCGAGCATGACAAGTGCAGCCACACTCACCACTCACCACTCACCACTCGCCACTCCTCCCATGCCCTCCGAATCCACCGCCAGCTCGATCCTGCGACCTTACTTCCGTCTCGCGCGACTCTTCGCCGCGACGGCCAAGTGGCAATCGCTGACCGGCACGGCGAACGAAGAGGCGGCCCTGGCCACGATCAGCCATCCCGACTACCGAGTCCTCGACGAAGGGAACTCGGTGCGGTGTCCGCTGATCGTGATCAGCAACCCGATCGACCTCGAACAGACGTTTTTCAAGAAGCCCGACGCCAAAGGCCGGAACAACTTCGGAGCACTGCTCGTGTCGTTCGTGATGCTCCGCGACGACACGATCGAAGACCCCGAACCGGCCGAGCAAGCCCGGCTGCAACTCGAACAATTCATGGATGACGTCGGCACGGTCCTCGACCAGGCGCTGGCCAAGTCCACGCAACTGCGACAAGACCCCGGCGACGGCTACTACCAGAACGTCGACACATTCACGCTGGCGATCGCCGCCGCCGAGGTTCCACTGAAGAACCTCAGCGGCATCGACCGCGACAACGACGACGAGAACCCGAAACCGCAAGTCGTGATGACCGCCGCCTTCGTCGCGAATTGGATCTGACGTGGAACTCCGAACGACCGTCAGCACGAACATTCCGGCCGACCCCGACCGCAAAACGCGAGCGGCCGTCAAAGCCGCCTCGATCGCCGCTGCCAAGGAACATCACGCCCGCCACATGCCGTGGCACTTCACGCTCTTCGCGAATGCGAAATACGGCTACACACGACGTTCGGACGCCTACAACGACCTCAAGAAGAAACTGTTCGGACATTTCAAGTCGCTCGAATTCAGCGGCAAGACCAAGTCTGAGATTCTGAGCAGTTACATCATCAAAGCCACGGGCACACGCGGCGCGTCACTGCACATGAAGGCCTCGCTGCTGGGATCCACTAGCGGCAAGGTGCTCGACATTGACGCCATCAACCGGATGCTCGCGGACGGCCGCCGCGGCCGCGAATACACGCGGCTGATGCGACTGCTGCAACGACTCAAGAAGAACGGCGGCAAGATGACCCGCGGGCAGGAACAAGCCATCGCCCGCAACGCCGAACTGACCGCGATCGCCAGCGACGAACTCCGACACCTGGCACAAACTGAAGAACGAGTCTTCGGCGAAGCAATGAATCAACGCGACCCGATGCGAACTCTCTGACCCTCTTTCCCCAAGAAAACACTATGGCCACCAAAGCGCAATCCTGGCTTCGAGTCAACGGAATCAGCATCGGCGGCGACGCCGAGCAAGAGATCAGCGGCGATCAAGAATCGGCCGGCAGCGTGGCCGTGTCCGCCAACCAGACCAACAAAGAGATCGATTGGGCCTTCACGCTGGCCGACGCCAAAGCCTACGCGATCTGCGCGACGCAAGATTGCACGGTGAAGACCAACGACAGCGGAGCGCCGCAAGAGACGCTGACGCTCAAAGCCAACCAGGCGCTCGTCTGGCGTGAGAACGATCCCAGCACGATGCACTTCCTCAGCGACGACATCACCAAAATCTACGTGACGAACACGACCGCCCTCACGATCAAGTTCGGCCACGTCGTCGACATCACACCGTAATGAATAGTGGCGAGTGGCGAGGGTCGAGTGGCGAGTGATCGCAGCCTGACACGCCGGACTCGCCCCTCGACCCTCACCCCTCACCCCTGGGTCTCCCATGTCACACTCTCAATACGCGATTTACACACTGATTCTCGGCGGAGCCGCCTTGCGGCACATCGAGGACGCTCCCTTCGATCCGGCGATCGAAGAGGCTCTCGTCCGCGGTGCGGGCACGATGTTCCCGCTCAATCAGTTCGTCGCCTCGCAGAAGTCGAAGTTTCAGATCAAGACGCACGACCTGTTCCGCATCCTCGACGCCGGCGAACTGGCCGTGCCGATCGCGGCCGGCTTGGCGCTCGGCACCGCCTCCCCCTCGTATTACCAGTTCCGCAAACGGGGCGAAGCGGACTTCGAGGCGATCACGGATCTCGTGCATCTGCGACTCAAGTCCTACAACGGCACCGTCTGGTTGAATTCCATCGAGACCGCGCAAGACGACAAGAAGCTCGCGACCGCCGATCTCACGCATCACTGCCTCGCCGACAGCTCCGGCAATTATGTCGACGCGCAGACCAGCGTCGCGTTGACCGGCACGCCGGCCATGACCAACGGCGGCTACAAGCTCGGCCCGCTCTACATCGACGTCAGCGGCACGCCGACGCTGATGGAAGGCAACTCGAAGATGCGCTACGACACGAAGCTCGTCTATCAGGACTCGCCGGACGCGGGCAAAGTCTCCGCGCGGCAAGGGGCCATGATGAGCGTCAATCCGTCGCTGGCGTTCAACTGCAAGCACCTGCCGCGGCTGATCACCTTCGGCGGCGGAGCGGTCAAGCAAGTTGAAGTCGAGAACGTCACGCAGTACCTGCAAGCCATCGACGACGACGGCTACCCGGTTGCACCGGGCACGCCCAGCCACATCTCGATCAACTTCCCCGTCGCGAAGCTCAGCCCGAACAAAGTCAACGCCGGCAGCGAAACCACCGACGCCCTGCTCGACTACGTCGCGACGCTGATCTGGCCCGACCAAACCGTCGACACGGTAGAAGTCGCCGTCGGCGTCGCGCTGCCGTAAGGGAGTGGCGAGTGATGAGTGGCGAGTGGCGAGCAAAACCAATGCAGCCAAACTCGCCACTCACCACTCGCCACTCACCCCTCCTCCTATGGCTCACTTCCGCATCCTGATCCCGAACAGCACCGGCCGGCCGGTCGACGAACTGCGTCGCGTCGGCTTGGCCGAGCTGCTGCGCGACAACGATCGGCCACCGACCGGAGCCCCGCTCAACGGCGGGCCGGGCGGTCTTCGCGGTCTCTGCATCAGTTGGGAACCCGATCACGTCACGCAACCGGGAGTCAAATCGCCGCGCTACGAGTTTGACGCGCAGCTCGACACGGCGATCGAAGCACCGGCCGAGCCGCAACGCCAACTGTCTCAAGGCCGCTTCTTGTTGCTGCTGGAAAAGGCTCGCCCGGTCACACCGGACGACGTCAAACGCAAGCCGGTCGATTCGTTCGAGGGACTGCTGCCGACCTCGTCGGAAGCCGAGCGCGTCCGCGAATTCAAAGCCGAGCGACTCAAACGCCTGACCCGCTTCGCCGGCAACGCGATCACGCTCGGCGATGGCTACGACTGGACGTTCCCGAACCTCGCCGAGCTGCCGACCTGCTACCAGTTCGACTGCGCGAAAAACGCTTGGGACACGTCCGTCGAACCCGCCTTCCGCACCACCTACGACCGCATTCACGACATTTTTCAAGCCTGTCAAAACCACCTGCTGTGGCAGATGGTCCGCGACTACACGACCGAGCAAATCCACGCCGTGCTCAAACCGGCCGAAATCGAATTCCTGGCGACCTGCCAACCCGCCGCGCTCGACGAACACTCGGTCGCCATGCCGTTTCTGTGCGACATGCTGAGCCTCAACTATCGGCTGACGCCGTGGTTGATCAGTCAGCTCGGTCTCCTGAAGCCGCCACTGATCTGGTCGTGCCTGTGTGCCTGCACCGACTACCAACGTCTGCGAACGCTGGCCGACACGGTTCAAAAAAAAATCGAGCAGATTCAAGCGACTGGCTCGAATTCACCCTCTGGCGAGACGGCCGAGTCGACCGCGAACCCACCTTCCGAGATCTCTGGCTCTTGAGCCAGTTCCCCGAATGAACCGGGGCTAGCGCCCTGCGGCTGATGACCGCTGAAACCACTGAGCCGCAGGGCGCTAGCCCCGGTTGACAACAACAAAGGAGTGTCACGGATGGCCAAGGAAACCAAAGAGCTGACCGACGTCGAAATCGTCGCCCTCTCCAAAGCGTTCGGCGAGACCCGCGTCAAAGACGCTCGCGCCAACATCGCCAGCGACACCACGCACGCCGTCGACGTCACGATCCGAGTCACCGGCAGCGTCTCACGCGGCGTCGCGGTGCTCGATACCACGAAGCAAGTCACCGACAAGCTGAGCCTCGATTTCGCTGCGATTTATGTCGCCGCACTGAAGAAGCTCGGCATCACGAAGGCGGACTACGACGCAGCGTTTGCCGCCGCTGAAACCGCTGCCAAGAAAAAGCTCGCCAAAGCTCAAGCCGACGTCAAACCCCGCAGCGTTCCCGTCAAAGGCCGCGAAGGGGACATCACCGCCGCCGTCGACGTGGCCCGTGTGTAGGACGGGCTTCCCAGCCCGTCACGACGTCCAAGGATGACCGTCCTCGGGAAACCATCATGGATGACATCACCGAACTCTTGAAATCCATCGGCACGCCGGCCGGCATGTTGGCGGCGATCGTGTTCTTCCTCAGCCGCGCCAGCAAGTTCCTCGGCCCGATGGTCGAGAAGCTGTTCGCCGCGCACGTCGGCATGGTCGAGTCGTTGAAGGCCAGCGTGGAAAAGACGCAGCCGATGCTCACCGAACAGCACGGCATGATTAGTGACATCCACGAAGAAGTCGTCACGAACAAAACGAAGCCGCTCGCGCCGCAAGCGTCCTTCCCGAAGCCATCATGATGCCGCCTCCGACCCTGAAACTGTACGAGCCGCCGCTGGAATACGGCGAAGGCGATGAGGACGTGCCGGAGGTTCCTCCCGAATCACGTCACGCCGTCTTCTTCGTCTGCCTGCTGATCGGCGGCGCGTTCTCGGCCGCGATCTGGATCGCCGCCGCCTACGTCGTGCCTTGACTCGGAACTTACTCCTCGGAACTCGGAACTCCCATCATGCCCACTTGGCTCTCTGTCTTACAAAAAGTCCTGATGATCGTCCTCGGAGCACTCACCGCGCGCAATAGCACGATCGTGCCGGTCAACGATTGGCAGGTGCTGCTCCCCGCCGCCGGCACGGCCGCCTCGATGGGCCTCGGCCCGTTGTGGTCGTTCGTCAAAGGGAAGTTTCTGTCGAAGGACGGGCTGCCCGACACGCTCAAGCTCGTGGCCTCGGTGCTCACCGCGCTCAAGGTGTCGATCCCGCAAGAGTTGACCGACACGCTGCTCAACGGCCTCGCGCTCCGCTTCGCCAATGACCAGAAGGGGCTCGACCTGGTGAAGCAACTCATCAACCGCGACTTCGAGCTGGTGCATACGAGCAAGGGGTCAGAGGTCAGCGGTCAGGGGTCAGGAGGAACGCCATGAAGTTCCGCTGCCTACTGCCCACTGCCTTCTGCCTTCTGATTCTCGCCGCCGGCTGCCCGTCGCCGAATCCAGCGCCGCCCAAGCCCGACGACACGAAGCCCGCGCCGATCGTCATCAGCGGCCTGGCCGCCGAAACGCGCGCGGCACGAGCCAAAGCCACGGCCGACTACGCCGAGCAGCTCGAACGCATCGCCGCCGACGTCGACAGCGGAGCGATCAAGTACGACACGAAGCTGCAGCTCGAACTCAACCAGGCCCAACGCGAAAGCGCCAAGCCGATTCAAGACCTCGTCGGCCGCATTCTCCCCAAGGGCGAAATCACCGACCGAGCCGGCACGGCCAAACAGCTTCGCGAATTCAAAGCGGGCTATCAGAACTGAATCCGCCGCTTGTAGTCGTCGCTGTCGTCGTCGACGAAGACGAAATACCAGGCACACCAAAACAGATGACGAAGGCAACGGTAAAGGAATCGCATGGACTTCGGCCTCGGATTAACACCAATCGACGATTGCGACCGCGAGTGGCTCGATGGTAACACCATCGCCCTGCCGGCGGCGTGCTGCGCCAGCGGTGCGATCCCCGACGAGTTCCTACCGCCGCTGACGAAGAAGAACCAACGCCGCACCAACACCTGCGCGGGACACGCCGACAGCACCGGCCGCGAGTACCTCAATTGGATCACGACCGGCACGACCGAAGTCTATTCGGCGCTCGCCGCCTACCTGTTCGCGAAACAGCGTTACGACGGCAGCAGTCGCGACAACGGCACCAGCATCAGCTCACTGTTTCAAGCCGGCCAGGCCGACGGACTCTGCCGCGAAGAGACCTGCCCGTTTCAAGGCGTCGTCGATCGCAGCGCACTCACTGCCGCCGCGATCGCCGAGGCCAAGCAACACACGCACGGCACCTACGTCCGGCTGCGAGGCTATGACCAGGTCTGGCAGTTCCTCACCGCGCAACTCGGCTTCGTGATCGTCGGCACCAAATGGTTCGACGGTCAGACCGTGCAGTCGCTGGGCGATCGGCGCGAGACGCTCGCCGCGATGCGTGGCGGACTGCTGGGCTATCACGCGCGAGCGATTGTCGGCTGGTACGCCGGCGGCGATCGCCGCGACCTGCGGATCTGGAACTCCCACGGCGACGGCGGCCGACGCCTGGCCGCCGAAGTCGTCGACGACTGGAGTGACGATCCGATGTGCGAAATCATCGGCTGCTCGGAACAAACCGAACTCGCGCCGCGACAGCCGGCCGATCCAAGGAACACCGAATGTTTGATTTGAAGAAGCTCATCTTCGCTGCCTTCTGCCTTCTGCCTTCTGCCTTCTGCTTCTCGCAGGACAAGCCGCGCCTCGTCTTCATTGGTGCCTCCTGGTGTCCGCCGTGCAAAGTGCAATCGCGGGACGTCGTGCCGGAACTCCGCAAACGCGGATACCAAGTCTTCGAGTACGACAGCGACTCCCCCAACGTCCTGCGGCTCTTCCCGACGCCGACCGTGCCAGCGTGGTTCGTCATCGGCCCGCCGATTCATGCCAACACAGCCGACGACGTTCTCGATCAACTTTGCATCGAGCCAAAGCCACAAGCCGCGTCCGCTCGCCCCTCGCCGCTCACACCTCAGCCCTCCGCCAAGCCGGACCTCGTCGCGCTGTTCCGCGACAACCTCGGCGAACGGGCTTCCTTCGAGCTGTCGCTGACCGACGAACGCACGATCGCGATCAACGGCACCACGCTGCTGAAGCTGCCCAAAGTCGTGCAATGCGACGTCGACAGCCGCGAGCCGCGCACGCTGATCCTGACCTTCGGCACACCGCTGCCGACCGCCGAAACCAAGAAGCTCGGAGCCACCCTCAAAGCCGACATTCCCGAAGTCCGCATCACCGGCAACACGATCACCGCCACGGCTGACATCGGCTTGGGCATCCAGCGGCGGCTCATCTTCGAGCTGAAGGAACTGCCGTGGGACTGACATCTCATCTGTGGTGGAAATTGCAGCTCGTCCGACAGCTTGCAATGCCAGTGACCTGGCGGCCGGCGTATGCCGGCGGCCGCGATTGGCGAGCGATCTCCTGGCTCGGCCTCAGTCTCGAACTTCTCTGGAAACGAATATGACCACTCGCCGCGAATACTGCTGCCAAAGCTACGCCGGCACGCCCAACGAACGGCTCGCCAGCCACTTCTACGACCGCACGGAAGCCTGGTACACCGAGCACCCGATCGCCGTCGGCTGTGCCGATCCGAAGGACACGCGCAAACGCATCAAGCACCATCAGCGCGAGTGCCAAGAGGCCGTTCGCGCCGAGTACGAAGCCCACGCCGAGCAAGTTCACCAGGCGTGCGGCATCATTGATCCGGTCAGCATCTTCTCGATCATCATGTTCCTCATCCGTCTGTTCTACGACTGGAACCATCGGCACGACGCATGAAAACCAAGTTCGATCACTTCACCGACGAGCAGATCGCGACCGCCGCCGCGGCCGTCGATCTGGCCGTGCCCTACGTCGAACTCGACACACGCGACGACCTGCTGCGGATCGCGCACCTGTCACGCTGGATGCGGTACTGGCAAGCGTGGCTCGGCCCGCCGCTGACGTATCACGAATCCGAGGGACTTGAATTCGACGGCCAGCATCGTTGCCGCGCCGCGAAGTTCCTGGCTCGCCGCTATCGACTGCAAATTCTCGTCCCGATGCGCTACGACCCGCGCATCACCGAGGCCACCAAATAAAAGACTTCCGAAGTCGGTCAGACTTCGGAAGTCGCTCTGAGCCGTATCGGCCCGGTCAGCGTTTCTTGGCGGGCTTGGCGGCCGTTTTGGCCTTCGTGGACTTCTTCGGTGCGGTCGTGCGTTTCGTAGCCATTCGAGTTTCCTTCCATGTGATGAAGAGACCAGCCGTCACCCACGGAGCGTGACTGTTCCCGGAACAATACCGATGCCCGACGTCGTCATCAATTTCGCATCCGCCGGCGAGGCCAACGTGGTCCGCGCGTGGGCCGCGCAAGCGGCCGCCGCGAAGGCGCACAACGCCTCGCTGGGCGAGGCGTACAACGCGGCCATGCGCGCCGACACGTCGCTCAAGCAATTGACGTCCGCCGGTGCGAAAGGCATGCGCTCGGTCGGCAGCGAGATCAAAAGTCTGACGCTGGGCATCCTCGGCGGCGGCGGCATCCTCGGCGCGTTCGCCATGTGGAAGTCGGCGAACGCCGACATTCTCAAACAGGCGCACGACACGACGCTGGCTTATGACGGGCTATTCCGCAAGTTCAACATTCAATCGGGACTTCGCGGCCTGGCCGGCACTGAAGCGAAGGAGAAGCTGCTGGATGTCGCGCATCAACGCGCGGTCCCCGAAGAAGTCGCCGCGCAAGCGGCCACGCAGCTCGTCTCGTCCGGTTACGACGTGAAGGAAGTCGTGCAAGGGGGCGCTGCCAACGAGTTCCTGCAAGGCATGAACGCCATGAACCAGCGCGGGGCGGGCGTCGATGCGACCTCGCTGGCCGGCGCGGCAACGTCGTTTATGACCGCGATGGGAGTCGACAAAGACGCCGCCGGGATGCGGTCGACGATGTCTTCACTGTTCGCCGCGTTCCAAGGGACCAACATCCAACTGCCGGACTTGCAGCAGTACGCCGCGAAGGCGGGCGGCATGAAAGGCAAGCTCTCGTTCCAAGAGTTGATCGCCGCCGGCTCGATCCATCGGGATCTCGGCATCGCGTCGGCCGAGTCCGCCAGCGGTCTCGAAGGACTCGTCGGCCAGGCGGGCACGGCCGGAGCCAGCAAGGACAAGATCGAAGCCCTGAAACAGATCGGCCTCAAACCCCAAGACATCGACCTGATCGGCGAGGACTTCGACACGATGCTCGGTCGGCTGCAAGGCGGGCTGAACACGATCCCCGAAGAGCAACGCGAAGGGGTGATGAAAAAAGTCTTCGAGCAAGCCGGCGTCAAGTTCCTGAAGCCACTGCTCGAAGGACGTGGCACGATGCGCGATCGCATCGGCGCGATGCAAGACGCGGAGGCCGGCTACAGCGGAGCGGTCGCGGAATCCGAACAAGGGGCCGGTGCCGTCAAAGTGCGTCAGGATCTCGAACGGAATCGCCGGCGCGAACGGCAAAACAAAAACCAAGTCGAAGTCCTGAATGAGCTAGTTGCGATGGCCGAAGAACGCGGTGAATCACCCGCACGCACCAAGCTGGCCCAAGAAGCCTATGAAGGCTCGCTGAATACCACCGGCGATCTCGATACCGCCGGACGTGCGTTCACGAATATCTCCGGATTGGAATTCAAGGACTACAGCGAAGCGAAAAAACGACTCAAAGAAAAGGGACTTAACCTCGGCAGCTTCGGTGATAAAGGGGACAAGCCGATCACCGCCGAAGACCGCCGCGCCGACCTCGAACGCAAGAAAGCCGCCGCCGAAGCCGATCGCGATTCGGGACAACGCTTCTCGTTCTCGTGGAACCGTGAGGCCGAGAAACAAGCCGCCCAGAAACAAGTCGAACTCTACGAACGCATGATCGCCGCGCTCGACGCGAACACCGCCGCCACACGCGGCAACACGACCGCCAACGGCGGCGGCGTTGAAACACCACCGCCGCCACCCCCAAGTGCGGGCGTGGCACGATGAAAGGAGTGGTGAGTAGTGAGTGGTGAGTGGCGAGCAAGACCAATGCAGCCCACTCACCACTCACCACTCGCCACTCACCACTCACAATGGCAACCACCTTCAACGGCATCACCTTCCCCGGAGTCACGCGCACCGTGCGTGCGCGTGAACTCTCCGTTCCGTTGCAGGAAAGCAAGGTCTTCGGACTGCGAGGCCGAACCGTCATCGCCGACGAATCACACGGCCGCGAAGTCCGGATCACGCAATGGATCACCGGCTTCGCCACCGCCGCCGCCGTGCAGACGTATCTCGACACCACGCTGCGAAACAGCATTGTCGGACAACGTGGCACGCTGGTGGTCAACGTCACCGGCACGGTTTACGAGACCTACGCCGACCTGATCTGCCGCGAGATCGACCCCAACCCGACCGAAGTCGGCACGCTGCCCGATACCAGCGTTTCGCCAACCACGTTTCATCGCACCATCGTGATCATCTTCGAACAACTCTCTTGATAGAAAGCAGAAGGCAGAAAGCCGAAGGCCGAAAGCCGCATTACTGCCGACTGCCTTCTGCTCACTGCCTTCTGCCCCCCTGATTCCCCATGCCCTACACCGGCGGCTTCAACATCTCGAGCATTCAATGGGCCGGACGCAACGCCGTCGCGGTGCAGCTCGAGCATTCCTACGCCGAGGACGTTCGCTTTCAGCTCTACCAGAACAAACAACGCATCGGCGTGACACAGTTCAACGGCGACACCATGATCTTCGGAGCGATCCCACCGGGCGCGAGTGCCGCTCCGCTGGGAGTGATTGTGGTTGATCCGGCCAACGTGGCGACCGACTACAGCAGCCTGCTCGACCTGCGACCGTACAACGAATACCGCGTGAGCTGGTTGGCTCCGGAGTCGCCTCCCGCCGATCTGCATCACTTCGATCTTGTCTCCGGGGCGGCCGCTGGCGATCCGTTCGATTCTGCGAACGTGATCGCCCGCGTGCCGTATCAACCCGGCCAGGCGAGCTACAGCTACGTCCTGCCGACGTTCCCCGAACGCGGCGACTGGAACGTGGCGGTGATCCCCCGCGACGACGCCAGCCCACACGGCAACGCCGGCGACGCGATCGACGTGACGCTGGCCGCGATCATTTATCCCGTCGATTTCGACCTGATCACCGGCCCCGCCGGCAGCCGCCGATTCACCTACGACATCGCCGACGGCGTGCTGACGATTGAAAGCACGTTCGGCACGATTCCGAGTTATCCGTAGCACGGGCTTCCCAGCCCGTGACCATCACGGCCTCGAAGGCCGTGCGACCGCCAAGGAAGGCGACCATGACACCTCTCTGCTGGAACGCGAACATCCTCGACCGCGAAGGGCCGCGCACACGCTCGGCATTCTTCGGCGGCTGGATGAATCGTTTCACCGAGTCGGGGCAACTCGCGCCGATCGACGCCACGTTTCGAGGCCGACGGCATGACGCCAGCGCGTGGCGTGTGGAACTGCCGGCCCTCGCGACCGGCGAGCTGGCATTGGTCTCCGCTCCGCTCTGGTCTCCGGTCTGCGGCGGGCATCGACAGACGCACGCCGCGTTTTCGATTCGCGCCGTCGGAGCACGCCCGGTCTTCGCCAACGACGTCTCGCCCAACGAGGTCACCTACCGCGACGCCTTCGGCGAGGGCATCCATCTGACCTACGCGATCCACCATCGGCGAGCCGTCGAGATCGAACGCCGCATGACGCTCGACCGCGGCGCGGCCGCCGTGCACGGGGCGATCAGTTTCGACTTCGTGATCCGCACGCCGAGCAACGTCACGTTGCGGCCTGTCTCACACCTCGCCCTTCATCGCTCGCCTCTCCGCTTCCAATACGGCAGCGGCGAGCACGACGGCTTTGGCATCAAGCCGGCGATCGCGTGGGACGACTTCGGCCACCGTGTGCCGGTCGAGATCACGGTCGAGCTGCAAGCGCCCGGCGTGTTCCGACTGCGCAAGACGCTGACGGAAACAAATGCTCGCAAGCTGATCGGCCGCATTTATCTCGACGACACGCTGACCGTCTACCCGGACACCGGCACGGGCAGCACGACGGTCGACGGCAATTTGCAGCGCACCGCCGCCGCCGACAGTTGGGCGGCGATGCGTGGCGGGGCGGGCACCGCGCACGCGGACACCGGGACGTCAGGACCGGCCTTTCAGATTACGGGTTCGATGGGCGGCACAACTTTCACCGCGCTCTATCGATCGATCTACACGTTCGACACCAGCGCGCTGACGGCCGGAGCGACCGTGACGGCGGCCGTCTTCAGCGTGTACGGCAGCAGCAAGGCGGATGGCGGAGCGGGCATTTCTCCGATCCTCGTCACTGTCACGGCCACGCCTGCCTCGAATAACGACCTCGTCGACGGTGACTTCAGCCAACTGGGCAGTACAGCCATTTCGGACACGATCAGTTACGCCTCGCTGTCGACGTCGGGATACAACGCTTTGACGCTCAGCGACCTCTCGCAGGTGTCGCAAACCGGCATCACCAAGCTCGGACTTCGCGAGCACACCTACGATCGCGGCAACACTCAACCGAACTTCGGCATGGGGGGCGGCACGTCGCAGTTCACCTGCTACTTCGCCGACAACGGCAGCAACAAACCCAAGCTGGTCGTGACGTACACGGCCGCAGGCGGCGGCGGCCGCGGCAACTTTGGCGGCGACTGGCTGCGCGACGGCATGGGCGGCGGGTACTCGATCGTCCCGCGCCTGAACGGAGGACTGTAATGGCGAATCATGTCTCTCATGCGTGTTTTGATTTCATCGTGAAGGGTGCTCGGTTCACCTTTCCGGTGCCGTATCTCGACGCCGACGGCGACCCGACCGACCCGACGACGCCGGACACGGAAGTGTCCAAAGACGGAGCCGCGTTCGCGGACATGACCGAAGAGGTGACGACGATCAGCGGCAGCAACGGCATGGGCTACGTCACGCTGACCGGCGACGAGACCAACTGCACGCTGTTGGCCGTCGCGGCGAAAGTGGCCAGCGGCCCGAAAGCCACGTTGCTGCGCGGTTCGACGCGGACCTTTCCCAGCATTCGCACGGGCACCGCGCAAGCGGGAGCGGCCGGCACGATCACGCTCGACAGCTCGGCGTCCGCCGTCGACGACTACTACGTCGGCTGCATCGTGAAGACGACGGGCGGCACGGGCGGCGGAGGTGGCAGCGGTAGCCTCGGCAACCAAGCGCGAATGATCACCGACTACGTCGGCTCGACGAAGGTCGCGACGATCGAACCCAACTGGGAAACCACGCCGGACAGCACCACAACCTTCGCGGTTCTGCTGACCGACTTGGCGTACAACCTCGGCGGTTCCGACCTGGCGACGATCAACACAAAGCTAGACACGATCGACGACTTCCTCGACACCGAGATCGCGGCGATCAAAGCTAAGACCGACAACCTGCCGGCCGATCCGGCGGATGCGTCCGACATCGCAGCCTCGTTCGCCACGATCAACACGACGCTGCAAGGGCTGATCCTCACCAATGGCACCATCGGTTCGACGGGCAACGACACCACGCATCTGCATCTCGACGGCCTGACCTACGGCGACGACGAAATCAACAGCTACCTGCTCGTGATTCGCGACGTGTCCGAGTCCGAGTACCACGCCCGGTGGATCACCGATTGGGTGCTCGCCACTGAGTTGGCGACCATCGCGACGTTGCCATTCACACCGGAGGACGCGACGGACACCTATTGGCTGCTGCCGATCCGCGCCGACGTGACCGGCGGCAGCGGTCTGGATGCGGCTGGCGTGCGCGCGGCGATCGGTCTGGCGAGCGCCAACCTCGACACGCAACTCAGCACGCTCGACGACTTCCTCGACACGGAAGTCGCGGCCATCCTCGCCGCCGTCGACACGGAAGTCGCCGCGATCAAAGCCAAGACCGATAACCTGCCGGCTGATCCGGCGGATGCCAGCGACATCGCGGCCTCGTTCAGCACCGTCAACACCAAGCTGAACACGATCGACGACTACATCGACACCGAGATCGCGGCGATCAAAGCCAAGACCGATCAGCTCACGTTCACCACGGCGAACCGAGTCGACTGCCAGGTCTTCGGGATGGAAGCCGGAGTCGTCACCGCCGCGGCGATCGCGGCGGCGGCCATCGACGCGGCGACCTTCGCCGCCGACGTGGTCACGTTCTTCGCCGATGCCGTGTGGGATGCGGCGATCGCCGACCATCTCGACGCCGGTTCGACGGGAGTCACACTGCAAGCGGCGGGGAATGCCGGCGATCCCTGGAGCACCGCCATTCCCGGAGCCTACGCCGCCGGCACGGCCGGCTACATCGTCGGCACCAACCTCGACGACACGATCAGCAGCCGAGCCTCACAGACCAGCGTCAACACGATCGACGACTTCCTCGACACCGAGGTCGCCGCCATCAAAACCAAGACCGACAACTTGCCCGCTGATCCCGCGGATGCGTCGGACGTGGCCGCCTCGTTCAGCACCGTCAACACGAAGCTGGACACGATCGACGACTTCCTCGACACGGAAGTCGCGGCCATCAAGGCCAAGACCGATCAGCTCACCTTCACCGTGGCCAATCAAGTCGACGCGAACGCAATCAGCACGCCCGGCTCCGACTTGCCCGGCGGTCGCATCGTCGCGGTTTACAAACGCGAACTCGACACCTTCGAGGCCGATTTGATTCTCACGATCAACGGCGAGCCGGTTTCGTTCGACGGCACGGGCGTCCTGACCGTGCGTGACGCGGACGGCGTCCTGGTCTTCGCGGCGCTCAACAGCGATCTGATCACGGATGCCGGCGATGGACTCAAACATCTGCACTGGGAGAAGCTGACGCCCGGCTTCACCGCCGACCGGCTGTATTCGCTGCGAGCCGTCATCACCGACGGCGTCGACAACTACACAATCAACGACGTCTTCACCGTGCTCGGCTGAGCGGCTTCTTCCGGCTCAGAAATCCAAACCATGCGCATCGTCCAACCCGGAATCGAATGGCAGACGACTTACAACCCGTTCGACGGGGCGGTGGGGCGTGCCTTGTACGTTTCGCCGGCCGGCGTGCAAGACGCCAGCCAGATTGCCTACCGCAACCTGCGGTTGCTCTCGCCAGGTGCGGCGAGCGTCTGTGATGCGTTCCCCGCACTCGGCGACGGGCCGCTCGGCTTCGATGCTCACGTCGCCCTCGCCAAGAATGCCGATCCGCTGGAATGGACGTTGCCGGCCGAATATCTCTCGACCACGTTCGTGATCAACGTCCGGCCGCACCAGAGCGGCTTAGAACTCGACACGATCTCCGGCGCTCAAATGGTGCTGTCGGACGCCGGCGGGCCGGGAACGCTCGTTTTTGGCTTCGTCGAAGTGCTCAGCACCACGAAGCTCGATGGCGGCGGGCTCCGTGTCTGGTTCCGGTTCTACACGACCTTTGAGGGACCGCAGCCGACCACGTTCGAGATCCGTGACAACGCCGAAGTCCCCACCATCGCCACCGTCAGCGTCAACGCGGTCACTCCGCACAACTACTACGCCGAACTCTCCGGACTGGAAGACGGCACCCCCTACACGTTCGCGATCGTCGCCCTGGTCGACGCGGCCGAGACCGACATGACCACCTTCGACGTCACCGGCGACAACGACGGACCCGATGTCGATCTCACACTCACTGCGGAAGTGTGGTGAGTGACGAGTGACGAGTGGCGAGCAAAACGAATGCAGCCCACTCGCCACTCGCCACTCGCCACTCACCACTCACCCCATGCCCGCTTCTCCCGCACCGCCTGATCCTCGTTACCGCAAAGCGGCGCGGGTCGTCGTGTTGCTGGGCGACGAGGACGGCAACCGGCCGACGATCGACGATCGCTGTGACTTCCTGATCCCGACCACGCTGACGCGTGACCTCGGCGGCGGCACGTTGGACTCGATCAACTTTCGGTTCGACATGCACCGCTACGGCTCGCGGTTGCAGGACACGTCGCTGCCCAGCGGTCACAACCGCATCGTCGAAGTGCGGATCGAAAACCCGCAGACCGGACAGCTCGATCAGATTCTCGGCTGGGGCAAGCTGGCGCGGCAGCCGCAGTCGATCGGTGATAGTGAAGCGGTCGGCTTCGTCGCGCGACTCGATCACTTTCTGTTCGGCACGCGGATGGCCGGCTACCCGGCCCGCGATCCGCACAGCGGCGAGATCGTCACCGTGCGGAAGCCGCTGACCTTCAACCCGGTCCTCGATGACACGCGGCTGCCCAACCGCAGCGACAAGACCGGCAGCGAAGGAGCCAACGACCTCGGCGACTGGGATGCCGACACGAACTCCCCCGCGCTGGCCAGTGGCGACGGCACGTTCGGCGATTACTACACCGTCAGCGTGGCCGGCATGACGGAACTGGATGGGCTGACCGATCACGAACTCGGCGACGTGCTGTTCTTCGACGGCGAAAGCTGGCAACCGGGACTCGATCCCGCTCGGCTGGTGATTGACCCGGACAGCCTTCGCACCGCGGCCGCTCGCACGTTGCACGACGTGACCGCCACGCGCTGGGATCTGGCGACGGCGGCCGAGCGACTGTGCTGGACGCTCAACCGCCGGCAACGCTGGTTCGACAACCCGACGCTGGCCGATCTGCAAAGCGTGCTCGGCACCGACACGCCGCTCCTGGAAAACCATACGATCCCTCTCGACGTCAGCCTGCCCGAGGCGCTCGACCAGTTGCTCGCGCCGCACGGCTTCACCTGGTACGTCGAGCACGCCATCGACATCAGCGACGTCACGTTGCCGCTGGTGAGCATGATCAAAGTCGCCGAGCGTGGTCGCGGCGACGAAGTCACGCTGCGGCTGCAACGCCTGGCCGACACGATCGACAGCAGCAAAACCAACGTCGACACGCTGAGCATCGCTTACGACATCGCAGCTCGGCCAAACGTGATCGTCGGCCGCAGCGCGTTAGCACTGCGCGAGGGAACCTTCCTTTTGCGGCCATGCTGGCCCAAGACCGACGACACGCTCACCAAGCAAGACCTGACCGAAGACCTCAAGGAACACGACCGCAGCACGATCGACGTCTACCGGAAGTTCGTGTTCGACACGGCCGGCGACTACGTCGGACTGCGTGACGACTTCGCCGACGATCAGAACCTCGAAGAACTGTTCGGCCGGACGACGGTGCCGATGCGTCGGCGTTTCCGGCCGGCACTGACGCAGGGACTGGATCGCCGGCCGATCGGCGTCAACGGCTATCTGGTCGAATGGCACAACGGCACCGAATGGGTGACGGTCCCCTGGTCGTTTTCCGTCCTGGAACACGAGACCGGCATTGTCCTGGAACGCGGACTCGACGAAGCCTTCCGCGACGAGTTCCTCAAGAAGACGCGCAGCGTGGCCGCCGGCGACGTCCCCGATCCGGTCCTGCGGATCACCTGCTGCATCGAAGGGGATCGCGGCACCACCTACACCGCGTCGCGTCGCGACGAATCGGCCAACGGCAGCGACATCCCGCGGCATTACGACCTCTCGCACAAGTTCCACGATTCGCGCGTACTGGAAAGCGGAGCCTTTGCCTCGATCCTCTACTACGACCGCCACGACAGCATCACCGGCTTCACGTTCAGCGGCTCGCTCGGCGGTCAGGTGCAAGTCGCGGGCGACCTGACCGCGCTCCTTAAAGAAGGGGACCGCGTCAACGTGCTCGACAGCACGGACAACGACGGCGTCTATCACGTCGCCTCGTTGGTGTTCGCGGCCGGCTTCACCACGCTCACGCTGCGCGAGCCGATTATCAACGATGCGACGGTCGACGGCGTGCTGGCCTACCTCACGCACGAGGAAGCACCGCTGACCAAGCTCACCGCGTACTGCGACGACATTCAAGCCGAGGAAGACTTCGTCGTGATCCACGCCGACGCCACGCTGTTCGGCATCGATCACCCCGAATATCGTCTCAGCCAGGTGGTGACGAAAGTCGAGCACCGCAACCTAAGCCTCGATAGCTACGCCGCCGCCGCCGCCGTGCAGCGGCATCCCCAAATCACCCGCCTGACCTACACTCTCGACAGCCAGCAGAAGCTCAGCCTCGTGCTCGATCAATTCGACCGCGTCAGCGATCGCCAGATGCAAAAGCTGCGAAAGGGCTGAGTGGCGAGTGGTGAGTGGCGAGTGGCGAGCAAGACCGAATGCAGCCCAACTCACCACTCACCACTCGCCACTCGCCACTCCCTATCATGCCCGAACCTAAATCAAACATCACGTCGCTCGGTCTCGACCGCGAAGGGACGCTCCGCGGGCCGTTGCTGTGGCAGATCGACTCTGACGATCCGATGCAGTGGCCGAAGTATTCGGCGTTTCAAATCCTCGAAGAGGGTCGCGACTTCAAGCTCGTCGCGACCGGCACGCACACGCTGACGATTCGCGGCGTGCTGTCACTGTTGACCACGGGCGACTTTACTTGGGCCTTCGAGGCTGGCGACGTGATCGACGTCATCGGAGCCGGCGGAGCCGACGGCCAGTACACCGTCGTCAGCTCCCAAACCGTCGTGCTGGCCGGGCCGCTCAACGCGACCGAGATCACGGTCGTCGAGACGGTTCCCAGCTCGACGCTCGACGCCGACAGCCGAGTCAGCACGCCGGAAGTCCGCTGGCCCTCGTGGCTCACGTTTCCGATCGAGTCGCACACGCTCGGAGCCAAAGGTGAGATCGTGATTCCGAATCCCGTGCTCGTGCTGCCGGAGGACTCGCCGGTGTTCGAGTACGACCTATTTTACACGCACGACCTGATGCGGATCAGCGGCAGCTACAACGGGCTGAACGATGGGGAGGCGAAGTGCGTCGCCGATCGCGACGGCGACGTCAACACGCCCACCTTCACCGTCTACAGCGACCGCTTTCTCAACGCGATCCCGCCGGGCGAGCCGCTGGGCAACCTGACGCTGATCCTGCCGCCGCCGCTGCGTGAGTGCTCCGGCAAGTGGGGCCGCGCCGTGACCCGCTGCTATCGCACACTGCTCCGCGAGGGCACGCTGGTGCAATGCCGCCGGATGGACGAGCGCGGCGACTTCGCCGAAATCAGCGGAGCCGACATCGCCTCGTCCGTGCCGTTGTTCCCCGAAGAACCGTAGCCGCACGATCACCAAACCCTTCACCCACATGAGCTGAAAGCAGAAGGCCGAAAGCCGAAGGCAGCGAACTGCACTCCCTGCCGACTGCCTTCCGCCGACTGCCTACTGGTCCGTTCCATGTCCCGCCGCCTTTTTCCCAACCGCCGCACGCACACGCTGCGCGTAATCCACCCGATCACGGGCGAGATCGTGCATACGTTCGAACTGTTTCCCGAAGCCTGGCGGCCGTGGGACCGGCTGGGATCCGACGGCTCGAAAGCCATCCGTGCCAGCGGCGTGCAACTCTGTTCGATCCGTGGCAGCTCGGATGTCGCCGTGCTGTTCGTGCGGCAAGACGCCTACCCGGCCTTCGATCCGGATTTGTGCCTAATCGTAATCCTGCGCGTCACACCCAGCGGGTACGTGCGTTGGGAGCGGCACTATCGCGCGGGAGTTATCCACGTCGACGGTCTGATCGATGAGCCGTCCTATCGCACTAGCAACGCTTACGATCACACGGGACTCGCGCCGCTCGATTCCGGAAACATCGCCGTGCTCTCGTCCGGGAATTCCGTGCTGGCTCTCGACGGCGCGACGGGCGCAACGTTGTGGGAACACGACAATCCCTACAGCGCGTTTTCCGTGTTGGAGATTCCTGGCACCGACACGGTACGAACGAGCCAGGCGTGGATCGACTTCGACGCCAGCGGAATCGGCGGCGACTTTGGCCACGGCGAACCGAAAGGGTTCGTGCGATTGGAATACACGCCGCCGCAGGCGGGTAGCCCCGGCTGGCTCTTTTCGTACTACGGGTCCGCGCACACGAAACTTTGTGTCGCAGCGAGCGGGCTTGTGATCTGTTCGGAGCAACGGCCGACTGTCGAATATCAAACCTATTGGGAGTGGCCCGACCCGGCTAATACGGTCACCGGGCATTTCGTCGCGCGGAACGGCATCACGCTGCGACAGCCCAGCGTCGTCGGCTGGGATTGGGCACTCTCGCAAAGTCCCGATGACGACGACGGCATCGTCTCGCAGCACATGCCCGCGGCCGAAAACTTCACGCCGTTTTACAACGACTTCCACGCGTCATGGTTTGGAATCTTCGGAACCTACGATCCCGACAACGACCCGCCGTTCGTCGCGAAAAGTGCGACGATCTCCGGCGACTCGCTGTACGTCTTTTGTGAACCAGGCGTCGGGTCCAACCATCTTCGGTGTTACGATTTCACCGGCGAAGTGATCGGTGACGTGCTGTGGCAGTTCCCTTGCCTCGGCGGCAACGAGTTGGCGTCGGACGAAACCGGCTGCTATGTGCTGGGGAACGTGACGATCAACGACGTGGACTGCGACTTCTTCAAAGTCAGCCCGGACGGAGTCCTCTTGTGGGCTCAGCGGTGGCGCTCACTGGAAGGCACGTCGATCTATCTCGACGGCTCCGGCCCACGTTCGATCTGCCGCAACGGCGACTTCCTGTACGTCGTCGGTGACGAAGCGGAGACGTAGCCTACGACGGCACCGCCGCCGGTCGTGCGGCGGCTTTCGCTCGCAGCTCTTCCCGCTTGCGGGCGGTTTCGGCGACGATCGGATTCACCGGCGGATTCGCCGCCGCCACACGTTTCAGGAACTTCCGGCCGTTCCCTTCGAGATAACTGGCCGGCTTGCTGCGAGCCTTCCAAAAGAACGCCGCCGGGTCACGCGCTCGCCGCGAGGCTTCGATCAGCCCCATCAGCGTCGCGCCGACTGTCTCCGCTTGCGGCCCGAAGCGATCGGACAAACCTTCCCGCTCCCACCAGGCCCGCACCACGGACCAAATCGTCGCGTCGCTCCGTGCGGTCCAGACCTCTTCGGGCAACGGTGGCAACGTGCTGAGCAGCCCGCCGATCGCTGACGGCGTTGCCGGTGCGGCGGCCGTCGCCTTTTGCGGTTCCTCTTCCTGAATTGGAATGAATGAAGAGTCTTCATTCATTGATTCATTCAATTGAGCAGAAACGCTCGGCAACGCCGGGAAACACTCGGCAACGCTCGGCAACGTCTGGCAACACGCGGCAACACGCGGCAACGCCGGGAAACGCTCGGCAACACGCGGCAACGCCGAAAACAGCGCCGGCTCGAACGGATCGCCCAGCGAGGCGAACCACTTCCGCAGCCGTTCGACCGACAACACCAGCCGCGTTTGAGTCCGGCCACTCTGCCGGAAGATCACGCCCCGCTCGATCCACTCTTGGACCGCCTTGCAGACCGACGACCGACCCAGCTTCAGCCCATGCACCATCGGCGCGAACGCCAGACACCACTGCGAGGCGTCTTCGTAGGTCGTGCGGACGGTGCGTGTCCGCAGGTCTTTGTCGTGCTCGACGTCTTCGGCCGGCTTGTGGGGATCGTCGAAGACCACCAGAAACCAGATCACCGCGCGCTGCACGGGTGAAATCTCATGCCGTCGGAGCTGCTCATCGAGCCGTTCGGCCGAGCGGTCGACTCGGCCCATATCCCATTCCTTCTGCCGCGTTTCCATCGCGTTGTTTCTTTCGTCTTCGGTCCACTGCCTACGTCCTGCGTGCATTCCTCGGCATCGCGTCCTGCGGCCGTCAATCGGTCGAACTTCCCAGCAGCTTGAGTGTTGGCCGGCCCACACGCTGCCGAGCGGCCCTCGCATCGGCGACCTCGCCAGCCTCTTTGGCGGCTCGGTTCTTTCCGAACTGCGTCGGCGGCTCGACGTGAAACGCCAACGCGAGCAGCTCGGCGACGTGAGTCGCACACGGCTTGAAACGCCGCTTGGCGTTCACTCGCTCCAACAGCGGCTTGGCCGAGCCATCGCCGAAGTCCCCGCGATTCCACACGCGAACCATCTCCGGCGCGTACGCGAACTCGACAACGAACGTCCCCCGCTCGCCGTCGCGCACAATGAAAGTCGATTCGAGAATTTTCATCCGACGGCCAACCTGGTTTCGTAAGTGCGAATTGCGTGTTGCCGAGCGGGTCTCGGGCGTGTGCTCTCTTCTCGCTGTTCAAGCTCTGATTCGATGCGAGCGTGACAGGCCGCGCAGAGTTGCGTTCCGCAATGACTCGATGGATCGCCGAGCAGCGAATCGAGTGGACTGACCTCGCTCTCCGGCGCGCGGGCGACGTGCAGGTAGATTTCCGTCGTCTCAAGTTTCTCGTGGCCGAGGTTTTCTTGGAGCGTGCGGATATTCATTCCCAACTCCAGGGAGTGCGTCGCGTAGCTGTGTCGCAGGGAGTGCGGATTCGATCGCCGCGGTAGCTTCGCAAGACGGCCAGCCGCCGAGATGGTGCGGCCGACGTTCGACTTATCCAAGTGGAAACGTCCAACTCGTTTCGTCTTCGGATCGCGGCTCCGGGTGCGCGAACAGAACACCCAATAGTTCGCGAGCTGGCTCTCGGCCGTTGACGACTTCACATCAAACGCATCCCACAACGGAACCCGCGCACAACCCGCTTGCGTGTCGATCGTGTGCCACCGCTCGGTCTCTTCGAGCTGTTTGATCAACGCCGCTTTGGCCATCTTCGGCAGCGGCAGGATTCGCGTTTTCTTCCCCTTCGCGAAGACGATCGTGACCGTGTCGCGGTCCAGACAAATATCCTTTCGCCTCAGCGATACGGCCTCGTTCAAGCGGAGGCCGCATCCGTACAACAGCATGGAGATGGTCTTCATCTCGCCGGACAGGCATTTCAAAAGCCGCTGCACTTCCTCACGGCTCAGCACGACCGGCAACGACTTCGGCCGTTTCGCTCGGTCAGCGTCCACGCCTTTGATCTCGATGCCGTAGAGTTGATTGGCCAGATAGAGGATCGCTTGCAGGGCAAGATTCTGAGTGTTGGAGGCGTTGCGTCGAGCGTTGGCCATCGTCGAGAGATACTTCCTCACCGGCTCGCGAGTCAGCATCTGTGGCGTAATCGGTTGCCAGAACTTCAATCCAAGCCAACCCCGGAAGCGACTGATGCACCCCCAATACGTCTCGAACGTGTTGTCAGCGTGCCCCAGCGCACGAACTCGCTCTTCGAGTCGCGACCGCAACGATTGCTCTTCGTCGACAACAACACCCGGCATTCCAAGAACGTACTGAAACAAAATCGACAGCGCGTTGAACGACTGCCGTGGCCCGCGCGCAGACTTTTGGGGAGTCCGATCCAGCTTCGTCAAATACGCCTCGACGTGCTCGCGGCCGAGCAGATGCGGCTCCGTCCATTGCTCACCGCACTTGTGCGCGACAAGGAATTCATAGCACCGCAACCAACACTGCTCCGAATCTTCGTGAGAGTAGCCGAGCTTCCGACACATCGCGTAAACGCGATCCCGCAGTTTTGGTTGAGCGGGCGGCTGCGGCCTGGAAACGACCACAACAGCCGTCGTCGGACGAACGAGTGTCTGTGTCTGAACCATGATTAGAAGTCCCATCAGAAGTGTCGTCATGGTTCCCTCCGTTCCAATTCGCTCCGTCAATCAATCAACTCCGGCTTCTCTGCGCCGCCGCCTCACAAAAAGACGTTCGCCCTACTGACACCACTGACACGAAATGCACGGCGGGTTGCAAGCTGGTCGGCCATCTTCACCCGGTTCGAGGCACCCGCACACTCGCGCAATTTCACGCCCTCGCTTTCGCTGCTCAACTGTCGTCACCAGCAGCCTCGGCAGCAGGTCCAACTTTTCCGCATAACTCAACAGCCGAATATCTGGACCGCGACGATCAAACACCGCCGCCAAATGGAAACGCTGGCACAATGCGTCAATCTCAGAATCAACGAGAGGGCGAACAAGGCATTCAACCGGAGTGCCGGTCGTCGCGTTTTCTGAACTCATAGTCTTCTCTCCGGCACCCGGTTAATTTTGTCGTTCGTCAGACTTCCACTTCGATCTCATAAGTCTCCACCCCAAAGAACGGAGACCACCTTTCATCTCGCGTCAACTTGATCGGATACCGCGTCCCATCCTGGATCTCACAGACCGTCAGCACCTCACCGCGCCGCGCGAATACTTGCCCGTCTTCATCGGAGATGATGTCGTTCAAAACTCGCACCCTGTCGCCAAGATGTGCGCTCATCGGTCGTTCCTCCTATCACGACTCTTGATTCTTTGAATCTCGGCCAACGAGCCAGCCGAGGATGTAAGCGGTGGCGCAAACGTCACTGCCGATCAAGTAGCCGTCCCACCCGCCGCAGTCACCGCGCACAAGCTCAAACTGCAACCACTCAGGGTGTGATCGCTGCTGCTTTTCCCACGCGGAAAGCTGCCACTCATGCAGCCGGTATGCCGCGAGTGGGACGATCAGACGAACAACCGGTGCAACTTGACCGGCAGTCGTTGGCTCTTGTGTGTCTATCGCTGTGGTCATTGTTTTCTCCTTCTGGCCGGCAAGTTCACCGGAGCGTTCGTCAGACTCAATCCACCGCTACCATGATCTCGTTCCACCGATCTGCTTCGTCGCGGAGCCTCTTGACGACTTCCTCGCGCTGAGAGTCTTTGCACTTGCCGATTGCTTCTGGCGATATCCGCGAGAGTAACTTCGTCGCGAAGTCCACGAGCGGCAAAAACACCGAATTAACCGGGCAACTGCTGTCTGCCATCGCATCTTCAATCCGAAGACGAAATTCGTCCAAGATCGCATTGGGACTCACTTCGACTTCCGCCTCGACATCGACCGTTTCGCACATTCGGACCTTCATCGCATTGCCCTCGAAATCGTCCAGCAGTAACCGCACATCACGACCTTCGTTTCAACTTCTTCTTTGAGTCCCGTGCAATCTCTGCGACCGCAACCGGGGCAGGTAATCACCAACCGACCATCAACCATCTCGTCAGCGTATTGCCGACGAACAACCGGTTTCGTTTTACCGGCAGTCGCTGGTTGATTGGCCGGTTTCTTCGTCGTCATTGGCTTTCTTCCATTCGCCGGAAAACGAACCGGAGCGTTCACAAGACTCAGCGATCCACACGCGCTCGAATTGATCGACGTCCCGCGAACCAGCCCGACAGGTACGCTGAGTCATCCGTAGTTCGCGGAAACAAGTAGCCCGCGTAGTCAAAGCCATCACGAGAAAAATTCATCCGCACAACATCGACGTGGTACAGCGGAGAGCCGCCAAGCTCTTTCGCAGTCACTCGCTCGAATTCGTGTAGTTCGTCGGCTTCGACCGCAAACGCGGATCTCGGAATTATGTCGTTCGTCATGTCATCACTCCTGCTTGTGAACAACGCCCTCTTGCGGATTCATCCATGAACCGCAAAGGTCGAGCGTTATGCGGACCATCCGCGCTTCTTCAGTTCATCCGGCGTTGCCTCTTCCGAGACCGCCTTCCGCTTCGCCTCACGAATGCCGTTCCAGATCGCCGACCAAATCCATCGACCGCCGGAGCGACTCGCCATCTCCTCCGCCGAACACTGCCGCAGCGTCTGCACCGTGAAGAAGACGTCACACACCCAGCCCGTTTGCGCTCGCCCAAGTTCAATCGCCCTGATTCGCATGGTCCACTCCGAAGCGTGCCTTCATCCAGTCCGCCAACGGGAACCGATCCCCCGGCATCCAGTCGCTGCCCTTGTCGTGCTCGAAGAACCGCCAGCCATTGGCCCGCATGTCCTCAGCGGCTTCCGGCCAGTCCTTGAAGATCGCGGCACTCGCCCGGCCAGGATCGTCGGCTTGCACGGCGGCACAGATCACGGCGTTGTCGTCGCTGTCGTACCCCGAACACCACCAGCCCAAGATCGCGTCGTTCGGCGGGTACGTCATGGGCCGATGGTCAGGCGTTCGTTGAATCCAAGAAATCCAAAACCGCCGCATAACAACCGGCTCAACCCGACGCCCGCAAGCGTCTGGTTTCTCAAGGTCTGTCTGCATTTGAAAGTCCTCCTTTATTCGCGGGCGACGGGTTAGCCTTGGACGTTCTGCGGACAAAACACCCTGCCGCTGTCTTGATCCGGGTCAGACCTTCGTCTCGACGCTCTGCGTACCAGCGGCCACGATCAGAGCACCACGGGTTTGTCCGCTACTTCCCCGCTGGCCGCTTATCCAATTCCTTTTCAACCAGGATCGCGGCCACGTCGTCGATGTGCAGGCAATCGCACATGCAGGCGTAATCGTTCGCCGACTGAATGATCGCGATGTTGCCGTTGCAGTGATCGTTGCCCGGCGTCGCGCTGTGCAGCACTCCAAAGGCCACAACCTTGCCACATTCGAGCTTCACGATCTTGTCACCGTTGTGTGCCTCGCGGCCGTTTCTGTAGTGCATTCCAAACTCCAAAAGACCGCAGAACAAGACGTTCAAGTGGAGCGGCGGTTGGCGCGTCACTTGATGGCGGGGCTGTTTGGCCGCCGCCCACTTAACTTTGACGTTCGTGTGACTACGTGGCCGCTTTGGCCGTCAGTGTCTCCTCAAGACATTGCACCAACTTCGCGCGTCCATCCGGGTCGTCTGTGTGGTTGCATCCAGTCAACTTCCCAATCTGCCGGAAGTGTTCCAGCATTTCCTTGTTTTCCTTCTGCACGTCCTTCAGCGTGTCCAGTGGCCCGCCAGTGCGAGAAGCCGCGTCGTACTTCTTGGCCTTCTCGACCACGATGCGCGCCATGTCCTCGACGTGCGACTTCGGCGGGGCCACTTCACACAGAATGCGAAGGACGGCAGCTCGGAAGTGAAAGATGCCCTCCGAAACTTCATCCTCAATCCGCTTTCGGAGGAACCCCTTGATTTGGCAGGCTGCCCACGGCAAATCGTTCTCGGACGCAAGCGGGAAAATCTCCCGGAACGCAACGCGAATCTCTTCCGATTTCCGCTTCTCTCGTTCAACGTCGTAATCCATGAAAGTCTTCTCCAAAGCAACACGAACAATCCGTTGGGCCAGACAAAGGCATCCGTGACCTTTGCAGGCCAACGGAAGCGTTCTGACTATCCATTGAGCAGCGTCATCACATCGACGCTGTCTCGCTTTCCACATTTCACGCACACAGCAACGTCGGGATCATCCGACTGTTGCCAATCGTGCTTGTCGCATTCCGTTAGTTGTCCCGCGTGCATTGCTCCAATCTCGGCCCGACATTCATCGAGCCACTTCTCCGCTCGACACACCCTTTCGCACAGAACCGCGACCATCGTTTGCCAGTATTCGTCGCCTATCGACCACGACTCCCCTTCGTTCCGGTTGAACGCATTCATCACGTCGAGCGGGTCGTGTGACTTCATTCCGGCAATGACCAATCGACGGCGAAGATCAAGTGATGGTGTCATGGGTCTTGTTTCCCGCTGGCCTCGAAATGTGGTTTCATCTGCACATTGACTACGACCACTTTCACGACGCCTTTCCAGTCTTCTGTCATCACCTCGTAGCAACCTTGAATGTGGCCAGCCTCCCAATGCATCTGCGCGTGTGCCTTGGCCGCTCCCCACGCGCCGTTGACGTAGTCGTAAAATGCGGCATCGGTCTCCGGTTCCTCAGATGTCAGCCACGCAAGGAACTGGCAGGCATCACGAAGTTTTGGCTTACTGCTTCTCATCAAGACCTAACCTCGGAAGTCAGAACAATCGCAGCTTGCCGACGAGTACGCGGCAACTGCTATTCGTTCTCAGTCACGCGAGCCAGCCAGGACGGCGGCGACTTCGACGCCAGCCCTGTCGATGCGCGTCTCGATCACGCTGACAATCTCATCCTCGGCCGCAGCAATCACGAGCGCCAGGTCGCCGGCTTTCGGAGTCAGCAGAAACAGCGAATCTTCCGGCACAGCACGCAGCCCGATTTCGACCGTGGCGGGGCTCAGATCCGGAAAGAACGGCGACGGCGGGAACGTTACGCGGAACTTGTCGGGGACGGCGTCAACGCCACGCACCTTCGCCGTGATTGTCTTGCCGACACGCCGCATGTTGTCGGTGTCTTCGTCAGTCAACACGCTGTCCTCGTCGAAATTAACGAGCGTCAGCTTTTGAATCAGGTCGAACGGGTCGAGTTCCACGTCTCCGAGTCCGACGCGAAGCAACGTTCGCAGATCGCCCGCCGATTTCTTGACGCTCCGGCCAACCTCCGACAGCCAATCGACGAACGGATGCTTCGGGAACTTCCAGATGATTGAATCCTGCGGTTGATCGACGTCGGACAACTCAAACGGTCGAGCCACGATCTGACCGAGCCTGCAGGACACGACGCAACTCGGCAGCTCGCCTTTCGCGTTGATCATATGCAGTGCGGCGACAAACGAGTCGAGCGTTGTGACCTGCTGCACTCGCGCCGCACGCAGGCACGTCGTCGTTTTTGTGGCTCCGTCCGGATACAGCGTTTCGATTTGACGCGAATGCTCCCCGGACGGCTTGAGGACTTGCGCTGTCCCAGTTTTGCGCCCGAGACCGACGAGCGTCTCGACGAAATCTTTCAACATGACTGACTCCCATTGGTTGGTTGGTTGGTTGGTGGAATGAACGTCCTGACTGCGGAGTCCTACGGCTCTTCATCAAACGCGATGGTGTTCTGCCGCGCGTTGTCGGGGGCGTCGGCCGAGAACTTAACCCCCTCGCTGTCCTCGACAACGCGGATCGACATCCCCTTGTTCGGGATGTTGCATCCGACCTCGAACGAGACGATGCCTTCCTCAAACTCACCTTGCGAGGCGGATTCTTCAGACGGCTCAAGGTCAATGTGCAGCGAGATGCGTCGCTTCTTCTTCACGCCTGGCCGATTGCGGACATCGCGACGGCACTCTTGAAATTTCTCGTTGACGACCATCGCCAACGCCCCCCCACAGACGAGCGGCAGGTTCTCGAAATTCAACTCGACAGGTCGTTTCGTATTCGACACCTCAGCCTCCTTAAAAAGAATTCCCCAACGGAAAAGCGTTACGCACGCCTCTCCGGCGTGCATCAGTGGCACGTCATCGGGAACACTGACGAACTGATTAACAAGTGTGAGCGCCGACAATCGCACCCACGCTGACACTGTCGAGCGGCACGTCGATCTCGATCATGCCGGCCGGCGCGGTGAGTTCATCGCGCACGATCTTCATCCACTGGGGGGCTTCGATCCCCAGTCGAATCGAGTTCGGGCCGATGCGCACGAGAGTCACCACAACATCGTCGCCAATCAAAACACGCTCACCAATCTTCCGTGAAAGTACCAGCATCGAATTCCCTTCCTTTGCATTTGAAAACAGCTCGCCGGAGAAGCGTGCGAACAACGCACGCCTGTCACTTTCGGAATGTTCGTCCTCCGGCGAGCAGTACGTTACGCCTGGCAAAACGGCAGCGGCCGCAAGGCCAACTCGCCGCTCTCGCGGGCATCTTTCTCAGCGCAGCGCTTCGCCCCACTGAGTGACCTCTTCACTGCGATCCGGACACCGCGTTTGAAGACCAAGTAGTCTCCAATCCCATCGCTGAACCGAATTACCTCATAAGTGCGGCTGCGTTCGATCCAACGCGATCGAATGCCGAGGAACTTGTGCGGAGTGCGGATCGAACGCGATCCCCAAATCAAGTCCAGCTTCGCCGGTCGGTGTCGTTTCAACAGCATGATCGAGACTCCGAAATAAATCGGTCGAGTGGCGTGCCTCCCTGCCCACACGTTCTGAGTGAGTGATTGCCACGCGACCGATCAACGGCGAGATCCTTCCCGCCTCAACAATAAAAACCGGCTCGCTCGCTGGGTGACGGAGGCGGTCGGACCAACCCTTTCTGAAACGTCCCACCTTCGCGAGCAGACGGAAAAACCAACTTGCGGTTGGAACTCGCGATTTCCGAGAAACGAGCGAGCCGGGTCAACGTGATGAAAAACCGCTCGGCGACGGTTTCTAAATCGCCGAGCGGCAGGCACACACCGAACGCGAGCGGGTCAGCGCCGTCCGGTGCGAGGTGGATCGAGAAAAGGCGCAGCGAGGCTCTGATCTCTCGCTGCGCCGCGCTCAACACCGATCGCGACATCTCCAGCGACGTCGTGATCGACCAGGCCGACGACGTGCCGGCCCGATGCGTTACACCAACGGCACGCTCGGCCGTGGGAACGATTCGGCGATCTCGCGGAGCTGCGTCTCGCTGAGTTGCACGTAGTGCTTGCCGATCGTGGTTTGTTCTTTGTGCGCCGTGAAGCGGTTCTCGTGCTGCGGCGCAATCATCCGCCAGTGAGTCGTGCCCGACTTGCGAAAGTCGTTGGGCGTGCGCGAGTCGACATTCGCCGCGGAACAGATCTCGGCCAGCGTCGGATACAGCCGCCGCTTCAAGTTCGGCAAATAAAACACCGACTCGCGGCCACGCTTCGCTAGTTCGCGAAATCCCACGTTCAACCACTCCGGCAGCGGGATATCGTAAACCTCGTGCGGCGGCTTGCTGTTCTTCCACCGCAGCCAGCGACGTTCGACGTCGATCCCCATCCGCGTCCGCGAGGAAAACCAACACAAGCCCGAGGTCGAATCCGTGCGCCGCATCGCGCAGTACCACCAGAACGCCAGCAGCGTCCTCCAGTAGACCGGATCGGCCGTTGTGCCGCAGGCGGTGATCACTCGCGAGAATTCCTCCACCGACAACGCCGGCAAGGAGGCTGCCGGCTCGATCCCACGTCGCAGGAACCATTGCTCCGGCGGGATGTCCCAAATCGGCAGCGAGTCCAAATCCAGCGGGGCCGGCGTGCCCAGCGGCACGCCCTGGCGATTCTTCCGCGTCTGCCGGCAGTTCGCGTTGAGCACCTGATACAAGCAGCGATGCGCCTTCGCCCAGGCGCGCTGCGTGCGCCAACTTGCGATCCCCTCGAACGTCGCTTGCCAGTCGGCCGCGGAGATCGTCCGCACGTCGCGACCCTGTCCCTTCCAGACTTCCTCGCAGCGATTGATCAGCGAGCGAAAGTCGCCCCAGCGGACTTGCGATCTCAGCGGCTGGCACCGCGAGAAAAACGACTCGAACGCCGCCCGCAGCGTGAAGGCCGGTTGCTCGGTGTTTTTGGCTGGGACGTACACAGGCCTGACTGGCCTGTATACGTCTTCCGCCGGCATGGCCGGCACCGTCGGCGAACGCAGCTCGGCGGCGATCTGTGCCGCGAACTGCCGAAGCTGCTCCGCCGAGAGCGTGATCGGTAACGGTGACGGTGACGCCGATTGATTCGGATCGAAAAGTTTCAACGCGGTTGACATGAGCGAACCTCCGCAGAAGGGGGCACCCCTCCCTGGCTGTCATCGGCTCCGACCGCTCCCGCTCCATAACAGCAACCATGCCACACATCTCCCAACTGTCAAAACGCTCCGGATTCATTCGTGGCTTGCGCACAGGTCAAGCGCGCGGGTTCTCCGTGAGGTGATAGATGTTCCGCCCGCCGCCCTTCCGCTCCAGCTTGATCGTGAACCCGTGCTGCCGCAGATCACTGATCCGCGCTCGATAGTTGATCGCGAGTGCCGCCAGTTCGTAGTTCTCGGCCGGCCCCTTCTGAAGCCGCTCCAGAATCACGTCGTTCTGCCGAGCGAACCGCACCACGGCCTCGACCGTGCTCACCTGCGGATCAGTCGGCGGCAACTGCCCGCGCCGACGGACCTCCGAACCACGCTTCAGCCGACCGCCAGACTTCTTCACCAGCCGATCGACTTCAAAATCCATCGAGAGTTGCGTCATGCCGCCCCCACCGTTTGAAAACCGAACCCCTGAAAAACTGGCCTTTGTTTTTTCGGGCCGGCTCGTGCGTCGTGAGCCGGCCCGAAAAACAAAAAAGCCGCTGATGGACTTCTGCTCGAACGTGTCGCGTTTGAGCGGTGCCACCAGCGGCTTGTGCGTTCCATCACACCCGAGGCTCAACGCGACGGGGGGGAAGATATACGCTAAAGCGTATAAGTCAAGCGCCAATTTTCAGAGAACGATGCTTCGGCTTTTCGGCTGATTTACCGGCCGCATCCATCATCAACGCCGCAGGGTGAACTTTCAGCGCCTCTCCGAGCTTTGCCAGGATCTCGTCATCGACCCCAGAGATCCCGTTTTCGATGCGGGAAATTGTGGCCTGGCGAGTTCCGCACAAGTGAGCCAACTCCGACTGATTCAGATTGGCCTTCTCGCGTGCGTCACGCACGTTTTTTGAAATGACCTCTCGCAGTTGTTTGGGAGTCATTTTTTTCATCCTTCAAGTATGCACGCGGCGGATATTGTTTTCAATCGCGGTCGCAACCTCCCGCCCCTCGGTTTGAAAACAGAACCCTCAAAAAACCGACCTTTGTTTTTTCAGTCAGCGATCAGAGTTTTGGCCAGTTCGTGTCATCAGCCTTCGATGTGACTGCCGGCTTGGGAGGTGCTTTCTTTTTCGTGATCTGTTTGGTTGACTCCTCGACGTCGTCATCGCTCAGCGCCAACGGCGGAGATCCCGCCAATGTCCAATTCCATTTTGCGAGTCTTGAAAACAAACCGAGCCTTTCAGATGCGCGCTCTTCTAATTTCAGCGGCGCGAGTTCATCCGCGAGACGCTCGATCGCGATGCGTGTCCGTCGCAACGAAGCGATCACCCACAGCGCGAGGCCGATCCAAGTCGCATTGCCGACAAGCGGCGACGACGTTTGCTTCGCGATCCACTCGACGGCATTGGCCGTCGCACCGACCGCGTTATCAGTTTGAAATCGAACGTCGGAACTCAGCGGTCGGTCTGGCAGGAACTCTCGCCCTCGCGAATTCAATTCGCTCCAAAACCCGATCACTCCGCAAACAACCAAGAGCGCCGCGATCAAACGAAGGAACTCGCCGACCGAATCCGTCTGCCGTCGTGCCATGCTGCACCTCGCAAACTCACGGGAAACAC
>JAAOEI010000031.1_pt1 | contig 45800 bp, 52 predicted proteins | sample 7059261 | NCBI WGS metagenome assembly JAAOEI01 (sample SAMN14008812, study PRJNA610033) | viral metagenome | isolation source: viral particles filtered from seawater | place: China: Hangzhou Bay, Yangshan Deep Water Harbour | collected 2017-10-31 | reverse complement strand
GGTATTCTCTCATCCCTCTGTATTCTCTCGGTATACTCTTGTCTCTCCTCTGTCTATCTATCCTCCACGGTATCATTACTCTTATCCTATACTACTAGAATGTCTGCTAGATGCGCCAAGACACCATCAGTAGCTTAGTCATTCATTTGGACCACATACCTTAGGACTTACACCTACTGCTCATCCGGCCACTCATGAACCGAGCCTCTTCGAGTCTCGGCCCTACGGGTGAGTGTCCGGGGTAGAAGCTACCATTAAGGGGTCTCGTGGAGAGTGTGTGATCCACAAGTCGGGTTTCCCTCCGTGACCACTTAGCGCACACACCGAATGCTCACTTGTGGCCCGTGGGTTCATCCTAGCGCTCACCAGCGGCCCGACCTAACACTCTATGCTGTCTCCTATAATGGGAGCCTGACAGAAGGTGCTCGGGCATCAACCAAAATAGACACTCAGTCGAAGTTTTTATCGGACCTCGCTTCGCTCGGACTCTTTTTGCTTCTCGTTCGCATCGATTTTGGCTGACACCCTGCGACTCCTTCTGTCGGGCGGTCCCAAGGAGACAGCAACATAAGAGCGTTAGATCTCCAGGACCCCTTCAGGTCGAGCACTAGGATGAACCCACTAAGCGCCTAAGAGAGGCCCCGTGGCGGTCCGCACAAGTGCTCACGAAGGGAAACCCTCAGAGCTTGGAGTACCTGAGATGGTACTTCAGGCTTTTTCTTTGTGAGTTACTCAAAGAAGGAGACTCACATGTACGTAATCATCATGTCTTCAGGTCGCACCTTAAAGGGTGAGTACAGCGGCAAGATTGTCGTCTTTGATACAGAGTCCGCTGCTCACCGTCATCTCGATAGTCTTGTCTATCGTGCTCGTCACCCCAGGCTTCTGTCTGATTGGAAAGTGTCCCCTCTCTTCCCGTAATCGTTCCTATCATCGGAGATCACCATGGACATCGCTGTTGAAATCACTGTCTACGACGCCAAATACGGCGAATGCTTAGTTAACTACGAGTCTCACCCTCGTAAAGGATGGGATCTCACCTGTAGAGATTGCGAATGGTCAGGCCAGCACGACTGGCACTGTATGGCGTACGCGATCTTCCTCTTGCAGCAATACCACAATGGAGAACTGTGATGGCTATCATCAACTACAATGACAACGAGGAGTACCACTGGTGGCTTCTCGAACTCTTTCAGTCTGACCTTAGTTGGTATTTTCACCAACCAATGTCCGGTTGGTACTCTGGTGCTCAAGGACCAGAACTCACCAAATTCCGCAACTCAATCATCTGGTGCTAAGGAGAACTCTAATGACTGAACATCAAATCGAAGGTCTGCTTGAAGACCTCTTCTCATCAAGCTGGTTCGACTGGTTCCGCTCTCATGGGCATCCAGAACTTGGTCCAACAACCCACAACTACGACAACTCAATCATCTGGTGCTGACATGATATACGGACATGGAATGCTTTGGCTATTCGAAGGGTATATTTCTTGGCAACTCACTGACCAAGCTAAGACTGATACACTCTTCGTAGATTTTCTCCCTCAACTCACATGGTGCTGACATGGCTAAACTTAAAGAAATACCCTGGAATGGATGGGTATGGCTTGCTCTCTACATCGGCAAGCGGCGTATCTTAATCAAACGACTTCATCCTGTAGGTGAATGTCATCGGCCCGGAGGTGGATGATGCAAGGTGAACATCCCCTCGGAGTGTTATTCTTCTTCGCTTTGTTCATGAGTATCGTGTGTCTCATGATCGCAATGAGGAGTGCTTCTCGTTACTAGTAAATCTAGTAAATAGAAGGAAATCCTTCCTATCATAAACCCCTCCAACTGTCAATAGTTCAAACGAACCCTTGACTCCAAATAGGAATACATGCCATGACTAAGATACTAGTCCTTCAACTACGTGCCAGCCTAGCAACCCTGGAGGAACTCCAACAACACGAGCAGAACCCCGATAAGTACGTAATCTACGAGGACAACAAGAAGAAACTTTTGAGTCAAATCAACGCACTTCTGACTTCAGACTTCCATACAGAAGTCAACAATAATAACGGTAGCAAACCGTACGGAATAACAAGCAATAAGAAAAGCTTACAGCAAAGCTCTTGGAATGCCTCTCAGATAACTTTGCAGTGAAACTACCGGACCCGGCTCACAGTCTTCGGGACGGTTCAAGGATGCCTTCGGCCCCGCATAGCGGCGGCGCAAGCGCCGTCCTTGAGCCTGCCCTCAGCCGGTGAGCTTTCGGGTTTTTGTTAACAGGAAGAAATGGAGAAGACGAAGTGATCAAGACTCTTTGTCTTCTCGGTCTAGCCACAACTCTCAATGTAACCAGCAAGATAAGGAAGTTCACAATGGGAAAGCAATCCGTCGTCGTCTCTGGTCGTGCTCCCAATCGTACCGGTCGTAGCTCGGAAGTTTCTCGGTCCTGGGACCCGATGACACTCGCCTTCATGGCCTCACTTGAGCCGGTGACCCGTGCTCTCAACTTCAAGGGTGACCTTCGGGATACCCCCGAGGCTGACACCGGAGCCGATCATCCCTCGACCAAGGATATCTCCCTTCGCGTCGAGCTGGGGACCATGCTCTCGTTCTACAACCGTCAACTCAATGGTCCTATCATCGTCCCTCAGAAGAACGCTAAAGGCGAAGTCACCGGCCAGCGTGAATACGACGGTATCCGCAAGATGCACGAGCGCACACAGGAGAATCTCGGAAAGCTCCGTGATGACCTCCTTGATCCCAACCTCTCGACCACAGCCCAACTCCGCATCTGTGAGGCTATCGAGAAGGCTGAATACTGGGATCGTGTAAACGAAGCCAAGGTCGCGCACTACGAAAACATGCTGGGCGCCCTCAATACCGTTTACACCCAGATCACCAACGAAACCTGGGCTGCTCCGAAGGCACAGACGAAGGCCACAACCCTCGACAACCTCTCGGATGAAGAAAAGAAAACCCGCATCGCCGCAGCTATCGAGTCAGCCAAGAAGGCAAAGATCGCCGTCACTGATTCTCGCGCTGCATAACGAGTAGCCCGGAAGGGCTTGTAAGGACCTGGGCAAGTCCATCATAAACTGCCCGCGTATCTCCCAGGCTGGGGCTTAGGAGAGAGTCATGCGTAGACCACCAGAGTTTCTCACAGTCTTCTGGGGTTCAGCCTCAGGGAGAAGACGTCCTCCAACTCTTTAGGGCCAGGAATCTAGGGCGTAAACCCTTCCTATCATCACCGTTAGTACTCACCCTTACCCGAGCCTGAGCAAGCTCACCGACTCCGCGTCAAGTCAAAACTGCTCACCTTATCTCCAGAGGTCCCCTATGTATTTCAAACCACGTATCTTTCGTGCAATGCCTCTCGATCTCTCCAAGCCTGTCCAAACCCGTGATGGTCGTAAAGTCGCGAATATTATTCCTTATTTTGATCAATTCATGCACGAAAAACTTTTGGGACTCATCTATACTGATAAAGGAACCGCAATTCCTCAAATCTGGTGTAAAAACGGAGATACATTTGATTCAGGACGTAAACTAGAATCAGACCTCATCAACGTCCCCGAAAAGAAAACTCTTTATTGTGCTACTATCAAAAATGGTCAAACATTAGACTACTTTATCATCTCCTTTAACTCACAACAAACTCGTAATGATTACCTTAACGATCTCATTTCCTCAAGCATCATAGAGACCTTCGAACGAGAGGTCACACTTCTTTCCTAACTAATTTGACCTGAGCAAGTCCAAGATTGCGACCGTCATTCCAGTGATCACCAAAGTAGTAGACCACTAGAATCTTTTCTAGTGCAAAGCGAAACCGTGAATCGACCGGTAACACCTAAGCATCAGTAAAAAACTGCTCCCCTTACCACCACTGTTGTCTTTCTAACCATGGAGAAATCCTGTGGGCAGCTACGTCGTACCTAAAAATGGATGGCGTATCCATAACTACAAGAAGCCAGAAGACATCCTCATGGGTTTCGAATACGAAGTAGATACCCGAGCCTCTGATACCAAGGAAGCTCAGCTCAAACGACTTCTCCCAGACCATTACTCATACGCTTACGAATGTCTTGAATACGCACATCCTAATGGATACGAAATAAAATCCTCAGTCGCTCCTCTTTTTACACTAAAGCTTGAACTCCTTCGTATCCTTCCTTTCCTACAATACAGTCCAACACCAGGTCGTTCCAATTACGGTGGTATCCACGTAAACATCTCACGTACCCCGTATACTAATGAACATATGAAGAAGATCTTTGAATTCCTCCATAACCGAGAATACAGTAATTTCTTCTTCGAACTTTCTGGCCGTACCCGAGAATCCTTTGGCGGTCACGCATTTCAAGGCGATTGGTGGGGGTCTTATACCGGGATCATCACCACACGTAAGGACTACGCCTACGAATTCCGTCTCTTCGTAGCCCAACCCAATCGCTTGTACTGTGCCCTAGAGATGGCCCATGCGTTGTTCTCCATGGCCCCATTTGTTGACGACATTACTCAAACGTCTTTCACTGAATACGTTCGTTCTAAGCCGAAATACAAACACATCTACGCTCTTATCAAATCCCTTTTCCAACAGGAGAAACTTGCAGCTTGATCCGTTACATCATCCGTCCTCAGCATATTCGTACTACCCCTCAATTATTGAAGGAAGCTTTTAATGCTGAACGAACTCTTCAGTATCCCATACTATCTCGCCTACGCAGGCCTAGTTATACTCGGGATTTTTTTCTCTGCTACCCCCCCATCAGCCAGCTAGAGGACCGCAATGACCTTAGCCCCGAGACCCTTCAGGCCTACGCCTCCGTCCGAGCCTTCTACACCAGCAACAAACCCACCCAACGCAGTACCCTCGCCTCCCTCGGATTCCCCATCCCCACCACCTATTCGTCAATACATGACATGGAGGGAACTGGAGGAACTAACTGTCCGGAATCGATCAGCTCAGGAGTCTGGATCGGTCGACCTTTCAGGCACTCCGGTGGACGAGGGTACCGTCTCCTACGACCCACCAGTGAGGCCCCGATACGAATGGGGAGGAATGCCCTTAACTCGTCCGAAGAAACCAATCCCTCAAACAGTTGGGACCCCACGCAAGAATACCTTCAAGAGCTTTATCCAAAAAACCATGAGTACCGAATCGTAATCGTTCGAGGTACTCCGTTAATCACACTCATCAAGCGTGTACCCGAAGGCACCTCACAAGAATCTCCTTGGAACCACGCCCAAGGTGCATCCTTCGTGACTGTTGAAGATCTCCATAACAACAGGCTTCGACACACAAATATCTACAATCTCATCAATTCCAATCCTTTCTTCAAGGCTATCGATCTCTGTGGTCTCGATGTCCTTGTGAATCTCCGCCATCCACAACCGTATGTCATTACAGAGCTAAACCTCGCACCTTCTCTCACCATCCCCAGCAACATCCAAAGGGTAGTCTCACATGTCAATTCGGTATTACGCTGACGCCTCTATGACTTCTTTCCGTGAGTTTACTCTTACGGAATTCTTTGACCCCCGTATCAATCGTATCTGGGAGCGTTCTACTCCAGTATCTTCCCCTGATTATGGGACCATCAAGACCATCAAAGGAGAAGACTTCCTTCAGATTCTGAAGGGTCTCTCAGGAGACTACACTAAGGGACTTATCCCTCATGTATTCCGTGGAACAGGTGATTGGCTCCACTATACCTCCTTCAATGAGTTCAAGTCCAATCTCATTGACTGTATTCCCGACCATCTTCAGTGGGTATTTTACTTCATCAAGCCTTCTCGGATTGTTCCCAGCCCCTGGAAAATGACAGTCGAATATCCGGTGTTTTCCACTGAACCCCTGGCAGCAGACCGTTCGATCAATTGGTATACTCTTAATACCATTGAATACAAAACTAAAACATTTAACCGAGATAACGCCGAAGCTGTCTTCACTGAAATTGCCAATCACTACGAAACTGTACTAACTGCATTCACCGGTAAGCTTCTCGGTCATATAAATCTTTACAGCAACGGAAGTACATTCACAAAATACTTCACGCACTTTATCTTTAACAACCTTAATTATCGGACCACTACTGGAAATATCCACCAACCAGCAGTGCTTACCATCGATCTAGACACATCTGTTACTGCCTCCCATACCGATGAGCAAATCTCACAAGGGTACCAGCCTACATTCCATATCACCCGTAAGATCAGCAAACATTACCGTGAGCCTCTGTATCACATCCTGAACTATTCTACATCCCCTACCAGCCTCCTCCAGTGGCCTATCGTTGAGGCCCATGAGAAAAACCCTGTCCTCTACGGGGTCGAACTCGAAACAGCCTCCCAGTACGATGTTCGCGAGATCATCGATGCCCAGGCGATTCCGTTCTTTATTGCCAAGCAAGACTCTTCCATCAGTGGTAATGGCAATACGAAGTCAGAGCTCGTTACCATCCCTATGAGCCTTAAGTCCCACAAGAAACACTGGGCACATTGGTTCAAGAATATCCAATACGAGAAGTTCGACTGCACTAAAGATACCAATAACGGAATGCACGTCCACATTGACCGCAAGGCATTCATGAACGAACACCACCTTCAGAATATGGTGTGGTTTTACACCCATCCTGCCAACACCCCATTCCTGGTGTATATCTCCGAACGTGGTAGCGTCGAGCGTATGCGGACGTACTCTCCTATCATTCAATACCCACCCTCCTACACCAAGGTCCAATCTTACCGTAACTGTGTGTCCCTTGCACGCAATGCTCGTGGCATCATTAACCTCGGCAAAGAACCTACGATTGAAATCCGGATGTTCCGTGGGATTGTTTCCTTTGGCGAACTCGTCAAGAATCTCGAATTCGTCGATGCTGTCTTCCACTTCACTGAGGGTGAGCACTCTATCAATAAGCTGTCTTTCTCAGACTTTCTGGTCTGGCTCTCCAAGCAGCCCATCAATCGGTATACTACTCTCCGGAAGTTCATTGATCTTTGTAATAATCTTCCCGACATGATCGCAGCGGCTGAAGTCAAAAACATTGTCTTCAACCTCACTGACCCTGCTGCTGTAGCTAAGCGACTCAACGAGTCAAAGATCCGTATTACCAATGCCCATATTTCTATCCTCAATCGTGGACAGAAGCGTAAGTACATCCTCAACAAAGACACAGGACTTGTCGATGTCACCATGACTAACCGAAGTAAATTTGCCAAGATCGATCGAGATATCGAAGCCCGCTATACCCGCCACGCCATCGCCTGAGATCCAAAATGTGTGTCATCATCGTCAAGAAACCCTCTATCCAAATCCCCTTCGAGAAAATCGATACAGCCTGTTACGTCAATAACGATGGCTGGGGTCTGTCTGTCCTCCAGGGTAACGACAAACTCCTAACCTTCAAACAGTTCAATCCCAAGGGTAATGACCCCCAGGAGATCTACGATCTCATGGAAAAGCATAAGGAACATACCCAGTTTCTGCATCTTCGGTACACTACCAAGGGTGCAAAGAACATCGATAACTGCCATCCTTTTACGCTCATTGATGAAGACGATTACCAATTGCATCTGATGCACAACGGTACGTTGTCATTCCAGAAGTTCGATATCCCCGGTGACCAGTCAGATACCAGGGCTTTCTGTGAACAGTATGCTGCCCCTACAGCCAAGGCATTCTATGCCATCGCCGGTAAAGACCTCATGAACAATGAGCCCTTTATCCGGATGATGGACCACTTCATTACCAGTAGCTGGTACTTCCTGCTCTACGACAATCTCGGTAACTACCGTGTACTCGGCGGTACGGGTGCCTGGTTCGGTCAAGACAACAAGCCAATTAAAGACGGTACTGATGGCGACTGGTGGGCCAGCAACACGTACTCCTTCAACCAATACCATCGTCAGCCCCAGAATTACTCCCGCTCCCATTACTACGGTGGCTGGATGGATAACGATGAACGGGATACCTACAATAGTAATGCACCAGTCCGACGAGGAGACGGTAAGCTTTACCAATGGGATGTCAAAAAGACAGAATACGTGATCATTCCGGAAGGAGGCTCTGAAAGAAAAGAAACTAAAGAAGAACCAAAAGAGTCAACCTCGACTGCGGTATCCACGACAGTATCTACCCTTCCCGTGGTGACGACGGTGAACAAGGAGGGCTCAGGGGTTACATCTGTTGTACCCTTTCTTACGTCCCAGCTTGATCGCCAAAAAACCCAGTGCTCTGTACTTGGTTATGCACTCGCAGAAGCCCGTCGAAAGGGTCTCGATTGGGCTTCACACACGCCACCTCAGGAACGACCAACCTTTATTGACCTCTGCGATCTCAACTCCCTTGAGGAAGCCTGTGTCCTCAACGAAGAAGATATTGAAGAAATCGTGGGAAACTATCCAGAGGCTGCTGTACTCCTGATCATGGATCTCCTCCATGACCTTTACGTCTCTAAACGCCAACAGAAGGACAAAGCAGCCTAATGGACAAACAAGATCTTCTCCTCGCATTACTTATTCTACCTCCTATTGTTGTTGCACTTTGGGTTATGGTTGGAGCTATCTGCTACGCTCTTTACCAAGCTATGAAGGATAATTCTTAATGGACTTCGCTATCCAAAGAAAGACTGAACGCGTAGCCCCTCCTACCCTCGACTACTGGGATGACTACGAGGGTATGAAGGTCAGTCTCTCGGAGAGGTTTGATGAACTCATCGATCTCTCCACTAGCTGCCAGGATTACCCCAGGCTTGCCAAACAGGATTACCACTATCTCTTCGTCTATGACGGAAAGAAGCAAGGCTTCAAGCGCCATAAGGAACTCCTAGGGTACCCCTGTGTAGGTGTCGGGTACACCAAGGCACACTTCACAATGTACAACGAGGTAACCTCCTCGGGTAACTACCAGTCTCCGATTATCCTCATGGGTGGTGTCTCCTCTGAACGAGCTCCCATCTACGGGGAAATCTACAAGGTTCATCCCGAGAAGATTGCTGAACTCGACTGGTATGAATCCTGTGGTCCTGTGTGCCAAAGGATCAAGACCCCTATCGAAGCTATCGTTGACAAATCAGGAACGGAGAAACAACTTTACTGTTACTTTTACATCCATAAGTTCCACTATTGGCAGTCCCGGATGGATCGGCTGAAGCCTGTCCAGCCATTGGTCTCCAATAAAGGAGGTCTAAAGTACTACAATTTTCTGAAAAAATTTGAACAGGTGTTCCAGTAATTGTCCAGATGTTCCGTTTGTGACTACGTAGAAGGTCACGGTTATAACGGGTATGCACATGTCCCTCGTTCACATACTAAGGTTCGCTGGCGTACCCAGTACAATGAATTCCAATGTGATGACTGCTTCAACTCAATTAAAGATTCACAAGCCCATTGGGACCCACCCGAAGAAGGAGAACAAGAAGACTTAATCCAAGATGACATACTGGAAGAAATACCAACCGTGTCCCCGGTGCGGTTCGAGTGATGCCTTATCTATCTATACTGATGGCCACGGCTTTTGTTTTTCCCATAACAAGCGAGTTAATTTCACGACACAAGAACTAATTGACATGGGTTTTCCTGTAGAAACTCTTGACGCTTCTCCTGTGGATTCACCGGAAGCTTTGCCTGCTGCGCAAGCAGCTTCCTATCATCCTAGTAGCTCTTCCTCCTCAGATTCCTTCCGCTACTCATACCAGTATCTAGCTACCAGAGGTATCACTGAAGATACCATGCGGAAGTTCAATTGCCTCACTAAGGTCTCGGAAGAAGGCCTCCCCCTAGAGATCGGCTTTCCTTACGATGCCGACAGTACTTCGGTTAAGGTCCGTAACCTTACCGAGAAATCATTCTGGTCTAAAGGAGATATGAGAAATGCAACCCTCTTCGGAAAGCACCTCTTCCCAGCAGCTTCCAGTCGATCCATCACCATCACAGAAGGAGAGTTCGACGCTCTTTCCGTATATCAAATGCTTGGGTCCGGGTATCCTGTTGTCTCAATCCGCTCTTCAAGCTCTGGAAAAGCTGATTGCCAACGAGAATTCGAGTACCTCAACTCCTTCGAACGCATTTACCTCTGCCTAGATGCCGATGAACCTGGCCAAAAGGCAGCCCTGGAAATCGCTCGGCTCTTCGATTTCAACAAAATATATCATGTCAAGCTCGATGCCACGCATAAGGATGCAAATGGGTATCTCCAGGCTAATCAGTCTGATGTCTTCAAACGTACCTGGTGGAACTCCAAACGGTACGTCCCGGAAGGTGTCCTCTCCCAGCTCTCAGAATTCGACGACATAATTGATCACTCGGAGAATAAGGTCGGTGTTCCGTTTCCCTTTCCTACCCTTCAAGAGAAAACCTACGGTATCCGCACAGGAGAAACTTACCTCTTTACTGCGCTTGAAGGAATTGGAAAGACAGAAATTATCCGCGCAATTGAATACCATTTGCTGCGAACTACAGATTCAAACATTGGGGTCATCCACCTTGAAGAAGGAAAGGACAGAGTTCTTAAAGGCCTTGCTGGTTACGAGCTCGGCGCTCCAGCGCATCTACCAGATTCAGGAGTAAGCAATGAGGATGTCAAATCTGCTCTCCATAGTCTTGTTAAGCGTGATGAGCGCCTTCATATCTACAGCCACTTTGGTAGTGCTGACCCAGATCACATCCTTGATACCATTCGTTTCCTTGTGGCATCTTGCGGCTGCCGGTATGTCTTCCTTGATCACATCACTATGGTGGTGTCTGGCCTTAAAGAAGACGACGAACGTAAAGCTCTAGACTACATCTCTACCCGTCTGGCCATGATGGTGGAGGAGCTAGACTTCGCGTTAATCTTCGTCAGTCATATCAATGACCATGACCAGACTCGTGGCTCCAGAAACATCAGCAAGGTCGCCAAGACCTGGATCAAACTCTCTCGTGATCAAAACGCTGCTACAGAGGAGGAACGCAATACGACCCTTCTGACTATCCAGAAGAACCGCTTTGGTGCCCACACAGGCCCAGCGGGTAAGCTGTACTTCGATCTCAACACCTTCATGATCTCTGAAACCCAACCAACTGTATTACCTCCGGTGCAAAGTGTTAACAGCTAAAGACCTCTCCCGTAGATGGGGCATTTCCCTCCCGACCATCTACAAACTATTCTCCTCAGGGGAACTCCCAGGTCTCAGGATCTCCGCCAAGAACATCCGATTCCGGGAGCCTGATATCATTGAATATGAGAACCGAGCATGGAATCGCAGTCAAAGTACTCCCTCCGGCGATACCGAGGGAAGTTCTGCGTATACTGGCGAGACGACCGAGGACGACCCATCCGTCGCTCTCTTGGTACGGCAGATGGAGAAAGTGCTAAACGAGGATTTGCAGAGTACCTCCGGGCAACCGACCTTCGGCGGAGCTCCAATAGTCACACGATAGAATCTCTCTGGAATGCCCGTAGGAAGGCTTTAGAAGGCCGTAGGCTGGCTGAGAACATGGCCTATAGTGGGGTAGCTGTCCTCCCCGTACTGGGCTTCCTTGAGCCCCACAGCCTCAGCAAACAGCATATAACCGATTACCGAGTTAAACGGCAGGAGGAAGGCCGAGCCCCAGGGACCATCTGGACGGAGCTTAATCATCTCCGGATGACCCTCAATTGGGCAAAGAAAGAAGGACTGATCAAAGAAGCCCCAGTCCTAACCCTTCCTCCTCGTCCTGCACCTAAACAAGGGTACCTCACCAAGGAGCAAATCCGTGAGCTTATATCCCATTCCACGTATCGACATCTTTCTTTGTATATTGTTTTCGCTGTTGCTACTGGTGCACGCAATCGCGCGATACTCGACTGCACCTGGAGCCGGGTAGATCTCCAGCGGAGGCTCATTGACCTTTCTGTACCCGGTGAAGAACACCGTAAGGGCAGGGCTATCGTCCCCATAAATGATTCTCTTTATCAAGCGTTGGTTCAAGCCAAGGAGATTGCCACCTGTGAGTACGTCATCGAGTGGAATTCAGGCAGGATACTCTCAGTCAAAAAAGCCCTTAAGCGTCTCAGTGGTCTTAGTGCTATTGATAACGTATCTCCTCATATCTTCCGTCATTCAGCGGCTGTCTGGATGGCTGAGGCTGGGACCCCGATGGAGGAAATAGCCCAGTACCTCGGCCATTCGGACATCTCTGTCACCCGGAGTGTGTACGCCAGGTACTCTCCGGACTACCTTCGTAAAGCAGCAGGAGCATTAGAATTGTGAGTTACAACGCCTTTGCTAAGAAACACATCCCTAGAGCCAGTATCCCGGTTAGAGAAAAGCCACCCAAGAAGACAGGGGAGTTTAAGGTAGGGGACCAAGTCCGTGTCTGTGCTAACCCTACCAATAATGGTATAGTCGCTGCGTATCTTGGTTCTATCCAAACCTTGGAGCGTATTACAGTTAACTTCTCGAATCAGACCGAGTACAGCACTGGTGGTATGTTTTTCCTTCATAATGAGATTGAACACGCATGAGTTTTCGTAACTTTGCCAAGAAGCATATCCCTAGAGCAGATATTCCAAAGAGACCTAAACCAGTGAAAGACCCTGACTTTGTAATCAACCCTGTCTATACAATAGAAGATCTCAGGCAGTACTTCGCAGACCCTCAAGTACGCTCTTACCCAACTTTAACTTATACAGGTTCGTATTCCACAACTGCTGGCTATACTTACTGGGATACTGCCCGAGGAACTACCGTCTGATGAAATTTGCAGACTTCGCTAAGAAACATTTTCCACTGGCTCATCCTAGGTCTATCCGTCGTTTTGCAGCTAAGAAAAGACGAAAAACTCTTTCAGGATTCCAAGCTGGGGACAGGGTGCAGCATCTAGTTGCCGGTTCAATTGCTACAGTCTTATGGGTACGTGAGTATAATATTTACGTACGATTCTCTGATAACTCAGAAGGTTCATTTCCTTCTAGTGCTTGGGTCTTGGTCAGTTGACCATAGGAGTACTTCTTCTTGTGGCTAAAACTCTAATGAAATCTGGTGGGCGCGACAGGGATTGAACCTGTGACCCCTCCCGTGTGAAGTTCCTTCCCCGTAGATAAGGTGTTGTTTCTAATGCTATCCTTTACACTTGGATTTCTCTCTGGGACATCTATTACAGTTTGTTCTCTCCTGTATTTGGTCACATGAACAAGGCCTCTCCCTCAGGGATCTCTAGGAATATACCCCTTGACAAGCCCTAAAAATTCCTCTACTCTGAGGGTATGGGGTTACAACATTCCGCACCCCGGTGGTATATAAATCTTATAGTATAGTTTAGGTTAGACATGATTATATTTCTTGTGAACTATGTAGATGAGGATGGGGATGAGTACGTAGACTCTGTCTGGGATATTTCTTCTTGGGCTGACCTACGCAGGCGAAAGCTTTTAGATAAATATCATACGGTTTGGATTTCCTTTTATACCCTAAACAAGACTCCCTAATTGTATTGCATCATCGATATTGAGACTGAGGGCCTACATGACCCTCAGAAGATCTGGGTTATTGTTTGTAAGGAGATCGAGTCTGAAAGGGTCCGGGTGTTCCGTAAGGTCCACGAGGACCCTTCTGATTTTCTAGAGTATGTGAAGTCTGTATCTGTCTTTATTGGCCATAATGTCATTGGCTTCGATTGGCCTGTTCTTTGCTCTCTTCTCGGTACAGATCCTGAAGTATCTCTTATTGATACTCTTGTTGTCTCTAGGCTTCTGAACTTCGAGATCGAGGGAGGCCATTCCCTTGAGGCCTGGGGTAATCGCTTTGGCTCCAAGAAGCATTCCTTCAAGGATTTCTCCCAGTACTCCCAGGAGATGGAGGACTACTGTGTCCAGGACGTAGAGATAACCTTTAAGCTCTACAATAAGTTCAAGGACTACATCTTCTCAGAGCAGTGGAAAGATGCCCTTCGACTAGAACATGACATGGCTCGTATCTGCCATGAGATGTCTACCACAGGATTCGCATTTGATTACGACAAAGCACAGGCGCTATTTACTGACATCTCCAAAGCAGTGGAGGCCCTCGACAAAGAGCTTATCCAGTCGTTCCCTCCTCGGTCCAATCCCATACGTACGATTACGCCTAAGGCTACTAAACATGGGACCATATCTCGTGTGGACTTTAGGTGGCTTGAAGTACCCGATCTGTCCCCATATTCGGTTGGTTCTCCGTTTAACCTCTTTGAATACATCCCGTTTAACCCCGGTTCGCCTAAACAAATTGTGGAACGTCTCAACGAAGCGGGGTGGAAACCTTTCGAAAAAACGAAGGGTCATCTCCAGGCGGAAAGGGAACTACGCTGGTGCAAGGACAAAGCCCGTAGGAATGAACTCGAAGACAAACTCAAGGAATACCAGGTCACAGGCTGGAAGGTCTCGGAAGACAACCTAAGAACACTCCCCGAGGACGCCCCAGAAGCCGCCAGGAAGCTCGCCCAGAGGCTTCTGCTGGCTTCCCGTAGGAGTACCCTCAATGAGTGGCTAACGGCCTACAAACCCACCACAGGGCGGATACACGGAAGCTTCCTGCACATCGGGGCATGGACCCAACGGATGTCCCATGCTGGGCCGAATATGGCTAACATCCCCTCTGGGGACACCAGCTACGCCACAGAGATGCGATCCCTTTGGCAATCTGGGAAAGACAGACTACTAGTGGGTGTCGATGCCGATGGTATCCAGCTACGCATCCTAGCCCACTACATGAATGATCAGCGGTTTACCGAAGCTCTTATCAACGGAGATAAGTCCAACGGTACCGATGCCCATACCCTTAACCAGTTAGCACTTGGAAGGGATATCTGTAAGTCTCGTGATGATGCCAAGACATTTATTTATGCCTGGCTACTCGGGGCTGGTATTCCTAAGGTTGCTAACATTCTAGGATGTACGATCAATGAAGCACGAATAGCCTGCGATAACTTTCTAGCAGCATACCCAGGATTACAGGCTCTTAAACGAGACAAGATACCATTCGATGCTGCCCGAGGGTACTTCCTTGGTCTCGACAATCGGCTGGTTTTATGTAATAATGAACATCTAATGCTAGCTGGTTATCTCCAGAACGGAGAGGCCATAGCAATGAAGAGAGCAAACGTACTCTGGCGTAAACAGTTAATACAAGAAAAGATCCCCTTTTGGCAAGTAAACTTCGTTCATGATGAGTGGCAAACTGAGACCGTAAACGACATTACCGTCGCACGGTATATCGCATCCGTTCAAGCAGAGTCTCTCCGTATTGTAGGTGAGCAACTTGAACTCAACTGCCCTCTTGCCGGTAGTACCATTAACTCTCACAAACAAGAGACCATCGGTACGAACTGGTATCAAACACACTGATCCCTTGAAACTATACAACATAACCTTCTCGTACCTTGAACCCTGTCAGGCTGTCTGCACCATCGGAGGAGACTCCAAGGAAGACGCCATCAACAAACTACGGAGTGAAGCAGAACAACAGATATCCGGTCTAGAGATCATCTCTGTTATAGAAATCGGAGAACTCGCCGGGACAGAACCAAAGCTAGAAGATACACCACAAGTACCACAGTTTGAACCCCTGCCTGACAACGTCATTATGTTCCCAGGCACTAACACGAAACACTAAGAGTAAAGCGAGTATGAGTACCAAGCACTATTACTTCACCGGCACTGTCAAATGGGCTAAGGTCCGCAAGCCTGATGAAAAGTACAACGACTACAAGATCAACCTCTACCCCGATAAGGAAAGCCTGAACCTCATCAAGGAATCAGGTGTTCAGGTAGAGCCCAAGGAAGACGAAGACGGGACGTTCTACACCTTCCGCCGCAAGAATACCCAGCTCATCAAGAACAAGGTCGAAGAGTTCGGAGCTCCTAAGGTCCTGAACGCAGACAACACTGAGTTCGATGGCCTCGTGGGTAACGGTAGTAAGATCACCGCTAAGGTCGCTGTCTTCGATACCATGAAGGGTAAGGGCCACCGCCTTGAGGTTGTCCGAGTAGAGGAACTGGTTGCCTACGAGCCTGAGGGCTCTACTGGTGGTAGCTTCTCGATGCCTCCTCCGAGTGTAAAGGCTCCTGCAAACAAGGCTCGCTCACAGATTAAGCCTCCGTTCTAATTACCGAGACCCTAGGTTCATAGCGTAGGGCGACGGTATCCTCCCAGTGTTTGTCCGAGCTGGGATTACCTCTTGCTTTCTAAAGAGGGGTTGCGACGGGAATGCTCGTCGAATCGGACTCCATATGGAGAGTTAAATGGAATGTGAGTATTGCGACGGTACAGGTGAAGACGAAAACGGAGATACCTGTACCCATTGTCAGAATTACGAATTGGAAGATCTTGACCAAGACTATTGATACCCTCGTAGAAGATATCTACGGACTATTTACTGACGGTAACGGCTGGAGCCCAGACCCCAAGAATGTCGAAGAATTTGGACAACGACTTGCTCAACACATTGCGAATAGGGCATCAGAAGATAAAGGAACGCCTCAACTCCGACTTAGCAACCTTGGATATCCAAACCGAAAGCTTTGGTATACCGTTAACCAGGGAGGATTATCTGAAACTCTTCCACCTGAGGCGCGAATTAAATTCCTCTTTGGAGACATCCTTGAAGAACTACTACTCTTTTTGGCAAAAGAAGCTGGGCATACCGTCACAGGAGCCCAAGACACAGTAGAGATTGCAGGGGTAAAAGGACACCGTGATGCTGTCATTGATGGTCATCTTGTGGATTGTAAGTCTGCATCTTCTTATTCTTTCCGTAAGTTTGAGGACCATGGACTCTCTGGGGAAAATGCTGATCCCTTTGGTTACCTTACTCAGCTTGGCTCTTATCATAGTGCATCTCCTGATGCAGACCCCGATACAGTCTCCTTCTTAGTCATAGATAAGACTCTCGGGAAGATCTGCCTGGATACATGGCCTAGGGATACAAGAGACTACCAGAAGATTGTAGAGGAGAAACGGAAGGTTCTCTCCCTTCCTAAACCCCCTGAGGAAAAGTGCTACCCCGACGAGCCCGAAGGGAAGTCCGGTAACCGTAAGCTCTCTGTGTCCTGCTCCTACTGTCCGTTTAAGTGGACTTGTTGGAAAGGCCTCCGAGGCTTTGCGTACTCCTCAGGACCTGTGTATCTCACCAAGACAACCCGTGAACCTAAGGTCCATGAATTCGATAAAGACGGTAACCAAGTTCATAAGTTCTAACTGGAAGGAGCTTTTGACAATGGCAGTTGTGTACCCTCCAGTCTTTACCTTTCTATTTCTAATTGTACTTAAGTGACCCCACAAGATAAAGCAAGAGACCGATATTACCAAAGATACTATGGCATCAATCTCGAAGACTACTCCAAGTTACTTGCGAAGCAAAAGCATTCCTGTGCTTGCTGTGGAACTCCAACCGATAGGCTTAAACAACGTCTGTCAGTTGACCATAACCACACTACAGGGGAAATACGAGGGCTTCTTTGTTTCAGATGTAACCACTTACTCATTGGACGAATCGAAGATCACAATGTCTTTCAAAGAGCAGCAGATTATTTAGCCACAGGACACACAGGGTATTTCGTTCCAGAAGAATTCATTAAAGGCCGAAAGAAGCGTAGAAAGAAACGCAAGCGTTGACAACCCATTTGGTAATACCAGACCAGCACGCCCACTACCAACACAATAACGACAGGGCAGACTGGCTTTCTAAACTAATCATTGATGTAAAACCTGATGTCGTAATCAACATCGGAGATGCAGCAGACATGCCAAGCCTCTCTGGATACGACAAAGGCAAAAGAGGATTTCATGGGAGAACATACCGAGCAGACATTGATGCACACCTTGACTTTCAAGATCGACTCTGGGGTCCTGTCCGAAGACGTAAGCGTCGGCTCCCCTACTCAGTTTTCTGCATCGGTAACCACGAGCAACGGATCGAGAAGGCTCTTGATCTCTCTCCAGAACTTGCAGGCTCAATCGGGTTGGAAGACCTTAATCTTCGAGAGTGGTACGATACAGTTGTACCTTACGAAGGAGGAACTCCGGGAACTATTGAGCTAGACGGTGTACGGTACGCTCATTACTTTGTTTCTGGTCTCATGGGCCGTCCTATTGGCGGTGAGCATCCAGCTTATTCCATCCTCACGAAGCAGTTTACTTCTGGGACTTGTGGCCACAGTCACCTTGCTGATCTCTGTATACGCACTGACGGTAATGGGCGAAAGGTAATGGCTACCCATTGTGGTGTCTTCCAGGACTACGATTCTGACTGGGCTGGTGTCTGTAACCGGCTGTGGTGGAGAGGAGTCCTCATTAAACGGAATGTCTCTGATGGTGTGTACGATCCTCAGTGGGTTTCCATCGAGTCATTGAAGAAGGAGTACGGAAATTGAGCGGAGCCCCTAGTGTTTAAGGACAATACCGAAGCAATCAAGGAGGAAGTCTCTCGTGCTCTAGCAGTTTATTCATTTGAAGAAATCCTTGAAGAGAACGACATGACTATAGAGGAGATTTTAGTCATCCTCGTAGAGAATGGTTTTATTGCACTCCCGGAGACCCTTGGTGTCTAGACGTTTTACTGTAGAAATTTCCGCTGATAACTTTGAGAACTGTTTGCTTACCTTCCTTCGGGCAACAAGTACCATTCACGATGACGAAGAAGCCGAGCTAATCGGGTACAAGAATAAGAAGGGTGTTTATACCCTGGACATCCGTACTCGACCCTACGAGCGCCAGTTGAGTCTACCGCTGGAGACTGGAGCAGATCCCCTTGCGCGCTGAGTACATCGACCATCTAGGTGATGACCTCCGAATAGTCAATGCAGCCAGGGTATCCTTTGATAAGGAGTCTAACTGGGAACGAGTGTCTTTCGAGAACGAAGAGAAAGCCCAACGGTACGCTCTAGAAAGTGACGGTGACATAGACTGGGACTACGTTTACAGCGAAAGTTGGTACGGCGGTTACCCTGTTACTCACCTTTCAACGAGTGATGAAAAGCTTATAGGGTATCTCGCTAAGCACAACCACTGGACTCCGTTTTCCCACTGCTCAGTAACCCTCCGGGAAACGGTACCGATTTTCGTAGCCCGCCAGAGGTTTAAGCACCAGGTAGGGTTTACCTACAACGAAGTCTCCCGGAGGTACGTCGATAGCCCTCCAGAGTTCTACACTCCTCCTGACAACGAATGGCGTCTACGAGCAGAGAATAAGAAGCAAGGATCAAAAGACGAAACTCTTCCCATTAATCCCGTACTACTCAGAGAATACTATGACCATGCACTATCCATGTATAATATTCTGCTGGGACAAGGCGTCGCTCCAGAGCAAGCCCGAATGGTATTACCTCAGAGTCTCTATACCAGCTATTACGTCACTGGAAGCCTGGCCGCTTGGGCTAGGGCGTATAAGCTTCGATCTTCTGAAGATGCCCAGTGGGAAATCCGTCAACTAGCATCCCAGTGGAATAACATCATTGAACCCCTTTACCCTGTGTCTTGGAAAGCATTGTGTCAGTAAAACTTAACATTATCCCTCCTGAAAAGCCCACCAAAGAAATCGTTATTACTGATGATGTCCGTGGCTCATTTAGAATTTTCATAGATTCCGACGGAGATCTTTGTATCACAGATGACGATGATGACGATTATGAAGCTTTGTATATTTCAAAAGCTAATATGAAAAAGGTTATTCCTTACCTCTCCGAGTTGATGAAGTGATTAAAGAATTTCTCGTAGCTTCAACGCTACTTTCCTTCTCACCTGTAGACAACATCAGAATCGATCCAGGTGGTAGCATCACCGAACGTATGCAGCAGATCGAACGTATCGAAAGGTCTGGTGTTCGGTTCGTTATCGATGGCCTCTGTGCCTCTGCCTGTACGATGTACCTCGGTCTCAAGAACGTCTGTGTAGCCCCTAGGACTACACTAGGTTTCCATACAGCATCAGTCCAAGGGCTTATGGGGATGCGTGTCCCTAGTAAGTTCGGCAATGCTCTCCTGATGTCTTACTACCCTCCGAAGATCCGACAGTGGGTCAAGGAGAACAAAGCCCTGGACCAGGAGGAGCTTACCGCAATGACTGCCGAGGAAGCCTGGGAACTAGGTATCGAGAGGTGTGGGTAATGGCTCGTAAGAGAGACTACGCCAAGGAGTACGCCGACTACCATGCGTCCCCTGAGCAAAAGAAACGCCGAGCAGAGCGCAACAGAGACCGTAGGGCAGCCGTAAAGAAATACGGCAAGGAAGCCCTACAGGGAAAGGAAATCGATCATCTCGGTTCTAACCCCCATGGTGACCTCTCCAAGAGGAGAACGAAGATCGTAGATAAAACAACCAACCGTAAGAGGCAGCCTAAGCGCCCATGATTGAACCAACTGAATACACCCTTGACGATTACCAGGATCATGCCCATGCACTAGCTGTTTATCCTCCTGAGACTGCTCTTGAGTACTGCCTCCTGCAACTAGCCTCAGAGGCAGGGGAGGCAGCAGGGAAGCTCGGTAAGGCACTCCGTAAAGGAGCCCCTATGGATAAAGAAGCCCTTGCCCAGGAACTCGGAGATGTCCTCTGGTACGTCGCTAATACAGCTCTTGAGATTGGCTACGACCTTTCCATGATTGCTGAGATGAATATCTCGAAACTCCAAGACCGAACTACCCGTGGGGTTATCCACGGAGATGGTGATAATCGTTGATCGAGCACTTTCTCGCTATTTTGGTAGTAGTTGGCCTTGTGTCAGCTATCAATTATCTATTTAGGTACAAAAGTAATTGACCTTTAAGTCTAATAAAAACCCCGTATTTCGAAGTAAACTAGCAGAAGATACCTTTAACCGGAAGTACCGCCATGAGCGAGCAGAAACCTGGGATGAACTCGTCGACACTTTGGTCGAGGATGTTTGCGGACCACGAGAGTCGGGTGATCCGTGTATGCCTACAGGAGATCGATCCCAGCTCAAAGATTACATTCGAAAAATGTATTTTATTCCCGGCGGGCGATACCTCTATTACGCTGGGCGACCAAATTCCTTCTGGAACAATTGTTATCTCCTACGAGCCGAGGAAGACACCCGACAAGATTGGGCAGCTCTAAGCCAACGAGCTGAATCCTGCCTTATGACCGGTGGAGGTATCGGCTGTGACTACTCAGTCTACCGTCCCAAGGGATCGTTGATCTCCCGTACCGGAGGTGAAGCTTCTGGGCCTATTCCCAAGATGTTCATGATCAATGAGATCGGCAGGAACGTCATGCAGGGTGGTTCCAGGCGCTCAGCTATTTATGCCTCTCTGAACTGGCAGCATGGGGATATTGGAACCTTCCTAGCCGCTAAGGACTGGCACGGTATCAAGGTCCCAGGCACAGAGTTGTCTCTGGCTAACCTCAAAGAGTTGGACTTCAACTGGCCTGCTCCTCTCGACATGACAAATATCTCAGTCAACTATGACACGAATTGGCTTCTACAATATCTGGCCAGTGGTTCTACTGGTGATGTGTTTCTACGGAATGTTGAGCAGGCCCTCCGGACTGGTGAGCCTGGGTTCTCGTTTAACTTCTTTGATAAGGAAACTGAGACACTCCGGAATGCCTGCACTGAGGTCACAAGTTCAGACGACTCAGATGTCTGTAATCTCGGTAGTCTTAATCTCTCTCGTATTGACGATGTTAATACTCTTACTTCTGTCACAGATCTAGCCACACAGTTTCTTCTATACGGAACCATGAGGGCTCACCTGCCTTACGACAAGGTCAAGGAAGTCCGGGAGAAGAACCGTCGTCTAGGTCTTGGTCTCATGGGTGTCCATGAGTGGTTAGTAAAACGGGGCTACCGGTACGAGGTTACCGATGAACTCCATCAATGGCTCTCTGTTTATAAAGGTGTATCAGATCATGTCTCCCGAGCAGCGTCAGAGAAACTTTCAATCTCTCGACCAGTTGCGAACCGAGCTGTCGCCCCTACTGGCACTATTGGCATGTTGGCGGACACAACTACAGGAATCGAACCCGTCTACGCCGTGGCTTATAAAAGGCGTTACCTCGTCGGTGGAAATCAATGGCGATACCAGTACGCTGTCGATCACAGTGCGAAAGAAATGATCGAGCTTACCGGGGTTGATCCGGAGAAGATCGAGTCTGCTATTGACCTCGCAAGTGATTATGAACGGAGGATTAAGTTCCAAGCCGATGTCCAGGATTATGTCGATATGTCGATTTCTTCTACAATTAATCTTCCAGCTTGGGGTAGTCGGAGCAATAACCCTGATCTTGTCAAGCCTTTTGCTGATACCCTGGCCAAGTATGCCTCCCGTCTACGCGGTTTTACTTGCTACCCTGATGGCAGTCGTGGTGGTCAGCCTCTCACATCTGTTCCTTACAGGGAGGCAGTTGACAAACTCGGAGAAGAATTCTTCGAGCACCTAGAGTCTAATGATATCTGTGATATCTCCGGCCATGGAGGTTCCTGCGGGGTTTAATGCAGTACAGTAAATTTGAAATAATCGAGTGGTTAGACCACTGTTCTTACTCAGATAGTAAGTGGCATACTGAAGAAGAGATAAAGGAATTAGAACCCATCAACTTCCTGACATTAGGTTTTGTAGTCAAGGAAACTAAAGACGCTATCAGGATCGTGTCTACAGGGGGTCGTAACGGTCAGATGAGTGGTGACTTCCTGATCCTCAAGAAGGCTATCGTTAGACGCAAGAAGATCGCGAACCCATGGAAGGACTGGAGTAAGTGAGACTAGCCTGGATCGATTTAGGAAAAGATGTCCGAACTAGAATCGTAGAAGTTGCTGAAGACCCTATTGTACAATCAGTAGTTGAGCGCATAGCTCATAGGTCAGAGCAAGGCATGAAGACCTACGGGGTCCCTATGACCCGAGAGGATGTCTCCACCATCGAGTGGCTACGCCATGCCCAGGAGGAAGCCCTCGATCTAGCTGTCTATCTTGAAAGAGTTATCTCTGATCTTTCCGATCAGAACAAGGAGTCTGAAGGGGCCTGAGAATCCCTTCCGCCAAACACAGGTTGGTCTCACCTGGGGTTTGGGTATGGGGTTGTGGTCACCCAAGTTAAAACCACGTTCAAGAGGCTGGTGATACTCTGACTGTAGCGACCAAACGGCTACTCCGGAAGCAGTAACCGGACAAAAAGAAACCCCCAGGTTGACGCCTGGGGGTTTTTCTATTTAGATTCCTGTATGAACAGGATCACAGCTTCTTTGTCAGCTTTGGCTGTACTATTCCTACTGGGAGCCTACCTCTCCCGGTACTCCGTCTCAGCCCCTAACCAGTACGGTGTCTTTACGATCCATGACCGGTGGACTGGCGGTACTAAAGTCTGTGATGTAGATAATCGGTGCCATTAACGACCAAGGCCGTAGCCTGCCAGCGTACCTGTAGCGCCTTCTTCCTTATGCTTAAGGCCGTTAGCCCATGAGGGTCTAGGACCCCAGGTACGCATACCACCGGTATCTAAATGCAGATGGCCGTTCTGGTAGAAACCTATTCCTCCAAAGCCAGTTTCATGAGCCATCTCTAGGAAGCGTTTCTTCTGGGCATCCGAGAGATTCTGGATCTGGAAGTCGAAAGCCTTACCGTGGACATGCTGTGAACGTTTACCAGCAGATCCTGCCGGAAGATCATTAGGATCTCTGGTGCCTCTACGAGCTCCAGCGGTTTGACCTTCAGGAACAGGGGAGTTCACACCTACCCTGATACCTGTCTCCTCAAAGAACCTTTTACCTAAATCCTCTGCCATACGCGCAGCACGGGCATCAACCCAAGCACCACCCTCGGTAGCGGCTAGAAGATCATTTGGCTTGTAGAATGTAAGGTTCCAGTTTTCAGGTGTAATCTTGGAGCCGTCATCTGGGATACTCTTTCCACGAGTCCCAAACGACGCCTCGGTAAGATTAAGGGTCTGTCTCCCGGTACCCTGATCATCTCCGGAAGACATCTGAAAATTTAACGGACCTCCACCAAAGGTATTCATCTTCGGTTTGTTGGGGTCTTCCTCCTTAGCCGGAAGGATAGCCTTACCAAGTCTCTGCCAGAAGGACGCACCGTTAGGTGCCGACTGGCGATTGGTGATACCCCACTGGTTGAAGAGAGTTCTCATCTCCTGGCCAGCTTCGTACCCACCTCCCTTGAGAACAGGTTCTACTGTCTTGATTAAGGAGTTCATCGTGGTAATGGTTCTGGCGTACTCACGAATAGAAGCATCGTTACGAACCAGCATCTGTAGGGGATCAGAAGACTGTTCCATTGACTGCCTACCAGCAACAGAGCCTGCTGCCAAAGACAGTTGCTTTGCGTACTTCAATCCCTCTGGAGTAAGCGAAGGAACAAACTGATTGCCTGTAGGATCGAACTCGATCTTTAAGTACTTCTCATCCGCAACAGCAGCAATCTTGTTACCCTCAAGAAGAGCAACCTTCTGGAAGTTACTCTTAACCCAGTTTACATACTTGTTGTACGCCTCTGGGTCTTTCTCCTTTAGTTTGACCATCTGAGCAGTCACAGCAGGAGAAGCCAACCTGTTGAATGCCTCAGCCCTCTGGCCGAAGGTCCCTACAAGGTTAGGATCAGAGAAGAGGTCCTTAGCCGTATTGGCTCGGACTTCATCAGAGGTCTTCGGGTCCATCAGGAGGTTTACATGGACATCGATAAGAGCTTTACCCGCAGCAGCAGGGACCTTATTGAGACCACCATGTTGTCTTGCAAGCTCTTCTGTAGCCTGACGTAGATTGCTCTTACCCTCTGAGGTATTCGTACCGGCAGCAGACTGAGCAGAGAAAAGCTCAAGGGTAGCTCTAACGGTATCTTTAAGAACACCCATATTTGGGTTGTTCATAATGATCGCCATAGCTTCCTTGCCACCGTTAAGACCACTCAAGGAGTCTACAGCACGGATAGCAGCCGAGGAGTTATAGAGCCTTCTGGTATTCTCGTCCTGAGAACCCTTGAGCATCTTGGCGTTCATGGCAGCAAGAGTAAAGTCTCCTGCGCCTAATGCACGCTCAATACTCTCTACCCGCCCCATGTGCATCCTGACAGCTTGATCGATCTTACTAGGATCATTGATGTACTGTCCGTATCCACGCTCGTAGACATTCCTGATACGCTGCTCGTAAGCAGTCTTGAATGCCTGGAACTGTCCGAGTAGCTGGTCCCTCTGGGCTCCCTCTATAGGCTTGCCGGACTTTAGGGCTTGAGCCATAGCGGAGTTCTCCCCACCAAGGGTCTCCAGAGAGTCCTTGAAGATCCGTTCCGTCATACCGGTTACCTCAGCGGTAGCAGCCTGTAGGCCACGCTCTGAGGTATCATCACGGTTCTTCGCGGCTAGTTCGAGTTCTGCCTTTACAGCAGTTACACGATGCTCCTGGGCAATCTGGGGGTAAGCATGGGCTCGCATTTCCTCCAGCGTAGGCATCTGGCCTGTCTGCTGGAACTTACTCATCTGAGCAGGAGAGCCGTATTTCTGGAAGAGCTCCTTGCGCTCCTTCTCCTCGTTTTCCCTCTGCTTGTCTGCCTTGGCTTTATTGCCGTCCAGGGTCTCTAGGATAGCATTACGCAAAGCATTAGCAGGAACAATACCAGTCGTCTTCTGGACAACAGCGTCTACCTCCTCACCGAACCCAGGGAACTGGGCTTTCATTTGCCGGGTAAGAGCAGACAACTGGGAGTAATAGTATTGGTTGGAGATCCTGCCATCACCATGAGCAGCAGTAAGCTTCTGGGCTTTCTCAGCCATACTCTCGGTAGCTGCCGCAGGAATACCACCCACAGGCTTACCAGAGGCTGAGAGACCAGCACCTGGCTGTTCTAGGCCAACAGGGGCAGCTTGGGTTACATCGCCTACACCCTGGGCATCACGAGTAGGTTCAAAGACAGAGTTCCACTTGTCCTTGACCTTATTTGTAATAGCGTTATACCCAGTAGCCGTAGCCTGACCGATGAGATCGCCTACCCCAGAGAACAACGTCTCCAGGGATTTATCTGCACGGTAGGTTGAAGCATCAGGCTTCTGGGAGGCCCCTGTCCAGTTAGGGGCTGTCTCTCCAGGGTTATACTTCGGAAGAATGTCAGCCATTATTTGCCTCCCTGATTAAGGAAGTAATCCTGACGCTGCTCAGTACGATCAGCAGGGGTGTTCTTGATGTAATACTCAAATCGAACCTGATTGATTTTGTCTTTGTGCTTGTTAGCCATTTGCTGGAATATAGCTCCCCTTTCACTGGGGGTAAGTTTAGCGAGGTTCATATGGGCAGCGATACGCTGCTGGTACTGCTTAACGAGTTGATCGTCTCCAGAGATAATTGCCTTAGCCAGGGCATCACCATCTCGGGAAGCAACCTCAGTGACCTTACGGACAAGCTCCTTTCGGTCCTTGTTGGCATCAGCCAGGAGGTACATATCGGCAATGCTCTTGGGAGAAGCGCCCGTGACCATCTGGAAGATAGCCTGTTTGACATTCATATCGCCAATGGTCTGACCATTCTTGGCATAAGCCAATCCGGTGTTGTAGGCGTAAAGAATAGCCAATGAGCTATCGACAGATTTTACATTCCGAATGATCCCGATGAGGTCCTCAGGCTTAAACGGATACTCGTTCTCATCTGCCCTGAACGGAGAAGCCAGAGCCTTAAAGGCTGGATCAAGAGACTCCCAGATACCACCACCTTTCTGGCCAGAGGCACCGAAGAGAATATCGATAGCCTTCTTGTCTTCAAAGAACAGATTCTTCAGAAGCATACCACCACCTGGGCCTACCTTGGCAGAGATGTCAGAGGTATCTCCAGTAATCATATGCCCAAGAAGACCAGTGAGACCACTGTTGAAAGCGTCTACTGCGAGGTTGTTGGGGTCCATACCACGGGAGAGCATTGCCTCACGGATAGTCTCATGCCACGGTATCTGCCCTGCACCACCGATAGCTCCCGGTATAGAAGCTGCTCCAGTGAGCCCAATCGGTACACCGTAAAGCATACTGTTGAAGCCCATGATGCGAGCCTTCTCAGCAGGGGTCAGCCTCTTGCCAAGCATCTGCTCGGAGAGACGGGTCCAGTAGGACATAAACTGAGCAGGGATAGACAGGACACCTTGTTGCCAAGAGGCATTGCTTGCACGGGTCATGTTAGCCGTCATAATATCCGAACGGGCCATAATCTCCCTACGGATTTCATCTGACAAAGCCTTGGTCGGGTTAGCTGAACGCCATTCCCTGAAGGCAACATTCCAGGCAGTCAGGCGGGCAAGACGCTCACCTTCCTTGAAGAACACGAGACCCATATCAAGGAACTCTCCTCGACGGGTCTGGAGCAACGTCATACCGGTAAGGTCATCCTTCCAGGTATGCTCACCTTCGATGATGTGTCTTCCTGAACGCTTGAACTCCTCAAGGGACTCCTTGAACCACTCAGGCTTCCAGCCGTAAGCTGTAGACCACCTAGCAAACTTATCTGCTAGACCAGGGTTGTTGAGAGCAAACCTCATAGGCCATGAAGCAGCAGCCCCAGAGAACCCATGCACAGGACCACCGATAGCAATCGCATGGGTCATGGTCATAGCATTCTGGACCAACTGAGCAGGGTTGAATAGTCCAATGCTCGAATGGAAAGCCGTAGCTCTCATGACCTTTACAGGGTCTCTCTCGGAGTGAGGGCCAATGAGAGAGTTTAACTTCTCAGCATTTTCCTTCCCATTGAGCTCATAGACAGAGTCGATCACCTTAAGCTTTAAGGCTTCATAACGCTGCTCTAGATACCCAGGTGTGCCGATGAGTTCCTGTAAAGCCTTACGGGAAACCTCAGCAGCCTGAGCTTGAGCCATATTCCCAGGGGTACTCTTGATACTCGTGTTATGGATATGCCACACGGGATTAGCGAGGACATCTTCCATAGGGGCATCCAGAAGATGGCCGAACTGGTTTACCCACCCTTCGACATGGCTGATCTTGTAGTCAGCGAAGTGCCGGTTACGGATGATGTTGTGCATCGTATTCTGGAGGGTCTGGAAGGGGTCAACCTCAGCCGCTTCTGTGAGCCTCAGGAAAGGTTTACCGTTACCAGCCTCTACAGTCTGTAGGGGGTCATTCCTCTGACCAAGGAACTTCTTGTCTACAAGGTTAGCAAAGTCATTGTGGGGACTCCTGACAGCATCCTCAAAGCCTGGGAAGGTCTGAGCCAACTGCTTACCGTAGTCATCCGAGATCGTCTTACCGTTCTCGATGAAATGCCAAGGGGCATTAATGTTGTAAGGTACTTCACTACCGTCATCACGGAAGTACAGCCTACGGAATTCCCTCCCGGTCATAGGGAGGTTCTTGTCTGCAAATTCGTCCAGACCTTTACCACCAGCCAGGAGCATCTGCCTGGCCTTCTCTAGGTTCTCAGCCAAGAGCTTTGCTTCAGCACGGGAGGTATGACCAGTGAAGGTTTTATCTCCTTCGTAAATGTTCCTCTTGGGGGCACGTAGTGGTCCAGCATACTCAGCCCGTTTAGCAGCCCATTCTTCGGGAACATAAAACTCTTTCTCAGGACGAGCTGAAAAAGCTACGGGATTATCCGGAGTATCTTTTGTTCCTTTCGGTTGCATGTTAGACACACGGTACTGCTCTGCCTCACTCTTGGGAACACGTATGGAAACCACACGTCCACCCGGATGCTCGCGTTCATACCATTTAGCTTCTTCTAGATCGTCGGTAAACCAACGCCCTGCTGCCTTCTGGGTATTTTTGTACGCAGTAGATTCGGCTACCCAATCAGAGATTTTAGCCTTTTGCCCTGAAGGTTTTCCTTCGAAACGGTATAGCGTAACGAAATCATCACTCTCAGGTATAGTTTGTCCACCAGCCTCACGGATAACCGGAGCCTTGACATAAAAGTTATAGTCGTAGTCAGCGTGCCATCCTGGACGATACGGGATCTGTACAGGGTCTAGCGGACGAACATTAACATCCTTAGTAATGATGTAATGAACAGGGTCAGCACCAAGCTTCTCACTGAAGGGGACACGTACAGGGTTCTCGACCTTGATCAGTGAGTACCCTTCCTTCAGGAGTTGCTCAAACTCAGCTTTCTGCTGGGGAGTAGCTCCATGGAGTGAGGCCCTGATCGGGTCCTTGCCTGAGTTATGAACTACGACATCTGCATTGATGGCAGAGTTGTACGGAAGCTCTGTGACCTTCTTTCCTACAAATTCATTCTGATTAGTGAATACCCGTTTGGTCTGGGGATCGATGACATCATCGCTTAGCGTCACAGTCTGGTAACCCAGCCGTGCACGATCACGGTAGACACCAAGATTACGGCCTATGTAGTCCCAGTCCTGGAGCTCCTTGGCAATGAAGTACGATTTAATCTGCTGCTCAGTCGGAAGCTTCTTATGGAGGTCCATAAAGGCTTCTTCGAACTCACCGAAGGTATTCCTGTAGATACCCCTAGGCGGAGTCTCATCAGGATGCTTAGGAACCCACCCTTTCGGGATCTCGTGCTTGTCTGCATTCATGACAGCGGCGACTTCATCGGTAGCCTTCTGGGACATCCTACCGATTTCATTCCGCATATCACGGAAGGCTTTCTCAATCACGGACCGACCATGGACAGTAGCCAGTCGGTTGGCTACCTGGAACTTCGGTACACGATCATCAGCAGAACGGAGAAACCCAAGGAAGGTATTTCCGATGTTCTCAGGCATTGTGTTAGCCTGGGTGTTGATCTTCGTCCTGAAGCCTTGGGCTGTCTCATCGATGGTCTTCTCGATGGAGATGACGTACCCAGTACCCTCTTGACGGATGTAATACGTCTTAGGAGCCAGACGGTACTTACTGTTGGCAGCATGGGCTGCATCTCCCGGAGTCTCAAAGAGAGCCTTATCCGTCGTACCAATGGATACACGGAGGGAGGCTACGTTCTCGATTGTCTCCGAGGGCATAACAGGTTTAACCCCGAGGATAGCATCCTCAAGGCGATTGTTGGTTGCAACCTCATTACGGAAGGCAATCGACTCCTTCTCAAGGATCTCCCTGTAGACTTCATCTGGAGCCCTGCCGACTTTCACTCCGGTTACCTGGGCCTCAGCAATGGTAGCCGAGAGGTCATCCATACGGCGCATCAGGTGGCCAGCCCTCTCAGCCGAGAGAACCGTAGAACCACGGGTAATGCTGTCTGGACGGAGGAAGTCCGGAATACGGTTGATGATGTCCCAGGCTACGCCAGTGGGATCGTTCTCCTTGATGGTCTGGGACTTCCGGCTGAGGACAGAAACCTCAGAAGCCTTTCTGGCATCACCGAGGTCATTGAGCATCTTAGGAAGGTCAGGGACTGCGTCAGCATTGGCCCTCACAGTGGCCTTTAGAGCCTCATCTGTGGGGTTAGTAACAGGGCTTTTAGACTTTGCGCGATTAGCCAGGTACTCTTGGTAACTCTGGTTCAACCCTTCGTACTTTTTTACTAAGGATTCTGTCGCATCAAATAGCGCTACTGAAACCTTCTCAAGTCCCTTAGGGTCTTTGAATGCCGCGTCTATTACAGCTTGTGCAATCTCGTACTCATCTGTTAGTCGGGAATCTTTCGCGATTTTCCCTTCTTTTTTGAGTCTCTCTAGGTACTCGATTAGTTCTTTTTTACTCGCAGGGTCGAGACTAGCGATATTACCAGACACTATATTCTGGTTAGCATTGTCCATGATATGGCGAAACTCATGGGTTGCCGTACCCGATGGTGCGTCTTTAGCAGACCAGATACGAAATCCTGAGGTGCCACCAACAGGGATTCCCATGTCTCGGTCTGTCGACGGAGCATTTGTTCCCTGGTTTGAAAAGGTAAACTTATTCGATTTCTCCGGGTGTAGTTCGTTTAGACGATCTACACGCTGTCTGTCGTACTCCTCACGAGTAAGGGGTCGACCATCCTCAGGTTCTCTAGCCCTCCATCCAGAGGCCCTAGGAGCCTCACTGGCGGCAGGAACAGCCTCACGGGCTACACCCCTACCAGCTAAGGCCTTACCGGCTTCTACGGCCTTCCCTGTGGCTTTAGCGCCTAGTTTAAGAGCCGTAGGTACACCGGGAGCCCCGACAATATCGGCTACAGCCCACATGTTGTCGGTGAACTGGTCTTCTCGGGTGTACGTCAGCATAGCCTCGGAGATCCTACGGGCTAGGCCGGGGTTGTCCTTGGCGATACCGGTAACGTACTTCCTGAACTCCTTGGACATCTGGTCCACAGGCATAGACCAGAAGTGCTGGACCATATCCCGGATCACAGAGCCTTCGAGGTAGCTCTCATTCCCTGGCTGGCCATAGCCGAGCTTCACTGAGCCGTACATCGGTACGAAGCCCTTGAGGATGTCTACACCCCAGCCGGTCCAACTCTGGTTGTCGTAAGCTGCACGGGCATCCTCTATGGCTCCCTTGATGATTTCCTGACGGGTAAGCATCTCCGTAGCGAAGTCGATACTCTGGGAGGTCTTCTCAGGGTTCTGACGGAAGCCTTGTCCGATGGGGTTGTTCGTTCCACCATTCAGACCCTGGACAGCATTGATCACCCCTTCGGAGAACTTCCTCTCAAGGATAGTCTCAGGGTTGTACGTATGCTCGTACTTAGCTAGTCCACCTACGAATGCGACATCCTCTGGAGTCACAGGCTGCCCTGAGGCAGCTTTCTCCTGGATGATACGCTGCTTCTCTGCACGGGCCTTCATAGCCTCAGCAGAGGCCACAGACTGGCGTAGAGAGTCTTCGCTACCGGACTGTAGCTGGGAAAGGATTTCGTCCTTGCTGGGAGCCTCAGAGCCTAGGCCGAAGAGGATCTTCCCTAGACGACGCTGGGCTACTTCTCCAGTAACCGGAGGACGGTACTCACCCTGAGGGACAATCGAAAGGGAGTCGTCTCCCTCAGGGGTATCCTCTAGGGAGAGTGTTTCCTCAGGGGGCTGCTCCTGTTGTTCCAGAGGAAAGCCCCCTCCGAAGAGGGGAGTTTCCACAGGATCAGGACTACCATCAGCCCCTAGGGCCGGGTTGTTAGGGTCTTCCAAAAGTTTTCCTTAAGCGGGACGGGGAGTGAACAAATACTGACCAATCTGGGAGATCTGCTGGGAGTTCCTCACCAGTGACCCACCGAGGGAGCCAAGTCCTGCACCCATACCAGAGATCATATCGGCGTTAGCACGAGAAGCCATGAAGCCAGCCATGTTCTGGTTGCTCTTGAACATCTCGTTACCGAGCTCTTGGTTCTGGTTGGTAGCCAGTGTAGCTCCTGCCTCACGACCAGAGATCGTAGACAACGCAGACATAAGCCCACTGGACTCGGCACCACCCTGAGCCCCAGCAGCAGCCTGTGCTTGTGCACTAGCCACCTGAGCCCCACGGATGATCTCACGCTTCCTGCGCATACTCTCTAGGGTCATCTGCTGTTGACGGAGTTGCTCTTGTCTACGCTGCTCAGCAGCCATACGGCTAGAAGCAGCAGCAGACTGGGATGCACCGTACATCTGGGTACCAACACCAACAGCGCCTAGTGCCAAACCAGCAGCCGCAATCATAGTACTAATAGCAGCCATTAAATAATCCTCTTAATAAAAGCCCGCTCTGCGGGAGTATAACCTTGTCGTTGATAAAAGCTCGATAGTCTGTCTACTAATTCATCCTCCAGTAGGGCTGTAACTACCGATGAACACTTAGCGACATTCTTTGCCCAGTACTCATATGCCTTGAAGAGTTCTAGGGAAGACTTCCCTCTGTACTCCGGGTAGACCCACCAGATGAGTTCTGTAGCAACTCTGTTGTGGTTGAAGACAGCAGTGGTAGCCAAACCAGCCACCATACCTACAGGCTTTCCTTCTGGTGTAACCAACAGGATAACTATACGATCCTTTTGGTTCTCGAATGAAGCCATGGCTATCTCAGCTACACGGCTTTCATCGTATTCTTCTATTCCTTGGTACGGAGAATTGTTGTAGAACTCCTGGGCCATCTCTAGGATATCCGGGAGATGGTCCCATGTAGCGATCTTTAATTCCAGCTTAGACAACCGTATTTCCTGTGTCGAATGTGCTCCATCCTACGATCTTAAAGGGTTCGCCTGAGATACTCTCGATCATGAATTGGAGGGAGAGGCCTGAGCCTCGGACCTTTAGCTTCTTGAAGCGGTATCTTCGGCCTGTAGTCCCTGAGGTATCTATAAGCTGTCTGGTACCAAAGTCCCCTGTCTCAGGGAGGGTAGCGTAGTCCCAGATACTTCCGAAGTAACAGACATTGTCATCGTTAGTATCGAGGAAGAGTATGACATAATTGCTCTGGAACTTTTTCTGGGCTTCACCACGTACACGATACCCGGAGGTGGCGTAGCTGTCGTAGTCTACTCCAGTGTCGTCTTCTGTGTAGAAGTCCACCAACCTGGTGTCGTATTCCTCAGCAAAGGTTATGTCTGAGGTAGCGCCATTGGATCGAGAGACAAGGTACTTAAAGACACCAGCGATTTCTTCTTCCTCACCGGTAAAGACATAAACCAACTCTGAGCCGTCTACTGTGACATCAGCACCACCAGAGGTAACGACCTCAAGGTCAAGTACACCAGCGACACCACGGATAGAAATAACCCCGTGGATCTTAACTGGACTTTCCCCTACAGACCATTTGTAGAATGCCTGGGTAACCGTATTGAAGCAAAGGATCTTGTCGTACTCGTACCGTTCGGTAACGGACTCTGGAACTGTGCTTCGGTAGATCCACTGGATAACCTTAGTCAGAGGATTAAAGTACCCTCTGGCAAACTTCTTACACTCAGCAGGGATCTCATCGGTAAAGAACCGCTTGATCTTCTTCTCGGTCAGAGAGGTGACCGTAGCTCCACCGGCCTGGTTAGACTGGGTGATGATGTAAATACCATCAGTTGTCCACCAGAGAGGCATACCACCGGCATCTACGAAGGATGTCTGGGTAAGGACCGGCATACTGGAGATCTTGTTGACAGACATATCGGTAGGAGTAAATCCGATACCGGTAGAGCCTGAGATCGTCCATATACCGTTAGTAGCGAAGATAACCAGTGAAGAGTTCATGTTCACTAGTTTGACAATGGTACCGCAGTCTAGAACTTGAACTGTACCACCATCGGTGGCTAACGCATCAAAAGACTGCTCTGAGGTTGGGTCATTCTGGGAATAACACTTCCCGAACTTATCCGAACCCTGTGTAATGATCTGGGAGAAGTAAAGCTTATTGGAGTACCCTTCGGCGTCTACACCGGCATACCACACACGGCCTGCATAAAAGGCACAGCAGCGGGGACGGAAGTACCCTGAGGTTTCTAAATCTAGTCCAGCGATAGCAACCGAGACATCCCCTGCACCGGTATTGACTGTCATGGCGACAGCAGTAGACCGGTCCATGTTGAAGGCATCAAGGATATAATGACCCTTGGGAGCCGGGGAGTTGCCTCTGGTTAGGGCCGAGGCTTGTTTAGGTTGGAAGGTTTCCCAGGAGTCTTTGTAGAGCCACCAGATATCTGCATTGCTGGGGAAGTCGGACCTATTCGAGTCCCAGGTTGAGAGAGGATCACCAGCAAGATAAGATGTCGGCAGAGCTCCAGGGGAGCCTGTAGTAGGCCGAGCATCGTTCAGACCACCTGTTGCAAACGGAGCCCAACCTTGGTTGTAAAGGTTGTACTTGTGCTCGTCTGAGAGAGAGGTCGGTCTTTCGGAGATCTCAAGGGTGTCATCTATACCGTCGAGGTCACGAACCTGAATTGTAATAGCTGTTTCGGCAATGGCACTACCATCGTAGGAGACATAAACCGGGTCCATGTACGGATGGGTAACGAAGAGGTACCCTTTACCGTAAGCAAAGTTACATTCGATCTGCTCAGGGTTAGGAGCAAGGACATCTACAATATACGTAGATAGATCGACAGTATCTACAAGTTCACCACTGGAAAGGCTACCAGAGCCGATGAGGTAGAAGTAAAGTGTCAGACCAACCTGGAGAACGACTAGGTTATTGTTGCCGTCACCATTAGCTGACTGCCACAAAAAAGTCGCCATAGCTTGACCATCTCGGTTAACTGAGAGGGTCTCGTACAGCGACTCATAATCGATACCGAGGCGACGGTTAAACGAACCGTCTACGTTGAACACACAATTATCAGTATCCGTAGCTGCCGCTTCAGGGAAGTTCAGTGCAGTAGCTTCGGTAACAAAACCATTTACGAAATTGTTCTCTACAGTAGCGGCAGCACTACGGGGCATTAAGTCTTTTCTTTTCTGTTATCGGACTGCGTCCTTGAGTGGGTGGAACCCACGTCATGTTTCTTCGACTCTAGGGGAGCTTCTGCTTCCATTTGTCGAATAGTAAGGTATTGCTGAAGGGCTTTATTGGCTGAGATGTAGCTGGTGAAAGCACCTTGCATAAAGACCGGTAGCTGACCCTTATCGAGCTTGAACCGGATAAAACCGTAGGGATTTTCCCTGTAGGCTCGTAGGATGTTGCCATTCTCTAGGATGACCTCTCGCATAGAGGTAATATCGTTAGGGCCTTCGTGATTGAAATCGATTAAACTACTCAACGGTACCTTCCGTAATTAGGTAAGGAAGCCTGCCATCCGTCTTTACCGGGGAGGTCCTTTTTGTTTCTTTCAAGTTTGATCTTGCTCTGACGGGCATTCTTCTCAGCTTTCTGATGGGCTGCTTGCTTTAGCTCTGCCCAGGCTAGGGCCTTGGCTTCATTTAGGAGGAGAGCAAACTGTTGGTCGTCTAGATCAGGGATGAAGTCATCATCCAGCGTAAAGGTCTTGATCAGCTTGCCGTAGCAGGATGTCTTGCTGGACTGGAGATAACTATCCACTGCTGAGTCATAGGCATCGCAGACGATGTAATAGTCGCCTAACGTTGTCCAGTAGCGGGGAGCCCGGTCATTCTCGTAGTAGAACTTAGTAGTAAACCCCGAGACTGTAAGATCGAATGTATCTGTGGTAGTAGCACCCTGGTCAAAGGCTCGAACTCTATCGAGGAAGTCTGGGACTTCAAGATACCGGACTTCTTGCCAGTTATCCTCCGTCTCACCGTCTTCAATGGCGTTGTACTTAAACCACTCAATAAAGTCTACGGTAGTAGGTCGAGTAAGGACTGTAGGGGTGTCTACACTAGTCGCTGCAAGGTTGACCATTCCAAAGTGTTCTGGGAGATCAGCAGCAGAGACGATGTCGAAGTACACCGTCCGGATAACCTTAGCGACCTGTTGGGCTTCAACGGTATCGTCAATGCTATTGACCTCATCACTATCCATGGAAGACAGGATAGTCTGGGTCATATCGAGAAGGGTGTATTTCAAGGGCGTAGCTTCTGGTAATGTTTCTCTAGCTGAACGATGTACCTACAGGTGGCTTTATCTTTAAGGGCCTTACAGCGGTGCTCTAGATCGTTGATCACCTGATTAGGAGGAGCAGCCAGCCTAGGAGTTGCCGTCTTCACGAGAGGCTCGCTGACGCAACCGCTTAAGAGCATCGTCAACCCCAAGAGGGGTATCATCAATTTTCTGCCACTCATTTCTAGTCCGTTCGGTTTCTTTATTAACTGCATCGGTGACCTTCTGGGCTCCTTTTCGTTCTGCGTCTCGTTTGATCTTAAGTATCCAGCCCATGAATAAAGCGACAGCGATACCGATCCCAATGAGTTTTTCTTTCCAGCCTATGAGCCAGGAGATCATCCTTTGGTCCATTTCTCTTTGTTGCGGTAGTAGAAGAAAGCCCCACCGGCTACAGCCAGAACGAGAACCACCAGAGCAGCTACACCCCAAGGGGAGGAGACAGCAGCTATGAGGGAAGCTCCTAGACCACCAGCAGCGGGAATAAGGACCTGAGGGTCTCTCGTAGCTGGGGTGGTATCGGGCTTAGCAGCCTCAGGTGTGACATCCTCGGGAGGATCTGCCGCCAGAGAGGGCCGTAGAGCCCCTAGAAAGGCCGTGTAATAGTCTTTGATCAGTCCGGCTTTATCAGTACCGTTGACGATCCTTCGGGCTCCACGGGCGTCTTCCTTCTCGCCTGAGAAGTACTGGGACAGTCTGTGTCCAGTAAACTTCCCGTGGATCATTCCCTCGAAGAGGGCAGGGAGGGCTTTCTCCCAGGTCATAAGCTGGCCTGGTTTGGTAGCTCCGAACTTCCTGTGGTTTTCCTCCCAGGTGACCTGAACGAGTCCTTCACCTACCCAGGGGTAATACTTCTTGGACCGGAGGTACTTCTCGCCACCCATTTCCCTGACGGGTTGCATGGTGTGGGCTGTCTCGTGGTAGGTTGTAGCTAAGCAATAGGCCAGCCAGCGGATATCACGAGTACGGTAGTGTGCCTCCCAGTAATCGAGTATCCGGTTAAGACCATCTACTTGCTGGGGGGCAAGTCTACCTCCAAAAGGGTTCCTGCGGACGTACGTAAAGAAAACATCTCTATTGATCAAATTAAACCTCGAAGAGGAGACCTAAATTATGGGCTCTGACGGAAGCTCCAGCACTCGTAACGAGCTTGATACAGACGTAATCTCCTTCAGAGACTGCGGCACTGTGAGTAGTATCAGTGTTAATCGTAGTGTCGGATGTAGTACATGTAATAGCTGTGTCTGCGGTATTGACACGGACAGTATAGGTGTACGTCTGTCCGACACCGGCTGCACCTGTACTAGTAGGGTAAAGATTCCTGAGAACACCAGCACATGGAACACGCCAACGGGCTTGGGTTTCTGAGGTGTTGGCAAAGCCGTTACCGATGTACGTCGTAGCACCAGCAGCAACTGTGACACCACCTGTATTGAAATTCAGGGGTACGGTGCTAGGTGCACCTCCGGCATACCGATTTACGTTAGAGTCAGAACGGGCAACTGTAGTAACATTGGTAAAGACAGTATCAGCCTCGACATACTCGAAGTACCCGCTATCTTTCCTGATGGCGTAAGTACAATTCTCAAACTCTCCGTCCAACATATATCCATGGCTTCCGGCAATAGGGCGGATACCGTGGTAGAAATCCTTGATTAGGATGTCGTTAGCAAATGTAAGAGTAGAACAGCGCCGAAGTCCGATACCGTTACTGGTTGTCACAGCTTTACCAGCGCCTGTAATGTGTGTCCCGGTGAGTAATCCGCTCGACGCGTCCAAGATGAGAGCATAAGCGCATTCGGCCCCTGTGTATGAAATCTTGCAAAGAGTTGAGGGCTCATAACCCACAAATTTAATCGAGCACCCACTATCAAGGTCGAACACTTGAGACGTAATCTTGCCGCCAACGACAAACGATACATCCCGGCCAACCATGCCATTGGATAGTGCCAGTGGCCCCGCTGTGCAGTGGAAGTGGGCGTCAACGAATTGCCCAAGCGTTGCTTTCTGGTTTGTATAGGCGGAAATGTCTACTACACCTGTCTGGGACAGGGCGAGTTTGCCACCTGTAAACACGAACATCGCCGTAGTATTATCTTCCGGCAGGAGGTTCATGTAGGACAGGTTGACGTTTCTGTTATTGACGCTCCAATTGCCCTTAAGAGTGGCTCCACCCATGGTAGCACCACGAACATCCAGAAGACCATTCTCAGAACCAGTCAGGAGGGCAGAGGCGTCGTAAGTACCATTACTGAGAGTAATAACTCCGTTACCAGTATGACGGCGGAAAATGCGTTCCCAGGGGTCTGAGGTAGTAACGGTTATGTTACCGTCGTACCAAGTCGGAAGAATAAACGGAGCGCCAAGAGAACTTGTATTCCCTGTCAGGATTACTTGTTCTTCATCATCGACATAAAGCCGATGGTTAGTTGTAGGCTCCGAGACTGTCCCAGACTGAGGAGTAAACTCCCGGTAGTCTAGTGCTGTAGGACCATCCCCAAGCTGGGTAATCCTGGCGTCGATCTCATCGTCCACATACCCTTTGGTTGTAAGGTCTGTTTCCTCTACAGGCTCTGGATGGTTACGGATGAAGTACCCGTTGACATCTAGGTCAGCCGCCATCATGTTAGGAGACGTACCATCCCGAGACAGGGTATTCTCTAAGGCATCTTCAATCTTCTGATTGTTTGTATTGATCCTAGCTACTACGGTTGTTTCGTTCCGGAGGTTAGCAAGGTCATCAAGGACTAATTTAGCCAATTAAAAACCACCGTAGACAGTGAAATCAAAAGAAGAGTAAGACGAAGCTACGCCGGTAGACGACCTAATAACCTGGAAAGTAAAACTACCCACACTCTTGGAAACACTTCGGTGTAGAACGTCAGTAAAACCACCGGTACCGGTCAGACTAATAAGAACCTGATAGTTGACCGAGGCTAGTGCGCTCGTAAAGGTTACCGTGTAAGTACCAGCGCTGTAAGTAACCGAAGCGATGTTAACGGCCCCAGAACCAACCGTACAGGTCGCAGAAGATCCGTCAGTAATCGAAGCCCGAGCACGAACAGAAGAGTTTCCAGACCAGCTCTCAACTGTACCATTGGTGGTCAGGAGCTTACCAGAGTTACCTGTCTGTGCGGGAAGCTTTGCCTCCCAGGCACCTGAGCCAGCACCATCGGCTACGTAGACTTCCCCATCGTTGGCGGTAGAAGCACCTTTGGGTTCGTGGATATTCGGGTCAGTAAGAGAAGAATGAAGAGCCAATGAAATACTTACCTAATTGTCTGTAGGGGCAGATAAAGAAGAGAGGCCCCGAAGGGCCTCCCTAGGGTTAGACGCGGCTATAGAAGACACGGACCTTAATGGCACCCGCCGTAAAGGCAGCAGTGTCGTAGTCAGCAGTCAGGTAGCCGTTGTACGCAAGCGTAGTACCCACAAGGGCACCAGCAGCCGTAGCACCAGCCGTAATCGTAACCGTCTCACCAGCAGCGTTGAACGTAGCCAGAGCAGCCGCAGCCACCAGACCATCGTAATCAAGCTCCGTTGAACGATCCGTACGCTGGAGACCGATGTTCAGCACAGCCGAGCCACCGGACGTTACCGCCGTAGTCGTAACGATTTCGACCTTCTCGATGCGAGCATTCTTCGGAAGACGACAAGCATCGTTCTGGATCGCCGCAGCCGTACCGAGGGCTGTCATCGCAGGGATGACCAGCTCAACCATACGCTGAGGACCATTAGTGCGGTATTCACCAGCCTGGACACTGGAGGTATCACCCTCCGTGCCAAACTTAATGTAAAGACCGTCAGAGTTGTACCAAGCCATTTATATTAACTCCTATTAGGCGAGGGCAGCGGTCTTGTCGGAAATAACCGTGACAAGATTTTCAGGACGGAACAGCTTGAAGCCATAACGACAGGTCGTTACGTACTCTTCGCGCTGGAGGTCCTTGTTGTACTCGGAGTCAACCTTAGGAGCCTGGCGGACGCTACCCACGAAGGGCAGGACATCTGGGGCAGCCGAGAAGAAGTAGTTCGCAACACCGTTAGTGACGGAGTTCGAGTTAATCGTCTCGGAGATGCTCGACGGCAAGTAGTTCGACATGTAAACATCGAAGCCGTAGATGTTCATCACAAAGCGCATACCCGTCGACATACCATCACGAATGATACCTTCCCACTTGGGGTTGTTGGAAACGTTCGTGAGGTTCGTAATCGTCGAAAGAGTGTATTCAACCGAGGGGTCGACAATCGCCACAAGATTGCTCATGGGGACGTTAGCGACCTGGAGGGCGTACTTCGCACGGGCAAAGTCGGTGATCGAGATGACATCACTCGTACCCGTAGCAACCCAGCGGTGGTTCGCACCGTTGATGGTGTTAAGGTCCGAGGCAGTCTGGCCCGAGTTACCGATAGCCATGATGTCCGTTTCCATTGCAACAGCAATAGCACGGGACATCTTCGGAACGAACGAAGACTGAACGCGGGACATATAGAACGAGTCCTGCTTCATCTTGTTCGTGATGTACGTACCAGCAGCCTTGTAATCCGTGATGGAGAACGTAAAGTTACCGGTATCCATCCCCTGGTAGCGGACAGCCTGACCTTCTTCGTAATCGTACGTTTCAGCCTGACCGATAGACGGGATGTTAATCGTATCACCGTCAGGGAAGTCGCTGATCATATCGACGTAGCGAGTGCCCTGGAGTTCGTCTTCGAGTACTTCTTTAATCTGCGAAGACCACAGATTCGAGCGAATAAGATGCTCGTTGTTAGAGGCGGTAAAGCCAGCCATTATTTAATCCTACTAATCGTAAAATTTCTCCATAAGTCGAGATGCGTCCTTCATCATTTGGTTTTGAACAGAAGGGGTCCAGTAAGTCTTCGGATCAGTCTTACGAATGTTTTCGTAGTACTTGAACGTCCGATCAGGGGTTGATTGGTTTATCTGAGTCCGCTGACCACTAGGAGGTGTAAACAACTCCTGTGAAGGGTTCTTGGTACCTTGGACACCAACCAGTGCAATGAGAGCCTTCGGCTTCGTCTTTGCCATGTTGGTCATGTCTTCCTCGGTCATCCCGAGGTCTTGTGCAATCGACTTAAGTTTGGTTGCAAATTCAGGCCCAAGAGACTGTGTGAGAGTGTCTTTAACGGTCCTGAGGTTTTCAGCCTGAATACGTTCAGTTTCCCGCTCGGATATACGTTGCTCAATTAATCGATTAACGTCTTCTGGCTTGAGACCCTGAAGGTCTTCATTCCCTCCATTGCTGTTCGGTTCATTAGGCGGAGGAGGAGAATTACGATTTTGGCTATCAGCCATTCGGTCTATGTACTGCTCTAGCGTTAGTTTCGTATTCAGTTCCTGTCGCATTCCGGAAAGTTCTTCTTGAAGTTTTTCAATGAACTTATCCGACTCCCACTTGCCCCTAGCTAGTTGCTCTGGATCGGAGAATTTCTTCCCTTCACCAACGAGAGTTTCAAAGAACTTCTCAGGGGGTTGTTCGACAGATGGGGTGTTATTCGTAAAGATTGAGTCGGTCACTCGGTTCCTATTTGTTGAAGCTCAAGAGGTCTCTGAGCTTTTTAATTCTTGCTTTGTCCCCCATGAGGTACGCTTGCTTTAGCGCCCAGTTTGGGTTGTCAAATTCGTTTTGTGAAAGAACGGAGGAGTCTAGTGATCTTTCCTCCTCATCGAGGATTTCTAGGAGTCGTTGGGCCATGGTCGTAGAGGCCCGGATTGCTTTTTCGAATTCCTCCTTTTTCTTGGGATCAGTTATCTTTCTGGTCCAGGCTGTGTTCAATCCCTTCATAGAGGCATTGGGTCCGAGTCATCAGCAGTAATACCTGAAGGAGTTACTGCTTCCATCTGGACTTGCTCCTGATGGGATTGGGCCTGGCGCTGGGCATCAGCTTGTTCTGAGAGCCGGATGTACGGCTGGAAGAGTTCGTAATCGGAAAGATCAAGAAGCTCTTCGATCATCTCGGTGGTCTTGATACCTGACATGTGCATCAGGAAGTCCGGAGACTGACCGAGAGGAGAGTTAAAGAGGTTGTTGAGGTTCTGGACCTTCTCGGACTTCTCGGCAAAGAGACGAGCTGCTATAGGCCGGATACGTCCTGCTCCTGTGATATCAGCAGCAGAGAGGTCCTTGAAGACCGTCATCTTGAATTCATCATCGAAGACAGGGACAGAGGACATCTCTGGGACCCAGTTCCGCTTGGCGAGCTCAAGCATCGCATTCAGGAGAGGTTCTACAAGGTGTTCCTCGAAGCGAGTAGCCTTGTTGGTGAAGACACGGGAAGCAGCATTCTCTAGACGCTGGACTTCAAAGGCTGTCTTCTCACCCGGAGTACGGAAACCGAGGGCTTCCTTAGGGGCTCCAGCCATAGTCTCCATCTGAGACTCGATAGACTGGATCTCCGAATTGACCTGGAGGACCTGGTAGGGAGGGGCGAGGATTTCTACATCCCCGTCATCACCTACGTAAATCCTCTTGAAGGGACCCCATTCGAAATCTTCAACGAAGCCCTTTACCTTCAACGGAGGAAAGGTGATGAGGTCGAAGGCGTCAGCCTTGAGGTTCTCTACGTGGTCCAGGCGGTACTGCATACCGACTAGGTTATCGAGAGGACCCATGGCCCAGAGGTTATCCTGGCGTACTCTCCAGCCTACGTGGTAGATCGGAGGATGGCCGAAGTAGCTCGGGTTAGGAGCCTTGTGGATAATCTTATGGCGGTCTGCTACAACGATGACGTAATTACGAAGGAACTCGTCTCTCTCAGAGTCGTAGAGATCTCCGTAGAAGGTTAGGAGTTCACAGCTTCCGGAGTTAAGATACCCTGTGTAGCTGTCAAAGCCTGCTAATTTGTAGAGGTCGTCCTTCTGTCTCTCGGGTCTACCAGCAAAGTCCTTGGCGTGATCTCGGATACCACGGAGATAATTCCAGAGAGCTTCGGTTTGTTCCTGGTTATCTACCGTGGTAAAGCGGGTCAGGAGTTCCTTGACCTCTCCCAAGGAGACAATAGAGCGGAAGATCTTAGGGGAGTTTATGAAGTTCGGTGCTGTCGGATTAAAGACAACATCGAGAGGGGAGTACCGTTTAACCGTAGGGCCTACGTAGCCGACCTTGGTGGTACCGTCTTCCAGAAGCTGGGTTTCGTCTACCCATTCGACACCAGCAAAGCAGTTGCCGTAGTCGATGTAATCCAGGACTAGCTTGTCGATCTCTTTCTTGAAGTTATCTTGTTCGATAACCCAGGACATATAAGCTTCGATGGCTTCCCGTTTCTTACGGGTACTTGAAGCTTTATCTGAGCCTACCCAGGAGAGCCATTTCCTCTTGGGGAAGAGAGCAGCAGTGTAGTTAGCGTAAAGGTTGTCTCTGATCTGACAGAGCTTGGGAATGGTAGTTGTGTTCTTCCAAGGAGTCGTAGCATTTGTCGTCTTCCTTGTATCCGTAGCAAAGATATATTGCTGGATTTCCTTCCACTCTTCTAGCTTCACAGAGCGGGCTTGTTCCCAGGCAATGTACTTATGGGTAATAGCACAACCGAGTTGATCCGGTACCAAAAGGGTATCGAGATCCAGGGTCTTGGAAGCCAATTAAATAATTCCTCCGAAACGGGAGTTGGTCCCATATCCGGGACGGAGAGTAATTGATGTATGAGCAGTGTCTGAAGGAGCGAGGCAGGAGTCTATGCAAGAGGCTAGACAATCTTTTACGTCATCGTGAGGAGGGTTCACGAGAACCAGCTCTTCCTCAAGAATTTGGCAATTGCCGCCTTGATAGTGCCAAACCTGTCGGTTGTTATACCTAGGCTGGAGAACTGCTTCGTTACGCTCTTCTTTGGAGCCCATGTGGCGGTTTGGCCGGTAATCCTCAATAGACAAAGCCAGAGCATGGGGACGGATGTAACTTTGTTTTAGGTCCTGGACGATGACTTGCTGGGCTGCTGTGACCTCAGCTCGGAGCTTTCTAAAGTCCCACTTCTGGTGAAGTGAAAGGATCTCCTTGAAGTAATCCGAGATCTTATCGGTCTTGAAGCGGGAGATATCCAGGACGTAGTAGTTATGCTTTGAATCGACACCTACGACTACGATAGCCGTATAGTCCGCTTTTCGTCTTAGGCTGTAGGCAAAGTCTACGGCTGCGAAGATGTTAAGGCGACGATCCTTATAGAACCATCTCCCGGCATTTCGGTGTAGATGTTTTTGATCGTAGTATTGAAAGCACTCTCTAGGAATGCTTGCATTCTCTGCATCGTTCGGATCATTGTAGTACTGGGCTCGGAACTGAATTCTGTCGAGGTACTGGGCTCGTTTCTTGGCGAGTATTCGAGCATCGAAGCCAAACCACTTACCATCGGTTCTCTGCTGTCGAGGCCAGAGGAACTCACCTGTTCCATCACCTCTGCTTTCCACTTGCCTCTCGAAGACTTCATAAAGGGCTTCACTACCTGAGACCTCTCCTTCTTCGTCATACTGATCTACAGTCATCTGGAGGAGGTCGTTGTAGAGATCCTTGGGGTGGTACCGGGTACCTACTGCCCATTCTCTGCTATCCGAACCCTCAATAGACGACAGAAGCGAATACTGTTGCTGGGTCTTGTCCCGTCCGTCTACTGTATAAGCATTTTCTCTAACGACAACATCATCAAGGACAGCAATATCGCAGTGCATTCCGGTAATGGATGTTGTGAGGCCAGCCGTGAAGATAGTTGGGTCACGGACTGCTTCAGCTTTCCGAAGGGGGTGGTCAACCGAGATCTCCGACTCTGTCCATTTTTCTCTCTTGGCTTCTTCTATGTTTACCATCTCCGGCCAATAGCGGCGGTAGATATCACTCGTTAGAATGTCTTTGATGAACTTAAGTTGTTTGGTAGCGAGGTTAGCAGTTGAGGAGATGTAAAGAACCCGAAGGGTAGGGTTCCTTGTAACCTCCCAGGCTACCCTGTAGGCTACTAGAGCTGACTTACCATGGTCTCGGGGGAGAAGGAGAAGCTGATGGGATTTACTCTCATCTCTGGTCCACCAACGGATAATCTCCTTGTGGATGTCTCCTAGGACTCTTCCTGGGTGTACCAGCCGGATGAAAGCTTCTAGATCACTCTCAGCTAGTTCCCGGATCTCTTTTAGTTTGTCTCTTAGGCTCAATGGAACAGCTTGGTAATGTGGTCTTTAAGTTGTGTAAGAAAGACGAAAAAGGCTAGAGAGGTTATAGCTAACCATTTGACTGCCCATCCGAGAGTTTCTACTGTTTCGTAGACTTTAAGGGCTCGTTGGATCTTCGCTATGTCTTCTTCATCGAGTTTTTGGAGGAACTCCTGGGTCTTCGGGGGGAGTTCCATTATAGGGCTCGTAGTCCAGTAATTACTGTTTGTACACGGGTGTTGAGGAGGGCGACTTCTGCCGCTGAAAGCCCGCCGCCGTAGCAGGCAAATGATGCCCCTCTAGTCGAGCCAACAAACCCT
>JAAOEI010000030.1_pt1 | contig 46873 bp, 73 predicted proteins | sample 7059261 | NCBI WGS metagenome assembly JAAOEI01 (sample SAMN14008812, study PRJNA610033) | viral metagenome | isolation source: viral particles filtered from seawater | place: China: Hangzhou Bay, Yangshan Deep Water Harbour | collected 2017-10-31 | reverse complement strand
CGTATCCGGTCTGCGAGACTTCCTTGATCTCGGCCAGGGTCTTGCCCTGCAGCTCGATCACCTTGTCGATATCGGCCGCCGTCTTGGACAGGTTGATTGCCTCCTTGATCCGGGTGAAGGCCTCGCGGGACTTCACGACCTCCGGGCTCTCGGCCGGCTTGGGCGCTGCCGTGCGGGTGGTGTAGGCGCGGCCGGTGCCGTCATTGGCCGTGGCCGCGTTACCGTCGTCGTCATCGTCCGGTGCAACCCCGACCATCGAGGCCAGCGAGTATCGGCGCGCGTAGGTCATGGCGCTGCCAAGCCCCTGCGGGGTGTCCTGTACCGGCCGGACGGGCATCACGCCCCTGATCCACTGACCAGACGAGTGGGCGAGCGTGGTGTAGAGGAACACGCCGTCTGCCGTGGTGTCCGGCGTCTGGATCACGGACAGGCCGTTCTTGGACAGGGCTTGCCGGCAGGCATCCCAGACGGAAGCGAGGTCTGCGTACTTCGATTTGAAGTGCGGGTTGGTCGAATCCTTCGCGGCACCTTTGATATCGCCCTGCGCCTTGGCCAGCGCGCCGGCAATCTCGTTGATCTGTTCGCTCTGGTTCATGGCTACGCCGCCTCCTTGACGGCCTTCATTGCCTTGATGGTGAGAGAGCCGGCTTTCGAGCGTTTAACTTCGATGCCGTGGCCGGTGGCGGTGCCCACATCGGACTCCACCAGCGCCTTGATCTCCTTGGCCGCCGTCTCGAATTTCTTGGCTGCCGCTCCGTTGGCGAGCCAGTCAGCGGAGTTGCTGGCCCATGCGTTGTTGCCTTCCATGCTGACCGTGCGGAACTTGGTCGGCAGGGCCGGAGCGGGGACCGGCGCGGTCTGTACGGGCGGCTCGCCAGATTCGACGCAGCGCCAGAATTCACGCTCCCGGTCGATAAGCTGGGCGAGGTAGAAATCGTCGCACTCGATCTCGACGTGTTCGTAGGTCAGCGTGCCGATGAACACCGACAGGATAGCGTGGCGCACGCCGCAGACGTGCATCTCATGGTGAATCTGCGCCATGTACTTCTGCGCCACGTCCTCGATCTTCGAGAAGGCGTTGACGTGCTTGGCCTGGAACACGGCGGGATTGCCCGCGCCCGTGGTGGTCAGCCCGTCCAGCGTGCAGCGCATGAAGGGATAGGCCGTCGCCTTGCGTAGCTCGCCCTCATGGGTCACCAGCCGCCCCGTGGTCAGCTCGTACCAGTAGAGATTCAGCGGCTCGGTAAACGAGCCCATCTGCACCGGCAGCACACGCGACAGGTCTTCCGGCTCACTCACCCCGCGCTTCTGTTCCCACAGCGCGATCAGGGCGGCTGGGTCACACTCCATGATGATCGAGGCATCGGAGCCGCCGATACCGTTGCGGCGCTCGAGCTTCTGTTCTGCGGTCAATCCAAGTTTCAGCCTCAAGACACACTCTCCGGTTTGTGGTTCGGTTCCTCGTGGGCAAAGACCTGTTCCAGGTCGCGGCAATCGATCCAGCCGCCGCTGGTCCCACACTTGATGAAGTGTTCGGACTTGTCGGCAGGCGCACCGCCAGCGCGCTCGCTCGGATAGCGCAGCGGAAAATTCATGGAAGGCACCCCACCGCGACGGCTTTTTTCTGCTGACTCTTTTTGGCCGACAAAGCGGAGCACGCCCTGCACCGGCGCCACTGACGGCCGTTGCCGCGATGATCCGGCGCTAGGTTTTCTCCGGCGTAAGGATGTCCTTTAGGACAGTGGGTCTTCTGCCTGTTATTTCTTCCCGCCGTCCCTCGCCTCACATTCTCTCGATGCGACACCGCTTCGAGGTGATCGGGGTTGACGCAGAGGGGAACCCGGCAAAGGTGGTCGATGTCGAAGCCTTTCGGTATCGGCCCCTTGTGCAACTCATAAGAGAAGCGGTGGGCGTAAACTACGCGGCCGGTCCCTTCACCAACCGGGAGATGCCCGTAACCGAGATTGTTGCAGCCGGCCGACCACAGCCAGCACCCAGAGTTCGGTTCGGGCATGATCCGATCCCAGAATCGCTCAATCATCGGGCGGAAATCACGCGCGCCCATCAGCGACTCCCCTCGGCACAGATACCGCCCAAATCATTCGCCATCGCCCTCACGCTCTGCAGCCTGTATCTGACAAAGAATTGATCGGAGCAGAGAGAGCCGATGAATTGATCGATACGTGCGGCGCGTTCAGACCGGGCGCGGATCATGGAATCAATGGCGTCGAGATTGCCGCGCACCCTCAATTCGGATGCCCATTCATTCAGGCCAGCGCCAAGGACCAAACCGATGATGAGGATGAGGGGCGCGGGCATCAGGCGGCCTCACTCGCATTCGAGGTAGGCTTGGATGAATTTCGCCGCGACTTGCGGGACGATGGCATTGCCGTAGGCGCGCAACTTGCCCACTCGGGCGGGTACCCCATGAGCCAGCGGGAAAAGTCCGGGTTGAGTTGGCCGCGCTTTCCCGTCTGAGCAGGGGAGCCAGATGAGGTCGGACCAGCCATGAATGCCTGATAGTCCAGCAGATCGTTCCGCATCTTCCCGTCCTTGCGACGCAGAGAGTTCGTCAGGTCGCTGCCCCCCCCCTTGTGATCCCGTGTCGTTGGCGTCGCCCAAGGTGACGCCGTCTGCACCATCGCGACCCCAGCCCCGCTGCTCGCTGCGTCCTGCCTCGTCGCGGTCGGCCATCCAGCCGCCTGCGCCACCTGATTGAGCGAGACTGTTGCTTTGCTGCCGTCTGGTCGCTTGCCCGTTGTGCCGGCGTCTCTCGCCATCTGCGAGCCGTCCGCGTTTGCCTTGGTCGGCGTTGGCCAACCCGACCATTGCGCCTGCACCTCGAGCGGGGTCCCCATCCGCCGTCCGTGCTTCGCCACCACCCGCGTCTGCCGTTCCTCGTGGCTTTCCGCCGTGTCGCCGCTGATCTCCCCGCGCGGCGTCTGCCACGAACCATGTTCTCTGCCGGATGTGCGGAGCGCCGATGCCGCAAGCTGGAAGTACGGTCGCCCCGCAGGCGTAGCCTTGCGCCTCCAGGTCAGCGAAAACAGCGTCGAGCCAGCCCCAGCCAACCGCCGCCTCAACCTGCTCTCCAAAGATGACTGGAGGCTTGCACTCGGCGATGAGAGGAAACCAGACAGGCCACAGGTGGCGCTCGTCATTGGCCGCCTTGCCTTTGCCGGCCGTGCTGAAGGGCTGGCAGGGACAAGATCCTGTCCAAACAGGTCTGTCGTCTGGCCAGCCTGCGATTCTGAGGGCGAGCGACCATCCGCCGATGCCGGCGAAGAAATGGCATTGGGTGTAGCCCCGGAGATCGTCGGGCCGCACGTCAACGATTGATCGTTCGTCAACGTCGCCTGGCGCGATGTGTCCAGCGGCGATGAGGTTCCGCAGCCATTGGGCGGCGTAGGGATCGATTTCGTTGTAGTAGGCGCGGGCATGGCTCAATCCACCACCCCCGGCAGACAAGAGAAGAACAGCGCCATCCCATAGGCCAGATACCAGCAGAGGGTGGGGAGGGTCTGAGGCATGGTTACACCTGTCCCACGAGCGACCTGACGGAAGCCTCGTAGGCCCGCTCGTCGCGAATCTCCCGGGCGATTTCTGTCGCGTGTTCTTCCGCCTCTCTGCGTTCCATCTCGCAGTAGATTTCCGGGCTGTAGTCGTGGAGGGCGTCCAGAACGGACTGGATCGCATTCACCGTGACTTCATCCACTCCAGCCGCCTCCTGCGCTGCTACAAGCTCTCGCTTGCAGCGGGATACGGCATCAGCGGCTTGAGCGAGGGGAGAGGGGGCGGGCATCAGGCGCTCGCCCTGGCGAGGGCGGCGAGTGCCGCATCTTCCAGCGCGATCAGCTTGTATTGATCAAGACGCGCCGTGCTGTTGGGTGCGCCGACCGGCATGGTGCGAAACGCGGGGCGAACGCAGCGGTCATAGGTCAGCAAGCCCTCTAGCGCCGCCGTCAGGTCGGTAACGCGGGCTTCCAGTCGCGCGACCTCCGCGTCAACGTCTGGCACAACGCCTTCGCTGACCCAAGCGGTACTCATGAGTCGTAGCCATCAGGAAGGCCGATGTTGGCCCAATGCTCCGAGGTGCCGACGAGAGCCTTGCGCCCGCCACGCTCGATGCTGCGCGCCATGTCCTGCGCCTCTGCCTTAGTCCGCACGGCCTGCGTCAGATGCCACTTGGCGTTGAGCGTTCCGCCAGTTCGGTAAGCGACCTGAAACATCTTTTCACTCCCCATCGCTTGAGTAACGATGTGAAGCATATGCTATACAAATGAGCCAGTCAAACAAAAAACATATGTCGCACCAGAATTTTTCCGCTATCCTCCCCTACTTCTGTCCGGGGTGGCAGACAAAGTTTAATTAAAACAGCGGCTTAGCGACTGTCGGGGGGGGGGGCGTGAAAGAATACACCGCCGACGTTGCGGCATTCGTGGCCGACTTCATGGACCTTGTACGGGAGTACAACAGGCGCGCCGGCCTACCCGAAGATTACGGGATCGATGACGCCCGCAGCGCCGCGACGGCAACGGCCATCAGGCTGCAGGCTAGGCGCAGGCTATCGGATCAGGTGCCGAGCCCGCATAAGCCCTATGGTCTTTCTAATCAGATCCGCCTTCTCCTCCCCGGAGATGACGCGGCCGGTCGGGATAATCTCTGCTAGAATAACGGCCAGCTCCACCGGGTCAGCGGCGTAGGCTTGGTCGCGCGGCGCGCTGCCGCCAAGGCTGGGAGGCAGAGGGTGGGCGGTAACCGCCGAAACCTTCTGAAGCGTTGAAGCGCGCATTTGCCCCTCGTGCTTGGGGCTCAGCGGCCTGGTCAGCGCAGACGGGCTCAGACGCGCCCGCCGGGCGATTTCGGTGGGCGTCAGATTGCTGACCCGCACCGCTTCGGTCAGCCATTCCCGCGCCAGGCGCGCTGCAATCATTTGCATGGGATCAACAGTTAACGCGATTCCTGGGGGCTTGGGAATTTGCGACGCTTGACACGGAGCAAATTGCGTGGCATATGCCAAGAAACCATGAACCCCATCCCGGCTCTATTGCGTGTTGAAAAGCGGCTTCGCCAGGCGCGAATCCCGGTTGCCGAGCTGTGCCGCGAGGATCGTATTTCGCCATCGTCGTGGGTGCGCTGGAAGAACGGCACGACGACCCCACGGCCTGATCGCTGGGAGCGTGTCGAGCGCACCTGTGAGCGGCTTCTGACCGAACGGGCGGGGGCCGCCAAATGAACCAGTTTCCAAGTTCCGTCCTGAGCGTGCTACGCGCCGCTCTCTCCCCTCGACGGAAGGGCGGGGCCAGTTCGCGCCCCCGACAGCCAACGCGGCTGGTCCCGCTCAACACTTCCATGGCGTGCCTCCCCACGCTGACTGACGGCTGGCGCCCTGCTCGGGCGCTGGCCGTCTTTTGTGGGGCGCTCGCATGACCGACCAAGGCGCACGCTGGGATATCTCGCAGCGCCGGAACCGGCCGTTCGTGGCCGCGCAATTGGGGCCGCAAGGCTACACGGACAGAGAGCCGTGGCATTTGCCGATGTGGCGTTATGAGCGCGCTCTGCAGCGCGAGCAGCGGATAGCGGACGCCTGCATGGTCGAATTCGGCACCATCCTGGCCCAGCGTCAATTCGATGCCCGCTATGACATCGACAAGATCACCGATGCCATGCGTCAGGTGCGTAAGCATGGGTGATTTAGTCGCGCTTCGGCTCAAGCCGTTTCACTATCCTCGAGCTGTAGTGCCCGATGGGCCGCAGACCGCCGCCGTTCTTTCGCTTGATGAGTTTCGTTCGTTGCCTGCCCGGGCTGAAGGTCATTGCCGCCAAGCTTCCGACCTTCTCGCCCGTTCCATTGCTCTCAACCTGACCGCTCTGCAGTTCAGTATCCAAGTCGCTCTTGCTATCGCCGGTCTTCATCGTCCCCACGATGGAGATTTGGCGTGCAAAAAAATTTCCCCGACTCAGCGAAAACGTTCCCCGAACGATGGAGACGCAGCGTGAGCCGCGATCAATTCCGGTCGCGCTTGTCGGGAGCCCTGCGTCGCAGGCTCTACCCGAACACGGGCGTTACGCGGCTGCACCTGGCGCAAGCCTTGGGCAAGGACGCGGACACCATCGACAACTGGCTGAACGAGTATTCGCAGCCGGACAGCTACGTGATGGGCGACCTGATCTCGTTCTTTGATCCGGGATTCGCCAACGAGGTTTACGCCGCGCATGGCGTGGTGATCGCCAAGCTCTCGGACGCCAAGAAGGCGAAGGCGCTGCAGGCGTTGAACCGGCTGGCTCCTGCGCTGGATGCTTTGTCGGAGATGGCCGTCGCGTAATTCAGAAGTGGGGATCGATTGGGGTGATCTGGTCAGGAACGATCAAGGGCGAGCCGGCGAGTAAAGCAAACTCTCGTCAGCCCGTTCCGCGAAAGTCAAAGCAGGGCAAGTCTTACGTGGCCTTCATCAAGTCCGCGAAGGCGCTGAACTATGTCGATGCCGCCCGGTTACAGGTCCCCGTGCTTCCCAGGTTGCTGCGTGGCCCGCTCAAGTTCGTCGCCACGATCTACTACGCCTCACGCAGACCGGATCTGGATGAGTCGGTGATTCTCGATGTCCTGCAGAAGCGCATCTACCACAACGACAAGCAGGTTGAGGAAAAAGAGGTAAAGCGCCGGCTCGACAAACAGAACCCGCGCGCTGAAATCCGCGTCGAGGAGCTGAGCCCATGATCGACCTCGAGCACAAAGCCGCGATGGACCGGTACCACTTTGCCCCGCATGGGTTGAAGCGCAAGCGGCTGAAGGAATTACAGGCCGTCACCAAGCGCCTACTCGCGGGCAAGAGTCTCAGGCGGGGGATGAGGCGAAAGCGCTCGGGTTAATTCAGGCGAGGCAAGGAACGGCGTGGTGGGCAATGGCACGGTCTGGTTAGGAGAGGTCCGGTTGGATGGGCGCTGGCTGGGCGGGGCTTGGTGAGCCTCGGTCGGGTCTGGCGGGGATAGGCAAGGCAACTTTTACGGAGAGAGAAACCAGATGAGCAAGGTAACGGCACTTCGGAAGACCGAGATTGGCGGTGAGGCTCCGACCAATGGGGCGGCGAACACCATCGAGATGAGCGAGCCCTATACGGTGCGCGTCGCCATCGAGGGTGTGGCGGATTTCCTGTTCCACCGCTGGAACCCGGAGGCCGTGGACGCCAAGGCGACGGCGGCGAAGGGCTCGAAGGCCAAGAAATCCGATGACGTGGAGAGTTACGTTTACCGCAACGACGCGGGCGAGCTGTGCATCCCCGGCGAATACCTCCGTCAGGCGATCATCGGGGCCGCGAAGTACCGGCAGGACCCGCGCTCGCCGCGCAAGTCGGCAATGGATCTGTTCAAGGCCGGCGTCGTCACCCTGACTCCGCTCGCATCGGTCGGCAAGACGGCCTGGGACTACGAGGACCGCCGCCGCGTGGTGGTGCAGCGCAACGGTGTGAACCGTACGCGCCCGGCGCTCAAGGCCGGCTGGCGGGCCGAGTTCGATCTGATGGTGAACCTGCCCGAGTACGTCTCGCCGCAGCTTCTCAACGAAGTGATCGGCGCGGCCGGCAGATTGATCGGTGTCGGTGATTTCCGCCCGACCTATGGCCGGTTCAACATCACCGGCTTTGAAGTTCTCACCAGCTAGGGCGCGAAGCGGCGCGGATTGGCCCGGCCCGGTTAGCTACGCAGAGGCGTGGCAAGGAAAGATTCGGTCTGGCAGGTTCGGGCGTGGAATGGCAGGGCAAGGCAGAGTAGGGCAAGGCATGGTTTCTTTAACTCTCCCCACCCCCAAGCATGACGTACTGGTGATGGGATGACACGCGAGGTTCTCCCCCACCGCCGCCGTGATCGTCGCTTTGGTGGCGACATCCTGAAGTTCAGGAGCGCCGCGATGAACTGCGCCGTACACCTCCGCACGGGACCGGATGATGGACCAATCAAGGAGATCGGATTCTACTGCCGCCTGTCTGATTCAGAGACGGGGGCCAAGATGACGGAGTTCGCCAAGATCGTGTCGCTGGCACTGAAGCATGGGGCCACACTTGACGAATGTGCCGAAGTCATCGAGCGGGATGACTCGGGCGCACCAAGAACTGTTTTTGGCGAAGCACTTGACGCCCTATCGGCGCGGAAGGGGTGAGGGGGATGGACTGGTCGCCTGAGCAAGTGAACGAGCTGACAAGGTTATGGGGCGAGGGGCTGACCACGGCCGAAATTGGCGCGCGGCTGGGTCTGACAAAGAACCAGGTCATTGGCAAGGCGCACAGGCTGGACCTGAGCAAGCGCGCCTATCCAATCAAGCGCATCCCCTTCGCGCAGATGACGGCCTCTCAAAAGCTCAAGTCACTGAGGCGGCGGCAATGGCTGGCCCGCAAGCGCGGGGAACTACCGCCAGCCCCGCCCAAACCCAAAGCCGCGAAGGTCGTCAAGCTCCACACCCGCAAGGAACGCAGGGTCAAGGTCATGTTTGAAAACCGGCCGCTCTCCAAAACCCAGACCTGCCAGCACATCGCTGGAGATCCGAAGGTTGATCCGGCGAAGTGTGGACAGCCCGCCGTAGAAGGCAAGTCCTACTGCCCGGACCATTGCGCGGCCTGCTACGTCGTCTACCAGCCCACGGCAAGCGAGAGGAAGGCGGCATGAGCAACACACAGGGCATTGTCCGCCAGCGGGTTATCTCCACCCATCTCCGCAATCCCGAGTGGACCGCATGGCGAATCTCGGAAGAGGCCAAGTGCGACCCGGGCTATGTCCGCCGCGTTCTTGGCTGGAAAGCCCCCCGCCGCGTGCAGGAATGCCCGACACCGGTACTCGATCCCGACACCCCAGCCCTTCCACATTCAGCCGATGATGTTTGGGAAGAACGCAGGAACGCCGAGGGCTGCGCCTTTCTGCTTGCCCGGCTGCAGCATTATCACCCAAAGGGAGCCGCCTAAGTGACCCCCCTCAAGGCCATACGGGCTAAATGCCTCGACTGCTGCGGGGATAGCCCGACCGAGGTCAGGGAGTGTCGGTCGGAGAAGACCTGTGCGCTCTGGCCCTATCGCTTCGGGACCAACCCGGGGCGCTCGCCACGCATTCTATCAGAGAGCCACAAGGCCGCCTTGAAGGCTGGGCGCGACCGGCACCAAGCCGGGAAGGTCAGCGAGGGGATTTCCCTTTAAATCAAATGAGCCGCTGGTTTCGCTTCTATGACGAGGTTCTTGACGACCCGAAGGCTCAGCGGCTCGAGCCGGTGTTGTTCAAGACCTGGGTCAACCTGCTGTGTCTCACATCCAAGGGCAATGGGGTCCTTCCGGGTGTTCCGGACATCGCGTTTGCGCTCAGGCTCAGCGAGGAGGTGGCTAAGGGTGCCATCGATACGCTGGTGACAATGGAGCTACTCGATCGTTCCAGAAACGGCCTTGTGCCGCATAACTGGAACGGCAGGCAGTACAAGAACGACGTTTCAACCGAGAGGGTGAAACGGTTTCGGAAACGGCGTGAAACGGTTTCGGAAACTCCCTCAGAGTCAGAATCAGATACAGAACAGAACAGAGCAGAGAGCGGAGCCGCTGGCGCGGCCACGCCGCCCGGGGATTCTCGCTTGGGGTCCCGGTTGCCGGAGGACTGGAAGCCGGACAAAGACCTTGAGGCTTGGGCGAAAGCAACGCGACCAGACCTGACTTTCGAGACGGTTCTCGCTGACTTCCGGGACTTCTGGCTTGCCAAGCCCGGCGCCGCCGGCCGGAAGCTCGATTGGCCCCGTACTTTCAAGCGTTGGGTGCGAAACGAGAAGCAGAATCGAGCCGTTTCGGCGCCGCCGAAATTCGGGCCCAAGGAGTTCAAGCCCGTCGATCGTGATGGCGTTTGGAAACCGAGGCTCGAGATGTTCGCCAAGTCAGGAACCTGGCTCTCGAGCTGGGGCCCCAAACCCGGCGAGCCCCACTGTGAAGTCCCCAGGCATCTGATGGAGGCGGCGTGAGCAAGAGAAAGATCAAGCGTTACGCGAGACGCCCCACCGTCGACAAAGGAACAGACGAATTGCGCCAGCATCGCCAAGCCGCATCGGGCAACCCCAACACCCCGCACGACTCACCGCTAGACGTGCTGCATTCGCTTGATCTGATTTCAGATGTGCAGGCCCGAGCGGGCCAGCAGCTCGCCCTGATCAGGTTCAAGGCGTGGGGCGCTCCAAGGGGGTGGAGATCGACACAGGATCTCTACGCCAAGATGGTGGCCCAGGTTGATGGCAAGGCGCCGCCAACAGAGCCGGGCGGCGGCGCCGATGTGCGGCGGCATCAGGAATATGACCGTGCGATAGCGGCACTTAAGTCGGCCGGTCCCAATGCATTACATGAAGTGACCAACGCGGCGATCTATTGCCAGGTGCCGAGCTGGATTGCGGGGCAGAGCCTGCAGGTGACCGCTTTGCGCGAGGTTCACTATCGCGCCCTGTGCGCCGGACTGGACGCGCTGGCGCTGCATTTTGGATTCGAGATGGCGAGGGCGGCCTGAAAATGGCTTGACAGCCAAAATCAGGCGATTAGAATCCAAAGTCGAAAGTGGATTATTGCGCCCGCACCGGTATAACAGCCGCGGCGGGCGTTCTCGTTAAGGGGTTCGCCATAGCCTTCCCCCCCGCCAACCTCGATTGGGTCGACATCCAGAAGCGGTGGTGTGCCGGGGAGACATCGAGCTCGATTGCCAGATCGCTGCCGCCTAATGACCAGGGCAAGCGGCCGATATCGAGGCAGGCCATTGACGAGCGGGCCCAGAGGGGCGGATGGATCAGGGGCGTAGACCCAGACAAGATTGCACAGGCCCGCGAGCTGCCGGCTTGCAAGGCCCTGCAGGCGGTGGCCGACGCAAGGTTGCAGCAGCCCGACATTAAGGTCCCCCGCGCGGTGGCGGTAATGAGGGGTTGGGGCAAAAAGACCCCCGAGACCATCGCGTCCATCCTCAGCGACATCGAGCTCGGAATCAGCGAGGCGAAGTCGGCTCAGCACGCGGGCATAGCGGACACGACCTGGCTGCGCTGGAAGGCCGATGATGCCGACCTTATGGCGCTGGTTGAACAAGCCCGCGCACAGTTCCTGCGTAAGAACCTGAACCGCATAGACAGGGCCGCAGAGAAGACCGACTGGAAAGCGGCCATGACCCTGATCGAGAGATCGCCCAACACCCGGGAGGACTTCAAGTCCCCGGAGGCCGCGGGCAAAGCAGGCGTTACCATCCAGGTCGTGCTCAACATCCCCAGGGCAGAGACACAGCCCGGAGATGAAGCGATTGTGATAGAGGGGCTGACGCAGTGAGCCACGACACCGACCACTATGAATGCACGGTGTGCGGTGCGATTTGGCCCTGCGATCAGGAGCAGCCGTGCGAGTGTCCCGTGCCAGAGGTGTGGGGCACAGCGAAGCGGACGGACTGGGTTGGGGAGGTTACGCGGCTTGATCGCCCGACTCGAGCGACATCCCTGCGTTAACGATTGCTTGTGATAATGAAGGTTATGACATTAGTTAACCCATACATATCAATGGGTTGCCTAGTGAAACGCGGGCATGGGTGGGTGGTGTGTCCAGCCAGGCGCGGCAAGCATACCGACGCTAACCCGCTGTAATCATTGGACTGAGCCGCGAACCGGACCCCCTTTGGGGTCGACGGGGGCCGTCGCCCGCGCGGCTACGGGCTATATCGCCAACCTGTAAAAACACGGAGGCAAGCTTGCGATCCCCCCCCCCGTTCGGTCTGTAAAAATCCGCCGCTGAGCCTTGCAGAAAACGATCCGGCTCGACTATGAGCCGCAGGCCCGGCAGAGGCTGCTGCACGCTTCTCCGGCCCGGCAGATTTTCTATGGTGGCGCTGCTGGTGGTGGGAAAAGCCATAGCCTGAGGTGGGACGCCATCGGGTTCTGTCTGAGCAACCCGGGGCTGGATGCGTTCATATTCAGACGGACGTTACCGGAGCTTGAGGCGAACCACATCCGCAAGATCAAGGCGGAGATACCGGTTGATCTGGGGTCGTACAACGACACCAAGAAGCGGTTCGAGTTCTACAACGGGGCGGGCATCAACTTCTGCTATTGCGAGAAGGAAGATGACGTTACCCGGCAGCAGGGGGCTGAGATCCACTGGCTGGGCATTGATGAGGCTGCTCACCTGACCTCGTTCCAGATCAATTACCTGCGGACCCGTGTCCGGCTTGGAAAATATAAACCGGCTGAAGCCTGCAAGGCGCTGTTGCCGCGGGTGGTGCTGTGCTCGAACCCGGGTGGTCCGGGGCACAGCTTTCTGAAGACCACGATGATTGATCCCGCCCAGGCTGAAACCCTGTTCTGGGATCAGACGATGAAGGACCCTGCCGACCCTGAATCGAAGGGCTGGCTGAGCGTCTATATCCCGGCGCGGATGCAGGACAACTCGTACCTCGATAAGGGGTATGCGGGTCAGTTCTCGGGGCTGCCTCCCGAGCTGGCCAAAGCGCTTCGCGAGGGTGACTGGGATGCGGTGGTTGGGCAGGCGCTGTTCAACCTGTCGCGGGACCGGCACATGCTCAGGGCTTTTGAGCCGCCGAAGCACTGGACGAGATTCATGGTCATCGACTGGGGTGTTGTCAGGCCCTTCTCGATTGGCTGGTACTGCGTGAGCGAGGGCGTCGAACTCAAGGGCAAGGGAAGCTGGCCCGCGAGATGGCTGCCGGCCGGATCATTGATCCGCTACGCCGAATGGTATGGCTGGAACGGAAGACCGAATGAGGGCGCCCGCATGTCGCCCCAGGATGTCGGCCGGGGGATCATTAAACGGGAGCTCGAGCGGAACGAGCGCATGGACTACCGGGTCGGCGATACCGAGATGTGGGCCGATCGCGGAGGGACGTGTGTTGCGGAGACGCTGTTCCAGACCGATCCAAGACTGGTGATGCGGAAGGCCAAGAAGGACCGCAAGCGGAATTACAACGAGGTGGTTTCTAGGCTTGCCGGGAATGACCGGTATCTCGAGACCGGAGAGACCTTCACCGACCCGATGTTTTTTGTCACGGCGAACTGCACGCAGTTCTGGCGGACCTGCCCGACCCTGATCCTCGACGAGATCGATGGCGAGAAGGGCCCGGGGGATAAACCGGCCGATGAGAACCACGTCTATGACGAGGTGGCCTATGCCCTCAGATCGAGACCCTTCGTGACGACCGAGGAGGACCGCTGGATGGCGGAGAACTTCGAGGACATGAAGCGGGCACAGGGCAGATCGGCCGACCCCTACGCCACCGCATGACCAGCCAACCCTGCTGCTACACCACCGACCATCAGCACTCGAAAGTGATCATGAGTGCGTTCGCGGAGGGGTGCAAAGGCAGGATCGTTCCGCCGGCACAACTGCTCGACGGCCCGGCCGCGATGTACGGGATTCTCCGGGGGACCGGGGAAATCCTCAAGCAGTGCGAATGGGTGCAGCGGGATTATTACTATCTCGATCACGGGTATTTCAAGGCCGGGCATTACAACGGCTTCTACCGGGTGACGAAGAACGGCAGACAGGCCGACCTTCCCGATGAGCGGGAGTACAGGTACCCGGACGACAGGTTCAGGAAGCTGGGGCTTCCCCTGGCTGGCTGGAGGAAGTCGGGACGGCACATCGTTGTCATCCCCCTGACGGGAGCGGTGGCGAATTTCTACGGCATCAACCCCGATCAGTGGTTGAGGACCGTAACAACCGAACTGAGCCGACACACCTCGAGACCCATCGTCGTGAAGCCGAAGGGCGACGGCGACATACGGGACTCCCTGAAGGATTGCTGGGCGCTGGTGACGCACAGCTCGAATTCCGCGGTTGATGCGATAGCGGACGGTGTTCCGTCCGTGGTCCTCGGCGAATCCGCGTGTGAAGCGGTCTCGTGGACCTTTGAAGACCTTGAAAAGCCGTGGTGGCCCGAGCGCGAATGCTGGGTCAACGCACTGGCCTATCACCAGTTCACCCTCGATGAGATGAGGAACGGCACTGCATGGAAGATCCTGAATGACCGAATCGACTGAACCAGTCCTGCCGATCTACATCGGCTGGGATTCGAGAGAGCAGGATGCCTATGAGGTCTGCCGCTTCTCGATCATCGACCGGACGAAATCCTCGACCTATATCCGCCCGCTGAAGCACCGGGCTCTGAGATCGGAGGGCCTATTTGATCGGCCCTGGAGAGTTGGAGAAACCGGGCAGTACGTGGATGAGCGGGACGGCAAGCCGTTCAGCACCGAGTTTTCCCATTCACGCTGGCTGACCTATCTGCTGGCCAGGCGCGATGTGCCGGGCGCCAGGTGGGCGCTGTTCATGGACTGCGACTTTCTGATGCTCGCCGACATCAAGGATCTGTTCGCGCTGGCGGACGAACGATATGCGGTGATGTGTGTCAAGCACCGTCACACCCCTACCGAAACTGTAAAGATGGACGGGGTAGCCCAGACTTCATATCACCGCAAGAACTGGTCGAGCCTCGTGCTGTTCAACCTCGGGCACCCGCTGAATGCGGACCTGACGGTTGACGTGGTGAACCACAAGCCGGGCTCGTGGCTTCACGCCTTCGGTTGGCTGAAGGATGAGGATATCGGGGAACTCCCCCCGGAATGGAACTGGATTCAGGGCGTCAGCCCCGACGTTGAACCCAAGGCGGTCCACTACTCGGAGAAAGCCCCCTGGTTCATCCAGCACGGCGACCTGTGGGAGCGGGAACGCTCGAGAATGCGGAAGCCGCGCCCCTCCATCTGGGAAAGGCTGGCGGCGGAATGAAGAGATCGGGCGAGATGTACCTCCCCGATGCAGATGAGCACTTCGAGCGGTTCGCCCATTACGGGATTTACCAGACGCGGCAGTTCGACGCGGCCATGCGGCACGTCAAAAGCTGGAACCTGGCCGTCGATGTCGGCGCCCATATCGGGTTCTTCACCCGCGCCCTTGGAAAACGCTTCGATACGGTGGTGGCCTTCGAGCCGCAGCCGGAGAATTTTCTCTGTCTCAACCGGAATCGTCCGGGCAACGCGGTCATCCACAACCTTGCCCTTGGCGCCGGTTACGGATTTGGGGCGCTGAACACGCCCAAGCCGGATAATTCCGGCGCGTGGGAGCTGGACCCGGAAAAGCCGGGCGGCGTGACGATCCGCTCGCTCGACTCGTTCTGCCTGAAACCTGATTTCATCAAGATCGACGTGCAGGGGTCCGAGCCTCTCGTCCTCAAGGGCGGGGAGGGGACCATCAAGGCACATCGCCCCGTGATCCTGATCGAGCGCAACGCCACGAACGTCAATGACGGCGTGCCGATCCTCGAATCATGGGGCTACCGCTGTGTGGAAACAGTGAACCGCGACTGCGTGATGGTGAGCGCTGAATGACATTCAATCCGATGATGGGCAAGGCGGTGATGAAAATCCGCCAGCACCTCGAGGGCAAGGATCTCTCGGTGATCGAGCTCGGTTCCCAGACCCTGACCTTCCAGTTGAAGGACCGCGAGTTCAGGGACGTTCCCGACTACTACGATTTCCTCGGCTTCTCCCGCTATGAGTCCATCGACTTTGACGGGAAGGGGACCATCAAGGGTGACCTGAACAAGCCCTTCGACAAGCAGTTCCCAGGCGACACGCTATTCGACCTCGTGACCAACAACGGCACGGGCGAGCATATCTTCAACCAGGCCGCCATATTCGAGACCTGCCACAACCTCTGCAAACCAAAGGGGGTGATCCTGCACGTCCTGCCGTGGATCAACTGGCGGAACCACGGATTCTACAACTTCAACCCCGTCCTGTTCTTCGACCTCGCGCACGCGAACAACTACGAAATCCTCGAGATGTACGCCGGGGACCGGAACGGAAATGTCCTCATCGAAAACATCGACCCCAAAGAGATCAAGAAGCCCGAGCCGACCGACCAGAACATCATGCTCGTCTGCGCCTTCCGCAAAACGAGCCTCGACGGCTTCAAGGTCCCGGTCCAGGGCAAGTACCGCCACCACGCCGAGGGTGACGTGGGAGCAAAACCTGCTGAACCGCTACGGCATCCGCCAAGCGTTCGGCTGACCAAATCCGTTCTCGGCGCCCTTGTTGAAAGGAGAGATCGTGTCCAGCCATTCCCTTACGTTACTGGCCGGATTGACCCGGCCTATCTGGCGGAGCTTGAAAAGAATTTCCCCGATCCACAGGACGTACTTCTGGGGCGGGAGGCAAAACAGAACACCCTCTATCAGCGTTCCGCCGCGGAAGTCCTCGGAGACGAATCCACAAGCCCCTTCTGGCGTGAGTTTTTCGGACTTCATACAGGAGAGCGGTTCCTCAACGAGGTCTTCCTCCTCTTCGTCGACCAGATCAGGGCTCGATATCCGCAACTGGAAGCCCTCCCGCTGAAAGCCGGGGTGAGGAAACGGGACAAGACGCCGTTTCTTCTGGATTGCCAGTTCGCCGTCAACACGCCGGTCGAGAAGAAATCGTCCGTCAGGGGCCCCCACATCGATGATCCGAAGGAGCTTTATGCCGGCCTCGTCTATCTCGGCGGGGGGGCGCTGGATATCTACCGCTGGAAGCAGGATCGCTCGTTCATTGGCCGGCCCGGGATGGTCAAGAAGGCTGAGGCTGATCCTGCTTCGGTCGAGATCGTCGAGACGATTGAGTGCCTTCCCGGAACCGTTGTGTTTTTCCTCAATGGACCGGATTCGCTCCACGGAGTGGCCCCGCGAATGAAGGGCGACGGCTGGCGGAAGTATCTCAACATCATCGGGGAGGTTGACTCCCCCCTGTTCGAGCTGAAGTGATGAAAACGCGCTTTGCCTGCGTCACCACCTTTGCCGAAAAGCACTATGAGCTGTACGGCAGACGCTTCATCGAATCCTACCTGAAGCACTGGCCCGAGACCGTCCCACTGTTCGTCTACTACGAGGGGAAAAAGCCGGACATCGAATCCCCCCGGATCACCTATATCGATCTGGGAAAGGACAGGGATCGCGAGAAGTTCATGGCCGAGAAGTTCGACACCTCGTCGGACTACCGCTTCCAGGCCGTGCGCTTCAGCCACAAGGTCTTTGCCCTGACCGATCCGGACAGGATCAAGAACAGGCCGAGCCAGTGGTGGATCTGGCTGGACGCCGATATCGAGACCACGTCGAAGATCGACATCGAATTCATCGAGGCGATCTGTCCCGAGGGCTTCGTCGGCTCCTATCTTGGCCGCAAGGACTGGCCGCACTCTGAATGCGGGTTCGTCGGCTACAACACGCAGTATCGGGCAGACGAGTTTCTGGAGAAGTTCAGAACCGCCTATGTGACGGGCGAGATATTCCAGATGAAGGAGTGGCACGACTCCTTCGTCTTTGACCGCCTGCGCGAGGGCTGGTGGCACAACCTCTCGGCCGATCTTCCCGGTATGGAGGTGTTCAACGCCTCGATCCTCGGAACCCGGATGCGCCACGACAAGGGCCCGGTCGCCAAGAAAAAGATGAAGCAGAAGCGGCCCGACGGGATGAAGGGGATCGGCGCCATTGCCCATACCTCCGCCGGAGGGATGGAAATCCTGGTCAAGACCAAGAATTGCGTTCCCGAGGAGAATATCCTGGCCAACGTCCACTACTCGTCCACGCTGCTCAAGGACTGGCTGGTCGAGTGCCGGATTCACGACGGCGTCGCCGTGTTCTGTTCGGGAGGGCCAAGCCTCAAGGACTATTACGAGACCGTCAGGGAACTGGCGAAGAAGCCGAACCACTACGTCGTCTGCGTCAAGTCGGCGCATGACGACCTGATCGCACAGGGAATCATCCCCTGGGCCTGCGTGCTCCTCGATCCGAGGGCGCATGTCCAGGACTTCATTGAAAACCCACACCCCGAGATCCGCTATCTCGTCGCCTCGATGTGCCACCCCACAACGGTGGACCGGCTGATCGAGAAGAAAGCGAAGGTCTGGGGCTACCACGCCCAGGTTGGGGCAGGAGAACACGATGTCGTGGCCCAGAGACTGGGCGACGGGCATTTCCTCATTCCGGGCGGGTGTTCCGCGGCGATGCGGGGAATCTCGATCCTGCACACCGTCGGCTTCAGGCGCTTCGATCTCTACGGCTACGACTGCTGCTACACGAACGAGAAAGACATCGACTTCACCACGCTCGACAAACGCGGTCAGCCCAAATACGTCCGCGTGACGGTCAACGGGAAGGAATTCATCACCGACCATGAAAAGATCGCCCAGTGTCAGGACATCGTGAAGGTGCTTGAGATGCCGTACATGATCGACATCGACGTGCATGGCCCCGGCATGGTGCCGCACATCTGGAACTCCCGCGTCCGCAATCGCGCCAACATGGCAGACGTTCTTGTCTGACGAATTCCTGCACCCCGAAACACGGAATATCGCGGAGAAGCTGGACGAGAAAGAACTGACCGAGATCGGCAACCGGGTCTACGAGGAGTGGCGGTACGACGAGGACTCCAGAAAGCAGTGGATCGAGAAGCACGCTTTCTGGCTCAAGATGTACTACCAGGACGACAAGCCGAAGAACCCTCCGTGGGAAGGCTCCTCGGCCGAATCCCTGCCGCTGCTGGCCGAGGGGTGCACGCAGTTTGCTGCCCGTGCCTACAAGGCCATGTTCCCCTCCCGGAACTTCATCAAGGCCATTCCCGTCGGCAAGGACGATTCGCATTCCATCGAGCGCGCCAAGCGCGTCGGGATGCACATGGCCTGGCAATGCACGGTCAAGGACAAACTCTACAAGCGTGGCAAGGATCGGCTCCTTCTCGGCGTGCCCCTTCACGGCTCGGTGTTCACCAAGTCGTATTACTGCCCCGTCCGCAAAAGAAACGTCGTCGACAACGTCCGCGCCATCGACCTGACCGTGGCTTATGGGGTTGGTCCCCGCGAGCTCGAGGACATCGAGCGCAAGACGCACATCATCCGCATGAGCCTCAACAAGACGCGGATACTCAGGGACAAGGGAATCTTCATCGACGAAGGCACCCCGGCCACCTGGGACGAAGCCAAGAACAACATCGACCGCGCCCATGACCAGTCTCACGGCCTGACCGAGCCGGGCTTCGTCGCCTACCAGCCGGTCGTCCTGCTCGAGCAGCATCGATTGCTCGATCTGGATGATGACGGGATCGAGGAGCCCTATGTCGTCACGGTCGACGCGGCCTCGAAGAAAGTCCTTCGTATTGTCATCCGCTATGACACGGACGAACTTGGAAATCCGACCAAGGACAAGGAACCGGTCGAGTATTTCACCCACTACACCTACATGGAGAACCCGGACGGGTTCTATGGGCTGGGACTGGGACACCTGATCTCCCAGCCAAACGCGAGCGTCAACAAGCTTCTCCGCCAGTTCATCGACGCATCGACGCTTGCGAATGTCGGCAACAATTCCGGCTTCATGTCGCAGCAGCTCGGCGGCATCGAGGGCCGCAAGGTCCAGATGAAGCTGGGTCAGTTTATCAAGGTCCCGGGCTCGGTTGAAGACCTGCAGAAGGGCATCTGGGTTCCCAAGTATCCCGGCCCCAATGCAGCGATGCTTCAGGCCATCGAGCTTCTTGCCCAGCGCTCCGACCGGCTCGCCACGGTGACGGAAGCCATCACCGGGCAGACGGACAAGGTGGTTCAGCCCACCGCACTGCTCGCCCTGATCGAGCAGTCGCTGCAGGTGTTCTCCTCGGTCTACGAGAGAATCAACGAGGCGTGGTCGAACGAGCTCGGGAAGCTCTACCGGCTCAACTACAAGTTCCTCGATCCGAAGGAATATTTCTCGGTTCTCGATGTGGCGGGGGCCATAAAGCAGTTTTCAATCGCCCGCGAGGATTACGCACCCGATCTGCAGATATTGCCGGTGGCCGATCCCAAGATGGCGACCGAGCAGCAGCGGCTGACCAAGGCCAACGCGGAATGGGAATTCCTTTCCCAGAACCCGCTGGTGATCAACTCGCCCCAGCATCTCTACAACGCCTCCCGGCGTTACCTCGAGGCGATGCAGTCGGAGAACATCGACGAGGTCCTGCCCAATCCGGGCAACATGATGATGATGCGTATCGACGATCCGGGGATGGAGAACCTGCTGGTTCTCCAGCAGACCCCGATGATGCCGATGGCCTTCCCGGACCAGGACCATCAGTTGCATCTCCAGATGCACATGGCGGAACTCAACAACCCGAATTCCATGCTCTCGCCCCTCGGCCGCTCGCTGCTGACGGATCACGTCAAGTCTCACGCCTTGATGCTCTCGGGCGTGATGAATCAAGGGATGCAGGCAAATGGACAGGCAGGCGGTCAAGGACTGGCTTCAGGACCCGACGACCCGGTGGGTGCTGGCCGCCCTGGACCAGAGGTTCCCGGAGCAGGAGCTCAAAACGGCTCCTACGTGGGACAGGACAAACAGGGTTCGGGGCTGGCGGGAAGTGGCGGACTTTCTCAGAACGCTGCCCAGCCAGCTTGAGCCGGAAGCACCGAAGGACGAGTAGACCATGAGACCACAGATGGCGGCGAGTTACGGTCCCCAGCGGGGCCCCGGAATCCCCGGCATGGCGAAGGCCATGGGCATGGGACGGTTCCGCGAGCCCAACGCCGGGCGTGTCAGCGGTAGCGGCCCCGACATGGCCCGTATGGCTGTTGGCTCTGCTCCAAGCGATCAGACCGCGGCGGCCTTTCTGCGTGCCCTTGGCGGTGTCCCTGCGACTGGCAACTCGATGCCGGGGCTCAACAGCGGCTACCAGAACGAGCTGCAGAAGATGTCGTTCGCCATGAACGGCGGGCCGAACATGAATCCGGTCGTTGCGCGTCGACAGGTCGACAGCCACGAATTCGCCCAGGCCCCCATGCGCCCCGTTGGTGACGGAAGGCAGAGCCATTCAGAGAATATGGCGCTTGTCCCGCGAGTCTGGAAATCCTCGCCGGATCATGATCCCGCGATTCTCGCCTATGTGACGCCCAAAGAGATGGACATGCTGCGCGAGGCGGACATCTACGACTCAAACATCTCGGAGCGGATGCACTTCGGCCCCGAATACGTCCCCTCGCTGCAGGGCGATGGTGTGGGTGGTGGTGACAGCGGGAGCGGCGGCGGTGGTGGTGGCGGCACAGATACCGGCCCCGGTGGCGCCAATGACAGCCCAGACGGCGCCGGCACGCAGGGCGGAAACACCGGAGCTGGTGGCGCCGGCCTTGGTGCCAATGGCGGCATCGGCGGAGCAGGTTTTGGTGGTGGGGGCAGCTTTACCGACCTCGGCCCGGCTATCGATGTAGGGTCGGCGCCGGGTGCCGGTCGCCCCAGTGTCTCGGAGGCCCCGGAGGGCCCCGACGTCAAGGGCACATCCATGGACCCCGGCTACCCCGGTGGTCCACAGGGCAGCTATGCCGGCACACCGGGCACGGTTGGCCGCGGTGGTGAGTCCCGCCCGAACGTGTCCGGCTACGGCTTCAACCCGAACATGGGCATGAGTGTGCTCAGTGGTTTTCTGAATGCCGTCTCGCCCGGTATTAGCGTGACGCGCGGACTCAATGCGCTGGGCGTGAAATCGGATGCGGAGAAAACCGGCCAGCCCGATTCCGCGCCGGAGACCGGCGCTACGGGTTCCGGTGCCGACACCGGCTCTCCATTCGTCAAGCCATCGCTGGCGGCTTCTGGCTCTAACGCGCTCACCCGTCCGGCCGCAATGGACGCGCCGTCGTTCCTCGACTTCGAGTCCGACGATCCGCTCCAGCGCCGCTCCAAGATCGCCACCTTCGCCACACAGGGCACGGGCGGCAAGTGGGCAACGGATGAAGCCTTCAACTACTGGAAGAACCTGACCCAGCGGGATCTGATCTCCGATGCGGGACAGATGCCGGACTTTGCCAATCTTCTGGGGACTGAACTCGGCTATCTGGGCTCTCGCGGCATCGCCGCACCGAACCAGACAAGGGCGCTGCTGGAGGCAATCCTAAGCGCTTAGCAGTTCACCCAAATCCATTCGCAGTAACGAGTGATCGGGTCGCAATTGCATATTGCGTGCCCCCTGCAGCCGAATGGCGGCGGTGGTCTGAAGCCGCAGCTTAGAACCTGGGCGGACTCCGATTGGCGAAAGAGCGTCGGCGACCAGCCTATTCCGTCGCAACTGGCGTAGCCCGCGAGATTAACGCTTTCCATTCTGATGGCCAATGCGGGGTCATAGAGGCGGAGATATTTTATCTCCGTCCGCGTGGCCTCCCACTCGGTTGACCGGGTGCATATCCAGTTCTTTTGATTTCGCAGGACCCTGACTGAGTCTGGTCCATCACGTCTTGCCGCCATATAGGCAAGCCACTGCCCGTAATGGGTCAGCTCGTGGACGAGCGACGAGTTGCCATCTGTGGTGCCTGACCGGTAGCGCGTGTGGTCGATGTAGATGACCGGCTCTCCGCTTGCATCGGAGAATGAGGCTTTCGGCACATAGGCGAAGACACTCGCCGTGCCGGACCAGTCACGGGACATCCTCTCTCTGTCCGCAATGATTCGCGGCGGCGGATCAAGTTTATAACCCGTCTCCCGCTCGACGAACTCGATGAGCGGCCTGATCGACGATGCGTCGATCTCATGCGGCACTGACGCCGCACACCCCCCCAATCCAATCAGCAGGGCGATGAGCCCTGTCCATCCGGGCACTCTGATCATGCCCGGATTATAGCCCAAATCCGGGCGGAATTGCGGCGCTTCCGCTCGTCTATTAAGCGAGCCGTATCAATAACTTACGAGAGTGTTATGAGCGAACCCAAGGGGTTTCACCCCTTCTGGGCTTTTGTGCTGCTTGAGCGCGAGTCCATCCAGAAAACCACCTCCCTGATCATTCCCGAGACAGCGGAGAAGCGTAACGCCCCGGCAGAGGGAATCATCATCTCGGTCGGCAAGACCGCGGATGACGACATCAAGCGCCTGTGCGGCCAGAAGGTGCTGTTCAAGAAGAACAGCGGCGACTGGATCAAGATCGACGGTGTCGAGCGTTTCATCTGCCACGAGGAGGACATCCTCGGGGCGTGGTGTCACGAATCATGAGCGACGCACAGGAACAGGCCCCCGCCGCCCCTGACAAGGCGCCGGACAAGGCCCCTCCCGCCGCGCAGCAGCCGACCGAGTCCGAGGGACGCAAGTTCGTCCCGATGGACCCGGAGACGCAGAAGCGTTTCAACCAGCTCTACGGCTACACCAAGCAGAACGAGCGGGTGATCGGCGAGATGGCATCGCAGATGCGGGCCATCGTCGAGAACCAGTCGCGCATCGAGCAGGAAGCCGAACAGCGGGGCCGGGAAAAAGCCCTGACCGAGCTCAAGGCGCAGCAGAAGAAGGCGCTGGAGGTTGCCGACTACGACGCGGCCACGGAGGCGGGCGAGAAGATCGCCGAGCTCAAGGCCGAGGAGAAGGCGGCAGCGAAGGCGAAGCCGAGCGGTCGTGACGAGCCGCCCGCCCTTCCGGCGGAGGCGCAGCACGCCATCCGCAACTGGCAGGTCGAGACCTCGCAGGACGGAAACTACAAGCGCCCGTGGGCCCAGCCCGGCCACCCGAAGAACCAGCGCGCCGTGGCAATCGCGGCCGGCGTGTTCGAGGACCCCGAGTTTGTCTCGCAGGGTGTCGGCGCCTGTCTCAGGGAGGTGGACCGGCTGATGGGCCTGTCCGTCGCGCAGAGACCCACCGCGAACGTCCTCTCGGATGACGGCGGAGAAAGACCCAGAACCCGCGCGGCCGGACTCTCGCAGGACGAGAAGCTGATCGCGCACCGCATGTACTCGGAACTTCCCCGGGCCAAGGCCGAGGAGAAGTACCGGGAAGCCAAGCAGAAATACGGAAGGGCGTCATGAGCAAGAGCGATACGGCGGACAAGCCGAAGAAAAAGGGCAACGCCGTGTGGCAGCCCCTCAGGGACCAGTTGACCCTGAACAAGCGCGACCCGGACACCCATTACCGCTGGGTGGACACGAAGCAGGAGATCAAGAACGAGCAGCGCCTCGAGCGCGGCTACTTCTGGGTCAACAAGACGACCGCCTCACAGATCCCGGAGAAGCATTCCGGCGTCGACAAGGTGGCCAAGGAAGCGAGCGACATTACCGGAGCAAAGCGTGTCGGAGAGCTGGCGCTGATGGGTCTCCCGATGGAGATCAAGGAAGCGCGCGACGAGTACTACCAGAACGAAACCCGCGACCGCACCGCGGCCATCAAGCGCAATCTGCAGAAAGACCTCGACAAGACCGGCCTTGGAATGAAGGCCGATGGACGAGTCGTCATCGAATAAGGATTCAAGGCAATGTCCAGCACAGCACGCTACGGGTTCCGGCCGAGCCGCCACCTTCACGGGTTGACGAGCTTCAATATCGACCGCTATCCCGTCTCCGCCAATCACTCGAAATCGATGTTCCCCGGCGATGTCGTGGAACTCCTCGGTGATGGCAACATCCGCGTCGTCGATACCTCGGCGGTCTCCGTCAACGAGCGGGGCACCCTCGGCGTCGTGGCGCGCGTCCACAACTCCAACGACCGGCCTCTGACCCACAACCTGCCGGCCACCGGGAACTACCTCCCGGCCTCGACCGCAGGCTGGGCCTACGTCTACAGCGACCCCGACATCGTCTATGTCGCGGACGCGGACGGCACGGCCTCCGCCGGCAACACGGGCATGTTCGTCCGCGTCACCGCGGGCGCGGGTACGACGGCGGCAGGCATCTCCGGCATGGGCGTGAAGATGGTCGATTCCTCGGCTTCGTCCGTGGGTCACCGCTTCCGCATTCTGGGCGTTTCGCCGGCCGAAAGACTCGGGCCCTCGGGCACCGAGTTTCAGGGCGGCAACGACGTGGAGGTGATCATCGCCGACCACGAGTTCCGCCGCATGTTCAAGCGCATCGGCGCGTTCTAAGAGGAGTAACTACAAATGACAGTCGCAACCGGCAATTTTGCCGAACTCCTCTGGCCCGGTATCGCCGAGAAATTCGGCACCAGCTACAACGACTACCCGCCGCTCTACAAGAAAATCTTCCAGATCAAGCAGAGCGACAAGCGCTTCGAGAAGGAGCAGGGCCTCACCGGCCTGCCCCTGGCCGCGGTGAAGGATGAAGGCAAGAACGCCTCCTATTCCGATCCGTTCCAGGGCTTCCAGAAGGAATACGTCAACGTGACGTATGCCCTGGGAACGTCGGTCACCCGCGAGATGTACGAGGACGATCTCTACAACTACATCAACGATCTTCCGAAGATGCTCGCGCGGTCGATGACGCAGACCGAGGAGACCATCGCCTTCAACCACATCAACAACGCCCAGACCTCCGGCATCACGGGTGCGGACGGCGTGACGCTGGCCAGTGCCTCCCATCCGCTCGTCGCGGGCGGGACGTATTCCAACCAGCTCGCCACGCCGGCTGACCTCTCCAACACCTCGCTGGAGACGGCCACGCAGAACCTGATGGATTTCGTCGATGACCAGGGCCTGAAAATCCGGGTCATGCCGAAATGCCTTGGTGTGGCGACGGCCAACAACCACACCGCCGTCAAGCTGCTGGAGACCGACTTCGTGGTCGGCACGGCGGATAACGACAAGAGCGTGATCAAGGGTCTGTTCAAGGACCTCGTGGTTTCGCCCTGGCTCACCGATCCGGACGCCTGGTTCATCATCACCGACGTTCCGAACGGGCTGGTCTGGTACGACCGGCGAGCCGCGGAGATCGTGCGCGACAACGAGTTCGACACCCAGAACCTGAAGATGCTCACGACCCGCCGGTTCTCGTCCGGCTGGACCGATCCCCGGGGCTTCTACTTCACCCCGGGCGCGTAAGGGAACGGGGAGAGGCGCAAGCCTCTCCCCACTCTCTTTCAGGAGAACCAGCAGATGACCACACACGCAGCTCCCTTCAACATCAAGCGGCACGGGACGGAAACGACCGTCGTTTCGTTCGACGCCTCGGGCTCCGCCACCTTCGCCCAGGGCGTCAACTTCGGCAACGGCGTCCGCACCACCGGAGGCATCACCTCCAACACCATCGAGGCCAGCGCCTCCGCTCACTTCAAGGGCCGTATCCAGGCCGGCGAGGGCGCGACACTCAGCGAAGTCCTGTGCGTCAAGCGCGTCGCCATCCCGGCGAACAACACCAAGGTCACGGCGGAAGTGCCCGATGGCTCCGACATCATCGGTGTCATGGCCTTCGTGCAGACCCCGCCGGGCGGCTCGGCGCAGTCGACCTGCAACATCCTCGTCGGCGTTTCGGCGCAGGATGACCGCTTTCTGCGGATCAGCAACTGCTCCGCGCAGGGCTACTACACCACGCCGACCTCCACCCGCACGTCGGGCTGGGCGAGCGTGTCGGGCGCCGGTGCGCGGATCATGGCGCACACCACGGCAGTCTCGGGGGCGATTGCTTCCGGCACGTCGGGGTTCATCGGCATCCAGTACATCCGCAGACAGTGAGTTAGCGCCATGCCTGTCAAAGCATTCCAGCAGGCGGCGGTGTCGGCGGGGGCAGCGACCCCCGCCACCGCTTTCCCCTGGGTTCCGCTCGACCTCCACCTCACACCGTTCCACGTCAACTACCTTGTCAGCCGCAGCGGCTCCGGCCAGGCCAAGTATCGTGTTCAGGGCACGATGGACGACGTTCTCGATCCTGCGGTCAGCGCAAACGCCTACACCCTGCAGGAAATGGCCAGCGTCCAGGGCGTCACGGCCTTCTCGCGTGAAGTCTCGGCGCCGTGGTCGGCTGTCCGGATCATCGTCGCCTCGGCCAGCGCCTCGTCAAACCTCGCATTCCGCGTGACCCAGGCCGGTACGTGATCCGCAATACGTGGCGCTCCGGGCGCCATCTCATGGTCGACAGCGAATCGGGCATCGTTCACTACGACGACGAGATGGTGAGGCTCTGGAACGGCACCTACCGGCACTGGACCAACACGGAAACACGGCATCCGCAGGAATTCGTCAGGGCAAGGAAAGACTCGCGGGCCCTGCGGAATGTCTTTCCCGATGTCGAGGTGGACGAGCCGGATAACGTCCAGTCCGTCTTCATCGGCAACACCACCATTCGCACGGGCACAGGCCCCGCCTCGCATCTCTTCGACCCCGGAATCGGGGACATGGAGATCGGGAACAGCTTCATCGTGAGGTAGGCGTGACAGTCCAGACAAGAACGGTCAACAAGGCCCGCTTCGAGGACGGCGACAAGCCCACGGGCTCGCACTACGCCGACCTGATCGACTCTTTCGTGGCCATCGCCGACACCACGGCGCAAAGCCTCTCGTCGGACCTCTCGGCGATCAAGCTCATAGGCACGACCGAGGTCTCATCCCCCCAGGTCAACGCCACGGAGGTCTCCGCCTCGGTGGTCAACGCGGCCATCGTCAATGGCGTGACTGTATCGGCCTCGTCGGTCAACACCAACATCCTGAACGCGACCATCGTCAACACCCCTCTTGTCTCCGCCTCGGTCGCCAACATCAATCTCCTGAACGTGCAGGAGGTGTCGGCGTCAACCGGCAAGTTCTATGGCCGGTTGCGGGTGGGAAGCTCGGCGGCCGATCTCGGTGACGTTCTCCTCTGCCGTCAGGTGGCGGTCCCGGCGAACAACACCAAGGTCTCTACGACGCTCCCCAACGGCTCCGACATCGTGGACATCACGGCCTTTCTGCAAACGCCGACATCCAGCTCCGCCCTCTCGACCACCCATATCCTTGTCGGCACCTCAGCACAGGATGACAGGTTCCTGAGGATCACCAACGCCACGGCGCAGGGCTACTACCGGCAGTCCACCTCGGCGCGGACTTCCGGCTGGCTCTCGGTCTCCGGGGCCAACTCGACCCTGATTGTCCACACCACGGCAGCCTCAGGGGCCATCGCCTCGGCTGCGTCCGGCCGGATCAACATCTTCTACGTGAAGCGCCAGTAATGGCCACCGAAGACGTAAACAAGACAGTCATCGGCATCGTTAACGAGGTCGAGCGCAAGCTCGGCCTCAGCGAGTCCGCCTCACTGGGTTCGACCTCGTTCTCCCGGATGCTGCTCGACTTCACCAACGACGTGATCGATGAACTCAACGACTATGGGGACTGGCCCCATATGTTCAACGAGATTCCGGTCACCGCCTCGTCCTCGGTGGAGGAATTCGAGGTCCGGTCCTCGGCACCGATCAAGCGCATCCACGAGGTCCACTTCCACAACGACATTTCTCCGCTCAACATCGTCTCGGTCTCGGATATCCGCCGTTTGCAGAAGACGCGGAGTTTTGGCCAGCCCAGAAACGTGGCCGTGTCCAAGGTCTCCGGTGTCAACGCGAAGTTCCGCACCAGCCCCATCCCCGTCTCGGCACAGGATGGGCAGTTGTTCGACGTGGCTGTCTACGAAAAGAACCGGCTTTACACCACGTCCGACAGCTCGGCGATTCCGCAGTATCCTTCAAGGGTTGTCGTGCAGGGGCTTTACGCCAAGGCCGTCCTGAAGGAATCCGGCGAGGAAAGAAGCCGCCAGTACGAGACGGCGTATCAGGAATATCTCAGGATGCGGAAAGAGGCGCTGAACCGCCTCACCGCGGACACTGGGGGCGACGTGCAGTTCGTGCCCACGGGGGGCATGTAATGGGGCGCATCGAGGCGTCTTATCCCATTCCCCGGTTCGGCCTCGCCACCTCGTTCACCGAATCAGAAACGCCCGTCCAGTACGCCCTGCGCTTCCGCAACCGCTTCATCAATTCCGCAGGCGGCGCCGAGAAACGCCCGGGCATGTCGCAGCTCGGCTCCACCATCACCGGGACGCCCAACCTGACGGCGGCCCATGAGCTGGTTGGTTCTGACGGCACGGAAACCCTGTTCGTCTCGGGCGAGGGGTCGATCTGGAAATTCGACGGCGCGTCCACCTATACGCAGGTCTATTCCGGGGGAACATCGACGGCCATCTATAGGTCCGTGCAGTTCGGTTCCCGGCTGATCTTCATCAACGGGGTGGATCGCAATTTCTACACCGAGGACGGAACGACCTTCCACGAGCATGAGGCCGTCATCATCAAGGGAGAGACGGCGGGGGCTGTCTCTGCCGGAGGGGTTGACGATTCGGATGTCACGGACTGGGTGACCAACACCGATCTGGTCGCCAATGACCTGATCCACAATCTGAGCAAGAACGCCTACGGCCTGGTCCTTGGCGTGACCACCGCCAACGCGACACATACGGCCATTGGCACTGCCGCCACCGGTCTTGGGCAGGCGACGGGGAACCAGGGAGCGGGGGACCGCTACACCGCCATCGATCTGGTCGAACTCAACATCATCTCGGCGGCCACCGGCGACGACAACGTGGCGGTGGCGGGACCGGGAACCAGCGCCCGGACCATTGCCGTGTCGGGCGTGAACTTCGCCAACACGGATATCCGGGTGGGTGATTTCATCTCCAACACCACCCGCTCTGCGGTGGCCATGGTCAGTGCGATTGCCACGGCGCTTACCGTGACCTCGGTGGCGGGGCAGACCTCGGCTGACTCGCTGGTCTTCCTCAAATCCGCGATGCCCATCGCATCCAACATCCACTCGCATTTCGGGCGGGTGTACTACGTCGACTCCCGCGATGAGCGGCTGATCAGAATCTCCGGTGCGGGCGCTTCCGACGATATGACCACGGACGCGGCGACGCTGGATTCCACCACGTTCAAGTTCGGCGAGCTGCAGCCTAAGGGCGACGTGATCAAGGCCCTGCACTCGTTCCAGCGGTTCCTTGGTATCGCAGGCAAATCAAACCTGTTCCTGTTCGAGGGCACCGACCCTATTGCCGACACCTCGGCCAACGCCAGGTCCTTCGGCATCGTCGGCCTGTTCCCCCAGGGCACGGTGTCCCGGGACGGGATGCTGTCCATCGGCAACGATCTGGTGTTCGTCACCAAGGACGGCGTGCAGACCGCCGCGATGGTTTCGGACGCATCGTCCCTCGGGCGAGCCAACATCTCGGAGGCGATCAAGACCACGCTGCGAAACGAGATCGAGGACACCTCGGAATCGCAGATCATCCTGATCCACTATCCCCGTCGTTCGTGGCTGCTGATCAAGATCGGCTCGCAGATGTACGTGTTCAACTACACGTCCTATCTCGGCAATGACCGGTTGAACGAGGTCAAGAGCGTCAACCCGCAGACCGGCTCATGGTCCCTGTTCGACGGCAAGTTCGCCCGCCAGAACGGGTATTTCGTCAGGGCGAATTCCGACCTGATCTGCGTCGGCTCCGGCGGCAAGGTCTACAAGTTCGACGCCGGCACCTTCTCTGACGACGGCGAGGTCTACAAGACAGAGTTCACCTCGTCATGGCTCACCCTCACCGAGCCCAAGAAAAGCACCATCCAGAAAGAGGGGATGTATATCAAGCCTCTGCTCGATGTCGGGGGTGACATCACCTATTCGATCACGGCGGAGGGCGGCTTCATGCCGGACTCCCGCGAGACCATCACGGTTGCCACGTCTGGCGGTTCCCAGCCCATCGGCATCGCCACCGTTCCATTCACCATCGGCGGCTCCTCCATCCAAGACCGCAAGTATGCCCTTCGCTGGAGGGGCGAGCAGGCGCGCATCACGATTTCCACGGAAGACGCCAACGGCCCTGACGTGATCTCCCGCTTCACCATATACGGCACGACTTTCGGAGTTCGCTAATGTCACTGTTCGATATGTTCGAGGACGGCGCGAAGCTCATCGGCGCCGGTGTCGGACTCTATAACCTGTTCGACAAGCCGGAACCCCCGGCCGCGCTCCGTCAGGCGGAGGAGGCAGCCATCGCGTCCCGGCGCTATGCCGATGCCGCGGCTAACCCTGATTCCCCGGAGTTCAAGAACCTCGCCGCGCTCGAGGAACAGAAAATCAAGAACGACCTGGTGGCCTCCATCGAGGAGATCATGAAGGCCAACCGCCGGGCCGCAGCCACGGGACGGGTCGGTTTCTCGGTCAACCCGGAGAGGCGCGACGAGTTCAGAGCGCAGGCCGTTGCAAGGGCTTTTGCCGATGCCGGGGAGCGGGCCAAGCGCCTGGCCTCCGACAAGCTTCTCGCCGCCGCCAATGCCGCATCACGCTCGGCCATGGCGTTCTCTCCCGTGATCAATTCCCAGATGTATATGGGCGCCCTTGATCGACAGAGGCGGGGTGACTTCCTTGAGGCGACACAGGATGCCATCGGGTCGGTCGGCGATGTCTTCGACCTGAGGGGCCCGAAGGGCAGCGGTCTCGGCGGGTTCATCAAGAGCCAGTTCGCTCCGACCCCGGCGCAGCAGCCCCAGATCCAGCAGGCTTCCTATTCCATGCCCGATATCCGTCGGGACTATAACCCCGCTTCCGGACGCCTGAACTATGCCTGAGATTTTCCCCGGCGACGGCGATCCCACGGCGCTAGTCCTGTCGGAGGTCCTGCGCCAGCACGCGCCCGGCGCCGTATCCGGCATGTCGAACGGCGGCCCCGTTCCCCCCATCGACTTCGCCTCGCAGCTCGTCCAGCACAAGGACCGGGTGACGAAGATGCTGACCGAGGACCGTCCGTCTTCCGACACGGTCACCCGGGCCATTGCCCGTGCCGTGGGTGGAAAGGCGACCTATGGCGAGGCAATGAACGCCCTGAAGGCATCTGAAAGAGCCTCAGCCGCCAAGATATACGAGACGATGGACCGCGAGCGCACATCCGCACGGGCGGAGCGGGCGCTGCAGGTTTCCGAATCCAACAATGCCCTGTCCCAGTTGAGAACGCTGGTCGAGATGGGCAGCAAGCCGGCCCGGGATTTCGACACGGAGCTTGCGAGGTTCGTCTCCCAGCCGAGGGACAAGCTGGCGGTCCTGAACTACATGGACAAGAACAAGGCCAAATACGGCCAGATCAACGCGACCAACGCCGCAGCTCTTGCCAGAAGGGTGGCCGCCGATGCCTTCACCGAAGGCGTGGTGACGGGCGAGAAGCCCCCGACCACCCTTGAGGAGCGCAACCAGAGCCGCTACCTCGAGCTCGGCCGCAAGATGGCCTCCGGGAGCGTCACCCCCGAAGAACAACAGGAATACGACCTTCTCCGCCACCGGATGACCTCTCTCCGTTCGGTGGACGGGGTTGGGCTGGTGGCGACGCCCCCGCCACAGATCGGCACTACGGCGTCGCCGCCGGTACCCCCTGCCGCCTCCGCGGCGCCCGCTCCTCTGCCTTCCGGCACGGTCGCCGGCACGCCCTCGCCCCAGGCGGGCGTTGTTGTCCCGGCAAAGACCCAGCCGCTCCCCACGGGTGTGCAGGAGAACCTGTCGGCCATCATCAACGCTTCCGGCCTGCTCAACGACATGGAGGCCGGGCTGGACGATGTAAGCGTTCCCCTTCCGGGCGCGGGAACGATCATCAAGAAGGGTGCCGAGTACGGGCTGGCCGGGGACAAGACGCAGAAATTCATGGCGTCCTACAACCAGTACCGCCTGATGGCTCAGTCGATCATCAAGGGTGTTCCGTCGAACTTCGACGTGCAGACCCTGATCGACACCCTTCCCCAGCCCGGGCAGGACATCGGCATGAACCGGGCGCGGGTGGGCATCTCGCGCCAGCTCCTCAATTCCCTGATGCAGGACACCGTCGCCTTCTACAAGGGGTCGAAGCAGGAAGTCCCCGCTCAGATCATCGAATATGCCAAGCGGGCCGGCATCAACCCAGATACCGTGGCGCCGTGGAGCGGACAGGGCGATCCGCTGCAGAACTCGATCAACCTCTCCCGGCAGAATCCGAATACGGGCGGAAACTCAGCGCCCGCCATCCAGCCCGGCACGCGCATCCGCTTTGACGCCAACGGGAACGTCATCCAGTGATCGAGGCCGAGCTGCATGACGGGACCGTGCTGGAATTTCCGGACGGTACGAACCCCGCCATCATCCAGGGCAAGGTCAAGGAGATACTGGCGGGAAAGGTCAGCTATCCCGGCATGGCGGCGGAAGCGCTGGGCCGGGGAGTTCAGGGCGTCGTGGATATGCCGAGAGCCCTTGGCGAATTCGCGGCGGGTATCGACCAGAAGGCCAGAAACAAGGGTGTCGGTCCCCTCATTCCCAACCCGCTATCTGCACTGAAATACGCCCCTCGCGGGTCGGATGTCGTCACCACCACAAACCGCCCCGAGAACCAGCCCGTCTCGATGGGCCAGAAGATCGTCGCGGGCGCCATCGAAGCCGCCCCGGGCGGGCTGCTGTTCGGGCCGTCCGGCATCGTTCCTTCAATGGCAGCGGGCGCCGCAGGAGAAACCGCCAAGGAGATGGGCGGCGGGACAGGAGCGCAGATAGCCGCCTCCATCCCCGCGGCCATGACCGCCGCTGGCGCACAGAATTTCGCCCTGCGTGCCGGCAAGGCATTCACGGGACCCGGCAACGCCACCGTCCAGGCGATGACGGATGAAAAAATCCCGCTGAACCTTGCGGGCACGGCTTCCGGTTCAAAGTGGGCGCAGCAGAGCGAACAGGCTCTCTCGCAGTCCTTCTCAGGCGGGGGGACGATCAGGACAGCGGCCGAACGGGCGAACCAGTCCATCGGCGACGCCGTTGAACGCGCCGCATCGACACAGGGTGGGTCCAGGAACGCCATTGAAGCGGGCCGCGTTATCCAGGAGGGCATTTCCGGGAGGGGAGGGTTTGTAGATCGCTTCAAGGCCGATGCCGGCCGGCATTACGGCGCGCTTGACTCGATGATCCCCGGTTCCACACCGGTGGGTGCGAGCAATACCCGTATCGCCGCGTCCGATCTCAGGCAGACGCTTGCGGGGATGCCGGAGACGGCAAAGGGCCTGACCCCCAAGCTGTTCAACAGTATTGAGGCGGACCTTGCCACGGCCAATGCCGTGCCGTTCTCGACACTGTCCCGCCTGCGCTCGGAAGTGGGGGCGAAGCTGGCGGATTCGGTCCTCGTGGGCGATGTCTCGCGCGGTGACCTGAAAAAGCTCTATGCCGCCCTGTCCTCCGACATGGAAACGGCGGCCAATGCGGCGGGGGCCGGCGCCGCGTTCTCAAGGGCCAGCAAACACTGGCAGGCGGGGATGCAGCGCATGGAGGACAACCTCCAGCGGCTTGCCGATGCCCGGGTCCCCGAAAGAGCCTTCGAGCTCGCCATGATCGGCAACAAGAGGGGCGCCACGGATCTCTACGCCCTGCGCCGTTCATTGAAGCCGGACGAGTGGGGCCATGTTTCCGCCGCGACCCTCCGCATGATGGGCAGCAAGACGGCGGGGACGGGAGAAGCCTTCGACATCTCCACGTTCCTCAACAACTGGAACAAGATGAGCCAGGAGGCCAAGGCCGCCCTGTTCCGAGGCCCGGGGATGAGGGATTACGCAAGATCGGTCGACAACCTGGCGACGATGGCCGACGCCTTCGGCAAATCAGCCACGATGGCCAACCGCTCGAACACCTCGGGCAATTCCTATCTGCTCAGCGTCCTGACCAGCGGGGCTGGGGCGGGGATAGGTCTCGCTGCGGGCGAAGCGACAGAAAGGGGCTGGGTTGCCCCGGTGGCCGGCGCCGTTCTGGCCCCGTGGGCGGCGGCGAAGCTGATGACCAGCCCGGCCTTCGTCAAATACCTCTCGACCCCGGTTTCAAAGAATCAGCTTCCGCAGAGACTGGCCGCTTTGAGCGGCGTGGTTTCGCAGGAGCCCGACATCGCCGATGCGGCAAAGGAATTCCTCCGCGCCGTGTCCGATCAACAGGAGAAGCAGTGATGGGTTATGGACCGACGAAAAAGACCAAGCAGGGCGGCGGCAGCGGCGGCAAGAGCGCCACGGTTTCCGGCGGGCTCAAGGGCTCGAAGAAGTCGCCCACCTACAGCGGCGCGATGAAGTAACAGAGCCCGGATAACGAGACGGAGAGGGGCGCCTTCGGGCGCCCTTTTTATTTATGGCCATACGCACGAAATCAGAGATCGCCGCGTTCTTTGAATCAGGCGACAAGCCCACGCAGGCGCAGTTCGCCGACTTCATCGACTCGTGCGTGTTCATTCCCACGGCGGGGGCTACGGGAATCGTCGAGGTGGAGAGCGCCGCCTCTGCCACCATGCGCTCTCTGGGCGCGTTGGGGACCATTCTGGTCGGCGCCGGCACCACGGCGTCGGCGGTCGGGCATCTTGGGGTGCCCAACGATTTCTCGACAGTTGGCAAGGCGCTCGCATCTGCCGCGACCACGGCGGCGGTGCGTTCGATCCTCAATCTCACCAGCGTTCCCTCCAATCCCGACATCATCGTCCTCACCGGTCAGATCGAGGCCCCGGTTACGGGGAACTACGTCCTCGATCAGCGGGCGGCGTTTGCCTACGACGTGGAATGGATCGCGGCCCAATCGGTGTCCGGCCATTCGGTCCTCACGGCCCAGATCGACGGGGTGAACATCACCGGCATCGTCTCGGCGACGGTTGACACCTCCGAGGTGGCGGCCAGCGCCGCAGCGAACAGGTCCGTCGCTGTCGGTCAGACGCTGCGCCTGGTCGCCACGGGGGTCAGCGGAGGCGGAAAGCTGTCCTTCTCCCTGAAGGGAGTGCGGACCTGATGATGGTGCGCTGGATTCACTTCGCCGGCAGGAGTTCAGCGCCCGTAGCCTCAAGCCTGACCGACAGCAAGATCAGCGCTTCGACCCTCACCACCTACACGTTCTCGACGTGCGCTTTCGGCGCGGCGGCGGCAGACCGGATTATCGTGGTCGGCGTGTGCGGCCAGGATGGCGCGTCCGCCGGCGTATCATCGATGACGATTGGCGGTGTGGCGGCCACGGAAATCGTGGAGAGCGTGGCCTCGGTTGGAGGAAACGCGGTCAACACAGCGCTTTACTACGCCGCGGTTCCCACTGGAACAACGGGCGATGTCGTGGTCACGTTCGGCGGCAATCAGAGTGCCGCCGCAGTTGGCGTCTGGGCGGTCCTCAATTCCAGCGGCACGCCGTCCGCCAGCGCGAGCAATGCACGCAACGACGGCAACCCCAACGCAACCACCATCAACTGCCCGGCCAACGGCGCGATCCTCGGGTATGCGGGTCTGACGCAGAGCGGGTCTGACCCGACTTCGGCCACCTGGACCAACCTTACCGAGTCCCTCGACCAGACGGTCGGCGCGGGCGAGCGCCTTCTGCAGACGGGCGCGGATGACGAATTTGCGACAGCGCAAACCGCCCTCTCGATCACCACGACCCCATCCGGGGCCGGCGCCAGCGTTCTGCTTCTCGTCAGTTTCGGTCCCGTCGCCTGATCGGCGGGGTCCAGCCGTGTCGTAACCACGGCCAGAAACAGGAGTCACCCCCTGATGATCCTACGCGCGCTCAGACCCCCCGCCCACCCGCTACGGGCCCTTATAATCTGTGCCCTTGTGGCGTTCGGGGTCAACGGGCACGCCCCCGCCGTGGCAGCACCCCCGGAGAATTCTGACGGCCGCTATAGCGAGTGGTTCAAATCTCTCAAGCAGCCGGGGACGGGGACAAGCTGCTGCGATCTGAGCGACTGCAGGGGGGTATCCATCCGGTCGGGGGCCAAGGGCTACGAGGCCTTGCTGACCCCGAAGGACTACCCGGTTGCCGAGTCCCGCTGGGTCGAGGTCCCCGATGACAAGATTCTCCGGGGCAAGGACAACCCGATAGGCCGTGCGGTCCTCTGCTGGACGCCCTCCAGCGGCGTTCTCTGCTTTGTCCAGGGGGCCGGATCATGACTATACGCCATAGCGCATACCGGACCTTTATACGCTCCAGCGTATGCCTCGCCCTGCTCCTGACCCCTTCTCTGGCAATGGGGCAGCAACAGCAACAAACACCGCCATGCGGCCCCCGGCAGAACGTCATCGCCAGACTGATGGATCAATTTGGCGAGAAGCCTGTTCAGCGGGGCTTGGCCAGCAATGGCACGATCCTCGAATTGCTCGTTTCCGAGGCGGGCACATGGACGATGCTGATCTCGCTGCCCAATGGGCATTCCTGCTTCGGCGCCGCCGGTGAGATGTGGCAGGCGGTCGAGCCCAAGGAACCGATGGGGCCGACGCTATGAGCGACGACGCCATGGACCGGCGCAAGGAGCCGTGGTGGGTCAGGCATCTCGTCCAGCTTGTGGCGGGTGGTTTTGTCGCGGGCCTGATCGCATGGGGTGCCACCAGCTACGCGGTCGCGGATCACTCCAGAAGGCTTGAGAAGCTTGAATCCCTCTCCGAGGTGGTGATCGACCTGCGAGCACAGGTGAGGTTCCTTGTCGATGCCGAACAACGACGGCAGCGGCGGGGGGGCGAGTAGAATGGGCGGGGGTAATCCGGCTCTCACAGTCGAGCAGATGCGCGCAGCAACAAAAGCAATGGAGGAGTGCGGCAACAACCAGATCAAGGCGGCAGCAAAGCTCGAGATCGGGCGCGGCACCCTTCAGAACAGGTTGAGGGAGGCAAAGCGGCGCAACGTCTCGCACAAGACGCCGGACTTCGAGATAGAGGATCTACCGAGCTATCAAGCCCCGGTAGAGGAGATCATCGAGCGGCGGTGCAAGGAGTTCGGCCGCAAGTCTTTCGCCCAAGAGGCCAGGCGGCTGATCAACGTAAAGGTCAAACTCGACGGGCCCATCGGCATTCTCCACGAAGGCGATCCGCACCTCGACGACCCCGGCACCAACATGCCGCTCATCCTCGAGCACGCGGAGATTATCGACCGCACGCCGGGCCTATTCGGGGCCTGCGTTGGGGATTTCATCAACAACTGGCGGGGCAAGTTAGCCCAGCTCCACGCCTCGCAGGGCACCACCCAGATCGAAGCCCTGAAGCTTCTGGAGTGGTACATCAAGCGCCATCGCTGGCTCTACCTGATCGGTGGCAACCACGACGTATGGCACGGGGACGGGGACCCGGTGATGTGGTTCCGCTCAGATTCCATCTATGAGTGGCACGGCTGCCGGATCAACCTGAAGTTCCCCAACGGGAGAGAATGCCGAATCCACGCCCGGCACGATTTCCCCGGGTCGTCCATGTACAACCCGGCGCATGGCGCAACCAAAGCGGCGAAGTTCTCGGGCGAGGACCACATCTACATCAACGGCCATAAGCACGTCTGGGCCTACATGGTCCAGGAAAACCCGATCAAGGATATCGTCTGGCACGCCGTACAGCTCGCCTCCTACAAGCAGGTCGATGACTTCGCCCACAAGCTGAACTTCGATTCCTGCCGGTACGGGGCGGCGGCTGTCACCATCATCAACCCCGAGGCCACGACGGCATCCGAGTTTGTCTCAGTGTTCTGGAACATCGAACAGGCCGCTGATTTCCTCACTTTTTTGAGGAAACGCCAAGCGTAGCTGTGGTAGAACAAAGCGGGACCGAAGTTCGCGCCAACGAACCCCGATCCCTGACCACGCAACCGCTTTGGACGGTCGCAATGGCTGACGGAACCTTACCTCTACATTTGCCAGAAACAAAACGCTGCACCCTGTGCGGCGAAGTGAAGCCCCTTTCCGAGTACGGAAAGAATGGGCCGGTGCTGCGCTCACGCTGCAAGCCGTGCCGATCTCGCGTCAACTGCAAGTGGGCCGCCGAGAATGGCGCGATCCATAACGAACGTTTGCGGCGTTGGCGGAAGACGAGGCCGCACGTATCTCGGGCGATTACCCGCCGCTACTACGAGCGCAACAGGCTAAAGAAGGTCGCCGACAATCGGCGATGGCGCCTAGAGAACCCGGAAAAGTGGCGGGAGATTTGCCGCCGCTACGCCGTGGTTGCGCGGACCAAAAGCTTGGATCGCCGCAGGCGCCGTATGGCAGCCGAGGTGCTGGCCACACCCGCCTGGTCAGACGCTGAAGCCGTCGCCGCCATCTATCAGGCAGCCATAGACCGAAGTGTTGAAACCGGAGTCCCGCATGAGGTCGATCATATCGTGCCCATGATTTCAGACATCGTTTGCGGCCTGCATTGCGAAGCGAACCTTCGGGTTACCACCCGATACGAGAATCGCTCGAAGGCTAACCGTCACTGGCCGGACATGCCGTGAATGGCCCCGACGAACCCGATCCCGACGAATTCCGCCTCGGCGGCTCCGATGTCGGCTCCATCGTTCAACTATCAGACAAGAATCCACCGGGGGAGCCGTTCAAGCACAAGAGATTTCCGATTGGTTTCGACTTGCGCCCCAACGTCCACAAGAAGCGGCACAGGAAATGGCGGAAGGTGAGGGAGGTCAGGTGAGCGAGACGATCCTCCCGGACAACGCCGTGGTGTTCGTCAGCCATGGTCAGGGCCAGCCGATCTACATCAACTTCGGCCCCGGGGATCACTCCGTCATTAGAAAACAGATCAGTAAGCGAAAGGCTCTCGATATGGCGATTGATCTGATCAGGGCGGCATCATCGGATGACTGACTGGCGCTGGAAGTTTTTTAGCGAAGCGGAGATGCGTTGTCGCTGCGGCTGCGGTCGCTGCGAGATGGACCCCGGGTTCATGGATGAGCTGGAATCGCTAAGGCTGGCTTACGGAAAGCCGCTGAAGGTAAACCGGGGCTATAGCTGCCCCGCCCGCAACGCCAAAGTCTCTACGACAGGGGAATCAGGCCCACACACCACGGGCCGGGCTGTTGACCTGGCTGTATCGGGCGGCTGGGTAAATGTCCTTCTGGCAGAAGCGACCAAGCTGAAATTCACTGGCATCGGGCTCAAGCAGCACGGCCCACACGAAGGCCGGTTTCTGCATCTCGACACAATCCACGAGGGCCCGCGCCCCAATACATGGACATACCCCTGAATGGACCCCATCACCATAGCCCTAGGCCTTGCTCAACTTGCGCCCATTGTTGCTGGGTGGTTCGGCGGCTCCAAGGCACAGGACAACGCACAGAAGGTTGTCGATATCGCGTCAAAGGTTCTGCCCGGCACACCACAGGACCAGTTGGTTGAAGCCCTGAAAGCGAATCCTGACAAGCTGCTGGAGTTCCAGAAAGCCGTACAGGCCGAGCATACGGAAGTGATGAAGGCTGTACTGGCGGATATCCAAGACGCCCGGGGAACGATGGTCAAGCTCAGCGGCATGGGCTCGTCTCTGGCTTGGGGTGCTGCCATCGTCTCGCTCCTGATCATCGCGGCCAACATCGTGGCGACCGTTCTGGTGTTCACCACCGCCGTTCCCAAGGGGCAGGGCGACCTAGCCTACCTGATCGTCGGCCAGCTTCTCGGTATGGGCTCTACCGTCGTAGCCTTCTGGCTCGGCTCCTCCATGTCCAGCGTGCAGAAGACGAACCTGATAGGGCGTTAGGTTTTGCGCCGTTGTAGTTGCGACCAAAGGCGCGGCAGGTGGTCCTCGATGATCGTCGCCAGTTCGTCCCTTGGTTTCAGACCAAGCTTTCGGCAGAAGCGAAGGAACCGGCGCTTGGTCGATATATCGACCTCGGCCACCATCCGAACGGTTCTCGGAAGCGGCAGCGGCGCGTTATAGCCTGCCCCCCGCACTTGCGGACAAACCGCCTTCGCCATCCCCCTACCTCCCCATAGCTCGGGTGAGCGGTAGCGGAGAGTAGCCGCTCTCTCCCGGCACCGCGCTTCGCTTTGGCCGCTCGGGCCGAATCAGGTCGGCCATCCGACGAACGGCCTTGTAGGTGAGGCCGGTTTCGCGAGAGAGCGCCAGCAGGTTCGGCGCATCCTCGCCAACAAAGGCGTCGATCACCCGCAGCCATAGATGCCACGGCACACGCGAGCGGTGGAAAAGCGTGCCCGTGCGCGCCGTGAATGAGCGCCGGCAGATTCCACAATGGAACCAGCCCGGACCCATCGCGCCATCGGCGGCAAGCCGGATCACCTTCGCACCCTCGTCGCATCGAGGGCACGCAACGCCGCTCGGCCAGCGTATCCGCTCAAAGTACGCGCGAGCCTCAGTCTCCACCATCTTCTCTCCCTGTATAGGGGGCTGGGTCACTGAGTGGTCCTTTCTCGCCAATGTACGATATTTGTTGCAGTAGACGGCGTGTAAGGCGCTGATTTAGTTGACCGGAATATAGAGCCTTAGCCTATTTCGACGCCTGATTACAATTACTTAGGCGCGTTTATCGCGTTTTACCAGGGGCACGATTTCAGCCCCCTCCATGCGCCGCGCCCATTTCCCGTAGGCGTTCAGCGCCATCTCCTTTGTCCTTGCCACGTAGGCCATGCCTGAGCCCTGAGCCACGGCGTGGCCCATTATGACTCCCCGCTCGGCCTCCGTGCATCCAGCCTCGATCAGGCGGGTTCCGGTGGTCCTGCGGATATCGTGGAAAGTCCTGTCGGCCATCCCGACCCGAATTAGGGCCTTGGTCCACCGCCGGGTGACGTTCAACTCGCACCACGGGCGGCCGGTCACCGTCACGAGCAGGGGGCCTGACTTCTCGAGCCTGATCGATTTGAAGGGCGGCAGGGCGAACAGGGGCAGCCGTACAGTGGTCCCGGCCGATCGGGCGGTCTTTTTGGGCTTGATGACCAGCCAACCGTCCTTGTCCAGATTTTCGCTTGTCAGGGAACAGATATCCGAGCGCCGGAGCCCGGTGTAGAGGGCGAACCGGAAGAGGTTGGCCAGGTCGGGCGCCAGTCTCTCCAGCAATAGGTTTTCCTGCTCCTCGCTGTAGAATTTCTCGGCCCGGGGTGCGTTGGGCGAAAGCTTCTCTATCCGGGTGGCGTGGTTAACCTCAACGATCCCCCGGTCATAGGCCCATTGCAGCGCGGACGAGAGGGCCTGAATCATGAAGTCCGCCCGCCGGGGCTTGTCCATGTGCCGGTCGCGCATGGCGTAGAACTCGGTCCTTGCCCGCCGCGATTCCAGATCCCCGAAGCCCATCCAGCCCAGCTCGGTTTCGATCTTCCGCATGAGCCAGAGCTTCTGGCGCTGCCAGTGGGGGACCAGCCGCTTGAATTCGGGGCTGACGCTGTAGCGGTTGAATATCTCCCGCAGCGCCCCGCCCGAGTGCCGGCGGACAGCCCGGGGCTTCCGCTCGTAGACGTAGGTCTTGACCGAGCCATCAGCGAGCGTGCGGATCACGGATATCGTGCCGCTTGTTCCAGGCGGCTTTGCGGGCTTCCCAGTCATCGGCCTGCACCCCTCCCGGTTGGGCCGCCCCGAGGGCTGCCTTCAGGGCCTCAACATGCCAGATTCGCCGCCGCACGGCGAGGGCGGGGGGCTTGGGCAATTTCCCCAGCCTCACCGCCTTGCGGAACGAGTTGACCGACAGCCTGCAATAAGCCGCGGCCTCCTTCTCGTTCAACACCTCTGGCATTTCGTCAGATCCTATCCACCTAGTCAGTTAGGGGGCTCAGGGCTTCAAATTTCGTAACGCTGCTGCCCGCTCAGCTTCATTGAGCCCGTGCAGCTTTGCCCGCTGGCGCAGTATCTCTATCGGCACCGATTTCTGGCTCTCAGCCCCGCGCCGCGTGTTGCACTCCCAGCAAGCCGCGACCTGTCGCCAAACTTTCGTGTATGTACCGCGCTTTCGATTAAAGCGGTCGTCCAGATGATCGATGGTGCAAAGGCGCACCGACACCTTCCGCTTCGGCTCAACTTTCGTCTCGGGCGCTAACATCGGCTCTCCGCACCAGTGGCACTTGCCATTCTGGCGACGATAGAGGCGTGCCTTTTGACGGCGCAGTTTGGCGCGATCTGCCATTCACTTCCCCCCAAGGGAGCGGATGGAGGAGGCGATGGCAGTTTGAGCGCATGACCATCCAACATTCATCAGCGGGCCAATTGAGCCCGACAACAAATTCTCATTCTCCGCCACCTTCGCGCATCTCTCTATCGTCTTCCGCTCTACCTGGGATAGGAGTTGGGCGAGCAGTGAGGGGAAATCGGCCCGGCCCATTAGGGCGTAGTTGCAAAGCGCTGTGTTGTTATCGACTAGCCACGATTTGGCGCGCTCGGTGTGGTCGGTCATGGCTGGCCATCTCTGGCTGATGAGAGAGCGCGGCCCGCTGGCGAAGCTCGCTCAAATCCCATGCCGAGCAGGTACGCACCGAGCACAACAAAGCCAAGCCACGGCTCGCCGAAGCCCCAATCCATAATCGGAAGATTCCGGCCGCTCAGACCCATCAACCACAAACCGAGGCCGATCAAGCGCAGATTGGTTGCCGTCATGTACCGTCTCCCGTGGCGAGGGCGGCGAGTGCAGCATCGAGAGCGTTCCAAACTTCCTCAGTGCCGGCACCGCGCTTATAGGCCGCCAGCGGGTGTGCTTTCTCGTTGAGCGCCCGCGCTGCCTCTACCACCCCCTCCACCTGTGCGAGCTTCTGCTGGCAGGCGGTATGGGCGATCAACGCTTCTTTCAACGCTGCCCGTAGGTTCTCTACTTCCCCCGTCTCCTGTACTGGAGGGGTGGGGGCCACCCGCTCATTCCACGCCGAAACGAGATTTTCCTTGCGGTCGAAATGCAGTGCCGTGGTGGCCCAGCAACGCTTGCAGCAGATGTAGGACGCGCCGAAGTTCTCGTTTGCTTGGTCCTCGATATCCTTCCGTACAGCTTCGCCTCCGCAAAACGGACACGCCTTCAGTTCTGTCTCTGATGGAGAGCGGGACGGTGCCTGCTTTGCATACTCAGAACCGCTACCAGCACCGTCCTCTCTCGCGCCCGCTAGACCGGGCGGAGCTTTGTATCCGCAATCGCACGCTTCCAATCGAAGGATTAGCGCACAAACCGGGGAGTGACCTAGAACGCCGCGCCCCTCCTTTGCTTCGGGGCGCGAGAGGGTGGAGACGCGGTCAAATAAGATTTGGTCGAACGTCCGGTCATCCGTTTTCGACATCGAGCAATGTCTATACGCTTCCGCAACCGCTCTGAGCGTCGGCGCGTGCGGCCTGTCGGTGGGGGCGTGGGTCATGGCGACACCTCGAATACGGTTCGTTTCTCAGCCACCATCACATCGAGCCCCAATCCCAGGAGCAATTTGCGAATAGCGCTGCGTTCGTTGTAGAGATCGCGGCCCCAAACGATGCCAACCAGCCCACCCGGGCCGGTCACGCGGTAGCACGGCAGATCGGCCTTCCCCGCCGCAGCCTCTCGATGGTCTACAAGACACTCGGCCTCGTACTCACCAGCGAACATGCGCCGCAACTCCGCTTCGGTTGGCTCGCTCATACCTTCTTCTTCCTTGTCTTGTGGGGTGGGGACCAGGAGACGGTGACGGGGCGCACGGTGTCTCCGGCGATGAGTGATGCCTTAAGAGTGGCGGGCCATCTGTCACGATACGCAGTATCCAGAAAGCCGCGCTCGGAGAACACGCCCCACATCCTCACCTTCCTGCGCTGTGTCTTCACCTTGGCCATCTGTTCATTCCCCTTTATGGGCGGCGGCTTGGTCGAGCTTCATGGGGTGTCTCCGGGGGTGCAGTCAGGACACGGGATCATCGGTGCGCCGTAGGTCGTGTATTCGCGATAGCCTGACTTGGCGCGATACGTGGTCGAGCCCAGAACCTCGCGGGTGCCGCGACACCGCTTGCAGACCGCCAGTTCCCGCAGGCGCGCATACTCCTCCGCCTTCTTGATCAGGTCAGCCGACATTGGTCAGCCTCGCACGCTCCAGATCATGGACAACCCACAGGCACACGATCCGCGCCGCGTGCTGTACGGGGTCCAGGTTCTTCGCCACACATTCGCTGTGCGCCTGCGCCAGAAGGTCCCGACGATGGCGGGCGTCTCGGCCGAGGCTCATGGCTGCGTCGAGCCACGCCCCAACCGACACAAGATTTGTGAACCGATGGAAATGCGTCATCCGCTCAGCGTCGGTGAAGTGCACGAGGCCGTGGCATGCTTCGTAGACTTCCATGAACAGATTGAAGCCGGGCTCCCTTGCCTTCTCCAGCCTCTTGATCAGGTCACCCATTGCCCTTCTCCCGGAGCATGGCGTCCATTGCCGCATGATGGTCGCGCACCTGTGACCACGGCAGAATGATGCCGAGATCGTGGTTCACGCCGTAGTCGCGCCCACAGCGAACGCAACTTACGTGCGAGCAGTTAATCCCAACGTGGCGAAGGTGCTGGAGTTGGTGCCACGGCCACGGCAAGCAAAGCAGGCGACCGGACAGCCACTCGAAAACGTCCCCATCTTTCCTATCAACCATGGTGTGTCAGCTCCGGGGAGGGGGCTGCAAGCATCGCGTCGATCTTCGCCAATCGCTCGGCACATTGGCGTGTGGCCTCATGCCGAAGGGCCTGAATTGCCTCGATCCGCGTTACAAAGAACCCTTCGTGCGGTTCTGCGCGTTGGGTGGTTGTTGTGTCAGTGCGGCTCGTCGAATGGTTGACGCCGTTAGAGCACCCTTGAGAAATGCTGTTGTTGTAGGCGTTGAAGGTCCACCCAACAAAGAGCGGCCCTCCGCCCGTCGCATTGATCTTTGCGCGCTTGGGTTTTTCATAGGACGGCCAGCCAAGGGCGCGGGCGTGCGCCAGTTCTTTTTCTAGACGATCCATCGCGCATCGCTCGGCCTTGTTCATTGCCATCTACTTCCCCTCCCTCATAAGGCGCTCGGCCCGTGCATCTGCGGCTCCTTCGAGAGCGGCGATGACTTCGGCGGCGGTGCGCTCGGGGGCGTTGTTCCACGATGCTACGGTTTCGCTCCACCGCCACTCCTTGTCTGCGGAGGCCCAAGGTTCAAGGCCCAGGAATTCGCTGAGAGCCCGCGCCGCTGTCTGGGACATCTCGCCAAAGCCATACTTCGCGCTCCCGTGATCGGCGCGATTGATTGCCCCCATTGCACACACCGGCCCCGCTACCGGGCTCTCGACATAGAGGGCGTTTTTCAGATGGCCGGCGCAGCGCAGCACGTCCGCCGCTCGTCTGAGCACTTGGCACACCTCATCCTCCTGTACTGGCACCTCTACCTGGCTGAAGTCGCGGGGCATGGGCTAAATCCTTCTTTGCTATGTCCTGGTTTGTGAGACGGGAGGGGGGTCTATGCGGCCGAGGCTGTTGGTTGCGCGGGGTACTCGTATTCCCCAGCCTGGTTGAGCTTTCGCAGGATCGGGGACTCGCGGATCAGATCCCGGATCATCTCCTCGAGGTCGATGCCGTACTTCTGCGCGAATTTCTGTTCGCCGATCATGTGGTCCATCTCGGTGTGGTGCGTCCGGCACAGGGGAATCACCCGGTCGTCGGGTGGCTTCCTGCCCAGCGTTGCGCCTCCGATGCCCGTGATGTGCGCCGGGTCGATCCGGTCGGTAACGTGCTGGCACCCACGCACGGCGCAGCCGAACGTGGTGCGGACCCAATTCATGTGGGCCGGTGAGCGCAGGCGGGGATCGAATCTGCCGCGCTTAACGGCCTTCCGTTTCTTCGGGGGAAGCATCAGATGCGTCCCCGCAGGTTCGCGCCCTCGGTGCGCCACACCTCGATCTTCATCGCCGCCGCTTCGCGTAGCGCCCGGTTCTCCTCGTCGGCCTGTACCGCGTCCCTGATTCTGGCCAGGTGCTCTTGGTAGCGTTCGTGGGCGTAGGCTTCGGCCTCCCGGTCGGCGGCGCTCTTGCCCTTCGACTGGACCATGAGGATGGCTTTCAGGGATTTGCGGAATTCCTCGAGGTAAATCCGCTCACCACGCAACCTGCCGGCCTCCGAGGCGTTATCCCGGAGGAAATCGGCCGCGCCTTCAGCTTGTGAGTCGAGGATCATCAGAAGGGCACATCCCCGCCGCCCTGACCGCCCTGCTGCTGGCGCTCACGAGGCGGCACCACGGAGATAACCCACTGGCCGTTCTCCGGGGCCGGGATGGCGTCGAGGTACAGCGTGTACCCTTCGCCCTGTTTCTTCGGGACGGCAGAGCCCAGCCGGACGGCGTAGGTCTTGTCGTTCGCGCCCTTGCGGAAGGCGATCACATCCATACGGCTCATGGTCAGGCCGCCTGCCGGAGCATGTTGCCCTTGCGCTCTTCAGCGAAGGCCATCAACTGCTCGTATCCGGTCTGCGAGACTTCCTTGATCTCGGCCAGGGTCTTGCCCTGCAGCTC
>JAAOEI010000028.1_pt1 | contig 47620 bp, 67 predicted proteins | sample 7059261 | NCBI WGS metagenome assembly JAAOEI01 (sample SAMN14008812, study PRJNA610033) | viral metagenome | isolation source: viral particles filtered from seawater | place: China: Hangzhou Bay, Yangshan Deep Water Harbour | collected 2017-10-31 | reverse complement strand
GGATCTTAGTTTCCGCCCCAAGATGACGAGCAATATTGTCGAGGCGATTACGACTGAGTAGGAGCTTGCTCCTGGACACCTCCCAGGTGTCAATGTGCTTGACGGGGGGTAGAGGGGACAGACCCCAATAGAGCAAACGGGAGTTGACAAACTTGTAGTCAAATCGCTTACCGTATTGGGTGACTTGAACATCTGCTTCCTCAAACGCTGCAGCAAATTCTTGCAACGGCCCCAGATCCCAGTAGATGTCTTTGTCCCATTCTTTGTAGTCCCAGGCAGCAGCACAGTGTATTTTCTTTTCACCATGCCATCGCCAGCAGACACAACTCAGGGAAGCAATGTCTGCCTTTAGGCCCCATGTGGTTTCTATATCCCACAATAGAATTCTAGGTTTGTTTTTGCTCATTCGGTACCCTATACCATACACGGCGATACTTACCAGTGTAATCGCCATATTTTGCTTCTAATATTTTATCCATATGCATTCGCTTTAATGTCACGCCTGCGGTAGATGGATCTCTTTTTATCACTACGGCAACTTCACTGATGGATTTCCAATCATTTCCAATAAAAGAGCGTATTTTCTCACATACTACTTCATAGCGAGTACGATTTATCGAGTATCTTTCTGCATCAGAGCTGTATCGACTTATCCAACGATACATGGCCCGCTCTTGTAGCCCATAGTCTTGGCAAAACTCTTGTAGGGTTTGTTGGCCCTTTTCTCGTACCTGTAGGTACCTCCTTACATATGTTTTTCTATGATTAGAAGCTAGAGCCCGGTACGACAACATGCTGGTTAATTTAAGAAAGATTTCATCTAGCTCTTCTGCTTTAAGATCTGGGAAAATATACTCTTCATCCTTTAGCCACCGAATAAATGCTCTAGGAGTTAATTGTGTCATCGGCCAGTGCTCCCAAATCCGTTAGTGCCACGATCCGACTCTGACAGTTCATCCACTTCCTCAAACCCAGCCCTGAAAACTGGAGCCAGTACTCCCTGGGCGATCTTATCTCCTGGCTGAATTGTGTAAACATAGTTAGGGCCCTGATAGAGGAGAATAACCTTCAACTCCCCTCTGTAGCCACTATCTATAGTCCCAGGGCTGTTATTGACTACTAACCCCTTAAGGGAATTCCCTGACCTAGATCTAATCTGTATTTCGAATCCTTCAGGGACAGCAACCGCCAAACCAGTGGGCACCGCAGTCGGAATCCCCCGTTGTAGGGTCTGTTTCGCCACAGCCATAAGATCAAATCCGGCGTCTCCTGGTTTGGCATAGGAAGGAGTTTGTGCGTTGTCACTGAGTCGTCTAAACTGTATTGTAATATCGAGAAGTTCAAAGGCTTCATCTAGTTCAAGCTCCTCAGTTTCGTCTCTTTGACTTGTTGAATATGTTTGTTTATCAGCTTTGGAATTATCGACCATGCTTCCTCCCAATCAACACGGTATTGCGCTTTGCAATTCATAAATTGGTTATAGCCCCACTCAACAAGTATCCCTAGTCCTCTAGGGTGAGCCTCTAACCAAGAATCGATATTCGCAGGGCAGTCCTCAATGAGTACATCACCCCCCACCAATCTTTTCTGGCTAGTCCCGATGATCTTGTTAGGGTCAACCCCCATTTGTCGTTCAAGCCATACTTGTTTTTCCCAATAGGCACGTTGCGCATTATCTGCTCCGGTCCAGGGTGGCTTCGTAACAATATAGGTGTCAGCAACATCAGAAACCTCCTGTAGCCCACCAGCAGCGTAGGGAAGAGCCGGAAGCCCCTCGAAAAATCCCTCCTGATGAAGGACACTCCGAAAGGCCTCCGGGTACTTCACGTATCGCTTCATGTCGTAGTTGAGGATATTATTGAGGTCTAGCTCCTTGTCCCAACCACCAGATAAAGCATGGTACCAGGAGAGCCAGGGATGGATGATATCCGCTAAGACACCATCCATATCCACTAGCACTACTGGCCTATATGTTGGTTGCCTAGTCACTGAAAACTTCGTCAGCAGCGATGAAAGTTTTCCCACGAGGAAGAGCCCTTAGAAAGGAAATGTTATATCCCTTCTCTCCGGCTCGGTCTCCAGACTTCCGAACATACCCCTTGATTCTAGTTGGGATAATAGTCCCTGCCGCTCCATTAACGTGAACCTCCCCTCCAGATTCCATTGCTTCTTGAGCGATGCGAGAAGCTGCTTCATATGCTGCCTCGTATGCTTCCGCTTTCGCATTTTCCACCTCCTCCTTCGAGATTTCCTCCCCCCGAAAGTATGGTGTCTTGCCCTCCCACTTAGGCATTGCTGGAACGTTGTCTGGATCAAGCACTGACATCAGAATGTGCATCTGATTTAGAGCTTGGAAGTACTTCCACCGATCATTATCGTTGTTCAATTCTGGGGGGATTTCGTCACCCACAACGCCCACGAAATTCGTCTGCTGATGTGATACCAACGGTGGCGAAGTGTCATCATCGGCATCAAGGAAGGGGGCAACTTGGGCGAGAAACGTAGGTTCTCCCCTAATCTCCCGTACCTTAACTTGTTGGAGGGCCGTCTTATAATAGCCATCATTTAGATCCTTGATAACACCACGCTGCTCTGCTGCTTGTTTGAAACCACCACTCATGTTAAACCTGCCTTCTTAAAAAGGATTTTTAGATTAGCCGGCTCTTTGTCCGACCAATTAGTACGTAACTTATTCTTGGTAAGGTGTCCGGGCTTACTTGTCAAGAGATATCGCTTTCCATCTTTGTCTTGATCAAGAAGTGCTAGAACATCCACGTTGTATGATAGCCATGTTCTGACAGCATCATACCAAGCATCGACAGTGTAGCTTGCCTTCATGCCACCAGCTTGAGCCAGACCTGCAACACTCATCTTACCAACTTTGCCTGGATCCTTCCCATCAGCATAGATGGATTTCATCTGGAAGAGGTAGATCTTATGACATGGGATAGCATTGAGTCTCTCACGGATGCCATACCAAGCTTGTCTAACCTTACGCCCGAAGTCGTTGTCTGGGTCAACATGCGCCATGAGTAAGGCATCGAGTGTTGTCCCGTTGTCGATAACAATATACTGAACCCCTTGCTGCCGAACCAGCCTCTCGCACTCCTCAATGGCTTTAAGGATAGCCGCGGACGCATTACTAACGTAGGGTTTGTCCTCACCTTCATTTGGTTTCCTCATAAGCCAGGGGATATCGACTACGTGCTTAACAGATATGTTATACTGCCCAAAGCCGCCAAAGCTAGCCGAGTCGCTATTCAGCCAGACCATATCAGTGATCTCACCACCAGATTTGATGCTGCCATCTGGATTTAGTTCCACTTGATCTGACAATCCTGCTGCCAGCATAGACTTACCAACATCAGTCCTGCCAAAGAACAAGAAGTTGTAGTAACTAGATATTTCAGTTGAGGGTCTACTTAGACTCATCACTCGCTTCTCCTATCGCAATCAAATCTAAAATCACAGGGCCAGCCATCAAAGCCCTTGCTACAAGCAAATGGATTAGCTTGGCCTGGGAACATCTCTAACAGCTTATGGCCCCTCTGAACAGAGGCTTGTGTTGTTTCATAGTCGAGTTTCTCGGTATCAATTATCTCGACTGGAAACGTAGGATTCTTGGACTTACCCTCAGTCTCCCATCGACAAATAGCGATCAAATGACTAGCCGCGATGTTCAAACCTGTGGCCGATGCTAGGTGCTTGTAAAATCCAGTCTGGGTACTAGTTGGAAGATCTCTCTTGAAGAGAGCACTCTCCCAAGTTTTAAAGTCCCACTGATGTAAGCCATGTTGTAAATAAAGACCCCACTTACTGGCCAGATTCTCTGTGCAGTTACTGTCTACGTAAGTGAGGAGGTCCATAGCCCCGGTAGCGTCATACCAGCCAGTTTTTTGAAGTAGGTCCGCTTCACCCGTCTCCGGCTTGGGGATTTGCCGCTCAATCGCTTGGACTTCACCCCATTCATCCGGGGCGACGATTGCCTTGTAACGATTGAAGGTTCCGAGGGCTTTGGCCGTGAGCTTGGGGCCATCGGCTCCGAATTCTTCGAGAGTCCTGATAATGTCGGCATCATCATACTCAGCAAATGGGGAAAAGCTTCCTCCGTGATACTTGCCGAGCAAGGCGTGGAGCACTGTTCCGACTGCTGCTGATGGTTTGAGGATTTCGGGTCGTCCATATTTCTCCTCTAGCCAGATTCTCTTCTGGCAAGTGTTAGCATTCCTCCAATATGAATATCCTTTTGGAGTGCCAGTACCAAGATCCTTGAGTGTAAGCTTTGTCATCAGTGTAAGTCCTCATCCTTTTTCTTGGTCAGCTTCTGGAGAGCCTCTACCATCTCCTCGACTGAGTCCACATATGTCACGTCATTCCAGGGGGGATCTTGGGGCAGCTGACTATATTGGGACTTATCGAGGAGTTTTTTGATTCGCCGCTCTTGCCTCCACGTGATGAATGTTTCCGCAGCGATGGCCCCAATGAGGGCTCCGATCCCTGCTGCCAACGTAACTCCAATCCAGATGTCCACTCTAACTTCCTTTCTTGATCTGGGACCATCTCAGCGTGGGTCCTCCCCAGACAGTGATCAATTTCGTGTTCAATGACCTCAAATATACGGCGTGTATCTAGTGGTTTATCAACGAATATCCAGATGATTGGCCCCTCAACAAAATCTCCGGAAGCTGATCTATATCCTTCAACAGCTTCCCCATCTGCAGAGTCGTTATCCTCTCCAGGCAGGACAATGAAGATTTTCTCATAAGATGCTCCTCTAGCCTTTAAGCACGCTACTATAGCCCGTCGTAGATGCCAACCACAAAGACCACTGTGGTTGATAATTAGGGGCATTGTCACACGAGGTAAGGGCATGGCCTACTCTTCCTCATCACTTTCTAGGCCTAGACGATCCCAATCAGCCAGGAACTGTTCTTGAGTCATGTTGAGGTCTAGGGCCCCTTCCAAAGCTCGTCCGGGGGTATCCGATCCCAGTATAGACGAAATAGTCTTCGACCTTGTCGACAAACGGTCGGCGATAACCTCATCCACTGAGCCTTCAAGCGTGAGAAGTTTAACGTGGGCCGGACTACTTTGTGCCCTAGAGAACCGTCCCAATACCTGTTTAAGCATACCGATTTTCCAGTATAGTTGGACTGCCCAAACATGTTCAAAATCCTTTAAAAAGTTGACACCTTCGGCCACCGCGGCAATTGTGCATAATAAAATGCCTCCGCCCTCCACAACTTGCGTTGCAATTCCTTCTCGCTGGGAGTCGGGAGTCTCCCCAGTGATAACTCCGTATTCCAACCCTGCACCATCGAATACTTTGGAACACTGCCGTACAGCTTTATGGTGGTATACGAGTACACATGCATGTCTAACTTCAGGGAGAGCGGCTTTAAGCTCATCTACTAAGACTCCTAGCTTAGGTTTCACAGACTCGCCACAAAACTTGTCTAAGTCAAGGCGACCAGTACCAATTCCTGTAGGCCGTTCGATGGGCAGCGTCTCCACAGTAAGGGGAGGTAGGACAGCGTCTGTTACCGATTTCGGGACTTGGAGTAAGATGTGCTCCAAGTCTTTCCTAAGTCGGGAAAGTCCATCTGGATGCGGGTCTCCAGGTTTCGGGACCACCCGGTTACGATGTATTTCCTCTGTAACCGAAAAATACTTCGCAGTAAAATTCCAGTAATGTCCCCATCCGAAAGGCTCCAGGGCCTGAAGTTGGCCCCAGAGTTGTAGGGGGACATTAGGAATTGCGGTGCCGGTAAGCCCAATTTTACGCGCTTGGGGATTATTGATGCTGAGCTGATGAGCGAGCTTGGTTTGTTTTGAAGCCCTGTTGCCGAGATTGTGGATTTCGTCAAAGATGATCCAGTCATAATAATCTCTCCCAGCTACATACTGTAGCATCTTGTAGGATATGATGGTTACGTGTGGCTCCCCTATATCTATCTCATGGAACTTCTTGAGCTTATGGCCTGGAGATACTGCATAAACTGGGGGGCTATCTGGCCACCATTCCTTGAAGTGTCTAGCCCAATTTAACCTAGTCGACGCAGGGCAGACAACGACTCCGCTACCGTCAATTGCCATAGCCGCGGATGTTCCGATAACTGTTTTCCCTGTTCCCATCGGGAGCGCCAAGAGATTGCTGCAGCTATTAGCTACTTTTCGTAAGACTTCGACTTGATACGAGAATAAAGTTTTAGGAAAAGAATCTTCTCCGGGGAAGCCCACCACTTTCCCCCCCTCTTCAAAGGAGACAGTGTCAACTTCTTCGGCCCATTTGAGTACATCATCTAAGTAAGCCTTTCCAACCATCCATGATCTAGAGTCTGGATCCCAGCTACACCCCACTGCCTTGGCTTCGTCTTTTAGGGCGAAGGGTATCTTTACCTCCCACAGATGGGGCCAAAGTTTTGAGGGTGTTATCTTGATCATGCTTCTTCCCAAGGTCGCGGTGTTGATATGCTGAAGTTATATTTGATCGAGTCTGGGGTACCATTATCTGGGTCTTCCTCGTTGCCAACCACATCCCACACCACATCGTATAACTCCCTCCCCTTAGTCCGACTTCTCAAATAAAGAGATAACTTCCCTGACTCTTCCTTACCACGCTTCCTAAAAGCCAAATGAACATCGTAAGCATTAGCCAATAGATTTGATCCCCGAAGTTCATTGTCTATGTCTAAGTAAACTCCACCAATAGAACGACTTTTAACATCACTGGACTTGTTAGTGTGACAAATGAGTACAACTGTTGTGCCCAAAGTTCTGATCTGAGTTAAACACTTTACAGCTGGACTTAATGCTGTTGCATCATTTTCGTTAGCAGCTTTGAGATAAGTCCAATTATCTAGTACAACCATGTCTGGCTTATCTTCTTGTACCATCCACAGTAACCGGTCTCTATCTAGCTCTGAGTCCAAGTCCAGAGATAAAGAGTATATGTCCTCAAAGTTATTGATGGCTAGGCTCCGTCGCGCCTGTTGGAGGCGCTCGGAGCCACTTAGTGCAGGTATCTTACCAAGTCGTCTCCAAGCTCGAATAATATCTTCTTCAGCCCCCTCTAGAGCCACGTAACGAACTTTATGTTGTCGTCTAGTCTTAAGGTTATCGTAACTCTGGCCAGTTGCTGCCACCATACTGAGTAATGTAGCAAAAGTACTTTTATAGGTCTCTTTCTGCATACCAGAAATGATAACAAAAGATTTAGCCGGGATTAGTTCATCAATTATATACCTCTTAGGTTGAATCTTTTTAGAGATAAAATCAAACCATTCTATAAACCGCAGTGGGTTTGATGGTTTAGTAGCAACGAACTTCATATCTGACATCTATGCCTTAATATCATCTTCGTGGAGAGTAATGAGACCAAACATGTTATAGGCAAACCCATGATCTAGATGTCGTTCCCAAATAGAAATGGCTTCCCATCCTACTGCCCTGTAGTAGGAAGCTTGATCTTTATCAATAACTAACAACCTTGCACTGTCAATCCAAGCTTCTTCTCCATCCTCAAGGACTTCCATTGCCTCACTCAGAGTCTGTACTTTTTTTGTATCTGTCATCGGTCCCAAGCCCTCCAACCATATGCTCATGTAAGAATGCTACACAACACATCAGATGTGCCGTGTGTAACTCACCAGATTCTGGGTCTACATCTTCGCCCTGTAAGATTGCACTTAAGTGCCTAAATGCTGCAGCAATAAGTCTAGACCACGAAAATCCTTTTCTCCAGTTATGGTCCCCGGTAGTAATATTTTTTGACCCACAATTGGAGCAGGATTGTCGGTTTAATGCCCCGTCTAATCTTGCGTTGCTGTAGATCTTCTCCTCACAATCACCACATGTAGTATATTTCCTCCTACCATATTGTAGCACACGGAGCATACCCTCTACTGCTTTTACTGGAAGTAGATCCCAAGGAAGTTTGCCTTGGTCATACTTGAGGGCGGCTGTCATGGCAACACTACTCCCTCATCCTTGATGATATCCCAAAATAGATTATAGACATCTGTCCAATCCTCAGGACCCTTCTCAGAATACTTGTGTCGTTGCCGTAGCTCTTCCCTGAGACGATCTAAAGCCTGGGCATAGGCTGGAGCTTGGATCCACAACTGATAGGGGACCTCTTCTTCGGGAAGCTCAAACTCCATCTGAATCTTAGCTATCACCAGAACCTCCAGATCAGTGTCCCGGCAAAGCACCCAAGAGCTGTAACAAGCCACCACCTGGAGCCGCCGACGTAGTACTCCAAACCAAAAGCCGTGCCCAGAAATACCAACAACAAATAGTTCCTATCTTCCATGATAAGCTTCTCCCACTAAAGTCATGCTGATGTAACAATCTACTTCATCATTTATCTTCAACTCCACAGTCCCAGATCCTGACAGGACATCCGTTAGTCCCTCAACGCGATACATGGAATAGCCCTCTTGGTAGGTGAAGGTCCCATCCTCATCATGCCCAACTTGCTCCTTGTAGAGCAGCACCCACTCATCTTCTAGCCGTACATCAAAGGGCTTGCCGTCGATAAAAGCTCCACCTTGACGAGTCTGGTCAGCGTCTAACTCTAGACCTTCTGGGATGATCACCTTCACAGTGTTGTAAGCCCCAACTGGCAACTCGCCACAATTTACGTCTCTGGTCTGGAGTTGGACCAGATACTTCCCTGGGGGTGGTGGGCCCGACCGCACTGTGGGGAAGATCCCTCCACGACATGAAATAAGAACAGAAAGCAGAGATAGCGATAATAGAACTTTTTTCATGGTCGGCTCCTACACCAATCTGAGAGAAAGATCCCTGGACAGCCTGTGCCTTTAGTTACATCTTTATGGGCAAGTACTTCAAGCTTTATCTTCTGCTGGAGTTCCCACTCGCGGCTTAGATGGGTGATAAGCTCATCGAGCTTGCCGAGTTTGCCATCGCCAACAGTCGAGTCTTTACCTTTGACAAGTCGATAAACGCCCCCATCCCACCACTGAGCGTCGTACCACCCATCCACGAGGATACCGATAGAACGTCTATTACTGTTCCTTGCGTGCCAGGTAGAACTTGATAAATCGTTGAGTTGATATGCCTTAACTCCACTGGCGGTGCTCGTAACTGCAAAGTGATAGGGGATCCCAGCCCAGCCCCTGTTTTTCTGGTAGTACTTGTGGATACCGTCGAGGGTTCCGGGTCCGCCGCGATGATGGACAATAATTCTGTCGATCTCATTTAGACTCCGTTTCTTCCACGGCAGGGGTTTCCCCGCCGGTGTCTGCATCGGAAAGTGCAGTCTCTTGTCCAGAAATACCTCGCTCACCCTCATACCACCTTTCCAATGTCGCCGATGTGGCGGTCAGTTGTTGCGCTACGTTCAGCAGATCTGGCTCACTGATCTGGCCAGATGGGTGCCGCTTGGACACCACCTTGAGTAGGTACCTGAGATTCCTCAAGGCAACACGACTGGCCTTATCTAGCTTGAGCAGAGTCATGGCATCTCCTCACACCACCATATGGTGAGGTCCATCCAGTTCTCCCGCTCTGTCTCTTCAACCCAGTAGCCGGCACGCTCAAGCACAGCTACCACGTCTTCAGCCCTTTCATGGTCCACAGCCACAGTCATATGGTCTTTGCCGTTGATCATAGAGAAGAACATCTCCCCTTGGATCCCTAACATCTCCCTAGTTATCTTGCCGGGTGTAGATTCTGCCCAGTTTTGTGTGGCCCTTGCCGTTGCTGCACTCATAAATGGAACACTATTCATTGCCGTTGACCGTCCTTTGTCTAGCTTGTCTACCATAGGTACAACTCCTCCACGACAGATTTCTTACACTTGGAGCATTCCAACCAGCCCTCTAGATATGGGTTGGCTGTGGTATCGACTAGTTTATGTTTAAGCTGGAGAGGGGCCCAGGAGTCGTTCACGCACGTGGGCCAGTTGAGATAGGTCCTAGCCACCACAGCTCGTAGGTCGCTCACCTGGTCCTCTAAGGGCCTTTGGCTGGTGTATGGCACCTTACTACCGATCGGTATCAAGGAACAGACCTTCTTGGCCATGGGTCACCTCGTTAGAGTTAGGGGGCCAGTTTAGTCACATGGCCCAGGTGAAGGGAACCTAGTCTAGGGCTCGTTGCCACCCTTCAATAGAGCTTTCACGCTGGCGCCGAATCTTATACCATGAACCCCCTCCCAAAAGCTCTTGCGTTGCGTGCTTGGGCGGGCTTTCCTTTGTGTGCCACACATTGGCCATGGGTCGGTCAACCTTCATCCAGGCCTCAAACTCATCTACAGGGAAGTATTGGACCCCTTCCCCCTCAATTACGTGGTGATGGCCAGTTTCTGAGTGTGTAAGGATATGATACCCTTGCTTCTCTGGATTCTCTGCTGCCATATCGAGGATGTCCTTTGGAACACCTCCCTCCAAATCAGCCGGGATGATTGCCATATCTCCGTGGAACCGAGGGCCTTGCTGACCATTCCAGGGTACATAGCCCCATTCTGGTGTGTTATACTTCTGCATGATTGATTTCTTCCCTAATCAATTGATGGGCCAGCGGAATGCTAAGCACCTTAGGGTTATGCCTTGCGATGATTTCCGTCAAGATCTTTTTTGTCACGTCATTTGGTCCCTCCATGATCATAATTGAATGACCTTGTCGAATAATGTCTCTAACCATATCCAAGGTCCAATACCCGCAATACTTCTCTCCATTCCATTGTTGTCGGCCATAGAGTTTCCGATTAGGATATCTCTTCAGGATGACAAGATTATCTTTACTCGTCATGTCCGAACAACCTTAGCCTTAATGATTTGTTCACTGACGCCGTATGATTGAGCTTGAGCTTGAAGTGCAGTGGCACAATCAGATCCCACCGGTACAGCAATATCTGTACCTTTGGAGGGATCCAATGCTTTGAGGAATAGGGTAGGCATATCGGCCTCTGGTAGAGTGACAGAGACAAGGGAGCCAATTTGGGGATCTGGGTCAACATCTAGTACTTCTCCACCAAGATCGTCTAGGATCTTGTTCCAACCGATGATTTCGCACCCTGCAGCACGAATGTCCGCATTACGAGTGCCGAGCACATCAGCCGCAGATGTTTCGGCTGGATTAAGGACCCAGTTATTTGGAACTGCAAGGCCGCGCCAATATGCTTGGCCATTACCATCTGGGAACGATATCGCCAATTGGCGAACGGCATGGAGATTATCATCATCATCGAACCTCACTGCATTTGGTGGTTGACAAATTAGAATCGCGTCGGTGAGCGTAAATACCCACCCCGAACCAGCTTCCGCGGCACGTATGTATGGATCATGGGTTCGCTGGTATTTCTCCAGTTCGGCTCTATCAGATTGCGAGGCCCCTTTAATGACGTCAGGGAGTACCTCTATAATGGCAAAGTCGTGGAAGCCCAGCCAATACGCGTCTGTCGTACCGTAGATGATGGCATCCCGAAACTCGTATGGTAGGTCTGCACCACTAGGTACTCCCATTTGCTCACGAATAAACGCCGCACAGGCATAAGGTGAGTCAAAGAACAGAACTGTATCCGGCGGCTTGTGCCCATTAACCTCATAGATCTCCCGCACACAATCTTTGACTGCATCTTTGTTCATGCCTTCTAGCTCAAAGGCAATATGTCTCCATTTCTGCTTGTAGTCTTCCATTTTAGCTTTTTGTTCATTGCTCAGTTCAAACGTTGCCATTTTGGATTGTTCCTTTCAAAGTGAGATAAAGTAGTGTAGATATTGGCTTCCACTCTGTCTTGTATTCTACTCCCTTGTCCGTGGAGAAATCTGAGCCGAGTGATCCTTCCCTTACAACAACCTGATGTTGCTTAACCTTACTCTCGACATTTATTCCCAGCTTTTCCAGGGCTGAGATAAGCTCCTCAGCAGAACCTTCATCATCATAACTACCAACATAGTATCGATACTGAATTGTCTCTCCGGCCAATAACTTTTCCATATCACTGGAAGTCTGATAAATCGTATCAAAGATTTGATCTCGCAATTCGCGTTTAAACTCACACAGTTGTTTAACGAGTTCTGGCAAAATCATCACTCCGCTCCTGGTTCTTCTTCTTCTTCTTTAAAGGTTACGACCATGTCATCATTCTCAATTTCACTTCTGTAGGTGTCTAACGCCCGCAGATAATGGTTGTACGTGTCATCATAATCACGCCCTTCATAAGTTTCAATGCATCTACCCTTTAACCACACAATTTCTACATAGTGCTTCTTTTTGCTTGACACCTACATGCTCCTTGTGGTAGAAAAAGCCTTGGCGCTTTTTGGGGCGCTAGGCTTTTCGTAGGTCGCCCTAACTGTTGTGTCCATCTCCCTGATCCTCAGGTTCTGGTGGCCACACTGTCATGTCTCCCGGCCCACTTTGTGGCACACCTCGACTTAGAGCCGCTATATGATCCTCCATGGAGGCAATTCGTTCTTCGAGACGAGTGATGCGCTCATCAGTCGCTGCCCTCTCTGCAGACTCATCAGGGACCTCGCCGATGAGCGCCAACAAAGCCTCTGCCATAGGAAAAAAGCCTCCCTGCACCAGTTCGACGGCTGTTTCGCGTACTGAGTCCAGAAGAATGTTCTCTTCTTGTGCACTGAGCATAAATCCATATTGGCCCAGGATCCCGGCTTCCATGAAAGCAGAGATGGTGCGACGGCTGATGTCTTGGACCATTTCTTGTGACTTGTGTTCAAAGAGTGCATCTTGGCATACATCCAGTAGTTGTTTGGCAATAGATGGCTGTGTCATTGCAGGTTCCTCTTCTCTTCCACTAGGTATGTGGAGTTTTGAGTATGCACTTCAATGGGGTGGTCTGGGCCCTTATCAACGTAGCCAGTGACCACACTTGTTGTGAACAGTCCCAGCTTCGATATGCCGTTTCGAGACGTCCTCGCCACCTGTATGGGAGACTTGGTCTCAATGTCTGCGAGTAGACGACCTTCAATCCAGTATCCCTCATTGATGCCATAACTGTTCTCTCGTCCTGGCTTTGTATCGACCTTTTCGATGCGTACTTCAAGGCCCGCTGTCAGTCTTGGTATCATTGGGTTGTAAACTCCTGTGTGTTGTTTAGGTAGGCTGTGCGAAATGTCTTATAACTCAGCACATCTCCTCGCTTGAGCAGTTGGGCCCTCACATTCCATAGGTCTGCTGCTAGGTGTCGTCTAAACGTAGCCAACATGCCTGGACGTACTCCCCTATGCTCCATGTGGTTAATTTCCCTACGGTTGAAGATGGCACCCATGACCATCAAATACACACATCCACTGCTCATGTCTGACATCACGCATCCTCCGGGTTTTGTAGCCAGTAGCCACGTCGATCAATCTCTTCAATCTCCGCTATGTCCAACGCACGTTGCAGGTCTTGCACCTCCGCTTCCGCATACTCTAGGTGCGGGTCGTCAATCTCGGTGAGATACTCTAGCCGCTGTCTCGCCTCAAATAGGCGCCTCCGTAGCTCCTCAATTTGAGACGTCATACGCGGGCCCCCAATCGCTGATTCATGGTCGCCAGGGCATCCACCATCCACGCTTGAGCGCGACCCACTAAGAGACTCTCTGTGGGGCTGACAGTACGCCCACCTGTTGCCACCTGATGCGTACCATGTGCCGTAATGGCGTTATGCATCGCATATGCGGTACCGGGTAGATCCTCTGTAGGTGCTGAGAAGTAGGTGCGCTCTAAGTCACGCATAAGATCCTTTTGCGCTTGAGTGTATTCCTCGCCGCCATCGCCACGCATGGGACCTACGATGTCAATGACAATCGACTCGGCTTCACGATCCGAGAGCCGAACCTGCGTGAGTGCTCTAAGGTATTCTCTATTACGCTTTTGTGTCTCGTGCACATCCACCATGGCATGACGCGCCTTATGTAGGGCTTTCTCGTGGTTCTTAGTATGTCGGACAGTGTAGCCATATTGCTTAGCCATGGCGCTAAGGTAGGGGATCTGATTATCACAAAAGATACGTAGGGCCCCGGGCACGATCTTAAAGCCCAGACTACCATCGACAGCATTAAGCAGAGTCAGCTGTTCTACAATATCATCACCCGGTCGAATGGGACGGGCATCGAAGCTGACCTGCAGGTAAGATACACGCCCACCTTTGAGCCATCCACCATCGGTGTAGGTGCAGTTCTCCAATACCTCCCCAATGTAGGCATATGCACTATTAGGTATGATGCGGTATCCATCGCCCACACTAACGCCGTGTAGGTGCCGTCCTGTAGTAGCGTCTACCACTAAGTTGACGCCCGTGGGCTCACCATCGATGCCCCCTTCAGGGAGCCAATGCCGAACAGGTTTGAGTTCATATGCACGATCCAGGCCAAATGCTTCGAGTGCGACATTGTAGTCAGTGATCTGTACTTGCGTGTTCATGGTAAAATCTCCAATGATTTACGGCCCTTGGGCTGCGTTCCGTGAATGATTAGGGCGAAGTCCTTATTGGCTACCGTAGCAGCGTGATAATCGGTGGTGTCAACAGGTAGCCCCAAACGAGCAGCATGTTTCTCACTCTCAACCACAACAGCTTGCTTGAGCCCACATACGGGGATAAGGTGGTCATACTTGCCTCCTTTGGATACAGTGAAGGGAAAGTTCCATGGGATAGTCCTACCATTCAGCATATGTATGCTCTTCGTGTAGGCATAGAACCGTATATGTGGGTTCCTGCGCGCCACGAGTAGCCAGGCCAATAGATATCGCACATCACGCATATCACCATGTGTGTGCACACGGATCAGCACAGCATCCTCTGGAATTGCTGCCTCTAAGGCCCGCACTAAAGCCGGTGCGGTGAGGCTGTATGTGGCACTGTGGTTCGACCATACGAGAGCCCGGGTCGCGGGATACATTCCTTCAATGGACGCCGCAAAACAGCGCCACAGCGTCTCAGGCCCGTCTTTGATCTTACCCGTGGTCCGATGGGCGCGGCTCAGACAATCCCCCGCACCAGGGCAGTTGTACCCAGCCGGGATATTCCACACATAGGCTTTGGGAGCCTTACGACTACCCGCGGCCCTGAGACGTCTGACTACCTCGGCATACTGGTATGGAAACCACGGATCATGCTGTAGTAGTGGGGCCATGGCCTTCTTGGTCTTATCGTTGGCCGGGGAGAACCGGGGTGCTGGTCGCATCACACCACCTCCGTTGCAATCCACACAACTAACCACACCGACATGTAAGCACCTAGAATTACTGACATCACACCACCTCCTCACACATCCACTGTGTGTGTGCTCTGTTCTGGCGAGTAATGCGGAATCGTCGCACATTACCCTCGTTGTCGTAGATAAGCCCACCGTTGTACAGGATGTATTCCACTTCACACTCGCTCTTACATGGTACATCCGACTGCACAAAGATGTGATGTTTTCCTACCCATACCATGGCTTCGAGTCCAACGCCGTGTAAATCTGTGGGTCTCATAGCGTCCTACCTTTCTTGATGTAAGTCCAAGTCACACCGCCCCCCCACGGTGTGAATCGGAGCTACCTCATAAGATATGTAATCAACGTAGGACGTCCCGCTCGTGTGGCGTGCACGATGGCATCGCGACCGTCCAAACGACAGGAAAACAACAACTCACGCGGCTTTGGCGGCTGTGGCGTGAGGTGTTGGTACGGTGCGAGGTGTTCAACGTAGAACCCATGGTCAAGGGTGAGCGTCGTGGCGAGTGTGGCTTGAGCTTTCGTGGTGCGTGTCATGATGTGCCCTTTCGTCGTCATGCCCGTATACGTTGCAGGCCACGTGCCAATGCTGCGAAATGGTCTAACCTCGCGGAATCACTGAGGACACACAGTATCTCACTGTTACTGAGCGGTGACGCCCTAAGTTGTTGATATCTGAGAAACCCAGCCAGAATCGCAGGTTAGGTGCGGTAACATCTGTAGGGAAAATGTGGCAAGATGGTAACAGCGATGTAGGACATGAGCTTGGGATGGTGCCAGTCTGATGTGGTTGTTAGGGGGATGGGCCAGACCGGGGGAGGGCGCTGCAAGAGTTGTGCCGACAAGAACTGTGCCATGTGTGTTGGCATGGTATTATCCCTAGTGATATCAATGGGTTGCAGAACTGTGCCAGCTTTGGTGTGTGATATGTGGTGGCGCAGGGTTGGACCAAGCACATGTAGGATACGAAACTGGCCCAATTGGCATGTTAATTGCAACCCCCTGCATAGACCATGCCAGGTGGGGGTATGTGTTTCTGGCATGGTTTTTGCGGGACGTCAGCGGGCGAGCTGGCGGGGCTTTTTCGCAAACTTTGGATTTGAGATGGATTTTGGATTTGATTTTTTAATTTTTATTTTGGGATTTCAGATAAGTTATTGATATTGTTCAGTTTAGGCCATTTGACAAAATCTTGACTTTATGGTGTAATCATGATACAGGCTTAGCCTGCGCCGCCTTTTGAGTAGCGGCTAGGCAAGCCATATTAGCGGCGACGTCTATAACCAAAATATAGAGCCAACCAGTGACTTTGCCGTAACATTGACAATATGGTAGTTAGTGGTTAGACTAGAAGTTTATGTATGCTACGGATTATATCGGTTATAACCGCTTTTATATCAGTGTTTATCACGGGTATAGGCGATATTTATGGCCAGCATCACAACCTACCAGCTTGTAATCCCAACAGATATACACTGACTAGGAAAGATGCCGTAGTCGCAGTGAAAATCCCCTCAAGAGTCTCACAGGGGAAGAATAGATGCGATTATGATGCGATGATGATGCAGGCCGAGTTTGACGGCCCAGCATCAGTGGTGCTGATATCGTGCCTATTTCCTCAGACCAAGGAAACAGTTCAGAGCTTTTGGGAGGGGAAGAAGGACAGCCGGTGGGTGATGTTCTTTCCGCCGAATGCGGATGTGGTTTGTACCACTAGCCTTCTGGGGGGTCCTGGGCCGGTTGAGATGACTGTGGTTGGGACTCGTTATCGCCGGACTGAGGCTCGGGATGAGTACGATCTGTAGGATCAGGTGACTTCGATCTGAAGATCTGGTCCCAGTTAGATTCATAAGTACTGCGGCCAATCTGCCTTGGTCTGCGCTTACTACCTTTGCCCATGGTTCTTATATGACTCCTTAAAGGGGTTAATGGCTCAAGTATAAACCATTATGATGCCAGATAGCAACTCATCCCCATATTCAGGCTTTCCAGAAGTGCCTGAAGCTGAGAGACCTAGGCCCCTCTATGTGAGGGAGCGCCTCAGCCAGCTGGACAAGACTGTGCTTGAGGAACTCGGCTGGGCTCCCAGTGATGTGCGTCTGATCAGGGATAGGTCGGATAGGGTCAGGGCCACACTTGAGGGTGCGTCCATGGGGACTATCATCCTGGATGCTAACGAGCGGAAGAATGTCGAGATGGAGGCCCGGGTCTGTGGTCTGCTTGGCAACAAAGCCACGGATGACGGCCCTCAAGAGTACTTCGACGGCCAGACCTGGCGAGAGTTGATGGAGATCGGCGGTACACCTAAAGATGGCCCAACACTGAACTGGTTCATCAAGGATTTTGAGGAACGACGTCATAGGATGCGTGGCATCTACCAAACATATAGAGGAAAGCAGAGGAAATAACCTTGGCTGATGCAGCAAAGATTGAGGTGGCGGTTACCTACTCGGAGAACGCCGACTACACCTCCCCACAGTGGGTGTCCAAGTTGGATGCGGTTGAGGTAACACCCTCGGCTGCTCTGGCCCCAAGTCGAGTTAGTATCACAACTACAGCCCATACATTGGACGTGACGCCGTTTAGTGATGGGTCGCTAGTTATCAAAAACAACGATACCGACACTACAGATTATGTGTACGTGGAGTACACTACCCTTGGAGGTACTGCCCTGACAGAGGCAGGCGGAACAGCCCCGAGATGTTATGGTGGCAAGACTATTATCATTGGATGCATTGATGCCTCTGCGGCCGATGTGACAATTACAGCTCAGGCCGGTAATGGTCCCTGTGTCTGTGACATTATCTATATCCCTCATAGCTAAGCCATGCCTCTAGTACGCATACCCACGGTCGAGTTTCAGGTTACTCCGTCGATCTATAAGTTCGGCACCAATGACGCCGTCGGGACTGGGACCTTCGAGGACATTTGGGCAGCTGGTGGGGACTATCCTTGGCCGACCACAGCCGAACCGGTTAGGGTACGCTCAGGCGGGAATGCCAACGACACTGCCGCTGGGTCGGGAGCCCAGAAGGTGCGTGTCTTTGGCCTTAATGGTGATTTCGAGGAGATCAACGAGGAGCTGACCCTAGCGGGAGCGTCAGAATCGGCCTCGTCGACTCAGAGCTTTCAGCGGGTATATCGGGCCTATGTCACAGATACTGGCACATACGGCGGCACCAATACGGGGAACATCCTGATCGAGAACGAGTCCTCTAATCAGCTCCTCGGCCAGATTATGGCCGGAGTCGGCCAGACTCAGCTGGCCCTGTACACTATGCCGAAAGGTCGGACGGGGTACATCCTGGAGTTTGGGTTCGAGATTGAGAGCGGCAAGCCTGTGGACCTTGAGTTTTTCCAGCGACCGGCGGCTGATGTGGTCTCTGGGTCAGGCATGCAAGCTCCTAGAATCCTGGAGCACGTCATCTCTGGTACGGGGAACGGTGAGATCAGCTTCGCGGGCGCACCTCTAGTGGTGGCCCCCAAGACTGATATCTGGGTGCGGGGTAAAGCGACAGCCCAATCAGCTAGAGTATCGGCTCATTTCACTATTCAGTGGGCGCATGGAACCTAGGGAAGCGCTCAAGAAGTCATACCAAATCATGCGACAGGTCGGGTATGAGCCGGATGAGCTGAATTGTGACAACTTCTTAGACTACTCCAAGATGGTCTGTTACGTGGTCTCGCAGTGGAATAACACTCGGGCCGCTAAATTCCCTTGGCTTCAAGACTGGGCTGAGACTTGGATCAGGATGCAGGGGGAGATGAATGAGATCGTGGCCCGCGATCCAATGGTCCTCTATAAGCCTAAGAACCAGGCCAGTTTAGACTTCCATAGCAGCAATGCCTATATCCGACACTTCCAAGCCGGCAACAGAACCAGCAAGACTCAGAGTGGTTACGCAGAACACTACTTCCACCTAACCGGCTGGCACCCATTTCGGTACATACCTGAGGGTGCGTTTCAGACTTTCATCGTGGGTGGTATGGGTTACACGGCCTATGCAGAGAAGACCTTCCTCCCCAAGATGATTACCGGCGAGGGTGGTAATCCCTTGTCCCCCATCTTTCCCACCAATGGAAAGTGGTTCTACAACTACGACAAGAAGACCTACACCCTGACGCTAGGATGCAAGGATTGTGCCAAGAAGGGCAAGGCCCAAAGCTGCCCAAGCCATCACCTGAAAAGTAGTGTCAAGCTGTTCAGCCCAGAGAACGGTATAAAAGTTATAGAAGGCTTTACGGCAATCTTGGCACATGGTGATGAGCATATCCCAGAAGAATTCTTTGGGGCCATGATGATGCGTGTGGCTGATAACCCACATGCTAGTATGATCTTTACAGGTACCCCCCTACATGGTATGGAGGCCTGGGAGAATAGACGACTCGTTGCGGTGGCCAAAGGTCCAAAAGAAAAGAACTTAAAAAATCCAAATAAACCTGATAGTGTGCCCCAAGTAAGTTGGCACCACGTGTCTATGGCCGATGGAGGAATTGTTGCTGAAGACGAGATTGAGTTACGACGACAGCAATTGGATGAGTTTGAATTTGAAGCGCGGATCATGGGCCTTCCTTCGCCCATGGCAAAGAAGCCGGTCTTCGATCGCAAGGCGCTCGCAACGATGCGGAGAGCATGTTCGGAGACGCCGCGGTATGCCCTTATCCTTGCAGATGAGGCAAGAAATGCTGGCTTGGAGGAGTTAAGTAGGACTCATGAAGTCTTAGCTGTTCCTGAGGAAGGGGCTCCCCTTCGAGTCTGGAAAGAGCCCAAAGTCGGCGTCCACTACTTGGTTAGTGTAGATGCAGCAAGTGGCCTGACTGCCCAAGATTATTCTGTGGTGTCAGTCTTCGCCATGGATGTCTACGGCTCTGGGTTAATCAACCTAGAAATGGTGGCCCAACACCACGGCCACACTAATCCCCTGGATCTAGGCGTAGAAGTCAAGAAGCTGGGAGTGTGGTATAATTACGCTCCAGTGGCTGTTGAGACTACAGGTGGTCATGGGGCGGCGGTGTTGCTTAAACTGAAGGAATTGTGTTACTTTAATATCCTAGGTAGGCCTCAGAATCATGATTCGACTGGTGGGGTAACGTCTGCTCCTACACGACTGGGTATCGACACTAGCATCAAGACTAAGCCTGCAATGGTAGCTGCTACTCAGAAGATGCTCTCAGAAGGTCGTGTGGCGATACCTTGTGAGGACACGATTGTCGAAATGACGGGCTACGAGCAACAAGAGAAATCGACCAATACGATCTACAAAGGCTCGGGTAAGATGCATGATGACCGTACAATGTCAGTGATTCTGGCATGTTATGCGGTCTCAACTATGCCATTGGTGGATCTGAGCCAAGGTCTGCAGGAAAGCTTCAAGTACGCAGATCTCCAAAGAAGGCTTCAAAACGGCGAGATAACTGAAGACGATGCTATAGAGTGGGAAACTCTGTATAATAACATAGCCTTACAAGAAGAGGAAAATCCCTTTGCTGATTGGTAGCGCTATTTTGGCTCTAGCAGCCGTTTTATGGCTCGGCGGTTGTGTGGCCATGTTTCTGGCTTTTAAAACGGCCAAAGAAGCGGTCGAAGCTGGCCATGATTTCTTGAATTGTTATTTAACATTCAAGGCTTCCGAGGTTGAGAAAGCGGCCATTGAAGCGGACAAGTGGCGCAACCATCAAGAAGTTCTCCTCAGTCAAGGTTCACCACTCGGATATCAGGGCAGAGAACAGGTCGAAGTAGATGGCCGTAGTTACGAGGTAGGATTCTAATGGCTCGTGGTAAGAAAATAGATTGGAATAAAGAGATCGCCCCTGGCTACCAAGGTGTGGATGTTGAGGACTTAACTGAGAAGAAGCAAGAGGCCCTTCATCGCCTCCTTCTGGAAAATCGTCAAAAGCTGAAAAAACGGTCCGAGTCCTTCCAGGCCAAAGCTGCTGATCTCAATAAGAAATATTTTGGATAAAACGTTTTATGTTAAATGATGCTGTTGATCCAGCTGGGATCTTGGACGGGTACACTGAAGCTGAGAACTATTCTCAATCTCAAGCTGAAAGTGTCGTTGTTGCCAAATTCCAGGAAAAGCTCCGAATAGCCAAGAACCATCGTTACAAGTACAGTCAAGACTGGGAGCGTAACCGAGCTTACTTAGATGGGGATCAGTTGCTGTTTCGAGATGTCAACAGCCATGAGTATGTACGTCTTAATCCCACTAACCTGAAGCGGCTTTACTCGGTTAACAACCAACTTCAACCAGCTGGACGTAAGCTCCATGGCAAGCTTTGTAGGGTCCAGCCCAATTATCACACTGTTCCTGCAACGACAGAACAAGATGAGGTTCATGGGGCCCGGGTTGCAGATGCTTACATTGGATACTTTAATCGCAAGCATAAGATGGAGTTACTGTACTCTATCTTCCAACATCCTCTTCTCTACTCTGGTAGCAGTGTAATTGAGTTACAATGGGATCCTATGGCGGGTAGGAAACTTGCCTATTGTGAGAAGTGTGAATACTCGGCCGAGGAAGATCTCATTGGGGCTGATTGCCCAGACTGTATGACAGAGTTTGGTGAGCAGACTACTCTTGAAGAAGCTTGCGAAGGAGCCGAGCAACCGATCGTCCACCAAATTGAGAATGTCTATGTGGATCCTGCAGCCACTGATTCCTGGAATATGGAGTGGTTGATTACGGCCTGTACAGTTTCCATGTCAGAGCTACGGAGCCGCTATCCTGAGAAGGGGATTTTTGCCTCCCCATCTGCTGAGGTCTATATCGAGGATACCTCATTCCGGCAGACAGGTGGTGATTTCTCACATCAAGACTCCTATACCTTACAAGACCATACTGTTCTCTATACCTACCATGAGAAGCCTAGTGGGATGTACCCCAAGGGTAGGATCTTGTCATTTTGTAACGACATTCTCCTAGAAGAGCAAGAAGGGTACTATGATTTGTTCGGGCGGCTGCCATTCTACTGGAACTTCTGGTGGAAAACCCCAGGGAGGTTCTGGGCACAGAGTCCTTGCGACCAAGCCAAAGATCGGCAGAAGGAACTTAACGAATTAGAGACTCAGTTCCGAGAATACCAGGAGCTAATTGCTCGAACTAAGATCAAGGTGCCACTTGGGGCAGGGATTTCAGCAGACGAGCTTAACGGCAAGATGGGTCAATATGTGGCCTACAACCCCACTACTCGTGGCCCAGAGTATATGGTCCCGCCAGAGATGCCACAAACCTTCTTGGCACGACGTCAGCTACTGATTGATGACATACACAATCATTTTGCGCTGTCCGCCTTGGAAGCAAGTGGGGCTGGAGTTGAGGCTGGAGCAGGCAGGTCACTGGCTCTCCTGGAAGCATCTGGTGATCAGCAATTATCAGGGATCCTCAAGTATAACTATTCAGAGATGAAGGAGTTTTATCGCTGCTTATTGATCATGGCCAAGCACTTTTATAGGCCAGAACGTAAGTTTGTCATTAGTGGCGATAAAGGGCCCGAACAGTACAGCTTTGAAGATCTGAAACTGACAGAGGGCTGGGATCTTGAGTTGGAGCAGATGGATGGGTTTTCCAGCAATCCTGCTATCCGACAACAGGAAGTGGCTAATCTCCTAGCTTTAGGGATGTTTATGGATCACCAAACAGGGACCCCAGATGAGTCCCGGGTGGCCAAAGCGGCTAATTTGAAAATCCCTGGTGTGGCTCTAGATGTAAGGAGCACTGAATACTCAGCGGCCCAGGCCAATCTGAAGCGGATCGAGAAGGGGGACTTCAATGTCCAGCCGGAAGTTGAAGATGATGCTGAGATCTTTGCTGAAGCCTTTCTGCATTGGCTGAGATCGAAGGGCAGGCGCTCCCCGCCAGAGCAGGTGGAGTTTGTCCGGCATATGTATATGTATTACCAGCAGCAGATTATGATGGCTCAGCAAGCCGCTGCAGGAATGGCTGCTAGAGAGCCGCAAGGCAGTTCTGGTGGCTCCAAATCACCAAGGGGTGGTACCCCTACAGGTACGGATGGCATGGGCGCTGAAGGCCGTAGAGACGCTGCTCTGGCTGGATCTGGGGTGGCTGGGGGCCAAAGTGCTGGAGGACAGGCTGCTGGTCGGATCAAGGCTGCAGATGCTATAGGTGAATCTCTGGCAGGGTCCTACTCCAGTCAGGCACGATAGTTGCAAAGCAAATTTAGCTGTGGTACTATGCTACCCGTATAGATAATACTTCGCCCTCCAGGAGGCGTAAAACCCTGTGTCGGCCCTACAAAGGGGCTGTGATAGGATATTGTGAGACATGGCTGATGAAGCCAACCTTGAGCTCGGTGGTGTAGAAGCCATCGCGGAGATGTTTGCCGACGAATTCAATGTGGACAGAAACAAAGCTATCCTGCCGGATATGCCAGGTGAAGGCCACAATCAAGTTGAAGTTCGGAATGACTCTCCTATCGGCGGTTCAGAAGTAGCGGAAACTGAACCAGCTGTCAAAGAAGAATCTCAAAATGAGGTTCCCGCTGAGGTAGCAGATCTCCCCACAGATGAGGAAGAAGCTGCACTCCAAGAGTCAGAGCAAGATGACGAAGAAGATGATACTGAGAATCTCGAAGAGACTGCTCAGGTCGTCCAGCGGAAACGCAACCGTCGTCCGGCTAATGAGCGCATTCGTGAGCTTAACACAAGGGCTAAGCAAGCTGAGGCCGAAGTTCAACGCCAACGTCAAGAGACAGCGGCCTTGCAACAGCAAATGCAACAAATGCAAGTTTACTTGCAGCAGATGCAATATCAGCAACAATTGCCACAACAGCAAGTGCCGGCTCCGTCCCCTGAGGATGATGTAGATCGATACGTCGATCATCGTTTTCAGCAGCAGTTCAGTCCCTACCAACAAGAAATTGAGGGATTGAAGTTACAGCTAGAGCAGTTTCAGAGGGCCCAAAAGGCAGCTGAGGACAAAGCTAGGCGGGATGGTCTAAAGGCTCAGCTCGATCGTGATGTCACTTCGGCAGTTGAGGAACAGATCCTTGGCTTGGTTGGAGATGATGATCGAGAGCAGCTCAGAGACAGTGCTAAAGAGTTGTCTATGAACATGTCGCTAATTTTTGGGGAAGAAGCCCCAGATGCGACTGGCAGACTCTATGACTTCTTGGAGAATTACAGGGTATCGCGAAATCGCGCTCTCAAGGGAGCAGCAGCTAAGAAGCTGAAGGCATCTAAATCGGTGCCAAAACCGGTCGCTAATCCTAAAGCAGCAATTAAGTCCGCATCTGAAGGTGGAGTTCAGATACCTAAGAATTGGTCTGATTATTACGATTCACCATTTGATGGCTTTGAGGACGGATGGAGAAAAGTTCCTCAAGGTAACTAATAGGACAATAAAATACAATGGCTGGTGTTAGTATTGGTGATATTGGGTTGCTTCAACTCAACTATCAAAAAATGATTGTGGAAGCTTTGGCAACTGGTGCTAAGGCATTTAAGGATATTGAAGCACATAACTGGGAGGGCGATAAGCTTGACTTCCGTCTGCACACTGCACGTACCACGGCAATGGGCTTTACGGAAGATGGCGGCGCTCGTTCAGTTGCCGATAAGCAAGATTATGCGACGATCCAAATCGGTCGTCGATTCTACGAAGCTAAGTTGCAGATCTCTGCTGGCGCTATGGCTGCGGCCCGCACTGGCAAGAAGAGCTTTGTCTCGGTCGTGAATAGTGAAGTGAAGGGCGTCATGCGTGATGCCTTGGACTTTTACAACGGTTTCTTCTTCCTGGATGGAACTGGAGAGATCGGAAAGATCGACGGCACGACTTCTGGGTCAACTAACATCGACATCACTGATGTTGCTCATAGCCTGCTTTGGGATGGTTTGGTGGTTGAGTTCCGTGATGCGGCCGCTGCCACTACGGTTCATGGTACTGCCACGCTGCTTAATACGGAGCATGACCTCACTACTGGGGAAGTGTTGATCAACACTGTTGCTGCTTTGCCCTCAGGTTTGGCGGATGGAGATACCATCCACTGGAAGGGCTCTGGTACCACTTCGGCTTACAATCGAGCTATTCATGGCTTGGCTAAGTTGGTTGATGATACCCAGAATACGTTCCAGAACATTGCTGTTGGCGATGCTTCGACTGACGATACCAATAAGTACGTGGCTTACGTCAATGGCAACAGTGGAACCAACCGTCCCCTGACTCCCCTCATCCTTCGTCAAACGATGGCTGCAGTTCGTCAGAAGTGTGGTAACTCGGCTCCTAAGAAGGGTTGGACGGTTTATAGCAACGCTTGGATTCTTAAAGAATTTGAAGAGATGTACGAGGGTGCTTATCGTCTCCAAGGTGGTAGTACTCAAGGCTACGAGGGTGCAAGCTTCTTGTCGTCATTGGGCAAAGTTAACCTGACGGTTGACAGTGACTGCCCCCGACACAAGCTGTACATGGTTGATAACAGCCAAATCAAGCATGCGGTTCAGAAAGAGCTTGGTTTCGACAAGGATGGTTTGTCGTCCTTGTTCCGAAACAGCCACTCGAACCTCAATGCTACGGCCGTTATGACTTGCATCTCTCAGATGTACATCAAAGATCGTAAATCTTCTGCACGTGTTGACGATATCGCCGATTCTGCAGTGGTCAGCCTGTAATAGGGCAATAGGATAGTGGTCAGGAGTGGGGTTTCGGTCCTGCTCCTGGCCCTCCTTAGAAGGAATATATTATATGGCTCTAGCAACTATACCTACTAGACGCATTCCTGCCGGAACTGTGGTTACCGCAGATATCGGGGCCGATGCAGTCACTAATGCTAAGGTTGCTGATGAGGCAATTGGACCAGAAAATCTTGATCATAGCACTAAGTGTGTTTTCTTCGAAGATTTCTTAGGTCGTTCTCTGAATGAGACCGACAGTCATTGGGTCAATACCATTGTTGGTGCAGGACCCCCTACTGGTGCAATTAAAGCTGATGCAGTAAACGGTGAATGGGCAGCAACCCTGGAATCGACTAGTGAAGCTCAACTCACATCCCTTTATTGGAATGATGAGTTGAATATTGACATTGATACTAATCCAATTGTTGAGTTTCGTGTCACGGCTCCTACTTTTGCTGCGAATACGTATGCAGTATTTGGTTTGGCTGGGGCGTACAATGCTACATTGGATAGTATCGCGCAACATGCTTGGTTTCGTTTCGAAGGGGCCGATCAATCGATTCTTTTGGAATCGGATGATGGCACCAACGACAACGATGATAAAGACTCAACAGTAGACTTTACCGCAGCGGCTACCTGGGAATTTCAAATCGATTTCTCAGATACGGCAGATGTTTTGTTTAACTACAGAACTACTCTTGGCGGAACATGGACCAATCTGACTGATGGAGCTACCACGTTCGATATGTCGAACTATACGGGTAATCTCCAGCCGTTTATTGCCATGGGTAAGTCGACTGGTGCGAGTGCAATTGAATTGCTTGTCGATTACGTCAAAATTCGATGGGATCGGCAGTAAGGAGTAATTAATGCCTGACAATAGGTTTATTAACGGTCAGCAGCTTGCACTCCTTGGCAATAATCAAGGAGCCCCAGTTTCAGTTGTAAATGTGTCCTGTGTTGCAGGTACTTCATCTTATAAACCCTTTTTGGGGTGGCAAGATAAGGTGCGTATACTCTGGGTGCATGGTGTGATGACCGGAGCTGGTGCGGCTTCTGACACAGTTAAAGTTGGCGATGGGACCAATGACATCACGGACACAGTTGATCTGTCTGCTTTGACAGACAAAGATGTGTTCGAAGTTGGTACCTATGATGATGCCTACTACACTGTCACGGAAGCTGAAGATATCACTGTAACGACAGCTAGTGATGCAACTTGCGAGTTGTATATCTGGGTGTGTCGAATCTAATAATCAAATAGGAATTAAATAAAATGGCTAATAGCGCAACAGTTGAGAAACTAGGCCAAATCGGCTCATTGCTGATTACCAAGGTTACGGCGACCATTGACACGGATGACACGGTGTTGGCGCAGTCTCATGGCGGACCTCAGGGCGTTGACCCTATCCTCATGATGTATCATATGAGCACGGCTGGAACCGATGTGTGTGACATTAATCTAGATGTCGATACAGCTAATGGTGAAGTTGATATCACAGCTAAAGTGGAAAACTCTGGTACCTTGGGTACTCCGGTGTTTGAAATCTACTTTCTTTGGGGAGCTTCGGCTGACCAAGAAGGTGGCTCTATCCCCTAATAGGTGAGGATATTGTTTGATGCTTTACCCCCCACGTCACATCTGTGAGCGTCTATTTGAGAAGAACCCTCAGCTTAGGCTGGCGTGGTGGGGTGAGTATCTTTATGGAATAGCCTCTGATGAGACTCTCTCATGGGGGGCTTTTGCGGTTGTAAGACTCTACCCTCGTCGCCTGTGCGGCCCATTTGAAAACCCCCGTGTGTTCCAACCTTTTTGGGATGCCGATATCCTTGAAGATGAATGGGGTCTCCCATATTGTGTAAGGGCCGATCGAGGTATGATATTCAACCGCCGGGGCGAGTCGACTCCTGATTGGGACTTGCAGGCTAGGTATGCTGTGATCGAGCAAGTCATGGCGCCGACCGCCCCACTTCCATTGTCACATTATGACGTCTATAGCGGCAAGTTTTTGAAGACTTTCGATATTCTTCCAAATCGTGAAGCCCGACGTCAAGATGCCCAACGTCTTCTCCGAGAAGGTAAAGAGTTGGAAAGCCGGCTTGAAGATAACCTTGGAGCTGTTGGAGAGCAGATGGCTTATCACTTCAAGAATGATGTGGATCTGCCAGTTGGTGTTTCTCCTGAAGATAAAGACATAGATCGTGCAGAGGCATATGAGTCCGGTCGTATGGACATGTCCAAGATGTTCCTAGAGAAGGCTGGACTAGAGAGTGACCTGTAGCCCATGAACAGGGCAGAGCTACGAGATCTGACTAAGCTGATCCTTAACTTCAACGATGGTCAGCCAGATAATGATTTTACTGATGCCCAAATTCACACGGCTCTAGATCAGGTCTATTCAGAAGAGATACGAATGGCCATCTTGAATGGCTTTGAGCGCTTTTTCCGCAAGACTGTAGAGTTCACTTGGACTGGTAGCGATGTCACGACTACGGTTCCAAGTACCTTAGAATCAGCAATGATTCTGTCTCTTAGAAATGTAACTAATAATGCTATTGGGAGTGAGGTTGCTTTCTCAGATTTTGGGGAAGAGGCCTTAGTCTTCTGGAAGGACAATCGTACACTTCAGTGGGGTACAACTGGTCCATCTGGAGATACGACACTTCGAGCCACGTATATGCCTGGAACCCCCAGCTTAGCTACTGATGGAAGCGAACCAGAGTTACTACCCCGTAACTATCATTCCTTACTAGCATGGTCAGCTTCTGTTTGGCTGAGGATGATTGCTGAGGATGGTGCTCCTCCTCAATGGATTCAGAAGACTACTTCTGACCGACAAGACTTGTGGAAATACCTAACACGAGGGATGCCCGTGAGTGACACCCCTGCAATCAAGCCGGACAAAGGATTTGAGCCCGGCGGTTATCTTTTCTAAAATACAGGAGTTTTTGTGAGTGAAGTTATTTATGACGAAGTAGTCACACTTCGTAATAAGACCCAAATGCCTAAAGCCATTGTCCATGATGGTCGTCAGCATGTCATTCAAGGCCATGAGGAAGCAAGTTTTGAAGCTCCTCTAGCCATGAAATTCATGCAGATGCATCCATCTGCTGTGGATAGAGTGGATATGGCAGATGTCCTTAACAATGAGGAGGACTCTCGACCAGATGATGAAATTTGGATCGCTAATATGACGGGTGATCCAGATGCCCCCGAAATGCTGACTGGTCAACGATTTGATCGAGTTACAATGAAGTATGACTCAGTCAATGTGCCTAACCCAATCAAGGATCCTCGCCCAGTTAAGCTAAAGGCTCTAGGATCTGAGAGATTTTACATTGACAAGAATGGAGAGCCTAGTAGCACACTTAGTCCAGCTCAACTAGTTCATGTTGAACCATATCAGATCAAGAAATACTACGGTAATCTTGGTAGATGGGCTCTAAAAAGAGCTAAGGGTAGTGCGCTTCTAGGGGCAGCCACTTTAATCCGCTCTAGACCATATCCAGAGTTTCGACCCACTTCTAAGTGGGAGTTGTCGGATATTCATCTTTGGTTGAAGATGTGCAAACCGGACATTCCAATTCCAAAGACGGAAAAGCAGCTTAAGGCCAATCCCAAGAAGACAGACATTCCTAAACTGTTGCATGATGCTAAGCTGCGGGCCCTTCGACAGGTGTTTTTCTGCATTGCTAATCCTAAGGTTGTTCTTCCCAGTAAGGAAGACTTTGAAGACTTCAAGGCTGGTGGAAAGAGCCCAAAACAAGCTCAAGTAGATAAGATTGCTGAAGCCCGATTGATGGGCGAAGTAGAGTAATACATTGGCTAAGGGCCGACTTCCATATTTTGAGCAGTCAGACTTCCGTGGCGGAATTAACCAGGAGATTGAGGAGGCCGCTCCCAATCAGGTTGAGGACGCCCGGAACGTCTGGGCTCGCTTCGGTGAACTCCAACAGCGACCTGGCTATATCCGCAGACTAGGCAATGCTATATTTGGCGGTAGTGAGGGCTTTGCTACTGACCCTAAGATCTTTGTGGATACTTCTGGGGGAGCTGGGTCCTCCTTCTCTTCCGATTTAGTAAATACGACCTATGACTTCGGTGCCGCAGGTAACTTTGACGCTAATGATATACTTTACTTCGGGTTTAGTGACGACCCCTCAAATTTGCACTTTTATAGTTGGGTTAATTCTGGATCTGTCAATGGTTCCACAGATGTAGTTTACTTTGTCAGTGAGTATTGGAATGGGAGTGAGTGGGATGAGCTGCCGGCCGCTAAGTTCTCCGGTTCAGGGGCCGCCTCAGAGACAAATGCTGCCCTCCCTAGGCTGTTCCTGAACCAGGCTAGCGGAGATACCTCTAATGCAAATACCAACTTCATTTTCGCCAACCCAAGTGACTGGGCCACAACTACGGTTAACGGCGAAGACTTATATTGGATCCGATGGAGAGCCATCGATGGGGACTCAGATGGATCTAATAGCATCACTGTTCGAGCTCAGCCTTTAGTTGTTTCGTACCCGGCTAAGCCTCAGTCAAGGGGGTTTGGTTCATGGTACGACAAGGGGAATAGGGCGTCTTATTGGCTTATCAGCGAACCTACAGCAGCTTCTGGCGGCCTTCTAAATCTGACTCTGACGTCCAGCCTTATGTGGCCTTTTAGGCATGAGGATGTTTCCGCTGGCGCGTCTTTTTCTGGGTGGTCGAAGGCTCGAATTACTACGGAACCTGATGGAGCCGGGACTGATGTTGTGGCTTGGTATGACGAGGCCGCCACCTCAGCTTTTATACCGGAATACGGCAAGAATTTTATTGCCTACAACCATAAGATATTTGAAGCCCCTAATATCAGCGGCAACTCCTCTGGAGTTAACGGACACCAGGCTGCAGTCGAGACCAGAGACGAACTGGTTGGCGAAATAGGGGGAGTAAAATCTTTATATCATCCTGACTTTATTGCGCCATTAGGGAAGGTACCTGAAGCCAAGTATGTGTTATGGCACAATTCAACTCTTTTTGCAGCTGGCATTAAAAATGCGCCTCACCGACTTCACTGGTCGGCTCCCAGTACTCTAGGTATTGAGGGCTTCCGCGTATGGCCCGCAGTTAATCAAGCGGATATTGTCGACCAAGATCAGTCTGGCATTACAGGATTGTTTATCCATGACGAGCATGCTCATGTAGCCAAGCGTGATGCTCTGTACCGCATGGTGTTCCTAGGAACTACTCCAGAAGGCTTACAAAACTATGAGGCTGTTCAAGTAGTCAAAGGCACAGGATTTGTAAACCACCATAGCATCGTAAATACGCCTTTAGGTACTGCTGGTCTGTATGAAGATGGCTTTTATTTGTACGATGGGAACCAGTCTCGAAAAATTAGTCGGCCTGTAGACCGCATAGTCAACAAGATTACCCCCAATCGTTACAAGTTTGTCCAAGGCGTTCATTGGGCTACACAACGATGCGTCCTATGGACAGTCTCAATCGATGCTCCGGATGTGAACGACCACATCATTTGCTGGGACTATGAAAACAACGCTTGGTGGATCTGGGACAACATCGAGGCCGAACTGATGCTTCGAGATGAGGGGGATGATGATTCTGAGCGTATCTATTTCTTGGACAGCAAAAGCCGCCTATTTGAGTTTGGTATTGGGACCCGTGACAATGGTGGGGCCATTACTGCTTATGCCCTAACCCATAGGTTTGGCTACAAGGACCCCTCAACCAAGAAATTCCGTCGTCTTTATGTCAATGGCACCAACCAACAATCCACTAACGATGCCACAGTCATTGTGCAAGACCGAGACGGCGTTAGTTCCGTGGCTATGGACTTCACAGATGCTGCAGAGAAGAAGTGGACCGGGGTAGCAGGTGGGGCTAAGTGGGGTGAGGTAGCTACCTACTCCGAGAAGCGCCGTACCGAGCGTGTGGATTGGAGAGAGTCTGGGGAATATGCCCAAGTGAAGGTCCAGAACTCCAACAAGCACGAGGAACTCAAGGTGTCCTCCATCCGGCTGGACTTCGTCCCTGAGGGGAGTCGTAAGTAATGCCCTTACGTGGTGGTAGGGGGCCTGTTCAAGACCCGGCCTCTCAAGATCTATGGCTAGATCAGAGAGCGGAAGAGCAGATTAAGCAGGGGTTTCAAGACTATCTGTCTAACTCTCCGGGAGGCAACTTAGAGGCCAATAACATGGGGGCTTCTGTAGGGAGATTTTGGACTTTTCCAAGCCCTATCAATGAGTTACGAGCTAAAGAGTGTCGAGCTTGGTGCAGTACCTCTTCTGCCGGTGCCCAACTGGCTGTGGCTATCTACTACTTAGACCCGACATCAGGTGTGTTTAAGCTGCTGCCACGATCAGAGGCTGTACTGGACGGGGCTTCAACTGGCCTTAGGACTTTTACCTACCCCAATCCTGGCCCAGATTTGGTCTCTAGTCGCGTATACGGCGTCGCGACCATGTCTAATAACAGCACCGCAAGATGGCTAGGGAGAGATAATTCTACTCTCCTTGCTGGAGTTAGCACTATTCCTTATAATAGTAGTTACAGCTTCCCATCCGAGCACCGTGTTGATTCTGGCTCGTTGACGACAACCAACGTGGATTTAGCGCATATTGCTCTCGTTTCTGAACGAGGGACGAGATACATGTAACATGGCGATATCATTAACGACTCTTACAGACGGGACTGCAATCTCGGCCGCAGACGTGAACACCAATTTCACGAACATCCGGTCATATGTCCAGGGCTCCCTGACAAATAGCGATCTGAGCGGCTCTGCAGGCATCACAGCGGCCAATCTGGCTGTCTCTGAGTTCCAGTATCAGATAGTGTTAAACGTGCCTCAAGCTTTATTTAACGCTGGGGCAGCTAATTTTGTGGCTGCGGCCTGCCCGATCAATAACACAGCCGATAACTATACCTATACGATTACACACGTTTCTGCAGTATGTACGGATATTGGCTCTTCAGCTTGTGACTTCAGCTTAGTCTATGGGACGGCATCTCAACTAAATTCAGTGTCCGGCTACACCGTCATCCAAGATTTTGCTGTCTCCGGCAGTGATGGGACGTTCCTGCTGTTTGATACTAACAGCCCCACTGTCTCGTCTATCACCGCTGCAGATAGTGCTCCTCTTGCTCTGGCTGTGGTCGTCACTGACAAAGGAACTGGTGCCATGGGTGCAGCAACAGATTTCATTACCGTGACCTGCACGCTTCAAAGGGATATAGTCTAATGCCTTTTGGTCAGCATAATAACCCCTATATCCATCAGGGACAGAAACCTACTTCTAATCCCGCTAAAAAGGGGACCGTGGGTAATCCGGCCCAACAAGAGACTACTAAAGTAGTTTCGCAGAACCCTTACGGCCCGGGCGGCCCTGGTGGTGGCGCCCCTGTGGTAAAACCCCCTCAACAGGTTCAGCCCCCTAAGCTCGCAACAACTCAGACACTCCCCGCATATCAAATGGAGGGATCTCCAGCCTCTACTGCAGCAGTTTCTACCGCCACAGTACCCACGACTAGTACTGGGACGGAACTGCCTATGTTTCCCCATACGGGGGATGCAAGGGCCGATTATATCACTTCCATGCAGAACCTGTATGATCAGTATGGCCAGGCATGGGGCGGCATTGAAGGGGGGGTGGAATCTAATCAGGCCGCTCTTTTGCGACAGATGGCAGCCATGAACGCTGGTCAAGGGCTTGGGGCCCATGGAGGTGCTGCAGGGGCAAGTGGCCGGCAGGCAGCTCTCAACGCTGCCAATATGATGCTCGAAGCTAAGGGTCAGTTCGAACAGGACAGGCTCGACAAGCTATTCGATGTAGCCTCAGGGCTTAAGGATATTGATCTATATCGTGAGGGATTGGCCCATCAGAAAGATATGCAGCAATCTGGTTTCGGACATGAAATTGACATGCAAGCCAGCCAGCAGCAGTACGGCAGGGAAATCCTCGGTATCGAACAAGCATTCCAGCAGGGGGTTATTAGCCAGCAGATAGCTCATGACCTTAATGTGCTTGGTCTACAGCATGCCAACGCTATGGGTATCTTGAATGATCAGCAAGCCCATGCTGTCGAGATGTTCGGCTTGGAAGAGGCTCTGCGACGTGGTCTCCTGGATGACGAACAAGCTCATCAGATTGAGGTCTTGGGTATTCAAAACGGCTATGAGCAAGGCCTCCTCGATGATCAACAGCTCCATGAACTAAATCTAACTCTGGCCCAGACTGGAGATGAAGAGGATTTTCCAGAGGACCCTCCCTCCGATCCATATGCTAACCAAAATATTAATCTAAAATATACGGATAGTAATGGTCAGGAGCAAACCATGTACCATCCTAATGAGATTAATCAGAAGCTATCTCAACAATTAGGTTGGTATGAAGATGTTGGGTGGATGGACGATAGTGGTAAAAAGTATAGTTTAGAGCAAATTAAGAAAGATTCTTCTCTGCTAGGTAGGTTTGCTAAATGGCTTGCAAATACTGATCCTGGGTATGGGCCTAATGGAGAGATGATTATTCGCATGGCACTACTAGGAGGTCTGTAATGGCATCAAATCAAGAACGATATGACAAGGCCCTTAACAAGCTTAAAGCAGCTACCTCAGCTCGACTTCGTTGGGAACGACAAGAGTATGACAAGGCTGTAGCAGAGTCTAAAGAACGCCAAGCTCGGTATGACCAAATGCTTGAAGAAGCATCTAAAGGTCCTAGTTGGAAGGACCGTCTAGTTGGAGGTATTACGGGCGGCTTGACTGGTGCTGGCATGGGTATGATGGCTACTGGTACCCCAATGGGGGCCCTGGCTGGAGCGGGTATTGGTGGAACTGCTGGCGCCCTCGCCCCTCGACAGACGCCTGCCATGATGGCCTCCGCGGTACCTTTGGCTAGTGCACTACAGAACCAACGCATGTCCCTGGCCCCGGCCCAAACTCCTGGCAGCACTGCAGTGCCCAACAGCCTTTATGGTAAAATCCGTGCTACAACTGGCGCTAAGTTTAGTCCTAGTATTAGCGGAGTGCCTTCAACTATGCCGACTGCTAGTGGTAGCCGAGGCATTACCACAAGTAAAACGGGACCGGGGTATAGGCCCATGCCTCCCCTGCCGAGCCTGACAGAACAGTATAATATTCCTACCGAGCGCGGTAACCTCTACGAAGACCCAATGGCGGCACTACATAGACGCCTATATATCGGTTAAGCAATGCCCGCATCTCTAGGATCACTACTGCTGCAACAGCGGCTGGCTGGTATGGCTCGCAGTGAGGAGCAGGCCAAGCAAGAGCTGGACTTCCAGCGCGGTCAAGATGAGCAGCGCCGCAAGGAGGGTATCCTCCAACAGCAGGACCTCCTCAACCGTCTTGAGAAGATGGTGGCCAGCGACAGGCAACAGCGACAGGCCACTCTGGACCGACAGCTCAAGGCTGAGGAACTCAAGGCCAAAGCAGCTGCCACTCTCGGCAAAGAGATGGAAGCTAGCCCCTACGCTGATGATCCACGAGTCACTGCCCATAGAGCAGCCGGAACTGCTGCGGGTTCTGTCTTGGCAACTGAAGAGCAGCGCAAGGCAGACGAGGCTAAGTATAAGCTGTGGGAAGCTCAAAGAGACGAGCAGAACGCTTGGATTGAGGCTCAAGAAGCGGCTGCCGGCATAGCTAAAGACGAGGCCGATACCAAGTACAAGGCGTTGCAGGCCAAAGAGCTACAGCAGCAGATTGCTGCTGCTGGGTCAGACTTTGCTAGACAGGCCATTGAGGAAGGCTATAAGAGGGGAACGCCTGAATATAAGAAACGCATGGCAGAACTCTTTGAAATGCGGTATGGGCCTAGTGGTGGAGCAGGAGGGGCTGGTAGCGCCTTCTCTCCGTCGACAAAGGCACAGAATGCTTTTGATGACCAAATCAAGGCGTGGTCAGCTACAAGAACTCTCGGCCATCTGGCTAATTCTTTGCCGCCAGGGGAGTTGGAAGAGGACCTCTCCACATATGGCGCTGTTGGTCTCTGGTGGGATCAAAAGCAAGAGCGGTGGATAGGGAAGTGGGTTCCAAATAGTCCTGAGGAGTCTGCCAAGTTAGATCGATGGACTAGAGTCCAAAAGCAAGCCAAGAACGTCTTCTTTGCTATTCGAAAGGCAGTTACTGGTGCTCAAGCATCAGCTATGGAGCTTGATCGTCTAGAAGCAGATCTTGGACTTACAGGCAACACGGTTTCCTATACTACCTGGAAGGCAGCTTACGATACGCTAATGACGCGTGCTGAAAAGTATCTCATGCAAAACGTGCATAAGATTGGTGGCCAGGCAACTGATCCAAGGGAACAGGCGGCTAATGTAAGGTTCGTTGCTGAGCAGATTGATATTCAACTACCGGACGATCTCCCCGAAGACAAACGTAAGGAAGAGATTGGTAAGTTTCTCAAGCGGGCACTACCGGGATATAACCTCTAATGAGTCGTGAAGCAGAAGACTATCTAGAGAGCTGGCGAGCTATCAACAGGGCTCGTGAAGAGCGTGAGGCCCAAGAAGAGGCTAAGCCGTCAAGCTCAGCTCATTCCATTCAGGAAGCTCTTCCCGGTGCGGGAGCGTGGGAACGCCTTAAGCTATCTCCTATTCGAGAGACAGGGGACTTAGCCCAAGCTATCCGCCATCAAGGAATTGGAACTGATATAGAAGTTCAAGGCAATCGGGTCATGTACACTGATCCTGAGGGAACGCGCAGGGAGTTTGACCCTGCCTCAGGCGGAGGTCTTGGAGAGTTTGGTAAGGACCTTCTTGACGCCATTCCCGACGCAGCCCAAACTATCTGGGGCATGATGGGAACAGCAGCTGGTGCAGCTGGCGGCATTCCTGGAGCTATCGGCGGTGGCATGCTCGCAGATGTTGGAGCAGAAGGTCTTAGGTCAGCTTATACCTCTGCTATGACTGGCCGCACAGAAGGTCCCACAGCCGAAGAAGCCCTCACGGAGGGCGGCATGATTGCTGCCACTAATGTCTTGCCAGAGGTTGTGGCTGGTGGCTTACGTGGTACTCGCGGCGCGCTACGAGGTGCCGCCAACCAATTCAAGACCGCCAAAGAAGCCAGTGAGGGGGCCCTACGCAGAACTGCTGATGATATCCTGGCTCTAGGGCCGCAGGGACGTCCCAGCCCCGTCCGGCAGAAGGTAGACCTTGGACAAGGGCCAGTTGATCCTGCAACAGCTAAGTTCAATCAGCAACAGGCTAAAGCCGTTCAGCAAGCTAATGAGCAGGCAGAAGCTGCCGCCCGTAGACAGTTTGTAGAAACTGACGCAGCTGCTGAGGCTGAGTTTAGAGCACAAAAGACTGCAGCTAAGAAAGCGGCACGTCGCCAAGAGGGCTTTGATGAAGCCGAAGAGGCTTTCTACCAAGCTGAGAAAGATAAGTACACTAAGGCTACACAGTCATTGCACGACGACGTTGTAAAGGCACGTAAAGCTGCTGACCAGGCCAAGTCAGACTATAAGTATGATGTATTCAACAAGCAGGGCGAGCTGGATGAAGCCATGCAGCACAGAACCATGCTTAAACGAGAGACCGTCCCTGATAAGCCCTGGGCCAAGTCTCGACACGAGCAAGCTCTCCAGGAAGCGGATGACGCTATCTTCCGAGCTAAATCTGAGCTACGGCAGCTTAAAGCTAATAAGCCTGACTTTGATGCGCCTTACAAAGAGGCCAAGGAACGTTTAGCATCTCATAGGCTTAAGCAAAAACCAACTAAGCAGAAGCCCTATAAGTTGGATCAGCCCAAGCCTGAGAAGATCAAAGTCTCCCAGCAAAAGCCTCCTAAGCTACCTAAGCCTAAACAGCTCAAGCCGACAGACCAGGGCCCCCAAATCCTAGACCCTGTCATTGAGAAGACTACTCGATCTGCTGAAGTAGTGGATGAGCTGTTTGCCGGTCAGGCTAGGAGACGCGGCCCTAAGCAGTTTCGCTCTTGGATTAAAGATCAAGGAGCAGATCTACATCAGGTACATGCTGGGGTTTGGAACAAGGCATCTAAGAAGGCGGCCGGCACTATCTCTGATCGAGCAGCCGAGGGAGCCGATGCGCCCATTAAGGGGTTCCTAGCCACACTCCATGAGCCTGTTATGCGCGGCTGGACTGTTGGCGACATGATGGGGACTACGCTGCCCCAGAGACACGCCAAAGCATTTAAGAACCTTATCAAGTCTGCTGAGGCTGCCGAGGAGCGAGTAACAAAGCTGGCCAGTGCATCAGCAGAGATCACCTCTGGTTTTATGCAGCGTGGCGTGAACAGCCTCAAGGCTGGCCTGGCGGATATGTTTCAACCAGCTAAGACGGCCGAGCTATTCAGCGACCTGGAAGCTAAGAAAGGCTTCCCGCTGTTCAAGGCGTACACTAGAACACTAACCAAGATATCATTGGCACCAAATGCCAAGGCACTGTTTTCAGTACCGTTTAAAGGCGCAGTACTTGGCGCAAGAGAAGAATAAGATATGGTAGGCAACCTATTAGACCTCAGCTTCGGCACGATCAAAGGTGCTGCATCGACTCAGGCTGTAACTGATACTTCAGCACCTGTGACTAGTCTCGAAGAAGGGCAGCTGTATCAGCTGTTCTCCACAGAGAATGCGTATATTCGCTTTGATGTTGGGACTACAACGGCAGCGACTAGCTCTAATGCCATGTACCTCCTCAAGGAGACGTACTGGGTTGTGAGACTCCCCCGTGGTGTGGACCGACTTAGTATCATCCGTGTTGATACTAACGGCACTCTTTTCTACGGCAAACTAGAGGCTTAAACCATGCCTACAAACAGCATGCGTCACCGCATCTGGGACATGGTCAACCGACGTCAAGGCGGAGCGGTGAGGCCGGCCTTTGCCTTGGCCCAGCCTGGCGCTCAGTACGGCATCGACGCCTTAGATGCTCAGGTCTTCAGCACAGACCCGACGGGTCGCTATCGCGCAACGGACGCCACCGCCAATAGCTGGCCAGCGTGGACGTACGGCGAGACTCTGACGACTAGTCAGACACTAACGCTCAACACCGGATCGCCATGGCTTGGGGCTAACGACGATAGCTGGTACCACGCCAGTGCACCGCGATTAGAGAACGCAAGCTGGAATCCTGCTGTGGGCACCAACGATTTTGTTTTTGAGTGGTTCGGGGTCGTCGAGGGCAACGGGAACATTCTCGTCATCGACCCTGACAATGCTACCGCCGACACGATCAAAATCCAGTGGAGCACGAACAAATTCCAGTGCACACTGCACGACGGCACAAACACTGTCACTGCAGACACAGCGACTACACTTGTCAAAGACTGCTGGCAGCACATCATGTGCTTCGCCGACCGATCGGCCAATATGTCTTGGTTCGTCAACGGTTCGGCAAGCGGCACGCCACAAGCCATCACCACCGTAACGGGCTCACTCACCGGCACGACCGGCGTTGATGTTGGTCACGACGCAGGCGGCGGCGACCTTGAAGGACGCTGGGGCTACATGGCGTTCTGGGTCGGCTCAGGAATCATCGACGGCACCGAGGCGACAGTAGCAGCAGAGCGCTCCGCCAAGGCGTGGGGTTACTGGGAACAGAAAGGCGTCGTCACAACCCGCACTCCATCTACCTCCACTCGGAGTACCGTTGCGTGGCATCCAAAGGTAGAGAGCAGCGCGGTCAAGTACTACCCGGTTGCGCCTGCCGTTCACAACGTCTGCACAATGCTGGACAGTGCAAGCGCGACGGTGACCGGTTTCAACATAGAAGATAGTACAACACAGTACCTTCCGCAGTCCCATGATTTCAGTAATGGGGTATGGACGCAGACAAACGGCAGTGTAGGTGCATCTAGCACCAGCAGTCCGTTTCAGGGTATCACCGCATACGACTTCACGCCTGCAGCTTCGGCCGGCGACGTCGACCACTACGCGACGGACGATGCCACCAGCGGAGCGACAAACCACACGAGTTCCGTGTACGTGAAGAAGCCGGCAGGCGGCGAAGATTACGTCTATTTTCGCATCAAGAGCACGAGCGGCTACAGTTTCATTTATCAGTTCTCCACGGGCACTATCTCGGCGGTATCTGATTTCTCGGCTGGCCAATACGGTGCCATTGATTGCGGCAATGGATGGATTCGGCTGTGGGGCTATGAGGCATCCACAGCGGGGCGTGTCCGCGTTGGGCCGACCGACAACAGCACCGTACCAAACTACGACGCCGGTGCATCTCCTGGTGTGGCGCTTATCGTTGCATGTGCACAGATTGAGACGAGCGGCGCCGGGGATAATGTTGTAGGCCCGTCGTCTTGGATTGAGACGGCAGGAGGTACCGCCACGCGCGATGACGATAACCTAACCTACTCTCTTAGTCCCTTGGACCTCGACGGGACATCGGGCGGTGCTCACATCTTTGATATGTGGGTACCGGACCACGACAGCACATCAGGCCCGTATTCCTTGGTGCTGTCGCAGAACGCTGTCCAAAACAATGAGTTTATTCGGTCATGGATTGTCGCCGCAGACAATTACCGTGCTCGCGTCACAGCAGGCGGCGTGATACAAACAACGCTTGACCCTGCAGGCGACATTGCGGACGGCGACAAGCATTCATTGCGTCTGCAGTGGGCGACGAACAGCGCCACCGGCTACACCGATGGCACAGCAAGCGCAGAGGACACGACGGTCACGCAACCGGACAGCCTCGATACACTCGACGTCGGCCAACTTAGCGACGACAGCACACAGCTCAACGGCGTCGTGGGCAACCTGCGCATGTACGTCAACAAAAACGGGGGGCCGACATCATGAGCAGGCCATGCGTTATCGATATTGATGTGCGACAATGTCGTGTTGTCCAGCAAGATGGTGTCAGGGGTATAAGGGTCAGAGTCCCTACCCCAGTAGCTGCTCAGTTAGATGCCCATTCTGTTACTGGCGCCCCACCTGAAGTAGGTCATACAGATGTAGTAGGAGATGCTGGTCCCGGAGAAGCTATCCTACATATGACCCTAGATGCTCTTGCGGCCAAGGCTGTAAGGGCCCGTGTGGGAAATAGGAACTTCGTGCTGGCATCTCTCACCGATGATCAGATGGCGGCATGGCGCGCAGCCGGATTCACTGTGTATGAGTATCTCGACGACCTGCCCACGGGGTGGAAACGTGCGGACGGCGGCGAACTTGTGCAGTGGGCCGGAGTGCCGATGCGGCAGAGTGCGCCGGAGTAATGCATGGCCAAGCAAGATAACACGGGCCCACTCCTTAAAGTCACAGGCATTATTATCACATTAGTAGCTTATGCTATAGGTGGATATGTGTACATGAATGTTGCCGTAGGCGCAGCCATTAACACACACTCAGCTCGGCCCCATAAGAGCGCAGCAACTCAGGAGCAGCTTCAGAGGATGGAAGGGAATCTGAGAGAGGATCTTAGGCTGATGGAAGAGCGCCTCAGAGATGACATTAAGGAGCTGAGGCAGAAGTTTTAAGCGTGATGGTCTACAGTCTTGTAGGATCGTTTAGACATTATCTCAGTCAGCTCCGCAAACTCCGTTGGCCTACCAAACACATCCCAACCCACATCCTGTCTAGTTGTTTCGACAGTCTTGAGATTTCCATGGCTGTGTCCATGGAAATGCCAAGTCCCGTAGTGAGCTCTATCCCAAGTCAGCAATGGGAAGTGGCAAAGGACCACTCGTTGCTTACCGTCTGAGGATTTGTAGGTGTGCATATCCTTGACCCATTCAAATCTCTTCTCCAAGTCTCCCTTGATGGCTCTGTCATGATTGCCACGTATTAGGTGGATCTTGCCATTGAGCTTCCAAAGGAACTGGGCAGTGTATTTGCGGCCATGGAAGCTGACATCCCCTAGATGGTAGACATGATCCTCTGGACTGACAATATCATTCCAGATCTTGACCATGTCCTGATCCATCAGTGCGCGGTTCTCATACCCACGCTTCTCACGCATGAGAGAATGGCCAAAGTGGGTGTCAGCGGTGAAGAAGACTTTCATTTATCGTCGACTTCGTTTGTACCAGACTTTGACTCGACGAGCTTTCTCCAGCAACCTACCATAGACTCGACAGAAGATCCTGTTGGCAGCAAGGCCAATCACCACCCCTCCGGCAATCAGTAGCATGAACTCTGTGTTAGGGCTCATCACAGACCTCCAGCTTTAGCCGCTTATTTACTGCCACAACAATGCCACCTGCGCTGTAGAAGACTTCACGCTTATGGGCACCGTCGCTATCATTGAAAAGATTGTAGCTTATGATGTGGGCCAGTTCATGGACAAAAGATGTGTCCCCCACACAACCTGTATCCAAATCTGCTACCCTAATCATGTGATTGTTGGTGATGGCCAGCCCAAGACATGTGGACTCGACAGCTTTGCCTGTATTGTAGTCAAAGACATTACACTTAAATGGTCCGTCCTCTAAGACCACCAGAAGCCCCCAGATGAATGAGATAGCCTCATCGTAGGAACCGTACAGGCCACGATCCACAAGAGCCCAGGTGAACATCTCTAGGGCTGTGACGTAGTCATCTGGAGGGATAGAGCCTGGGCCACGATCTATGACAGAGATATCATAGGGAAGGTGGTAGTCTATATTACCCCAATGGCCACAAGAACTGGCCAGGATAGACAGAACCAGGAGTAGTGATTTCATTTCTTGAAACCAGCTACAAAATTAGCCTTAGCTTCGGCTATTCGTTTTCGCTCCGACTTAACCGGGACGACGATACCAAAGGCCGACCGGATAGAACTGATATCCTGGAATTCCTTACCATTGTCGAGGATTCTACCCAATAATTTCGTAACTTTGTGAAGCCCAAAGGGAAGTACGGTGCTAGCAGCCACCATACTAGCTGTAAGTGGATGTCCGGTCGCGATAGCCGTAAGGGCTGCATTCAATGCTCCATTTAAGGCCACAAAGATCTTTCTAGCCCACTTAGGGGTATTATCCCACTTTAGCCAATCAGGCATAAACTTCTGGGCCTTCTCCGTACGGAGAAACCGTATACCCAGTGTCGTCAACCCTACAGCTGATACGACGTTGCCCTTCAAGGCACTTTGTAACAGATCCAATACCGTTGCCAATAACTGTTCGTCCATGTGTCTTTACTCCTAGTTTGACTCGCAAAGCCCCCAACGACCGGGATAGTCGCCTCGATACCCAAGATTTTGACAGACCCTCCTGCTTTGCGAGAGCTTCCACTGTACCACATTGGAGATACTTCCGCAATAATGGGTATTGTTTGAGGGCCTCTAGTACTTGCTTACGTGTAAGTGATTCTACTACATCTTCTAACACTACATCTTGTCGTCCGATTTGGTAATCTTCTAGAGAGTAATGTGGGATAAGTTTGGCTCGTCTCTTCTGGCCAGTGAGGATGTGGCCTAGTCCCTCGGCGAAATCCCACTCGATACGCCTCACTAGGATAGTACTATATGCGATACCATCCATCTTGGCATGGATCTTGCGTGCCTCCACTACTGACACCAAGGCCATGGAATACAGCTCCTTACGCAAATCTGAGGGCGGGGCTGTGTACTTGCCTAGATGTTTATAGACAAGATGATCCACAATCTTAGTTTCTTCACTCGTCAGTCCAGTCTGCTTGCTCTGCCCAGCTTGGCCCATAACTAACCTCCACAGGAAAAGAATATGTTTCGTCGCCTATTTTAGTGGGGTGTTCCATACATGACTTCAGAATCTTTACGGCCCTGGAGAGATCCTTAGTAGGTCCTTCAAGGATAAACTCGTCATGCACAGCGGCCAATGCCATAATCCTGGAATTTTGATCCAAGTGCGCTGACACACGTCCAAGAGCTGCGTTGGCAAGATCAGCGGCTGTCCCCTGTATTGGATAGTTCTTGCACTCATTAGGGGTAGTCTTAGAGTCCCATTTATGAATAATTTTCCGCCGACCTGAGATTGGTGTTGCGATCCAGCCGTGTTCTTTTGCATGAGCCACACACTCCTCTTGAAACGTGAAGATCTCAGGATGAGTTTCTCTGAGCTGCTTCACAATGTACTTAGTCATCTTTAGGGTAAGTCCAGGTATCTCGGCACGCAAGGTCTTCCAAGCTTTTTCTTCGCCAGCTCCATAGGAGACCCCGAAGATAAGGTTCTTGGCTATCTTCCTCTGGGTCGGCGAATATTTCTCTCCAAACCATCTCTCGCAGTTCATGTCATGAACATTCTTACCTTCAGCAAACCACTGGAGCATGGTCTTGGCCTGAGCTACAGCGGCTAAGATCCTCAACTCCAAGTTAGACCAATCTGCCCTAATGATGAGATTCCCTGGTCTGGCCACAAACATATCTCTCAGGCCAGGATGGACCATCACCCCGTTACGATACTTGGCCTTAGGGATCTGTTGGAGATTGGGATCCTTGCAGGACCATCTGCCCGTCCCTGCCCCATGGACATTGAAAGTAGCATGTATGATGTCCTGACTATCTGTAGGGAGTTTGTATATGAAGTGGTTGAGGATGTGCTGTTGATCTCGGTAGTTCTGCAGGGCCTTGGTCACTTCTACTACAGCCGGACTCCCAGATTTGCGGTATAGATCCAGGGCTTCAGATGAGTAGCTGGGCTTACCAGTCTTCTCAGATCTCTTGACTACAGGCGCTTCCAGAGCCGCATAGATGGCCGCTACATCCTTGTCTGAACTGGGCTTAGGGGTAGTAGCCTTTTCCCCAACATAACGTGTGTAGAGGTCCACAAAGGTCCTGGCAGCATTCTCAGCCTTGGCTTCATAAGCAACTCGGTGTTTTTCCCTCACAGCGGGATCAGTGGCCCATCCGCGAGCCTTCATGTTCATCGCAACTCGTTGAGATTGCTTAGTTTCTTCATATATATTAAGGGCTTCTGGATAAGCCTCAATAAGCTCCTGCTTAAGATAAGGCCAGAGTTTAGCCGTGTAGAAACAATCCTCGGCGTTGTACTTCCTCAGGTCCTCAGGGTGAGCTGTCGTGAAAGCCTCTCGCCTGTGGTGCTTGAAGATCGACTTCCATCTGGGGGCGTAGAATGTAGAGGCGGCCACATACCCCAAGTCGTGGGGGAGTCCCTGGAATGCGACGGCATGGGCAAGAAGCGTATCCTCATATCCTGCAGACCTACCAGCTGCAATCGTGAGGCCTCTGTGCTCCAGTGCAAGAATGTCGTGTATGCCGTTGTGCGCGACGAGGGGTGCAGTGGCGAGGATCTCCCGCAATGCACGCTTGATGGCTGGGCCATCCGGATAGGAGTCAAGCCCTGGTTGGACCCCGAAGTCGTTGGTGTAGTACTCGTCCCATGGGACTGAGACCGTGATCGTTCCATTGCTTACTCCTATGGCAGAGATTTTGTCTGATAGTGGGTCCACTCCCAAAGTTTCGATGTCGAGTGAAACCAGCTGCCCAGATGAAGAAGGCGGCTGCGCCCCTTCACCGGACTGAACCAATTGTTCCAGAAGCGTTGTGGCCTGTGATGTTGGCTCAATGCAAGTGGTGCCGGCTGGAGGCGAGAGCGTTCTTGGTTTTGTTGTGGCCCATTCAAGGTGTTGTCTCCATGTGTCAGCCTGAGCTGGGTCATAGATCAGGGCAAATGTCGGATGCGCCATAGGGAAGACTTCCCTCTTTAACGCGGGACTGAGAAGTGGGTATCCTATCCAGTTGGACACAAGGTCCTTGGTCGGCTTCTCTGTTAGAGAGTAGATAGCCCACTTGCCCATGGCTAGGAGCGGTGGGTACTTGGGAAGGTCCTTGAGTTCCTTGAGCAGCCTAGGCTTGCAGCAGTCAGCTGCCTTCTTCATTTGAGCAGAGGTTGCGTCCTTAGTTGGGAAGCAAGCGATCGCGTTGGTGATATGCGTAGTTTCTCTTTGATGCCCCACCGCGTGAAGTTCAGCGTCCAGAGCTTTTCCCGTGGCGCCCACGAATGGACGGCCAACAAAGTCTTCAGACTGGCCCGGCGACTCACCGACGATAACCAGGCGCTCTTTTCGTGATCCCAGCGCTCGCTCACATAGTACCGGATTCTGTTGCTTAAAGGGACAGGCGTCACAGTCGGCTCCTTGGCTGCGGAAGTCGTGTCGTGGTCGCTCCCACTTCTCAACTTTCACAGCTCTCTCCACAACAGTTCATAGGACCTGGTTCGCATCCACTTCCTTAGGCGGACATCTCTACGGACTCTCCAGCTCCTTTTCCATACATCACTAGGCTTTATCAAAGTGAAGAGCACACTAGGCGCCTTACCGTATTCCGAGACGCCCCATTCTATAGGATGATGCTGTGGGGTTCGTATGATATCTACCATCTTTAGATGCTTCACATCTCTCTCCAGCCGACTAGGATCCATGTTCTGGGAGGAAGGGGTGGGTGCCTAGCTTCTGGGCTGGGGTAGTAGTCATACCTACAGGCCACTCCCCTGTTGATGGGCCAGTAGAACTCCCACTGGCCGTACTGTCCCACATGCCGTTGGATCCAGTGATGATGCGGGCCGTGGGGCATCTCGCCTTGGACCTGGCAGGTGACCTCTGACATGCCTGTGTGGTTGGTTGTGATGCGCATCCACAGCATGCCCAGGCCGCACTTGGGTTTAGATGCCCAGTAGATAGTCTGCTCAGTAGTACCCTGGACGGATAGGATGGTGGGGTTACAGTGGGGGTCAGTGTCGTCCGCAGTCGCTAGCAGAGACAGCAACCCCGCTATGAGGTACACCATTAGAACTCGCCCTTCTTCAGGTGGTACTCTTCAGAATTGTAGAAGTCATCCTTGCCGCAGCATCCATCACATCCATGTGCCGAAAAGTAGACGTCGTTATATGCGTCCAGCTTAACACGACCTCTGGCCTTGCTAAGGCGGCGGGAAGTGTGGCCAACTCCGTGTGGGCAAGCCAGTTCGACTCGTCCGTCTGCCCGGTATGCCATCGCCCAATACTCAGGGGCTTCATTCTTTGCCATCCCACTCTCCATTAAGTTGGGCTAAATAGCTCTGTGCTGTTGCAGCTAGTTCCTCGTACTGTTCCCGGAGTCGCTGGTAAGAGTCGTATAGCCTATTGATGTGGTGCTTGTAGATGGGGTCCTCACCAAACTCCTGGTCAATCTCCAGCCAAGCGGCATAGAACTTGTCGTGGTTAGGGGAGACATCCTTTTCCTTTGGCTCCTTCATAACTCCAACCTCCACAGTCGTTGCACCTTAATCGTTGCTTGAGTTGATTCTGCCGGAGCTGACGGCCTCGACGAGCCACGGACCAAGAACCGCATCGAGGGCAAACCAGATCGTTGAAGAAAGCTTGGTACCCGGGAGAGTGGGCCAGGACCGGTACCAGCCGGTCAAAGACTTGCGTGAGTACTTCGATATCTTGCTTGCAGTATTTTTCCATGGCTTTACAGGCAGCGGCGTCACGGTTCATCACCTTCTTCCAGAGGCCTTGGCCCACATGGATCTTAGTTTCCGCCCCAAGATGACGAGCAATATTGTCGAGGCGATTACGACTAAGTAGAAGTTTGCTCCGGGATACTTCCCAGGTGTCGATGTGCTTGACGGGCGGGAGAGGGGACAGACCCCAATAGAGCAGACGACTGTTGACGAACTTGTAGTCGAAGCGCTTTCCGTACTGGGTGACTTGAACATCCGCTTCTTCAAATGCCTCAGCAAACTCTTGCAGCGGGCCCAGATCCCAGTAGATGTCTTTGTCCCACTCTTTATAGTCCCAGGAAGAAGCACAGTGTATTTTCTTCTCACCGTGCCATCTCCAACAGACACAACTCAGGGAAGCAATGTCTGCCTTTAGGCCCCATGTGGTTTCTATA
>JAAOEI010000027.1_pt1 | contig 49010 bp, 76 predicted proteins | sample 7059261 | NCBI WGS metagenome assembly JAAOEI01 (sample SAMN14008812, study PRJNA610033) | viral metagenome | isolation source: viral particles filtered from seawater | place: China: Hangzhou Bay, Yangshan Deep Water Harbour | collected 2017-10-31 | reverse complement strand
ACGACTTCATCGCCTGGACCGGCGACGAGAACCCGATCCGCTGCTGGGGCCTCGAGCACGCCTCCTACCAGTTCGCCCTCGCCATGCGGGGCGATGCCTACTAGCCCGCCTGGGCCTCGAGCTCGACGCACGGCGTTTATTTTGGACGCCGTGCGTTTTTCTGTTGACGACGTAAACAGCAGGGCTTACATTCTAAACATGAACAGCGCACACAACGTTCTGACCATCGCCACTCGCACCGCCGTTACCGGCGCTTGCCTGGACACTTTTGGTGTTCACACTGTCGACGGCCGCCCCGCATACGCGGGGTCCCTCATCACCGACGGAAACATCGTCGGCGTGTTCGAGTCCATGAAATTCGAGGTGTCCACCTACACCGACGACCATGGGGAGGAAAAGTCCTACTGGACTCCCATCGCCATCAACATCGACTGGCGGTAGCCCCGCCTCGAGCGCCCTCGGGCGCACGGCCCCGCCCCGTACCCCGCAAGGGGTCGGGGCTTCGGCGGTAGGAGGTCATGATGAGCGCACGACAAGTCGACATCCTCGCCGACGCCTTCCGGCACGTCGCCGAGGCCGAGGGCGTCCGCGGCTTCTCGGAGGCCGAGATCGCCGAGGCCGTCCGCGGCGCCCAGGCCGGCGACGTCATGGTCATCAACCGCGAGGAGTACCAGGTCGTCAGCAACCGCTTCGGCCTGCTCGTCCGCGCTGGCCGCAAGGTCCGCTCGGTCATCCCCGGCTCGAACGGGGGCTGGCTCCTGACCATCGGCCGCACGCGCACCGAGCACATCTCCCAGGCGTTCGTCCGATGATCGGCCGACGACGACGAGAGGCCGAGATGGTCGAGTGCCACGCCTGCGGCGGAGCCGCCGAGCCGAGCGACCGCTGCGTCGGCGGCTGCTCCTGGGGCATGGTCCCAACCGAGGACGGCCGCCAGGCCGAGATCGACGACGAGCTCGAGGCGGCCGACGCCTGGCTCGACGCCCGCAACGACGACCGAGACTAGAGGAGCTCGACATGCTGACCGACTGCGATCCCAACCCGTTCCGCAAGTTCAACGGCAAGCGCGCCCCGCGGGGCATGGACGCCGAGACCGTGCGCGGCCCCGCGTCGCCGCCGCCCGAGCTCATCGACTGCGCCGGCGACTGCCTCGGCGTGTTCGAGCGGGCCGAGCTGCGGGCCGGCCTCTGCTCCGACTGCCGACAGGCCGCCCGATGAGCGAATGTGAAGGCAAGGACTGCACGACGCCGCCAGGCGCCCTCCTGCGCAACGACGGGGGCCGCTGGCTCTGCCCGGCCTGCCGCGCCAGGGCCTCGGCCCACGCGACCGTCGTCGAGCTGGTACAGGCCGACCTCGACGAGCGCGCCCAGGTCGGCCTCGAGCGGTACGGCCGGCCCATCGACGTCTTCGGCGACAGCCGCGACTGGCTCGTCGAGGCGTATGAGGAGGCCCTCGACCTCTGCGTCTACCTGCGAGCCGCCATCGAGCGGCGCAAGCTGGCGCCCGAGCTCGAGCCCAGGCCGAGCCCGGCCCGACACCGGCTCGAGGTCGAGTTCGAGGCCGAGGCCGAGCTCGAGACCTGCGAGCACACGCCCTCGGCCGTCTGCCGCAAGTGCATCGGGAGGCGGTCATGAGCGAGTTCGACGAGCTCTGGGAGCTGATGCTGACCCGGGACCAGGTGCGCGCCGTCGTCGGCGCCATCGAGGCCCTGCTCGAGGGCGAGAACGCCGACGCGTTCTCCGACGACGAGACCGCCGGCCTGCGCCGGCTGCAGTCGCAGCTCGCCTGCGACCTGGACGACGACAAGGAGTGACCATGGGACAGAACAAGGAGACCGCCGCCGAGCTCGGCAAAGTGCTGCGCAAGAACCGCCTGTCGGTCAAGGCGTATTGGGGAGGCGAGGGCCGGCTGCGCCTGGTCGTGTCGCCGTCCGGACCCTGGGCGACCTGGGGCTCGCACGCCGAGGCCGTCGAGGCGGCGCAGGCCGTCAAGGACGCCTGGCCCTCGGCCGCCGTCAGCATCGACCACGCTCGCATCTCGGCGGCGGCCTGATGCCCGCGTACGGACCGATCGCCGCCGCGAGGATCAAGGGCCTCGAGGCCGAGCGGGACCGGCTGCGCCAGGCCCTCGAGGCCCTGCTCGACACCGCGGCCGTCCGCTTGGACGCCTGCGCCGGGTCGAAGGTCGTCGCCGCTGCCCGCAACCGCGTCGAGCTCCGCATCAGCATCAGCGTCGAGTCCTGGGCCGACGCCGAGGGCATGGTCAACCAGATCGGCCGGCGGCTGGCCGAGGCAGACGAGGGCGACCATGAGCACGTCGACGTGGCCAGCGGCGGCCCGGGCGGCTCCTGGTCGATGGTCGGCGACCGAGACAGCGGGGTCGACCTCGAGGGGCGGCGCGAGAAGCTCGACGCCTGGCTCGAGGCCCGGCGCCAGGCGCGAGCCGAGACCGAGTGACCCAGGCTAACCCGCTCGAGCTGTTCGACTGCGAGCCCTACGCCTGCCGGCTCACGCGCAAGGCATGCCTGTCCCGCCAGGAGCAGCGCGCCGCCATCGAGGCGGCCCCGGAGAAGCGATGAGCAAGATCGACAAGCGCCGGCCAATCATGGGCAAGTCGCCCTCGCACCGCTTCATCAGGGATGGAGATCCTGTGCCCGAGCCCTGTCCGTCTTGCGGAGGCGGTATGTGGGTCGAGCGGCGCAAGGGGCGCCCCCTGATAGTGCGCCGCGGCTGCGGATATACCGTGGAGTGGGAGGACCGTGTGCGGTTGATCGGGGTGTCGGAGTGAGAGTCCTGTCCCTGTTCAGCGGTATCGGCGGCCTGGATTTGGGGTTGGAGCGGGCCGGCATGACCGTCGTGGCGCAGTCGGAGGTGGACCCGTACGCCAGCCGGGTCCTGCGCAAGCATTGGCCCGACGTGCCCAACCTGGGCGACATCACGAAGATCACGGAGGCGGACCTTGAGCGACTCGGACCCATCGACCTCGTGTGCGGCGGATTCCCCTGCACAGACCTGTCTGTCGCAGGAAAACAAGAAGGCATGGGGCAAGGGACCCGCTCCGGCCTCTTCTGGGAAATGGCGCGGATCGTTCGCTTGGTACGACCGCGAATCTGGCTCATGGAAAACGTGTCTGCTCTCCTTGGTCGAGGCGAGTGGATGGGAGCCCTACTTGGAGAGATTTCCGCGAGCGGGATCTTTCAACGTGTCGAGTGGGATTGCATACCTGCGGCAGCCGTCGGCGCCCCTCACGAGAGGGATCGCGTCTTCGTTGTGGCCGACACCTCAAGCGACGGATGGGAGACGCGTTCACAGTACTTTCGGATCCTGTCTTCGACGAAAAGACGTAACCGGGGAACCTGGAACGACAAGCGAGTGGATCAACCCGGCATTGAGCGAATGGCTGATGGGGTTCCCTCCCGGGTGGACCGATTGCGGGGACTAGGGAATGCGGTCGTCCCGCAGGTAGCGGAGCACGTCGGCCGGATCATCATGGAGGCGGCATGACGTTCCGTCGTTCGGTCCGCCTGACGGAGGGGAGGTCGAACCGATGACCGCCTGGGCGCCCATGCTGGTCACGGCCGACCCCTGGGGCCGCTGGCTCGTCAGCATCGACGACGAGCTCCTGGGCTCCTACGAACGGCCGATCCGACGGAGATGGCGATGAGCGACCCGACGCCCGACCCCCTGCTGGCAGAGGCCGAGGTGTGGGCGGATGAGCATCCGCACTGCGACGCCCCGACCAAGCTCGTCGCCCAGGCCCTCGTCGACTTCGCCGAGCACGTCCTCGCCGGAGTGCGGGTGTGCGGGGTGTGCGCGACACGGGATCGCGACCTGTCCGGCGAATGCTGCGGCGGCGATGGGTGGACGCGATGAGCGACGCCATCAAGGCCGCAGAGGCGTGGGCGGACGAGCATCCGCACTGCGACGCCCCGACCGAGCTCGTCGCCCAGGCCCTCGTCGACTTCGCCTCGAGCCCGGCCGGCGCCGCCGTCGCCGTCGAGGCCAAGGCCGTCGCCGCATGCCTGCCATGCAGGGGCCGCGGCTGGCGCATGGTCCGACAGCCCGGCGAGCTCGTCGAGGGCCTGGTCGACTGCCCGAGCTGCAGAGGCCAGGGCGTCGTCGTCCGAACCTGACCTGGCGCCCTATCCCCCTTAAGGGGGATAGGGCGAAGGCATGCCGGCCGGGCGCCCTATCCCCCTTAAGGGGGATAGGGCGAGGGCTCGAGGCCGTGTAGGGGCCGCTCCCACACGATCGCGTCGATCGCGATCGATCGCGGCCTAAATCCCTAAAATCACTAAAAACCCTGCTACCGCGATCCTGAAACAGAGATCCAAACACTTAAGGAGGTCATTGGTAGTTGTGGGGGAGATGGATCTTAAGGGGCTCATGGGTAAGTTAAGGAGCTCGGTCGCGTCGGTCGCGTACCGCCGACTGTTGACGATGGACCGCTGGGAATGAACAATGAACCGCGAAACGTGCCACGGGGTAACGACTATGGGTGACGACGTAACGTCCGAAACGTCGATCGACGCTCGATCGCGCTCGATCGCGTCGATCGCGCGGCCATGATCTCCGCAGACGAGCTCCGAACCGAACTTAAGGCCGGGCTCGACGACAGCTCCGAGTGGGCCAAGGTGCCCAGGAAGTATCGACGACCCATGCTCAAGGTCGCATGGCGCATCATCGAGGGCCTGCACCGAGACTTCTCACGCAAGCTCAAAGGCGCCGAGCGGGACGTGGCGACCGCCGAGCGCAAACTCGCAGACCTCGACAACGACGAGCGCCGCCAGTGGCTGTCGCAAGCCCAGATCGAGGACGTCGAAGCCATCAGGGAGGCGTTCGAGGTCTCGCGAGAGCTCGTCAAGCGGGCCGGCCCCGAACACCTGTCAGGCATCTCCTCGATCGTCAGCTCGAGGATCAAGTCGGCCGAAGCCATGGAGGCCCTCGAGCGGCGAGGCGTCCTCGTCGGCGACGGCCAGGCCGACCCCGAGGCCGAGAACCGCTACCGGACCATCATCGTCGATCAGACCCTCGACATGCTCGTCGACCTGGGAGTCCTCGACCCCGACGACCGAGACCGACTGCCCGAGCTCATCGCAGCTCGAGCCGACATCTTGCCCGCCCTCGAGGCCGGCCAGGTCGACGACCTCGACCAGGTCGACCCAGGCGACGACGGCCGGTGACGACCGGCGACCAGGTCGACCCAGGCGACGACGGCCGGTGACGACCGGCGACCAGCGACCGGCGACCAGGTCGACCCAGGCCCCGGTCTCCCAGGCGAGGGCGGCGAGTAACGCGCCTGCGACACCGTAGCCGCGCACCCGCGGCGTGCCGTTGACGCCGTCGCGCCCAGGCCCTTATCCTGGCGCCATGCCTCTGCGACTGCTCCTGCTGGCCCTGCTGCTGTATGTCCTGCCGACCGCCTGCGCGACGATGAGCTCGACGGCGAAGGCTCCGCGGCCCTGTTCGGAGTGCGTGTCGGTCACCGAAGGCGACCTGTCTTGTGTGCATCCGGACGGGACCGCCTCGAGCTGCACCCCGTCACGGTGACGCCGGCCGAGGCGGTCGCGGCGAGTCTCGGGGGTCGGCCGAGTTCGTCTGGTCCGCCGCCGCCGCCCGCCGACCTGGCCGCCTGGGAGCTCGAGGCGACGCGCCGTCGACACGCCGTCGATCCGCTGGCGTTCGCTCGCGACTGCCTCCCCGAACACTTCTCGAGCGACGTCGACCCGTCGGCGTTCCACCGCGACGCCCTGGGCACGTTCGCCCGCCTGCGCGACGCCGAGCTGTCGCTGCGTGAGGCGTATGAGGCCCCGCGCTCGGGCGCGAAGTCGACCTACTTCGCGACGCTGCTGCCGATGCTCGCCTGCTGCCTGCCCGAGGTCTACGGCCTGCGGTTCCTGGTCCCGGTCCGAGCTCGGTACAAGCTGGCCGAGGAGGACGTCGACGCCGTCCGCCTGCTGCTCGAGTCCGAGCCGGTGCGGCGCATCTACGGCGACCTCGAGGGGCGGATCTGGAACAAAGGGCTGTTCATCACCCGCGACGGTGTGCGCGTCCAGGCCGCCGGCGCCGACCAGGGCAACCGCGGCCTGCGCGACCCGGTGACCGGCGCGCGGCCCGACTGCGTGATCCTGGACGACCTCGACAAGGACGCCGAGTCGAGGTCGGTCCGCGACAAGATCCGCCGCTGGGTCAAGGGCGCGCTGCTCGGCATGAAGGCCGCGGGCCGGCACATGCACGTCCTCGCCGTCGGGACGTGCCTCGACACGCAGGCGCTGATCCGCTGGTTCAAGGAGCAGCCTGGGTTCCGCCATCGGTCCTACGCCGCGCTGCTCTCCTGGCCCGACGAGCTCGACGGGCTCTGGCGGCGGTTCGAGGAGCTCTACGTCGCCGACGACGAGGTCGGCCCGTCCCAGGCTCGAGGGTTCTACCAGGCGCACCGCGACGAGATGGACGCCGGCGCCGAGGTTCTCTGGGACGGCGACCCGCTGGTCTCGATCATGGAGGACCGGATCACGATGGGGCCGGCCAGGTTCGCGGCCGAGAAGATGAACGACGCCCGCGGCGGCGAGGACGCGCTGATCCAGGCCGAATGGATCCACTGGTACGGCGCCCAGGAGGCGCCCGAGGGCGGCGTGCTCGTCCGCGACGTGCCGAGCTCCTGGCGGACGTCGGCGGCGGCCCTCGACCCGGCCCTGGGCAAGAAGGGCGGCGACTACACGGTCGCCGTCGGCGGCCACGCCGCGAACGACGGACGGATCTTCGTGCGGCACGCCGATTGCGCCCGCATGCCCAAGGACGAGATCCCCTCGAGGACGGCCGACGTCGTCGACCTGGTCGGGGCCTCGGCCCTGCGTTCCGAGGAGGTCGGGGCGTTCGAGCTGCTGCATCAGCCGCTCGTCGACGCCATCGAGGCCCTCGGCCTGACCTGCGCGGTCGAGTCCTGGCGCCCGCCGACCGACAAGCCGGCGCGCCTGCAGGGCCTGCAGCCGCTCATCAAGGCCGGGCGGATCGTGCTGCATGTGTCGCTGCGTGGTCTGCCGCTCGACCAGCTCCTGTCGCTGCGGGTCGACGGGACGAGCAAGGATCACGACGACTTCCCCGACGCCCTCGAGATGCTGACCTCGAGGCTCCGGCTGGCGACCTCGAGGGCGGGTAAGGCGAGGATGCGGCCGGTCGCCGGTCGCAACGGCCGGATCCTGGGCGACCTGGGCGGCGGTCGGAACCTGGGCGACGTCGTCGGCGCCGGCCGGCGCGGGAGCGACTTGTGATCGTGGCTCTGTCCCATCCGCTCGCCGGGGCCGACCTGCCGGCGACCTGGACGAAGGCGGCCTGCGCCGAGCGGCTGTCGCTGCTGCGCGACGGGGCCGAGGCCCTCTACCCGGCGCGGGAGTTCCGGCTGCCGGCTCGAGGGGAGGCTCGGCTGCAGCGCATCGGCGGCGACGACCGCGTCCGCTGCGTCGGTGCGCCGTTCGGTCCGGCGGCCTTCAACGCCGAGCTCTACCTGGCGCCGGCGGACATGCTCTGGGTCGTCGGCCCGGTCTGCGACGAGGTCCGCGACGACAAGCGCATCGCCGAAGAGCTCGGCGTCGCCGTCGTCGACCTGGGCGAGCTCGAGCAGGGCGAGCTCCTGGCCGCGGGTCGGTCGGCCCGTCGACGTCGTGAGGAGGCGGCCCTCGAGGCGGCGGTCGAGGCGGCCCTCGACGAGAACCGCGTGCGGCCCGACTTCCGCGGCGCGGGCGCGGTGGCTCGAGCTCGCTTCGAGGGCGCCGGCTCGCTGCTCGGCGTCGAGGGCGTCGACTATGAGCGCAAGATGTCGTCGGGCGGCTCGAGGGCGACCAGGCGCGACCGGGGCGACCTGGTCGGCCTGCGCCTGGCGCGCTCGGCTCGGCTGATGAAGGAGGCCGGGCTCTCGAAGGAGGAGCTGCTGGCGGTGCGTCTGCGCAACGCCTCGGGGGCGACCTGGGCGATGGTCGCCAAGGAGCTCGGCTGGGAGGATGACGGCGCGTCGCGCAAGCGGGCCGAGCGGCTCGTCGGCCGGGCGATGGGCAAGCTGACGCAGGCGTTGCGGCGGATGGAGGCCGGTGACGATGGTCGCGCATGACGGCAAAGCCTGGTGGATCGGCTGCGACGCCGAGGGCTGTCAGACGGTCGAGGCCCTCGAGGTCGGCCCTGGCCCGCTGGCGGGAGGCGGCTCGATGAGCTCGGACCGCCGGATCGTCTACATCGACCGCAACGCGATCCACCGCGGCAAGGACGAGCCCTGCATCATCGTCGCCGACGACCTGTCGGGGCTCGTCGACCAGGCCGAGCGGTTCCGCGAGCTCGCCCTCGCCTGCGCCTGCGGCTGCGTGGTCGCCGAGTTCAAGGTGCGGCCCAGGCCGCCCGAGGGCCAGGCGGACATCCGGGTCTGGATCGAGGCCGAGGCCGACGGCCTGGTAGGAGTTCTCGATGAGTGATCGCCGAGTCCACATCTCGATCCCGCGGGGCGAGGCCGAGATCCGCCGGGCGACGCGTGCGCTCGTCGACGCCGGCTCGACGGCCGAGGAGAAGCGGCGGTTCGCCCACTCGACGGATCGGACGGCGCTGCTGTCGGAGCTCGACCACCTGATCGAGCTGGTCGGCTCGAAGCGGATGGGCGGGGGCCGCTCGCCGGTCCTGGCGGCTCGTCGAGGCCCGGGCGGCGGCGTCGTCCTCGAGGGGCCGTTCCCGTACCTGCTCGGCGACTACTCGCTGCAGCGCATCGGCGCCCGGCTGATGGAGCGGCTCTGGATCGACGATGGCGACCGCGAGCGGCGCGGCCAGGCGGCGGCGATGTTCGAGTCGATGATCCTGACCGAGGCGTGCATCGCGCTGCAGCTCGAGTGCCGAGCTCGAGGGCTTACGCCCGAGTGGGATCCCGACGAGATGCGCCGGCAGATCGAGGCGCGCCTGGGCCTCGAGCGCGAGGCGCCCGACGAGGTCGACGCCAGGGCGAAGGCGCAGTTCCGGGTCGAGTCCTACGGGCCGATCGACCCCGAGACCGGGAGGAAGGCATGAGCGCAGCCGAGGCCGCCCTCGAGCGGCATGAGCAACGCCAGGTCGACGAGCGGGAGGCGGTCTGCTGCAAGGCCGGCCACACGAACGGCGAACACCTGGCGCTCGTCCGGTTCTGGCATGTTCGCTGTCGCCGTTGCCTGACGAGCCCGTTCGCGTCGGTCGTCGTCGGCCGGCACTGCGCGGCCTGCGTCGTGCCGGGGTGGCTCGGCGACCTGATCACCGACCGGCGCGAGCAGCCGGTGTTCCGCCGGGTCCGCGCGACGTGTCCGGACTGCGTCGGCCTGCTCGACCTGGTCCGCCTGCGGCTCGGCCTGGCTCACCGGCTCGAGGAGGCCCCGTGGCGATGAGCGCACCGGTTGAACAGGTCGGCGACGCCAGGTCGCTGATCATGCACCCTGGGAAGGCGCCCGACGGCTGCTCGCCTGTCGAGCTCGCCGTGCGGCGCGCCCGGGACTGCGCCAAGCATGGGCTCGCGCTGCCGGCCGAGGACGTGCGCGTCTTGCTCGAGCACGTCGAGCGCGTGCACGGGGCGGCGGTGACCATTGACCGGTTCCTGCGGACCTGTCAGACGGTCGCGCTGTACCAGGTCGACAAGTCGGCTCGAGTGCCGGCTCGGATCCTCCGCGGGTTCCGCAACCAGATCAGGGCGGCCCTGGGCTGGTCGCCGCTGATGAAGGACGAGCAGCCATGACCAAGCGACAGGCGATGGGGGCCTCGGCCCGGATGAAGCGGCGGCTACGCCGGCTCGAGGCGCGTGTCGCCGAGCTCGAGGCGAAGTCGGGCCGGCGCCCGCTCGTCGTGATCGTCGAGGATGAGAACGGGAATCGGACGACGCTCGGCCCGTCGAGCGGGGCGAGCCTGACCGGGACGCCGACGCCCGTCGAGGTCGTCCGATGACCCGCTTCGGCGACGCATCGTTCCCGAGCAAGCCCTATACCGAGGAGTACGCCTCGGGCTGGGACCGGATCTGGGGCGGCGCCCGCGGCGGCGACGAGCCCGAGCCGGCGAGCGACAGCAAGCTCGGCCGCGGGACGATGGTCCCGGCGGCGGACCCGCCGGCGGCCGACGCGCCCGTCGACGAGCTGCACGCCTGGCTCGACCGGGCGATGGGCGCCCGCCAGCTCGCCCAGGGCCTCGAGCCGGCCTGCGGCCGCGGCTGCAGCGACTGCTGTCAGCAGGTCGTCGGCGTGTTCGAGTGGGAGGCCGATCGCCTGGTCGAGGCGGTCGAGGCCCTGCCGCTCGAGCGGCTCGAGGCGGTGCGCGAGCGGCTCGACGAGCTGCTCGGCCGCCTGACCGAGGACGAGCTCGGCGTGATGCTGACCTGGCCGCCGCCGGACAAGGCCCGGCTCACCTGGCGCGAGGCCGAGGTCATGTGCCCGCTCAACGACCCGTCGACGGGCGCCTGCCTGGTCTGGTCGGCCCGGCCGAGCGTCTGCCGGCTCTACAACGTCGTCAACGGCCCCGAGGGCGTCTGCGACGTGCCTGGGGCTCGGGGCGTCGGCGTCCCGTTCCTCGACCTCCTCGAGGAGGCGGCCCGGCTCAACGGGGCCGAGCGGACCTGGCTGCCGCTGGCGCTGTCCGACCGCTTGTGAGGGGGCGGCCGCGCCTCAAGCGGACCTACACGGTCGCGGAGGCGGCGTCGATCATGGGCTGCACCGAGCGGACGATACGGCGCCGCCTGGCGTCGGGGCTGCTGCGCGAAGTGTCGACCCGGTACGGCCGGCGCGTGCTCGGCTCGGACATTTGGGCGTTCCTGCGATGGGGCCGTCGGGCGGCGGTGCGCCGAGCTCGTCGTCGAGGGGCGGGCGGCGACTAGGGCCTCGGGGGCCTCGACCTGGTCGAAGCCCGCCTCGAGGGTCGAGAAGCCCAGGCCGTTGTGCGTCATCGTGACGTCGTCGGGGTGGGCGGGGCGGGAGCGGGGCGGGCTCGAGGCCCTGGCGGATTACCGCCTGACATCCTGTCGGACGAATCGCTCGGCGGTCGCCCAGCGGGCGCGGAGCAGACCGAGGTCGTCCTGCTCCTTCTCGGTGTAGAGATCCACCGAGGAGTTGAGGGCCTCGGCCCAGGCGCTAGCCGCGGCAAATGCCGCGTGGTCGAAGCCCTTGCCAGCGCGGACGAGAGCGTAGTTACGCTCGTCGACCTCGGCGGAGAACTTCGTGCAGGCGATGCACGCCAGCACGAGATTGTGAATGGTGAGGGCGGCGGGGCGGGCGGTGTGTGCGCTGTTCATGTTCACAAAGTAAGTGCTTCTGTTTACCCCGTCAACAATAAAATGCACGCCGTCGCGTTTTTCTTCGGAGGGCCGGCGTCGCACGCGAGTCTCGGCCCGGGATCCGTTGTCCTGTAAGGGTTTGCTCGCGATCGGTGTCCGCAAGAACGTCGGGACCGCTTGATCGGCTGTCCGATCGCTGGTTCCCTATGGGCACGCTGGCGACGGCTGACCGGCGGTTCGCCGGGAGGCGCCGTGTCCCAACCCAACCCAAAGACCCAGGGCGAGCCCACGTTCAATCCCGGATGGGAGAGGGCGAGGCGGCAGGTCCGCCGCCAGGCCGTTGAGGCGTTCGCCGCCTCGAGGACCGCCGAGCTCGGGACGCCCGGGACTTGGGTCCAGGCCGGCCGGATTTACGGCGTCGAGCACAACAGGGCGCTGTCGTACGACAAAGCCCTGGGGCGCGGGACGACGGTCGGCGTCTGGGAACGGATGGAGCGGGAGGATCCGCAGATCGCGGCGATGCTGCGGTCGCTGACCTCGGTCTTGCTCGCCGCGCCCTGGCGCATCGAGGAGCCCGTCGACGGCGACGAGCTCGACGAGCGCATCGCCGACGAGATCCGCGAGGAGCTCGAGGAGCTCGAGGGCGGCTGGAAGGGCTGGCTTCGGCAAAGCCTGACGTTCGTCTCGCGAGGTTTCTCGGTCTTCGAGGTCGTCTACAAGCGGCGCGCCGACGGCCGGATCGGCCTGGCGAAGTTCGCGCCCAGGCTACAGCGGACGGTTCACGCCTGGCGCGTGGGCGACAGCGAGGATCTCGAGACCGTCGAGTTCGACGCCCCGTTCGGCGGCGACGCTCCGAGGATCTACGGGATCCCGGCGGCGAAGCTGCTGCTGCTGTCGCTCAACCGCGAGGGCAACAACTTCGAGGGCGTCAGCCTTCTGCGTCCCTGTTACACCGACTGGCTGCTCAAGCGGCAGGTCTTGCGGGCGACGAGCATCGACATCGAGCGGGCCGGTCACGGCTTCATGCGGTTCCGGCAAACGGAGCGCGAGGCGACGGCGACGGACGACGACATCGACGCCTTCCACACGACGGCGTTGAACTGGCGGACCAATGAGTTCGCACATTCCATCGAGCCCTGGGGCTGGGAGATGGAGTTTGCGTTCCCGGAGGTTCCACTCGACAAGCGGGTCGAGTTCCTGCGATACCTCGACCAGCAGATCGCCAAGGCGTTCCTCGCGACGTTCCTCGAGCTGGGGCTCGACAAAGCCGGCACGCAGGCCCTCGGCGGCACGCTGACCGAACACTTCATGCTCGCCCTACGGAGCATCGCCGACGTCGTCGAGGAGGCGATCAACGCCCCGGGCGGCTCGACAGTCAACGGCCCTATCCGCCGCCTGGTCGATTGGAACCACGGCGCGCGGGCGGCCTACCCGAAGTTCCGTTTCGGCGACATCAACCCACAGGCGGCTCGAGAGGCCCTCGACCGCATCGTGTCGGGCGCCGACGCCGGCGTGTTCGGCCAGTTCGGAGCGGCCGACCATGCCTATAGTCGGAGCCTGGTCGGGCTGCCGGAGGCCGAGAAGGGCGACGAGCCCGAGCCGGCCTTCGAGCAGGAGCCCGACGACGAGCCCGAGCCGGCCCTCGAGCAGGAGCCCGACGACGAGCCCGAGCCGGCCCTCGAGCAGGAGCCCGACGACGAGCTCGAGCCGGCCCTCGAGGACGAGGGCGACGATGTCGAGCCCATGGGCATCTCGGCTGGCCGCCGGCGGGACGTCGACCAGGTCGACGCCGTCGGCGTCCGGTTTCGATGCCATCGACCGCTGACGGGCGACGAGAGCGTCGTCGCTTTCAGCGAGATCGCCGGGCTGTTCGACGGGGCGTCGCAGACGTTCCGAGGGGCTGTCGAGGAGACTCTGGCGACCATCGGCGCCGAGCTCGCCGGCGAGGTCCGCGCCATCATGGCCGACGACCGGCTCGACACGCCGCGGCGGCTGCGACGCATCGCCGACCTGCGCATCGGGTCGGAGCAGCTCGAGGCGTTGACCGACGCCATCGAGGCGCACGTCGCCGAGGTCGCGGCCACGGCGAAGGGACAAGCGGCGCGCGAGGTTCGGCGCCAGGCGATGCGCGGCGGCGTGCAGCAGCGGCAGAAGGCCGACGGGCGCGGCGCACGGGCGGCGACGGCCCTCGAGGACATCGACCTCGAGGAGCTCGCGGACATCGTCCGCGGGCTGTCGACGATCACGGCGACGCGGATGGGCGGCGAGATCATGGAGTCGGTCCGCTCGGCCGGGACCAGGGCGGCGACGCTCGGTCCCGCGGGGGCGGCGCAGGCCCTGGCCGACGTCGACCGCACGGTGACGACGAGGGCCGACGGGTTCTTCCGCAAGCACGCCGCGACCGCGGTGGCGCCGGCGGTCAACGCCGGCCGCATCGACGGCTCGGTCGCGACGCTTCGAGAGCTCGGGCTGTCGAAGGTCGACCATGTGCAGTTCTCGAGCGTCCTGGACGCTGCGACCTGCGGGCCGTGCGACGCCGTCGACGGCGAGGAGATCGTATTCGGGTCGTCCCGGTACTTCGAGCTCCTGCCGCCGTATCAGCGGTGCGACGGGCGGACGAACTGCCGCTGCATCTACGTCGTCGTCGGTAGCAAGTGACGGTTCGGATCCCGACGCCGCAACCGCCGATGCAGCTCCTGGCATCGACGCTGAATGGGAACGGCGAGCTGATTCTACATACGCAGCCGAGTCATTCGCTGCTCGAGCTCGCTCGCGGGAATCAGCCCGGCATCTCGGTCATTCGCAAGTTCGGCGTCAATGAGGAGGTCGGAGCGACCGAAGAGGCGGTTTGGCCGGTCGGCGGGCCGTATAACTTCTTGCAGGCGGCATTGCCGTTGCGCATCAAGGCCGGCGGCAACGCCGCCGACGACGCCGCAGGCGCCGGGGCGCAGACGGTCGCCCTCGAGGGGCTCGACGCTTCGTTCGCCGCCATTACGGCGACGCTGACGACCGCCGGAGTCGCCGCCAGCGCGCCGACGGCCGAGTCGTTCATCCGGCTCAATCGAGCCTGTGTGATAAACGTGGGCACATACGGCGGGACGAACGTCGGCGACATCGAGATCGAAACGACCGGCGGGATAACGGTCGGATGGATCGCCGGGATCACGGGGGCCGCGCCGGCGTCCGGACAAACAGAGCAGGCGATCTACACGGTTCCTGCCGGAACAACCGCCTACCTTGGACGGATGTTTGCCACGGTGGAGTCGGGGAAACCGGCCGACATCTTCGTATGGCGCCGTGAGAACGCCGACGACATCTCGACCCCGTTTACGAGTCGGCGCATGGTCGAATCTCATCATGGTGTGCAGAATGTCGTCTACGACCGGAGTTACGACGCGATGCCGTCGTTCCCGGAGAAGACCGACATCTATGTGACCGCTCTGCGGCGCGGCGGGGCCGATGTGGCCCTGTCGGTGCAATACGACCTATTTCTGGTCTAGGGGAGCTCGATGCCTGCAGACCTCGGCCGCTTCGGCCTCAAGACGATGGCCGACGCCTGCTCGCACATCGAGCGGCGTGTCGAGCTCGCCGCCGGCCTGGGCCTGTTCGGCCCGGCCTTCATGGCGCCCGACTCGACGACGGCCGACGTCAAGGTCAGCTACGTCAGCCCGAGCCTCGACGTCGCGGTGGTCTTCAATCGCCGCACCGGCAGTTACGCCTCGGTCGACCTTCTCGAGGGCCTCGACGGCTCGCTGATGCTCGGCGGGATCAAGCCCCTCGAGCGGGCGCCCGAGGGCGCCGAGCTCGAGGTCGACGAGATGCCGACCGAGACCGAGGCGCTGTCGTTCCGCGGGCAGACGATGGCGCAGACGTTCGCCGCCGAGCTCGAGCGGGGCGAGTCCGACGTTCCGTTCCGTCGCTGGGTCCATGTGGCGCCGTTCGGCGAGCAGGTTCTCGCCGATCGGAACAAGGTCTACCGGTTCGACCAGGCCGGAGCTCGCCGGGTCATCGAGGTCTGGGAGCAGCACGCCCGGCACGGCCGGCGGGCGATCTTCGATTGGGGCCACGGCTCGTTCTTCGACGGGGCGCCGCCCGAGTCGGCGGGCAAGTCGGGCATCGTGCTCGAGTGGGAGATCCGAGCCGACGGCCTGTACGCCCTGGGCGAGTTCACCGACCGCGCCGCGACGCTGATCAAGTCGGGCGATTTCGACCAGGTCAGCCCCGAGATCCATCACCGGATCAAGAACCTCGACACCGATGAGTGGGAGGACGGTCCCGCCATCTTCGCGATCGCTTTGACGGCGCGCCCCGCGCTGGCCGGCCTCGATGTGCTGGCCGCCTCGGAGGGTGCGCAGACGACCATGCCCGACACGGGCGCCGCAGGAGCATTCGAGATGAACCTGACCGAGAACCAGACCGCCATCCTCGACCTGGTCGGGGACCGCACGCCCGCCGACATCGAGAACGCCCTGGCGCTCGCCGCCATCGCCGGCGCCCTCGAGCCTGACGCCCTGGCCGCCAAGCTGGTCGTCGCCGAGGCGGCCGGTGAGCTGTCGGCCGACGAGCTCGTCGAGGCCCTCGCCGTGCGCAAGCCCGAGGACGAGTCCTCGCAGGAGGCGGTGACGCTGCTGCGGTCCGAGCTCAAGGCCCGGGACGAGCGCATCGACGCCATGCAGGCGCAGCTCGACGCGGCCTCGGCCGAGCGGGCCGAGCGCGGCGCCGCCGAGCTCGTCGAGAAGTTCGAGCGCACCGGCCAGGTTACGCCCGCCATGCGCGACCATTGCCTGCGGATGGCCCGCGAGGACGCCGCGGCGTTCTCGGCCTTCGCCGCGACCCTGCCGGTCGCCGTGCCGATGGACGAGCTCGGGACCGCCTCGAGCGACGACCCGTCGGCGCAGCCCGACACCCTGCACACGCTGACCGAGAAGCGCGCGGCCGAGATCGTCGAGGCCAAGGGCGGCACGGTCGGCGAGCACTATACCGTCGCCTACGAGCAGGTCCGGGCCGAGCGGCCCGACCTGTACCGCGCCCACTACGACACGCCGCCGGTCGGCCGCGTGACGCCGCTCCGGGCCGTCTAACCAGGCTCGGGCATCAGCAGGCGGCAGACCCGCCGACCACACGGGAGATCAGACCATGCAGCAGGTCGCAGGAACCAACGTCTTCACCCTCAACGCCGAAGCCGCGACGGATCTGTCCGGCAACGGCAACCTTCACCACGCGATCGTGGTCGACGCCGACGGCGACGCCGTGCTCGGCGGCGCCACGGGGACCGGCTACGACATGGCCGGCTTCCTCGACGACGGCGGCATCGGCGCGGGCGACCCCGTGACGGTCGTCGCCCTCGGCGGCTCGGTGGCGCGCGCCGGCGACGCCCTCGACGAGGGCGACTACTGCGGCGTGGCCGCGGACGCCGAGGTCGTGCAGGTGCAGGCCGCGAACGAGATTATCGTCTTCCAGACGCTGCAGGCGGCGGCCGACCAGGATCTCCCCTGGGGCCTGGTCGTCCGCATGCAGAGCGTGGACGGCAAGCCCTAACCGCACTCGGCCTCGAGCCCATAGACGCCGGGCCGACCGGCACGCCAGGAGACTGACCGATGGCAAATCCCCTCGGACCGACCCGTGACCAGATCCGCAACGTCGATCCGGTCCTGACCAACCTGATGAGCGCGCGGATGAACGCCGACGAGGACTTCGTCGGCGACGCCGCGTTCCCGCCCCTCTATGAGGAGGGGCGCGTCACCGGCAACGTGAGCCTGATGAACACCGGCGGCAAGTCGGCGGGCAACCAGGAGATCACCCGGGGCGCGAGCTCGCCCTACAGCCGGGTCGGGTTTCAGCCCTCGTTCACCGCGTTCCGCTGCCTCGAGTACGGCGCCTTCGCCGGCATCGGCCCCGACATGCGGGCCGAGAGCCAGGTCGGCAAGGACCTGCTCGAGCTCGCCGCCGAGGTCGTGTCCGCCGAGGTCATGATCCAGCGCGAGCTGCGCATCGCCAACACGTTCTTCGTGGCCGGCGGCTGGACGAACAACGTCGCCCTGGGCGGCGCGGCGCAGTGGGACGACGCCGGCGGCACGCCGCTCGCGAACCTCTGGACCGCGAAGCGCAACGTCAAGCTCAACGGCCTGGCCAACGCCAACGCCATGCTCATCGGCTACGACGGCTTCCGCGTCGCCGTTCAGGCCGGCGACATCACCGGCCTGATCCCCGCCGACGTGCGGCAGAGCCAGATCACGATGTCGGCCCTGCAGCAGCGGCTCGCCGAGGCGTTCGAGTTCGACAACGTTTTCGTCGGCCGGGCCGTCCGCAACACGGCGAACCTCGGCCAGGCCGAGACCATGGGCTTCATCCTGACGGACAACGCCCTGGTCTACCGGCACGAGCCGGCCACGTCGGTCAACGCCGCCGCCGCCGCGCAGTTCGCCTCGACGGACGGCGGCCAGGCGACGGTGATCGACCGCTGGTTCGACGACGACACCCGCGAGGACCGCGTGCGGTCCCGTGAGACCCGCGACGAGCTGGTCATCGACGCCCTCAAGGGCTCGCTGATCACCGACCTCGCCAACTAGTAGCTGTCGGGCGGCGCCTCGGCGTCGCCCGACAGCTGCGACCATCTTCGGAGGGATGGATCATGCAGACCGAAATGACCGCGACCCACTACGCCGTCCGCAAGGGCGTCACCTGCCTGCAGGTCGGCGCGACCGACGACGGCCGGCCGATCTGTTACCGGGAGGGCGACGTGCTCCCCGCGGACGTCGGCCAGCTCGAGTTCGAGTCGGGCTCCGAGCTCGTCGAGCTCCGGCCCGGTGAGGCCGAGGTCTCGGAGGCGCATGATCCGACCGGGGGCGGGGTGGCGACGATCAAGCTCCCCGAGGCCGGTCCTGGCCGCGGGATGACCGAGGACGAGCGGGCGAAGTTCGCCGCCGAGGTCGCCGGCATGGTGCGAGCGGGAATGTCCGAGGCCGAGGTCCGGGCGCTGCAGCAGGAGGCCGCCGCCGGCGACGCCAACCTGGCCGAGCGCGAGCGGGTCGACAAGTCGAGCAAGGACAAGGCGACCCGGCGCAACAAGCGGCGCGGCGGCTGATGGCGTTCTCGACGTTCGGCATCACTTCGGCGGTCGTGCAGTCCGACTTCCTGCCGCAGTACACGATCGACGCGAACTCGACGCCGGCGACGGCGCGGGTGACCGAGCTGATCAACCGCCGAGCGGCGAGGATCTCGGGACTCGTCGACGCCCTCGGGCTCGACGCCTCGAGCCTGGACTCGACCGACGAGCCCATCGCCTTCTACTTCTGCCAGCGGCTCGTCGGATGCGGCGCGGCCGTCGACGTCTACAAGGCGTTCACCGGCAAGAAGGTCGCCGACGGCCCGGCCGAGGCGTGGCGCGACGAGTGGGAAGAGGGCCTCGAGACCCTCTCGGGGCCGGGCGCCAAGGCGGCGCTCAAGGACGCCCTCGGCTCGAGCTCGCCGTTGCTCATGCGCTCGCATGTGCAGCACGGCAATCAGACGCCGAGCGGTAGCGGCGACGTCGCGGTCGAGGATCCGATCGCGACGCACATGATGGATCTTTAGGAGCTCCTGATGCCTGACAGCAAGCCCAAGAAGCCCGCCGGCTCGCACTACGCCTGGGAGCCCGCCAGCGCGGGAACCTGGCTGCAGGCGGACTACGACGCCTTCTATCCCCCCGGCGCGGTCCTGCCGGAGAAGGTCGCCAAGGACGACGAGCACACCGACGCCGTCAAGGCGTGCATCATCAAGAAGCCTGGCAAGAAGACGGCGACGACGCCGTCCGAGCGCCCTTGGGCGCAGTAGGGAGACCGCCATGCACCGCATTGCCAAGATCGCCCTCGCCTTCGTCGGGCTCATGCTCGCCGGTGTCTTCGTCGACCTCCTCGGCTCGGCCGAGGCGCAGAGCTACATCAGCTCGTTGCGTCGGCCGAAGATCATCAACGGCTCGCTGACGTTCCCCAACGGCGAGACCATCAACAACGACACCGACGGGACCTTCGACTTCACGCGGGACGACGCCGGGGCGGTGACGCTCACCGCCAGCGACGACGACGCGACGGCGGCGCTCATCGTCGACCCAGGCGGCGCGGCCGCGCTGACCCTGGGCTCGGCGGACGTCACCGGGATCGCAGCGACCGCCGTGCTCGGGTTCAGAGTCCCGACGGAGATCGACGCCGACATCGGAGCTCGGACTTGCGACGCGACGAACCAGGGCTACATCGTCTACGTCGAGGACACCGACGACACCGCCGCCGGCCAGCTCTGCGCCTGCATGCAGGACGGCGCCGACGACGCCACCTACGACTGGCGCAACCTCGACGCCGGCGGGGCCGACTGCACGTTGCTCTAGGTGGCTGACCGCCTCCTCGACTTCGGCGTCAACCTCACCGGCGTCGATGGGCCGGTCGCCAAGCTGGGCCTCGCGGCCGACCGCGTCGGCGACCTGCGCCCGGTCTGGAACGTCCTGCACGCCGGTCGGAACTCCGACCCGCTGCTCAAGGGCGGCGGCGGCAAGTCGTTCGTATCGATGGTCGCGGAGCAGTATCGGACGAAGGGCCGGCGGGGCGGTACGCCCTGGCCGGGCTACGACGGCGAGCCGGTCTACAAGATCATCAAGGTCAAGTTCGGCGGCGGCCTGGGCCGCATGCTGCGATGGCGACCTGGTCGAGAGCGGCTCTATCCGTCGCTGATCAGCCCAGGTCACGCCGAGCACATCTACCGAACGAAGCGACACGAGATGGTCGTCGGGACGGCGGTCCCATACGCCGTGCGGCATCAGCGCGGCATCGGCGTGCAGCCGTTCGACAACGTCCCGCTCAAGAAGCGGCCGTTGATCGTGATGACCCGCAACGACTTCCGGGGCTGGATCCGAGCGATCCAGCGGCACGTCGCCGGCACGGTCGGCATCGCGAGCGCCCGGGCGAGACAGTTGAGTCGCTGACATGCTCGAGGACTGCCTCAAAGAGCTGCGGACGGCGGTCAATGCCCAGCTCCCCGCGCTGCTCGACGCCGAGGACGCGGAGTACGCGGTGGCCGACGCCGCCGAGTCCTGGGGCTACGCCATCGTCCTCGACGACATCGCCTCGATCCGCTTCGAGGAGATCGACGAGCTGCAGGCGCAGGAACTGCCCGCGCTGTTCCTGCTGCCTCGAGGCGGCACGGCCGACAACCCGTGGATGACCGCGGTGACCAACCTCGTCCACACGGTCGAGATGGTCGTGGTCGTCGCCGACACGCGGGTCGAGGTTCTCGCCCGCCGGCTGTTTCGGACGGTCGAGGCCCTGCGCCGGCTGCTGTCGCAGTACATCGAGGGGACCGGCGTCGCCGAGGATCCCGTCTTTCAGACGGACATCCAGCGGATCGACTACGCCCCGACGTTCGAGCTCGAGCTCGGCGGCCTGGCGAAGTCGGCGGTCATCACCGTCGACCTGCATGAAGTGGAGGATCGGCCATGAGCGACAAGCCGAAGCGCAAGCCGAAGGGCAAGCCCAAGAAGATCCTCTGGTGTCCGCAGCATCGGGCGATCAGCCCGATCGGCGCCGAGGACCGAGCGGCCGAGATCCGCTACTACGACCCGAACGACCCGCCGCCCGGCGCGCCCGGCGGCCCGGTGGAGGACTAGCACATGGCGATCAAGCCCCGTCAGGGCGTCCTGGCCAAGGTCGAAGCGACGTACGGAACCGACCCTACCCCGGTCGGGACCGACGCCCTCATCGCCATCGACGACCTGTCGATCGAGCTGCTGACCGAGGACGCCGAGATCGTCCACGTCGACGCGCATCTCGACAGCTTCGAGCACGTCGCCGGGACGGTCGCCGCCGCGATCAGCTTCACGACGCCGCTTCGCGGGTCGGGCGCCGCCGGCACGGCCCCGGACATCGGCCCGCTGCTCAAGGCGGTCGGGTTCTCCGAGACCATCGTCGCGATGACCTCGGTCACCTACGCGCCCGCCTCGGCCTTCGGCACGGCCGGCAACGGCTACCAGTCGGTCACGCTCTACATCGAGAACGGGACGCTGCAGCATCAGTTCCACGGCTGCTACGGGACCGTCAGCCTCGACGCCTCGGTCGCTTCGTTCCCGAAGCTGTCCTGGGAGTTTGTCGGCCTGTACGAAAAGCCCACCGACGTCGGCACGATCACGTCGCCGACGTACGACACGACGCGGCCGGTCCCGTGCCGTGGCCTGACGTTCAACATCGGCGGCGACACGCCGCGGATGACCAACTTCTCGCTCGCCCTCAACCGCGAGACCCACATGGTTCGCGACATGGCGGCGACCCTGGGCGTCCAGGCGTTCGAGCTCGGCGCCATCCGGCCGTCGGGCACGACGACGATCCAGCTCCAGACCATCGCCACGGGGGACTGGTGGGGCCGCGTCGACAGCCCGACGAACCTCAACTGGTCGTTCGCCTTCGGCGCCGTCGCCGGCAACATCGCGACGATCAACCGGCCGGCCGGCAACACGACCGGCGGCCTCAAGTTCCGTACCCTGGCCGAGGGCGAGGACAACGGCGTCCTGACCCTCGACCTCGGGTTCACCCTCGGCCGGCACGCCGGCCAGGACACGTTCGAGATCGTGTTCACTTAACCGACGACTCGGGCTCTCGGCGCCCGGCGCACCGACACGACGGGCACTCCGGCCGGGGGCTCGGGTCGCTTCGATCCACTCGGCCGGCGCCGAGGCCCGGGGCTTCCTTTCGGAGTGAGGAGCGCCCCATGCCGACTTTCGTGCAGTACCGCCTCGGAGGCGGAACCTACGTCCTCGAGTGCGATCGGGACCAGCCTCCCGATCAGCAGGTCCGATGGGACCACCGCGACCCTCTGCCGAGCGACCTCGCCGACCTCGAGGACTCGTCCGGCTATTCCGTCCTGGGCCAGATCCGCATCGGCCGGGACGGCGTCGCCGACGAGCCCTTCGCGGCCGCCGAGCGACGCTGGGTCAGCCATGGCGCCGCGAACGCCATCAACCTCCTCATCAAGATGCTCACCGACGTTCGGGGGCCGGGACCGGACGGTCAGGCCCTCGCCTATCCGAACGGAGTGGTGCGTGAGGAGGACGGCTCCGAACGGCCGGCGACCAGGCTCGACAAGGAGCGGTTCCTCGCGCAGTTCCGCCAGGAGGATCTGTACGAGGTCGCCGGAGCCATCGAGGCCCGACGCGAGCTGACGGAGGTCGAGCGGGGAAACTGACGACCGCCGCCGAACTCCTGGCCGTCTGGTCAGACGTCGACGACCGCCAGGCGCGCGACGAGTTCGGCGGCGGACTCAACCCCGAGATCGAGAGCATGCTCTCGGAGCTCACCCCCGAGACCCTCGGGTTCGTTCGGGCCTGGCGGCTGTATCGGGACGGCCATCTCTGGTTCCCAGGGTCGGCCAGCGAGCAACCGGCGCGCTACCTCGAGGCGATGAGCATCCTCTCGTCGGAGGTCGACCGGCGCCAGGCCGAGCGGGCCGAGCGGCGAGCTCGTCATCAGAGCGGTCGACGGGGGCTCAAGGTTCACGGGGCCGAGGGCATGCGCCGCGAGCGCATCGACTAGGAGGCCGGCATGGCGCAGGCGGACATCCTCACGCTCGAGATGCGAGCCCGGGATCGGGCGTCCGCGCAAATGCGCAAGGTCAAGAAGGAGATGGGCGGCCTGCGGGGCGAGCTCAAGAAGCTCGCCGCCGGCTTCGGCGCCTTCGCCGCGGCCCAGGCCGTGATCAGCATGCTCGACCGAGCCGGCAAGGCGGCTCGAGAGTTCGAGCTCGGCATGGCCCGCATCGACACGCTACTCGGCGATCAGCCCGAGCTCCTGGCGAAGCTGGGCGCCGACGTGTCCGAGCTCTCGATGAGCTACGGGCGGGCGGCGTCGGACATCCAAAACGCGATGTTCCAGGCGATCAGCGCCGGCGTCGCCGCCGCCGACTCGATGGAGTTCCTCAAGGTCGCGGCCGAGGCGGCGACCGGCGGTTTCACGTCGATGGAGACCGCCGTTGACGGCCTGACGAGCATCATCAACGCCTATGGCATGGAGGTCGAGAAGGCAGCCGAGATCAGCGATCTGATCTTCCTGGCCAACAAGCGCGGCAAGACGACTTTCGAGGAGATCGCCGGCCGCATCGGCGACGTGGCGCCCATCGCTGCGCAAATGGGGATCGAGTTCGAGGAGCTCGCCGTCTTCATCGCCGCCGTGACGAAGCAGGGTATCAGCACACGCAAGGCGCTGACCGGCCTGCGCCAGGCATTCGCCGGCATCCTTAAGCCGACTGACGACGTCAAGAAGGCGGCGGCCGACATGGGCATCGTGTTCGACGCGAACGCGATCGCGACGAAGGGCCTGGTCAAGTTCCTCAAGGAGCTGTCGGAGGCGACCGGCGGAAACGCCGAGATGCTCGGCAAGCTGATCCCCTCGGTCGAGGCCCTGGGCATCATCGCCGCGGCGACCGGCGCGACGGGGATCAAGGAGCTCGACGAGGGGATGAAGGACGTGGCGAACGCCGCGGGCCTGGCTCGAGAGGCGAACGACAAAGCCGCGTCGACCATGGAGGGGCGCATGCAGCGCGCGGCGGCGCGCACCGCCGGCGAGATGAAGAAGCTGGGCGACCAGACCGACGAGATGGGCGTCCGCTATGAGGAGCTCAAGGGCTCGTCGATCGGCGTGTTCAACGCCCTCAACGACCAGCTCGTCGCCTTCGAGAAGTACGGCCGCCGGATGGGCGCCGTGCGGCAGTCGACCTTCCTGCTGACCGAAGCCGAGTCCGACCTGGTCGCCGCCTCCGACGAGCTCACCGACGTCTGGTTCACCGCCCGCGACTCGGGCAAGGATCTGCAGGAGTCGGCCGACGCCGTCCGCGACGCGATGGTGCGGATGAAAGAGGACGGGGTCGAGGCGTCCGCCAAGGCGTTCAAGGACAAGCTCGCGCCCGAGGTCAAGCGCATCAACGAGCTGATGCTCGAGACCGCCGTGGTCTCCGGCTTCGCGCTCGCGCCGCCTGGGGCAAAGACGCCGCGCCAGCTCGCCGAGGAGACCGCGAAGTCGATGGCCGAGTTCCGCAAGGAGCTCGACAAGGTCAACAATACGAAGGCCGAGGAGGCTTCTCGAACTCGGGCGAAGGCCCTGCGCGAGGAGAAGAAGGCGACCGACGAGCTCGTCGCCTCGATTCGGGCGCAGTTCGAGAACAGCGAAAACCTGCGCAAGCTCGAGGTCGAGCGGGCGAAGCAGATCAAGGAGCGGACGGATCTGACCGTCGGCCAGGCCGAGGCGATGATCGAAGCGATGCGGCTGTCGCCCGAGCAGGAGGCCGAGGTTTTCGCCCTGCCCGACATCGAGCTCCCCGAGGAGGGGCCGGACACGGCTTCGATGATCTTCAAGAGGATGGGCGACGCCTCGGAGGCCGAGACCCAGCGCGTCGGGAACGCGAACAAGGCGATGGTCGACAGCATCCTCGCCGGCGGCCAGATGATGTCAAGCGGGTTCTCGACCTTCATGCAGCAGATGTCGAGCGGCTCGGCGAACGCCCAGGTCGCCTTCATGGGGCTGACCTCGTCGGTCTTGGGCGGGATCGCGCAGATGGTCCCGGCGCTCGGACCCTGGGCCGCCGGCCTGTCGATCGTGTTCGACCTCATCACTGGGATCTTCGGGGCGTCCGGGCGTCGAGGTCGTCGACGCTCGGCGCCGACGCCTGGCGGGACGGCCATGCGGCAAACGGCGCCGACGGCCGGGCCGGCCGGGCCGACCGAGACCTTCGTCACGGTCAATGTCGGGGGGCGCTCCATCCATACCAAAGAGGAGATCGCCAGGGAGGTCGGCGGCATCATGCGTGCCGGCCAGCGCGCCGGCACATCACCGGCCTCTCAAAGCCCGTTCCGGAGATAACGATGGCTCACCCGCGATTCCTCTGGGAGGTCACGATCGACGCGTCGAACGACGCGCTCGAGTTCGACGAGGGCGGTGGTCCCCTCACCGCGTTGTTGACGCACGCCGACTACTACCTCCGCGGCGGCGGCGTGGCCGGGACTGACCTGCTGCAGCACATCGCCGCGCAGATGAGCGCGGTCGGGGCGAACACCTACGGCGTGACCCGAGACAGCTCGGGCACGGTGACCATCGCTCGCACGGCCGGCGTCGCCGCGTTCTCGCTGCACTGGAACAGCGGTCCTGCAGACACGCAGGCCATCGCCAACATTCTCGGTTACTCGACGCTCGCCGACGACGGCCCCGGGACTTCGTTCCCTGGCGACTTCCAGCATCGCTACGGCTGGTATCCCGAGCAGCATCTCCTCGACGGCCGGCGCCGCTTCGAGACCGCGACGGCGGGCGCGAGCCGGTCGCTGGGACATCAGCAGTACACGCAGCAGTGGGAGACCGACTGGCGGGCCGTGGCGCGTATCGACTTCGTGCGGCAGCTCAAGGTCCGCTACGCCGACGTCGACGGGACGGTCCTCGGCGCCATCAACCAGGCGTTCTCGTCGGGGCCGGCCGGAAGCTGGGAGGGGTTCTACGACGCGGCGCGTCGAGGCGTCCGCTTCGAGTTTCACCCGGACGAGTCGATCATCTCGGCGGCGACGGCGGTCATCGATCCGGGCGCCCAGGACTGGTTCGAGGACATCGAGGCCGCCGCCGAGCTCCTGCTCGAGCGGGGCGAGCGATACCGAGTCACCGTTCCGATGCGCCCCTACCAGGCGTAGCTCGAGGGCGCAGGCCGGCGGTCATCGTCAGCGAGTCGTCGGAGCGGATGAGCTCCGACACGTCGACCTCGAGGACGAGGGCCAGGTCGCCCAGGAGCTCGAGGTCGATGATGTGCGGGGGTTCGGGCTGCAGCATGGGCGCAACGTCGCCCAGGGGCCGTCTGACGCACGCTGCGAGGGTCTCGGGGTCGAGGTCGCGCTGTCGCATCCAAAAGACGACCTGTAGACGTACGGGCACGCCGTAACGAATCACGTCGAGGGAGGGCGGTCAATGGCAGCGATCACCGACCGCACGTCGACGCCCTACCTCTATCTGACCATCGACGGCGTCGGCGCCGCGGTCGACGCCGGCGGTACCCTGGGCGCCTACCGGTTCTCGACCGTCGAGCCTGGGTTCTCGCACGGCGGCGACTGGCTCCCCTATCTGACCGACCTCCCCTCCGCGCTCGAATCCGAGCTCGACCCGATCACCGGGGAGGTCAACACCGGCCAGCTCAAGGTCTCGCTCGTCGAGGGGCCGGGCTCGACGCAATTCCTGACCGACCTGTTCGCCACGCGTGAGCAGTCGCAGCGCGGCGAGCTCGCCGCCAGCGTCACCGCGGCGGCCGGACAAATGGACGTTCATCGGCGCGTCGGCGGCGTGCCGACCGTCGGCCAGGTTCTCGCCATCGGCTCCGAGCGGTGTCGGATCACGGCGGTCTCGGCCGACACGCCGGCGGTCGGTATCGACCGCCTGACGGTCACGCGGGGCTACTACGGGACGACGGCGACGGCGCACAACGTCGCGGCGGACCGGGGCGACGCCGAGGTCCGCTACCGCTTGCACTACCTCAAGGGCCGGCGGGCGCAGCTCCGGTTCAACTTCGTCGGCGACGCCGAGGGCTCGGCCGTCGTCGTCGGTTCGTACCTGCTCGACCGGGTCGAACTCGCCAGCGGCGGCGCCGACCGCGGGGCGCGCTGGTCGATCATCCTCAAGGGCCTCGAGGCGTACCTCGACACCGAGATCGGGCGGTACGCCTGGACCGGCGTCAGCAACAACCCGTTCTCGAACCGGCGCCGCGGGGGGCTCCGGATCCCGCGGGACGACTTCGACAACCGTCAGCTCAACGTCGATCTGGTCGTCTCCGGCGACCTGGCCGGCGGCCTTCCCGACAGCGAGCAGCCGTTCGACCTGCACGCCGACGCCAACGACGGCGGCTATCTCAACTATGGCGGCTGCTGCGTCGAGTACGACCGGATCGGCATCGACTGGCAGCCCTGGGAGGACGTCGACGTCACCGCCTGGCGCATCGCCGCGACGCCGTTGCCGACGGAGGATCAGAACGTCGTCGGTGTGCGCGAGGTGTTCCCGACCGACAAAGCCCTGCCGCACACGGCGTTCAAGCCGGACCCGAACGGGGCCGACCCGCCGAAGGCGAGCGATCATCCGATCGACATCTTCCTCTGCCTGCTGACCTCGACGGGCCTGGGCACGAACTTCGCCACGGGGCGGACGAACTACGACGTCTTGCCCGGGCGGATGTGGGGCGGCATGCCGGTCTCGCTCGTCGACATCGAGGCGTGGGAGGCGATGCGAGCTCGAATCCCCGTCGTGCGGATGCCGAACCACGTCTTCTTCTGGGACGGTCCCGAGAACCTCGCGGAGATCGCCTCGAAAAAGCTCCTGGGGCCGCTCGGTATTGCCGCCGTGCAGTCCGAGGCCGGCCTGCTCAAGCCGGTCAGAATCAGCGAGGTGTTCCCGCTCGACACGGCGACGGTCCTGGGGACCGACGACTACATCGCCGGGACCGAGGAATTCGCCTGGGACATGAGCGGCCAGGTTTTGTCGCAGACCTGGGAGTTTGACCACGAAGGCCCAGGCGGCCGAGCTCGAGAGATTTTTCGAGTCCTGTCGCCCGAGGCTCGAGAGCGGTTTCACAATGCCGACGACCGGCCGCTACTGATGAAAGCCGAGGGGCTGACCCGGGACTCGGGCGCCGACGCCCTCATCCTCGAGCGGGCCGGCTTCCTGCAGCGTCACTTCCTCGAGCCGCCGCCGATGGTCGCCCTCGACCTCAACTGGCAACACATGCACATCCCGCTCGGCGAGCCGGTCTCGCTGACGCACGCCTTCCTACCGAACCCGTCGACGGGCACGCGCGGCGTGACCTCGCAGGGCTTCATCGTGATCAAGGTCCGCCGGAACTGGCGGGACGCCGTCGCGGGGCGGGGCCGGGGCGGCGGTGTGCGCGTGTGGCTGTTCTGGGTCGGCCTCGACAGCCCGACCCTGGCGCACATCGCGCCGAGCGCCGAGGTCGCCGCCGGCGACGCCGGGACCGGGACGACGGTCACGGTCGAGGAAAACGAGTTCACGAACGGCGAGAGCTACGGCGCCGTTCCCGAGGACGACACCGACGGCTTCCAGGCCGGCGGCGTCGGGGTCGGCGTCACGGTGATCCTGCTCGACAGCGACGGCGCCTTGAAGTCGGCGAACACGCCGCGCGTGACGTCGACGACGTCGACGACGCTCGTCCTGTCCGACGTGTTTCGCGACGGCGTCGGCGTCGAGGTCGCTCGAGTCGCCGGCGACATCATCGTCTATTCGGGCGACACGGGGGCGACGAGCTACACTGTCAGCGCCTGGTTCGCCCACATGCAGAATCACGCGGCCTTCGCCGACCAGGTCAACGAGACCATCGGGTCGACCGAGCGCGTGAACCACTACGGGGACTGACGGATGCCGATCCAGGACTTCGCCGTCCCTACGGCGTTCAACACGCTCGACGATGAGCCCTTTGACGACGGCCATCCGCTCTCGAGCTGGGCCTGCCGCGAGCTCATCCACAACGATCGGGGCCTGCACGCCTGGCTCTGCCAGTCGCTGATGTCGAAGGGCTGGGATCTCGACAACCCGTACACCTACAAGGGCTTCGGCTGGATCCGCCTGGCGGTGTTCTCGGGGCCGATCTCGCCTGGGCGCAAGACGGTCACGGTCCGCTTTCGGGGCATCGTCAGCAACGGCCTGCCGTTTCACTTCGCCGTCAACACGCAGTTCGGCGGTTCCGAGCACGACCAAGCGAACCACGGCGGCTGGACGACCATCACCGGGAGCGGCGCCGTCGCCGATTGGGAAGTGACTGGGGTTCCCGTCCGCGGCGGCACGTTCGAGACCATCGAGGTATTCGCCACGGGCGGCATCGGGAACAGCGACGAGGGCGACGTGACGGGCGCGCTGACTCGGGTGACGCATCAGTACCTCGAGAGCGCGGCGGCCTTCGGCGGCGGCATGGGCAACGGCTGGGTCATCCGCATCGAGGAAGCGGGGACAGGCGACCCGCTGTCGCAGTGGCGGACGATCTCGTCGCTGGTCTCGACCTCGAGGCTCGCGGTGTTCCCCGGCTTCGACTCCTGGCGGGACATCGCGCCCGAGCAGTATGAGTCGGGCGCCGTGAATTTCCGAGCTCGGGACGTGTCGCAGTTGCAGCTCTACTGCGTCCACATCGACGAAGACGAGCTCTCGGGCGAGCTGGGGGCCTGATGCCGGAACCGTACCGCCGTGACTATCTGCCGCTCCCCGACAACGCGGGGTTCACGCGTGCGCCCCTACGACAGAGCCTGCATCGAGTTTTGCAGGAGAACGCCCAGCATCTCTATGGGACGCGGGTCGGCATGCTCATCGCCGATGAGGATCTCTGGTACACGCCGGCGACGACCCCAGCCTACTCGACCGAGCCGATCTACATGGTCACGGTCCCGCCTGGCGTCGACACGCTCATCGGGACGGTGATCTGGGCGGGCTCCTGGCGAGGCCCAGGCCAGGACGACGTCGACCGGCTCGACGTCGCGTTCTGGTCCGAGCGCGGCGGCCTGGCCGCCGTCGGCGGGCTCGACACGGCGCAAACCGCGGAGGTCTCCGATACGGTCGTAATCCCGGGCTGGCCGCGCAACCCGGAGTCGGTCTGGGACGATCTGCGGGTGCATCGCAGCGGCGCCGCCGCCAGGCGGAACGTCGGCGCGCGGTTCCTCGGCGACGACCTGGCGCCGCAGTGGCTCGCGTGGCAGCCGGACATGAGCACGACCCGCGAGCAGCGGATCTACCTGCGAGCTCGTCAGCGCAATAACCCGTGGATCTGGGGCGTCTATGTCTACTGCCTCATCCCGCAGGGGGCATAGATGGCCAAAACCCTCAACGCCAACTTCGGCGAGCTCGACGCCGGCGAGCGGACGTTCGCCGGCAAGCCGGTCATCTACGACGGGGCCGAGGCCGGCTGGCGCGAGCTCAACCGGAACCATAGCTGGCTGCTCGCCAACCGCGTCAAGACCCGGCACGTCAATCAGTGGTGGCCAGCCGGCGCGAGCGGCCTTCGCGAGACCGGCTCGGGCGCCTACAGCGACCGGCTCAACTTCCGCATCACCCCGCGGCGGCACGTCGTCAGGCTCAAGGTCTGGGCCAACTGCGACACCGACGGGGCGAACGGCAAGATGCGGGTCAGCATCGGGGCGACGAACCTCGACTTCAACTTCGCCGGGGTTCACTCGGTCCTCAACGTGCAGACCGGGACCATCGCCGTGACCGGCGGCACGCCGCCGACGACCGACCTGGTCGTCGTGCGCTTCGACGCCGACCTGTCGACGTTCATCGATCTGCGCTGGCTCTACATTCGCGACGACGCCCTGGTTCTGGGCGATCTCCCGTGACCATTGACGATCCTCGGCTCGTCTGTTCCCCTACTATGAGGGAGGCTCTATGAAGCGTTCGTTCCTGTTTATGGCGGTCGGAGCCGCTCTCGCCGCCGCGTTGCTCGCCGGGTCGGACGGTATTCGCTGGGCCTGGGCCGCCGGTCAGCGGGTCCACGTCCGCGAGTTCGGCGGGGCCACGGTCACGATCGGCCAGCAGACTTCGGCGAACTCGATGCCCGTCGTCGGGGCCTCCGATTGGACCCTGGCGACGTCAGCGGCCGCGGCGAACCTCGACACCGTCGCGCACACGACCGTCGCCTGCGACGACACGGGAGCCGTTGCGTTCACGTCGAACGCCGCCGACGTGATCGTCTGGGTCAAGAACGCCTCGACGACCCAGGACGTCTTCATCAACTTCGGCACGGCTGGGGCGCCCGACCGCACCGACCCGACGACCTACAATCTGCGGCTCGGGGCCGACGCCGGGAGCGGGACCGCCGAGGTCGTCGCCCTGCCGGCCGGCTTCGGCGCCTCGTTCGAGTGCGACGCGGCGGCGGCGGCCAACCTCATCGTCACCGCGCTGCGGGAGTCTTGAGCCGATGGCCGCATTCCGAAAGCGCATGCGAGCTCGAGGGCCGCTGCTGTTCCTCCTCGCCTGCCTGATCTCGACGGCCGGCGCCGCCTGGGCGCAGGTCTCGCAGCTCGGCGGGACGGTGACCAGGCCGACCCTGCCGCACGCTCACGACGACCGACCGATCACCCTGGGCAACACCCGGGCCGTGCCGGACGCTTCGATGTTGTGGGAGACGGTGGACGCCTCCGATCATTTCCTCAACGCCATCGTGACCGGATCGTCGGACTTCGTGATCTCGCAGGACGGCGGGGTCGATTGGGGCGTAGCTGGCGCAAACCGACTGCGGATCCAATCAACCGACTCCGGCTCGCCGCTCGAGTGGATCGGCCTGCAGCATGACGGGACAAGCGGCATCTTTGGCACTGGGGCGGGCGACCTGATTCTCGACCCCGCATCCAATGTGGTCTACCTGGCGGATCAGGCGGCGGCGAGCCCGGTGGTCGAAGTTCAAGGTTCGACCGGACCGCAACTGCGACTTCGAGAGGCCGGCGCCGTTGCTCTCACGCTGCAACATCGCTCCGACTTCGACCAGGTCACGTTCGGCCTCGGCTCCGGAGGCGGATCGCAGTTGCTCGTCACCGACCTGGCCAACGTCACCAAAGACCATTCGATCGCCGCCGACGCCGATCCTGGCTTCTACGTCTTCGGAGCGGATGACCCGACCGGCCCTGACACGATCCCGGGCAACGGCGACGACCCGCGCGACTACGGTCGCCTGTCCTATTCGACGGCGAACCAACAGTTCAACATCGGATCGGGCAACAGCGTCCTCTCGCTAGGCGGGGATAACCAAGCCCGGGTCGAGTTCACCGGCTCGACGACGACACGGCCGCAGCTTTACATCTACGGCGGCAACGCCGAGACCATGATGATCGGCTCGCAGACCGTGCACGCGCAGAACACGATCTCGGTCGACGACGTCGCCGGTAATCAGCTCGTTTTCGTCGCGACCGGCAGCCAATCGCAGGACTGCGGCCACGCGCTCGACACCGACCCGACCTTCTACATCCACTCGGATCAGACCTGCTCGGCGGCCGGTGCGAACGAGTGGCTCGCCTTCCACCACAACCAGACAAACGCGGTGGCCGAGTGGGGCGAGGGCTACCTCGACCTGACGCCCGTCGGCATGAACGCCGCCATCGGCGTCGGCCTGCCGAAGATGGCGAACACGGTCGTCGCCGAGCCGGCGACCTGCACCGACGACACGAACGCCGGGCTGACGCTGTACGTCGACGACACGAACGACGGCAACCCCGGCGTGGTCTGCGTCTGCATCGCCACGGCCGACGACCTGGGCGGCAATCCGAACGCCTGGGACTGGGTCCGCATGGACGATCACGCGACCGCGTGTCCGCATTTCTAGGGGGGCGAAGATGAACCGACGCGCCATTGCAGCTCTCGCCCTCGCCGTCGCCGGCGGCGGCGTCGTCCTGGCTCCTGGTCCGGACAAGGGCGAGATCGAGAAGGCGTCGGACCGCTCTGCCCGTTCCTTGGAAAGCCAGGCGCGCGGGGCCGCTGCGAAATTGGCGCAAGGCATCGTCGGGAGCACGTTCGACGCCCAGCAAGGCGTGACGCTTCGGCACGGCATGATGGCGGTCGTCGTCGACAGTGACGGCAAGGAGCTCGTCCGCACCGCCATCGAGGGTTCGAGCTCATCCCCGACGACCTACTCGCTCTGCTACATCGCCAAGTCGGTGGCTCACTGCAAGGCGTTGCGCGGCGACGAGTGCAGGGCGCTCGAGGCGTGGTCCGCCTACATGCCGGGCGACACGGTCCTCCCCGACCCGGCGGACTGCGAATGAGCGACCGGCCTTGGGACGATCTCGGCGACGGCTGGCGGTCGTTCGCCGGTGGCCGACGCTGGCGCATGACGCCCGACGGGATCGAGCTCGGCCCAGGCGAGGGCGGCGAGGGCCTGGTCCGAACCAGGGGCGAGCCGATCTCGACGCGGAACCTCTGGGCCGACTTCGGTCCGATGTTCCTCGAGTCGGCCGGCATGTACGGGATCGGCGCCGACGTGCTCTGCACGATCGCGGCGCTCGAGTCGGCCGTCGACCCGGCCAGGCGCTCGCACCGCAACCCGAAGTCGGTCCGGTATGAACCGGGCTATGTCAGCGAGGAGCGGTCGGCCAATAAGGTCAGCTACGGCCTCTGCCAGATCTTGCTGTCGACAGCTCGAGGCGTCGCCGGGCTGACGCCCTGGGGCAAGTCGTTTTTCGGTCGCGAGACCATGTTCGACCCGCGGGTGTCGATCATCCTGGCGGGCGCCGTGCTGCGCAACCGCTGGAACCGGCATCTCGGCGACCCGCTGCTCGCCTCGGCGATGTTCAACGCCGGCGGCGTGTACCAGTCCGACCGCAATGAGTTCCACGTCCGGACGCACGGCGAGCATCGCCTGCTGCACACCGCGCAGTGGTTCAACGACCTGGTCGCCGTCCTGCGGGACGACGAACTCGTCGCCGTCGGCTATCGCCGGCTGTTCGACCTGCCCGAGACCTCGAGGGCCGTCGCATGAGGCGCCGCGTCGCCTGGTTCGCCCTCGAGCTCGTCGTGCTCGGGACGACGTGCGTCATCTTCGCGGCCCTGCTCACCGGCGGCGCGCTGGCCGAGCTGTCCGACAGGCTCGGCCGATGATCGGCGTCCTGCTGCAGCCCTGGGAGAACCCGCCGATGGGCTACCCGATCCCCGACTGGCTCGGCTGGGCCGGGGTGGCGCTCATCTCGGGGCTCATCCTCGCTTGGACGATCCGAAGGTGGAGGCGGTGACGCCTTTGCTCCTGGTCGCCCTCGCGACGCCGTCGACCGTCAACCCTGCGGACGCCTGTCGCAGCGCGTCCCGCGTGCTGCTCGACATGCGTTACGTCGAGGGCCGCCGGGCCGAGCCCGGCGACTTCTCCCATCCGAAGATCGCCGCCCGGCTCGAGCGGTGCGAGAAGGTCGCCCGCCTGGCGGCGCCGCACGGCCCCGATGTGACGTTCGCGGCCATCGCCGTCGCCTACAACGAGACCAACTTCCGCGAGGGCGTCCCAGGCAAGGCCGGCGAGCTCGGCATGATGCAGGTCTTGCCCGGCTACCATTGCAAACCCTATCCCGACCTGCGGAAGGGCAAGGGCTGCACCGACCCTCTACGGGCCGGCGTGAGGGCGCTACGGTTGCTCCTGGCCGACCATGGGACCGAGCGCGCCCTGCAGCTCTACAACGGCTCGTCGGCGTACGCCCGCAAGGTCGCTGGGTACGCTCGAGCCGCTCGGAGGTCTTGGGAACGACGAAGGGAGCTCTGATGCCGTTGCGAGTCTTGCTGGTCGAGGACGACCCTGCCGATGCCGAGCTCACGACGATCCGTCTGCAGCGCGGCCTCGAGCCCAGGTTCCCAGGGATGTCGATCGAGGTCGCCGAGTCGCTCTCGGAGGGCATCCGCAAGGCCCATCAGATCCGCCCTCACATCGCCGTGCTCGACCTGTCGTTGCCCGACTCGGACCCGGCGCAGGCCCTGGCGGGGTTCCGGCAAATGGTCCCGGGGATCCCGGCTCTGTCTTACAGCGGCGTGGATTCCGCCGACGTGCTCAAGAACGGCGACGACGACGGCCTCTGCGCCCGCGTGAGCGGCCTGGTCGACCTGTCCGTCGACGAGATCAGCGAGCCGGAGATCATCGTGGCCGAGCTCGAGAAGCCTTCCGCCAAGCCTCCGGCGGACAAGGGGCCGCTCTGGCGTCGCGGGCTGATCTTCTTCTTCAAGAACCGCAGTGACGTCGTCTGGGCGACGGTGACGCTCCTGGGCATCCTGGGCGCCGCGACGGGCTACGCCAAGGACGAGGTCGCCGGCTACGTCCACGACCAGCACAACGTCGCCCTGGGCGATCCCACGCTCAAGCCTGGGGAGTGCGTCGGCGAGGGCGACGACCGGCGCTGCGGGCCGAAGAAGGGGAGCAACGCCGACAAGTGGCTCGCTCGGCTCGTCGAGCAGGAGTCGAAGATCCAGGTTCTCGGCGAGCAGGTCGCCAGAAACACGACGAAGCTGACCCGTGTCGACAATCGCACGTCCGATATGGTCTTCGCCATGGGCTCGGACAAGTGCATGCAGGCCGGCGGCGCCCCGGTGACGATCAAGGTCAAGGTCGATCTCCCCGGTGGCGATTGGGACTTCGAGGAAAAGCGACTCTGCCGCTGGTGGGGCGAGCGCGATGGGACTGTCGTCAAGCTCGACGAGGTTCCGCTCTACGACCTCGCCGAGCTCGACGCCCGCATCGCCGCCAACGCGGAGAAGGCGGCGATCAAGGCCGCCAAGAAGGCGGCCAAGAAGGCCGTCAAGAGGAAACGGAGGACTCGCCGGTGATCAAGAATCTGACAAACCTTGTGACATCTCGTCGGTTCGTCGTGCTGCTCGCCGCCGGCGTGCTGTTCGCGGCGAAGTGGAAGTTCGTCGGCAAGCCCGACCCGGCCGAGTGGTCGACCTTCCTCGGCGTCGTGATGGCGTGGGCGTTCTCCGAGTCGAAGCGCCGGCACGCCGGCAGCATCGCGACGAGCCGCCGGTTCATCGTCGCCGCGCTGTCGCAGCTCGTCCCGACGCTGCTCGGCCTGCTCGGCGTCGAGATCCCGGCCGAGGCCCTGGCCGCCGTCAACGGCCTGGTCGCCGCCAAGATCCTCGGCGAGGGCGAGCGCCGGCATGAGCTCGACCCCGAGGACGACCCTGACGATGGAGCCTGACCCGGGATCCTTCGCCGGCCTGCTCGCCGTCGCCCTCCTGGCCGGCCTGTCGATCGCGGCCTGGTTCGCCGGCCGCCGGCGTCAGCGCGCCGAGGACGAAGCGCACGCCGCCAGGGCGGCGGCGGCAGGAGCTCGGGCCGGCGGTGACGTCGTCGAGGCGGCCCACGTCGAGGCGGCCGAGCGTCTGTCCGCCAGCGAGCTCCGCGAGCACAACGACGACCTCGCCAGGAGGATCCTCGATGCGGACGACAGCTAGCCTGGTTCTCCTGATGCTCCTGGCCGCGCCGGCCCAGGCCGGCGTGCTCGACCGAGAGTGCCTGGCCGCCGGCGGCCGGGCGGCCAGCGACGGCAGCAAGGGTGAGGTCTCCTGCCGGACCCTCGTCGAGGAGCAGACCCTGACGGCGGCCCTGGCTCGAGGAGCTCGCTGCATCGGTGAGCGCGCCGGCGACAAGCCGGACGCTCGAGCATGCCCACCGACCTCGCCGGCGCCCGCCGGCTGGTGGGATGCCTGGGGCCGCGACGTGACCTGGCTGGTCACCGGCGGCCTGTTCGGTCTGCTCGCCGGCGCCGCCGCGTTCTGACCGACCCTCTCCCCTCCCATCCCTGACAGCCGCTCGAGCTGCGCATCGGCGCGCCCGGCATGTAGGGAAAGCTGCGACCCGATCGCGTCGATCGCGCTCGATCGCGGCCTAAACCCCCCAAACCATTCAGATCAGACCCTTCGCGATCTTGCAACTCCGACTTAAACATTCCCAAGAGGGTCATGTTGAGATCAGGGAGAAGGGTACAGGGGCCGTGAGTGATTTAAGGGAAACTCGATCGCGTCTGTCGCGTCGATCGCGCGGAGAAACCCCCTTGACTCTGTAAACGGTTCCCCTTACCTTGTCCGGTGCAACCCGTAGGAGATCGACATGGGAACGGACACAGCGAACGGACGGATGGAGCTGTTCAAGCAGCGCACGCGGACTCGGCTGGCCTACCTCGGCCTGACGCACGCCGACCTGGCGCGCCGGCTCGAGATGAGCCGCCAGCAGCTCCAGGGCTGGCTGACCCGGGCCGACATCAAGCTCGGGCACATCGAGCGCATCGCCGAGGCCCTCGGCGTGTCGACGGCCTTCCTCATCGACGCGGACGCGGTCCTCTGGGACGAGCTGCTGCACGCCGCGCCCGCGTGGGTCGGCGAGATGGAGGCCGCGGCATGAGCATCGAGAACGAACTCAAGAAGCTGCGCGGCGCCATCGAGGCGCTGACCGCCGCCGTCGAGCGTGTCGGCGTGTCCGTCGAGGTCGTCGAGTCGGTCGAGCCGCTCGAGCCGCCGCCGGCGCCCGAGCCCGAGCCCGAGCCCGAGCCCGAGTCCGAGCCCGAGCCCGAGCCCGAGAAGCCCAAGAAGAAGCCCAAGAAGAAGCCCGAGCCCGAGGCCCAGGACGACGCCCAGGACGACGCCCAGGACGACGACAAGGGCGAAGGCGAGGCCCAGGCCGACGCGCCGACCGAGAAGGAGCTGCAGGGCCGCTGCATGGCCCTCGTCCGCAAGGACCGCTCGCTGTCCAGGACGATCAAGGGCGCGCTCAAGGCGATGGGCGTCGAGACCCTGCGCGACCTCGATGAGGCCGGGCGGGCGACGTTCTCGACGACCCTGGCCGGCATCGAGGCCGAGCATGGGTAGCTCTCACTCGCGGCTGTCGCCGTCGTCGGCCTACCGGTGGATGAAGTGCCCGGGCGCGCCCGAGGCCGAGGCCCTCGCCGAGCGCGAGGATGTGCCGTCGGTCTACGCCCTCGAGGGGAGCGCGGCGCATGAGCTCGGCGAGCGCGCCCTGCTCGACCAGGTCGGCCCCGACGAGCTCGTCGGCCGGCCTCTGCCCGAGACCGGCCACACGCCGGACGAGAAGATGGCGGCCTTCGTCACCGAGTACGTCGAGTTCGTCCGCGCCCTGCCTGGCGTCCTCGAGGTCGAGCAGACCCTCGACCTGTCCGAGTGGATCGGACCGAGGGGCAAGGGCACGCCCGACGCCGTCGCCATCGACGACGAGCTCCTGACCGTCGTCGACCTCAAGTTCGGCATGGGCAAGGTCGTCCATCCCGAGTGGAATCCGCAGCTCATGATCTACGCCCTGGGCGCCCTCGAGGAGTACGGCTGGATCGCCACGCCGTCGCGTGTGCGCCTGGTGATCCATCAGCCGCGCCTCGAGGCGGTCACCGATTGGGAGATCGAGACCGACGCCCTGCAGACCTGGGGCCGCGAGGTTCTCAAGCCGGCGGTCAAGGCGGCGAGCCGGCCTGGCGCAGCTCGAGTCCCAGGCGAGGATCAGTGTCGCTGGTGTCGGGCGAACGCCGACTGCGCCGTGCAGAAGGAGGCCGCCGAGGCCGCCATCATGGCGCTGCTCGGCGATGAGCCGCCCGACCCGGCCGGTCTGTCCGACGACGAGCTCGGCCGGGCGCTCGCCTGGCGCGGCTTCGTGCAGGTCTGGTTCAAGGGCGTCGAGGAGCGGGTCCGCGAGCGCGTCGAGAACGGCGGGTTCCCGGGGTGGAAGCTGGTACACGGCCGCGGGAGCCGGGTCTGGGAGGACGAGGGGGCCGAGGCGGCCGTCCTCAAGCTCCTGGGCGACGACGCCTGGATCCGCAAGATGGTCTCGCCGGCCCAGGCCGAGAAGCTACTGCCGAAGGACCGACGGGCCGAGCTCAAGCCGCTCATCCTGTCGAAGCTCGGCAAGCCGACGCTCGTCCCGGAGGCCGACAAGCGGCCCGCGATCACGGCGACGGCCGAGGACTTCGGTTGAGCCTGGCCGCCCCCGCGTTGACGTCGTCGGATCGGCAGGATTGGGAGACCCCCGAGATGCTGTTCTTCTACCTCGACGCCATGTTCGGGCCGTTCGAGCTCGACGCCGCGGCCTCGCACATCACGGCGAAGTGCTCCGAGTGGTTCGGCCTGACCGCCGAGGGCGACCTGGTCGACGCTTTCGAGGAGCGATGGGGCGGCGCGGTATGGCTCAATCCGCCATACGGCCGAGGGATCGGCCGCTGGGTCGAGAAGGCGTACACCGAGTCGAGGGGGACGGGCTGCACGGTGACGATGCTGATCTTCGCCAGGACCGACACGCGCTGGTGGCACGACTTCGTGACGAAGGCCGACAGCGTGACGTTCATCAAGGGCCGCGTGCGATTCCTGCTCGACGGCAAGGCCCTCGCTCCTGCGCCGGCGCCGTCCTGCGTCGTGCGGTTCGCGCCCTGGTCGGAGGGGCCGCCGGCGATGCGTTTCATGGATCAGCCATGACCGCCGACGCCGAGCTCGTCCTGGCCGAGCTGCGCCGCCGCAACCGCGGCATCAGCGCCAGGTCGATCGCCGAGGCCCTGGGCTGGCACAAGAAGGGCGACGGCGTGCCGCGCTGGGAGCATTCCAAGGACCGACGGAAGTCGATCTGGGACGAACATCGGGCGCACGTCGCCGCCCGTCAGCTCGAGGCCGACGGCCTGGTCGAGGTCCGAGTCTCGGCCAAGAGCACGCGCTACGTCGCGGTTCGCGAAAAGTGACAATGCAAACTAATTCATTGACGGAGTAAACGAACGTGTTTAGAGTGTCCTCGCAACTTGGAGGTCAGCATGTTCGTCATCACCGTCACTTTCGCCACTGTCGCCCCGGTCACCCCCGTCGCCGAGCCTGTCGCCGTCGACGGCGTTCCCGTAACCTTCCCCACGGTCACCGCGGCCGCCGACTTCGTCGAGGCCGAGCTCGCGCCGTTCCTCGCCGACGGCGACCTGGTCGTCATCGCCGCCGCCTAGTCGCCCGGGCCTCGAGCCCGACGCTGCGCCCGCCCCGTACCCTCTCGAGGGTCGGGGCTTTGGCGGTAGAACCAGGAGAGAACGTGACCAAGATCATCGACCTGACCGAGCTCCCCGCGGACGATGAGCCGCTCGCCTTCGACGAGGGCCTGCCGCCCGAGGCCCAGGCGCACATCCGCCAGCTCGAGGCCGAGACCGCCGCGGCCATCGCCAGGCGCCGCTCGAGCCCGTTCGCCGAGCTCGGCCGGCAGTGGTTCTGCGCGGAGTGCGGAACCGAGTCCGATCGACCCCTGGGATCGGAGCATCCCTGGCGCTGCTCGGGGCTTAACTGACTGTTGACATCATCATCGGGACGCTTTACGGTGTCCCGACTTGGAATAGACGGGGCCTGACGGCCCACACAATGCAAGGAGCAAGGTGAAATGAGCCAGAAGATCAAGCTGTCCAACGTCCGCCTCTCGTTCCCCAATATCTTCAGCCGCGCCGTGTTCAACGGCGAGGAGGGCAAGTACGGGGCGACGTTCCTCCTGCCCAAGGAGGAGATCGAGCAGGCCGACAAGCTGCGCGGCGCCATCAGCGCCCTGGTCAAGTCGGAGCTCAAGGGGGCGAAGCTCCCTGCGGACAAGGTCTGCATGCGCGACGGCGACGACAGCGACTACAACGGCTATGACGGCCATTGGTCGATCAAGGCCAGCAACAACACGCGGCCGCTCGTCCTCGACCGCGACAAGTCGCCGCTGACCGCCGACGACGAGAAGCTGTACGCCGGCTGCTACGTCAACGCCATCATCGCCCTCTGGGTCCAGAACAACCAGTGGGGGAAGCGCGTCAACGCCAACCTGCTCGGCGTGCAGTTCGTCAAGGACGGCGAGCCCTTCGGCGACGGCGGGCGGACGGCGGCCTTTGACGACTTCGACGAGGTCGAGGGCGACGACGGCGCGGCCGACTTCTTCTAGGACACGCCGAGAGCTCGGCGAGCCCAGGGGTCGGGCTGACCCTGGAGAAGGCGCACCCCCTGGCGCCTGGGCGGAAACAGGGCGTCCCCAGGACCGGCGCGCTGGCCGGTCCTGGGGACATCTTCACATCAGCCGGGGGTCGACATGACCATCAAGGAACGGAACGTGACCGCGCGCCCTGACGGGGGCGCCGACGTGCGCGAGGGGCGCCGTTTGCACACCTGGACGGCCGAGCAGGTCAAGCAGGCGAAGGCTCTGTCGGACCTCTGCCTCGAGGCCGGCCGCTGGGACTGCGACTGCGGCTGCTGCGTGGCGACGCGCGCCCTGGCGGGGTGAGGGCTCTATCCCTGTTCAGCGGGATCGGCGGCCTCGACCTGGGGCTCGAGCGGGCGGGCATGACCATCGTCGCGCAGTCGGAGATCGACCCGTACGCCTGCCGCGTACTGCGCAAGCATTGGCCGTCCGATGATCGTCCTCGACACCGAGAGCTATCCGAACTGGTGGCTGCTCGCCTTCCTCGACACCGACAGCGGCAAGACGCTGATGTTCGAGCTCGAGGGCGCCGAGACCTCGCTGGCCGACAAGGACCGGCGGACCATCGCCAGGATCATGCAGGCCCGGCGGACCGTGTCGTTCAACGGCCAGGGCTACGACCTGCCGATCATCGTCCACGCGCTCAAGGGGGCGACGGCCGGCGACATCAACCGGCTGTCGCAGAGGATCATCGGCTCGAAGCTGCCGGCCTGGAAGGTCGCCCAGGCCGAGGGGGTCTCGCCGCCGAGGGCCTGGACGCACGTCGACCTGATGCCGATCGCGCCCGGCAAGTGCTCGCTCAAGATGTACGCCGCCAGGCTCGGGCTCGAGTCGATCGCCGACCTGCCCTATCCGCCCGACCAGGACGTCGACGCCGACCAGGTCGCCGAGCTCAAGGCGTACTGCGTCGGCGACCTGCGTAACACCGCGGCCCTCGGCGAGGCCCTGGCCGAGGAGATCGCCCTGCGCGAGCGGCTGTCCGAGGACTACAAGACCGACCTGCTGTCGTCGTCGGACGCGACCATCGCCGAGCGGGTGATCGTGTCCGAGGTCCGGCGCCTGGGCGGCAAGCCCAAGAAGCGGCCGGCGCCTGACCGCTGTCGGCTCAAGGATCCCGGCTTCGTCGAGTTCCGCACGCCCGAGCTGCAGCGCATCCTCGAGGAGCTGCTCGAGGCCGACTTCGTCGTCAACTCGCACGGCAACGTTTGCCTCCCCGAGGGCCTCGAGGGCCGCAAGGTCGAGCTCGGGAGCTCGACGTACAAGATGGGGATCGGCGGCCTGCACTCGACCGAGAAGGGTCGCACGCTGCACGCCGACGACGAGCACGCGCTCATCGACCTCGACGTCGCCTCCTACTACCCCGCGATCATCCTGCAGCAACGGCTGTCGCCGGCCGGCGTGGGGCCGAAGTTCCTGGCGGTGTACCAGCGGCTCGTCGCCCGGCGCCTCGAGGCCAAGGCGGCCGGCGACAAGGTGTCGGCCGGGTCGCTCAAGATCGTCGTCAACGCGACGTTCGGCAAGCTCGGCAACAAGTACGCCGCCCTCTACGCGCCTCACCTGTTCGTGCAGGTCACGGTGATCGGCCAGCTCGCCCTCCTCATGCTGATCGAGCGGCTCGAGGCGGTCGGCGTGCCGGTCGTCAGCGCGAACACCGACGGCGTCGTCGTCCGCTGTCCCAGGAGCCGACTGCGCGAACTCGAGCGGGTCGCCTGGGAGTGGATGCTCGACACGTCGTTCGAGCTCGAGCGGGCCGAGTATCGGACGCTCCTGCAGCGGGACGTGAACAGCTACATCGCCGTCGGCGTCGACGGCTCGATCAAGCGAAAGGGCGCCTACGGCCGCTCGGGCCTGGGCAAGAATCCGCAGTTCGACATCGTCGCCGACGCCGTGACCGCCCTGGCCGCGCATGGGACGCCCGTCGCCAAGACCATCCACGACTGCGACGACCTGCGGCCGTTCCTGGCGACCCGGCGCGTGACCGGCGGCGCCGTATGGCGGGACCAGGAGCTCGGCCGCACGGTCCGCTGGTATCTGTCGAACCAGGTATGGCCCGGGGAGGTCATCCGCTACGTCAAGAACAGCAACACGGTCCCGCAGTCGGCCGGCGGGCGCCCGGTCGCGGCCCTGCCCGAGTCGATGCCCGAGGACGTCGACCGACAGCTCTACGTCCACATGGCCAACAAGGCCCTCAAGGTCGCGGGGTGGGTCGATGCGTGAGCCGACCTGCGACTGTTCCGCCGCCGCCAGATTCGCCGCGGCGACCTATGAGGGGGCCGCGTGCGAGTCCTGCGGCGCCCGGCTTTTCGCCGGGCTCGTTCCCGGGAAGGATTGCCCGGCCTGCGCCCTGGAAGGGTGGGCGAAGGGGTGGGTCGACCTCCGGTGTCCGAAGTGCCCGGTCGTTGTGGAGGGCGACCATGCGTGAGGCGCAGCTCGAGGCGGCCTGCCGCCAGTGGTCGAAGGAGCGGGGCTGGCTCTGCTACAAGCTGGTCAGCCCGGGCAAGCGGGGGTTCCCCGACAGGATGTTCGTCCGGGCCGGCCGGATCGTCTTCGTCGAGTTCAAGACGTCGAAGGGCCGGCTGTCGGTTCATCAGGCCAGGCGCGTCGACGAGCTCGTCGAGGCCGGCGCCGAGGTTCACGTCATCGACTCGTTCGACGACTTCGTCGAGGCGATGGGAGAAAGTTGAGGGGCGTGCGTTTTTCCTATTGACGCTGTAAAGGGTAATGGTTACTTTGTACTCATGAAGACGACGCACCAAGCTAACGCCCTCGCCCACATCGCCCGGGAGTCGCAAGACCCGAACTCGGACGGTTGGACGAACGCCCGCTGCAAGGAGATTGGAAAGCGGACCGCCGAGGCGCTGGAGCGTAAGGGGCTCGTCGAGATTCGCAGGTCGGCTCGCACCATCGTCCAGTACGGTTGGCACGCCGACCGTATCGAGGCCGAGATCGAGGTTCGCCTCGCCGGCAAGGCGCTCGCCGCTTGGAACAACCACCTCGCCGCCCGGAGCTAGCAGATGCGTATCATCAAGAAGGCCCGCCCCGCCGACGCCAAGGAGCCGACCCTTTCCCAGCGCCGAGCCTTCAAGCGGTTGGTCAAGGAGCACCGTTGGGTCGACGCGGTCTCGGCGCACGGCATCGAGGGCGACCCGGATCACGTCTACGTCGAGTTTTTCATCGACAGCGGCCCGGCGCACGGCCTCGTCGCCGGCTTCGCCATCACCAGGCGCGGCGCCATTCACCGCACCAGCCGCCGATAGGAGCAACCGATGAACCTCGCTTACGACCGCTTTCACCTCGCCCCTTGAATCGCTCCGACCTGCACACCTACCAGCGGCGCGCGGTCGACTTCATCGTCGACACCGGCCGATGCTCGGCCTGGCTCGACCTGGGCCTGGGCAAGACCATCACGACGCTGACCGCCCTCGTCGACTGGTTCGACGCGGCCATCGCCAGGCGCGCCCTCGTCGTCGCCCCCCTGCGGGTCGCCCAGACCGTCTGGGCCGAGGAGGCCGCCTCCTGGGAGCACACCCGCGGCCTGACCGTCGCCAAGGCCCTCGGGACCGCTCGAGCTCGCCTGGCGGCCGTCGACGCCGGCGCCGATGTGACGGTGATCAACCGCGAGAACCTCCCCTGGCTCGTCCGGACGCTCAAGGAGGCCCGCCGGCCCTGGCCGTTCGACACCGTCATCATCGACGAGGCGTCGTCGTTCAAGAACCGCACGACGGTCCGCTGGCGGGCGCTCAAGGCCGCACTGCCGAAGATCGACCGGATCGTGCTGCTGACGGCGACGCCGGCGTCGAACGGCCTGCTCGACCTCTGGGCGCAGCAATACCTCGTCGACGGCGGCGCCGCCCTGGGCAAGACCCTGACGGGCTACCGGAACCGCTACTTCGTCAGCGACTACATGGGCTGGTCGTGGGAGCCGCGCGAGGGCGCCGCCGACAGGATCCACGAACGGCTGGCGCCGACGGTCCTGTCGATGGCCGCCGAGGACTGGCTCGAGGTTCCCGAGCTCGTCGACCTGGTCGTCGAGCTCGAGATGCCGGCGAAGCTGCGCAAGGCTTACGACCGGTTCCGCAAGGACGCGGTCCTCGAGCTCGACGGCGAGCTCGTCGAGGCGACGAGCGCCGGCGTCCTGGCGAACAAGCTGTTGCAGTTCACCGCCGGCGCCACCTACCTCGAGGACGGCGGCTGGGCGCACATCCACGATCTCAAGCTCGACGCCCTCGCCGACCTGGTCGACGAGAACCAGGGCGAGCCGGTCATGGTGGCCTACCGCTACCGCTCCGACCTCGAGCGGCTGCAGGCGCGGTTCCCCGAGGCCGTCGACGTCCGCCGCCCCGATGCCATCGACGCCTGGAACCGCGGCGAACTGCCGATGCTCCTGGCGCATCCGGCCTCGGCCGGCCACGGCCTCAACCTGCAGGCCGGCGGCTCGATCCTCGTCTGGTTCGGCCTCGACTGGTCGCTCGAGCTGTACCAGCAGACCATCGGCCGGCTGCATCGCCAGGGCCAGGCCCGCCCCGTCCGCAACGTCCGCCTCATCATCAAGGACACGTTCGACCGGCGCGTGCTCGACGTGCTTGCATCGAAGGGCGACACGTTGGACGCTCTCCTCTCGGCCGTACGCGAGGAGCTCCGATGACAGCGCCCGTCCTGGCTGCCGGAGCCTGGCCGACGAACGCCGATCTGATCGCCGACGTCGCCCGCCTGGGCTACCTGCGCAAGGACTGGCGGACCTTCGACCCGACCTACGGCCGCGGGGTCTGGTGGGAGAAGTGGCGCCTCGACGAGCTCGTCATCTACCTGCGCGACATCGACGGCTCGGACTTCCGAGACCTGCCCGAGCCGGCCGACAGCTTCGACGCCGTCGCGTACGACCCGCCCTACGTCTGCGTCGGCGGTCGCAAGACCTCGACCTTGCCCGACTTTCAGAACCGCTACGGCCTCGACGACGCACCCAGGACGCCGGCCGGCGTGCAGGCCCTCATCGAGGAGGGCCTCGACCTGGTCGACCGGTTCGAGCACGTCACGAAGATCCGCCCGCAACCGCCTGGTCGCCGCCAGGTTCACGCTCGCCGCAACCTCTCAACGCTGTTCATTCTCCGAAAGGCCCGATGACCAACCCGACCCCGATCCACGCGGCGAAGCTGCGCTCGTTCGACCTGCTCACCGCCGACAGCCGGCTGTCGAAGCGATGGGACCGCCAGGAGCTCTCCTGGGACGACCTCGTCGCCCGGCTCTCGGAGCCCAGGCGCTTCGAGGTCGACTCGAAACGCCTCGCCGCCATGGACGCCGACGAGCGTCACCGCATCAAGGACGTCGGCGGCTGGCTCGCCGGCCGGTCGACGACCGGTCACCGCAAGGCCGACGACGTCCGCGAGGTCCGCCTGGTCCGCCTCGACATGGACGCCGCCCCGGTCGACTGGCGGGACGTCGTCGACGCGGCCTACCAGGATCTGACCTGGATGGCGCACACGACGGCGTCGCACCGGCCCGACCGGCCCCGAGCTCGGGTGATCGTCCCGCTGTCGAGGGCCGTCGACGCCGAGGAGTACGCGTACGTCAGCCGGAAGCTTGCCGAACGCACCGGCGAGGATCACTGGCCCGACCACTCGACGTTCCGACACAACCAGGTCGCGTTCTGGCCGAGCTGCGCCAGCGACGCCGACTTCGAGGTCGTGTCGGGCGCCGGGTCCGTCTTCGACGTCGACGCCCTCCTCGACGCCGTCGACGACTGGCGCGACGTCGAGGCGTGGCCGTTCCGACCGACCGGCGGCCTGGTCGTCAAGGGCAAGGCCGAGGATCCCAGGGAGAAGGGCGGCTGGGTCGGCGCATTCTGCCGGGCCTACAGCGTCACCGAGGCGATCAAGGCGTTCCTGCCCGACGTGTACCTCCCCGGCTCGGCCGCCGACCGCTGGACGCACGCCGAGGGCTCTCTGCGCAACGGCCTGGTCATCTACGACGACGACACGCAGGCGTGGTCGCACCATGAGATCAGCGACCCGGCCGCGGGCAAGCTGCGCAACGCCTGGGATCTGGTCCGGGTCCACAAGTTCGGCGAGCTCGACGTCAACGCCAGGCCGCGCACGCCGGCGCATCGCCTGCCCAGCTTCCTCGCGATGGCCGAGTTCGCCGCCAAGGACAAAGCGGTCCTGGCCGCGGTCGTGTCGGGCGAGGCGGCCCTCGCCGACGACTTCGACGCCGTCGAGGTTCCCGACGACGACTGGATCGACCAGGTCGTCTTCGACAAGAACGCCGTCCCGCTCCGCACGTTCCGCAACCTGACCACGATCCTCCGAGGCGACCCGCGGCTGTCCGGCGTCGTGCGGTTCAACGAGCTCACGCGGACCATCGAGATCGAGCCCGAGAGATGGGCCGCCAAGATCGGGCCGATCATGCTGCCGCCTGGGCGCGACGAGCTGCAGGATCAGCACATCTCGGCCCTGCGCGAGAAGGTCGAGTCGCTCTGGCGGCGCGAGTGGTCCGGGGCCTCGACGCATGAGGCGATCGCGCTCATCGCCCGCGACCGGGCCTATCACCCGGTCCTCGACATCCTCGACGCCGTCGAGTGGGACGGGGTCGAGCGGCTCGACACCTGGCTGACCGACTACGTCGGCTGTCCCGACAACGAGTTCGTCCGCCAGGCCGGGCGCAAGATGCTGGTCGCCGCCGTCGCCCGCGTCCGAGACCCGGGCTGCAAGTGGGATCACATGCTGCTGCTGCACGGCGAGCAGGGCGCCGGCAAGTCGACGCTCTGCCGCGTCCTGGCTCTGCAGGATCGCTTCTTCGCCGAGCTCCGCAGCGTCGAGCCGAAGATTGCCGCCGAGACCATCAGCGGCGTCTGGGTCGTCGAAATGTGCGAGCTCGAGGCGTTCGACCGCGCCCAGATCAGCGTCCTCAAGGCGTTCGTCACGATCCAGGCCGACCGATACCGGCCGGCGTACGGCCGCACCGTCGAGGTCCGCCCACGCTCCTGCGTCGTGATCGGCACGACCAACGAGGTCGAGGTCTTGCGGGACTCGACCGGCAACCGGCGGTTCTGGCCGGTCCACGTCGGCGAGATCGATACCGAGGGCCTGTCCGAGGTCGTCCTGCAGCTCTACGCCGAGGCCGACTTCCTCCTGGCCATGGGCGAGAGCCTGTATCTCGAGGGCGAAGCCATCGGGATCGCCAAGGTCGAGCAGGAGGCGCACCGGCAGACCGACCCCTGGGAGGACCGGATCAAGGCGTGGCTCGAGGCGCCCATGCCGGCCGACTGGTACGACACCGAAGGCGAGCACGTCCCGTTCGAGGACGGGACTGTCGAGCGGGATCGGGTCTGCGTGCAGGAGATCCTCGACGAGTGCCTGCAGATCCCCGCCTCCGGCCAGCACGCCGGCGTCCGCCGGCGCATCGGCTCGATCATGCGGACGATGGACGGCTGGGACGGGCCGAAGGGCCTGCGCTTCGGCCGGCGGTACGGGGCTCAACGGGGCTGGGACCGCATTCCGTTCTGAAAAAACGCGATGACGTGCGTTTTTCTGTTGACGACGTAAACAGCAGGGCTTACATTCTCAACATGAACAACGCAGCAAACACCGACCGCCCCGCCGCCGCAACCCTGACGACGAAGGAGGCCGCCGCCCTGATTCGCAAGCGCCTGCGCTCCGAGCTCGGCGCCAAGCGCGGCGACGTGTCCGTCCGCTGCTCGCACTACTCGGGCGGCTCGAGCATCTACGTCCGCATCAACAACGCCGACATCCGCATCGCGGACGTCAAGCGCATCGCCAACGACGCCCAGCAGATCCATCGCTGCGAGATCAGCGGCGACATCCTCGGCGGCGGCAACCGCTACGTCAGCGTCGAGCACGCCAGCGACGCCCGCAAGGCGCTGATGACCCCCGTCCGCGACGTCCTGGCCATGCTCGCCGTCGGCGGCCAGGCCCGCTCGGGCGCCTGGACCGCGCAGCGGCTCACCGACAACGACTTCATCGCCTGGACCGGCGACGAGAACCCGATCCGCTGCTGGGGCCTCGATCAGGCCTCCTACCAGTTCGCCCTCGCCATGCGGGGCGACGCCTACTAACCCCTCCCGCAGCGCCTCGGCGCCCGCCCCCGCCCCGTACCGCTTCGGCGGACGGGGCTTTCGGGGTAGGAGCCCCGCGGTGGGGCAAAGGAGATGAGATGAGCACGCACAATACTTGGCCGATCACGACGCCGAAGCACACACAGGAACCGTGGATGGCTACATCGAGCGGACTGGTGGTCCATGACGCCGATGTCTTGGCGGAATGCCGCCCCGAGACGGGGGACGCCGCCCGCATCGTGGCGTGCGTCAACGC
>JAAOEI010000026.1_pt1 | contig 49390 bp, 54 predicted proteins | sample 7059261 | NCBI WGS metagenome assembly JAAOEI01 (sample SAMN14008812, study PRJNA610033) | viral metagenome | isolation source: viral particles filtered from seawater | place: China: Hangzhou Bay, Yangshan Deep Water Harbour | collected 2017-10-31 | reverse complement strand
GTTTCGCATTTTTTTCGTTTCCAAGGACCCTGCCTAGTCCCCCCAGACCTACCAGACCTCCCAGACCTACCAGACCCCCCAGACCTCCCAGCTTGCTTAGACCTCCCAGTTCGCTCAGTTCGCCCAAACCGCCCAGCCTACCCAAACTCTCAAGTCTCATTAAACCGCCCAAACCGCCCAAACTGCCCAAACTATCGATAGAGGGTGCCAGCAAGGGAGCTCAGGAGGGAGGAGCAGCAAGGGAGCTCAGGAGGGTGCCAGCAAGGGAGCTCAGCTAGAGGAGCTCCCAGGGAGCTCAGGAGGGAGGAGCAGCAAGGGAGCTCAGGAGCAGCGCTCGACCTGGGAGGAGCTCAGGGAGCGCATAGAGAAAGCCCGCAGCAAGGGAGCTCGCTGCGGGCTTTGTTGAGATGTCAGTTGCGTTCTATCGTCGACGTCTTAAGCTCAGGTCGATTAATGATAGGAAAGCAAGGAGGGGGACAACCAGCACGATGAATAGACATAGTTCTCCCATGTTAATCCTCCGATCCGCAAGCAGCGTAAAATGTTGACTCATCAAAGCGAGGATTCATATAGCAGCAAGCACTTGCGACTGCTTGGACGCACCGTTTCCATTGTTTGTACTCAGGAGAACTTTTGAGCTCAGCTGCAGCGAGCTCGCTTGCCGCTCCTCCTGAGTTCTCAGGGAGTACGAAACTAGGCTTTGCCAATTTGAGCTCTTCAGCAAGCAGGACAAAATGTTTTCGACTAGGCATTGTGTAATTCCTATGGAAAGATAAAGAGGAGCTCAACACCGTGCTGAGCTCCCTGGGAGAGTTTCTACGCTTGCTGGCATCCCCAAGTGTAGAAATCAGATTTCAGCTGAGCTATGCGCTTCTCAGCTGCAGTCGCAACCGGTTCAAACCGAGAAAAATCAGGATAGTTGTGAGATCTCCAAAGCTTAGCAAGTTCTCGACCCGGAATCGATTCTGACGATATACCAAGCAGTTGCAGAAAATGTTTGGTGCCAGGCTGACAATTGCCAACAGCATAGCTATCGTCAATCAGAACTGCGGGAATCGATCTCAGCCGACGAATAATTCGAGCTTGGCGCTGTCTAGTTGTTAGTCGGGCGAGCTCCTTGCGTTTTGCTTCCTGCTCCCTTCGTTCAAAATACCAACGGGAAGATTCGTCTAATTGACGGGTTGCGTCAGCTGCAGACAGCTCTTCTCGACTGTGGAAACATTCGTTCCAACCCTTGCGGAAATAGACAAATCCTCTCACAAGTTCTCGTTGACCCTTGCGAGATGCGTAATCTGTCCGCCAACTATGTCGTTGATTGTTTTCGACCCAAACTGCAGGAGCAACGTAGTCGTCTCCTGAGATGTGCGCAGGTCGAGCAGTTAAGATTGTTGTGAAACTGCAGGAGGTAACACCCAAGCGAGCAGCAAACCGATTCGCATGACGATAACCTTCTCTCTGGCAAAGAAGGTAAAATGTTGGGCTAGATACCAGTCGTTCTCGACCAATAACAAAACGAGGGTTAATAGCTGAATTCCATCGACACAACCTATCTTTCAACGTGCTGTCATGATCATATCGGTTGCGACTGTTGAAAGGGAGTTCCCCCGATAGGTCGCAACCCGCAGCAAAAGAGGGAGCGCGACCATTCTTCTCGACTTTGCGAGGGTTGATCAGTCGCATTTGGATTTTGATTACCTGGGAGAAACCGGAAGGGTCGATTGTGAAACCGAATAATTCATGTTGATGCGGTATGTTGCGGTCAAGACGTCCTTGGTCGCATACCTTCAGAATCGATAGCGCTGCTCGACCATTCAAAGGGAGGAGTCTTTTGATTTCCATGTACTCAGGTCGAGAATCATGTAACTGCTTGAACTGGGCAAATAAGCAGTCGAGATATGCAGCGAGCTCAGTAGTCCGGTTGCTCGCTTGTCGGTGAATGGTGAACTGCTCGACTGTTGGCATATCGGGTTTCATCTCAGTTGCTCGAATCGAGTGGTGGGAACATCTACCTTGATTCCAGCCGGTGCCATACGTACCAACCGATACTCGCTGCGGATACGGTTCAAATGCATCTTTCAAATAGTCGATATCACAGGAAACTGTCGAGCAAAGCGATATCCACTCGCCGCGCAGTTTGGTGAACTGGTACCAAATACTAAGCAGTCGACGTAGATTCGCTGCGACGTCCTGGGTTGTGTTCCACTCCTTGTCGGGTTGTGAAAGCATTCGGCTAATGAGCGCTGCTCGCTTCTTAACCTGGGAAAACTGTTCGATGAATCTTTCGCTAACGTTAAGATCTCGTGCCATTCGTCTAAACTCCTGAGAAGGGTTAAAGGGAGGAGCTCAGGACGTCCTGAGCTCCCTGGGTTGCTTATGATCAGTTGCGCTTCAAATGCTGCGCGTAGCGGGCTTGCTTCTCGTTGCGGGTTGTTTTCATATTTTCCATCGTGCCAGCAAGGGAATCAAAAATCGACCGGACATTGTCGATAGCGAAAACAACCTTGAAAGCAGCAAGCAGGAGCAGTCGAGAGAACTGGGAGTAATCGCCGCACAAGATATCGTAGCAGTCGATGCAAAGGGAGCGTGTTTCGACCTCCCTGCGCTCCTCCCTTGCGACTGCTCGTTTTGCTGCTCGCTGCTCCTGAGTTGCTCGCTGCACGGGTTGTGGAATTCCACGCCACCGAGGAGTGTTAGAGATTGCAAGGATATCTCGCTGCTTGCTGTCGTCAGCTGCTCGCTGTCGGATTCGACCGTTGACAGCTGGAATGTTGGTTGCGGTTTGGGTTGTGTTGAGATGATTCATTCTGTTGATCTCCTGAGTTTGGGTTGTGGGTTGTAAGGTTAGAGTTTACGTGCGGGCCATACCTTGTCGATGATAATTCCATCATTGCCCGAATATTGGTACCGAACATAAAGTGCGTCGACGTTGGGAGGAAGTTCATCCCAGGAACTAAATACTAGGTGTTCATGTGATGTGTTCTCCTCGCTGCAGAAATCACCACTAGCAAGGAGATGCGCGGCGATGTCCCATAGGTCAAACTCGCTGCTCCCTTTGCTCGCTTGCTGGATTAGATATCGACCTTCCCAGCGAGAATCGATAATCCCAGGCTCACCGATAGCGAGGTCAAGTTGACGCTTTACTTCAGAGAGTTCGCGCTCCAATCGGTCGATTTTACATTGCAGGTCGAATTTAGTTTCTCGTGGCATGATGATCTCCTCGGGTTTGGGTTTGGGTTGCAATCAACCCGTTTGCTTGGTTGCTTTGCACCAAGCATAGGGACAATTTTAAGGTAGGTCAAGGGTTTGTCCAGATTATTCGACAAATAGTTTGCTCGACCTGTAGGATATGTCGAAAAACATAGGTCAAAATTATTTTGAGCTCCCTGGGATTTTTTACAGCTGAGCTCAGGTCAACAGGTTGCGCAGCAAGGGAGGAGCTCGACCTGGGAGGAGCTCGACCTGGGAGGAGCTCGACCTGGGAGGAGCTCAGGAGGAGCAGCTGAGAAGATAGGTAGATTGGGCGCTTTGGGTAGATTGGGCGCTTTGGGCGCTTTGGGTAGATTGGGCGCTTTGGGGGGTTTGGGGGGTTTGGGGGGTTTGGGCGCTTTGGGGGGTTTGGGGGGTTTGGGGGGTTTGGGGGGTTTGAGGGGTTTGGGGGGTTTGGGAGGTCTGGGCGCTCTGGGCGCTTTGGGGGGTCTGGGTAAGCTGGGCAAGCCTGGGGGTTTGGGCAAATTAGGTAGTCTGGGTAGTTTGGAAAAAATAAATGGTCCAGGCTTACCTTATAGAATTCGCATTCCCTATTCTATTTTCGGTCCCTCTTCTACCTATAGTTCGTCCATTCCCTCTTTTGATTCCCTCTTCTACCTACAGAGTTCGCGTTCCCTCTTTCCAAAACTCGCGTGGTTCCCTCTTTGCCAAAATGCAGGAGGTCCCTCTTTCACTTCTTCCGTCGTGGATCTCTATGGGAAGAAGATCCTGCCGTCAGATAGTAGTGGATGAGACCAGCGGCGTCGGCTTGGTTGTCGTCTAGGATGGGGCAGTCGGGGTAGAGCTCGTTGACAGCTGCAATCATCTCATACTTCTTCGCATGACCATGACCAGTGATTGCTTTCTTCAGTGTGGACGGTGATATGCCAAGCCAGCGTATTTCATTGGTCATCGCCCAGAGCTCAATTGCTGTGACGAATGAATCAAGCTGTCGCTTAGCAGCACCCCGTGCAAATGGTCGCTCGAAGATAACAACATCAGGGTGGTATCGATGTAGGTGATGCCAAAAATGGAGAAGTCGAGCAGATCCATCGTTGCCGTGGAGAGTCACGGTCTTGGTGGTCATGATACCACCTTGATAGATCGCAATTCCCGTTTCAGCTCCGACATCGATGCCGATGATGTGGTCTGTCATTACCTGGGTTCCTGAAATCGTGAATCTAGTCAGGTTTTGAGTTTGTCGATTCTCTTCTCTACCTCTTTGAGATAGACCATGTGACAGTCGATGCAACGACCGCTCACCTTATGTTTGAAGTAGGACTTGTGACCACACTCAGCACGAACGGCATTTGCAAATGATTGGAATCCTTCCATCATCTTGGATCGAGAGTCTTGTGGTTCATTCATGATAGTTCCCAAAGATCCTTTCAGTCATCTTTCGTTTGGTCTTACCACTTGATGCTTTGTTGTCGATCTCCAGGTCGACATACCACCATCCATTCTCAGCTGCATAGTCCCAATAGAGATCATTAGGATAAGTGCTGAGTAGGAACTTCCCACGGATGGCGCTGAGTGTTTCCAATAGTTCGACGTGTTCCTCTTCTGACATCTCCCATTCACCGTACTCATTAGTAGATGAACGGACCCAATGAGGATAAGGAGGATCGCAGTAGAAGAACGTGTGCTCAGAGTCTTCCCTCTTAATGACGTGGGGAGCATGATCACATTCGATAACGACTCGACGAAGACGTTCATGGATCTCGGGCAGTCCCTCTATGGAAGAAAGATAACTGCTGACCTGCTCGTTCATCCCGCGTCGAGTTCGGGTTTTGGAGAGGGTGGCAAAATCCTTACCTAGTCCTTGTCGAGACATACGGTTTTGAATGAAGAACTGAACCGCATGTCCGATGCTGTCACTGATCCCTTGACTGAAGGTTTGATCGAACTCATGTCGTGAAAAAGGGGTGAGTTCGATGGCCTGTTGGAAGACAGGGAATCGTTGCTCACAACGAAGGATTTTATAGAAGTTGGTTAGATGGTGATTGAGATCGTTGATCACTTCACTGATGCCATGCGGGTCTTTCGCCCAGAGCATATTCAGTCCACCAGCATGGGTCTCGACGTAATGAGTGTGCTCAGGCGTCAAACTGAGGAGGGTTTCTGTCTGGTAGTATTTGCCGCCATGCCATTTGATGGGTGGTCTCATTTGGTCTTCCTGCCGACTGCGATGAGATAGGTGTTGAGAACCATTGGTTGGAGTGTGTAGAAGACCGGTGATCTTCCTCGACCGTGAGAATTGGGTCTCTTCTCTGTCTGAATTAGGTTGAGGGCTTCCATGTCAGCTAAATGCCTGCGAGTCAATGTGTCGGTGAAGTCCTTTCCTTCGAGCACAATGTCGTCTGCTCGCATCGGTCGTTTGGCGCTGGCAAGGATCTCGATGATCTCATATCGCCATCCATAGCAAGTGTCATGGACAATCTTGAGAAGCACGTCCAGATTCTTTTTAGTGAATTGTGCTGAGTTGTTGTTGCTCAGTAGAACTGAGATCATCATCGCTAAGCGGGTCAGCTGTTTGACCAGTCGAGATCCCAGTTCCTGTTCTGGTCGATGCTTGAGATCGTCCGCACTGTCTCGTTCAACTCCTGCGCGACACATTCCAATCAGATCTGCCATCGCTTCAATGCGATGCTTTTGATTGTCCGTAGGATCTTTGAAATGAATTCCTGTTTCGAGCTTGTTGTGAATGTGGTCCAGGAAGCCCATTGTCTTCGGCGCAATCGCCTCAATAACGGCATCCATCTTGACAGTCGGTTTCTCTGCAGACATACCACGGGCAAGTGCTGAGAACTCTGTGTCCATCGCACGTCGGATGATCTTCTTATCTTCCGATGTGTCTTTGTGGATCACACAATCAATGAATCGTGAACCAAGTAGCGCATCATCCATATTACGAAGCGTCTTGGTTCCACAAAGAATTAGACTGTAGACAGTGCGAATCTCAAAGCTCTCACCCGTTCGATACTCAGGTCGGATGACGTTATCTGCGAGTGAGTCTCGAATTTCTGATTCGACTTCAGAGAGGTTGCTCATCTGAAGCATCGGGTCAGCATCCTTTACAAGTAGACACATGCCATCGATCTTGTAGGCGAGCATTGCTTTCTTGACGACTTTGCGATCTCCTGAGACGAGACCGGTGAACTTGGAACGGGCGTAGACATACTTTTTTGCTTGCGCGAGAGCTTCAGCAAAAGTGCTCTTGAGTGAACCGGGACGACCGATGACCCGAAGTCCAATCTGCGGTCCACCTGTGAATGGCGACATGACCGTTGCCAACATGATCAGCAAGGTCATCTTATGCTCGTACAGGAAGTGAAGGTTCTCGTCGTAAATCTCCGTGAGCTCATTGAAGGATTTGCATTCTTCTGGTTCAAGTCCGAAGTCATCGTCGTCTGAGTTAGAAACCGTTTCTACATCTTGCATCACGAGGTTCTCGTGAATGAAGTTGAATGCCTGAAGCGGATTCATTTTGTAGAGAAGATCTCTGATATCGTTAAAACGATGCTCCCCCCAGTCCATTCTATGGAAGGAAGATATGCCCGCCGCAGAGCATTCCTTGACGAGTTTAGCGATGCCCTTGCCACCAGCTTCGTCGTTGTCATGGATGTCGATGAGCTCTTTGTTTTTGAATTTCGACACCCATTCCTTTTTGATCGTGGTTGCCCCTGGAAGTCCAACGACTGCCCAGGTCTTGAGAATCTCATTGTCGAAGTTCTGTTTGGTCGTTCGTTTGAAACGACCATCGTAATCATTGATTCCTGTTAGATGATCATCCTTCTGTTTGGGTTCCAGTTGGGAGAGGATCTCCAAGAGAGCAGCTCGGTCCCAATGACCCTCGACAATGTAGATCCTCTTTGTGTGTTTGGTGATCGTATCGATGCCATACAGTTGCTGCTCACAAGGAGTCGGTGAGGATCGGACATCGAACTTCAGCTGCGCGATCTGTCGATTGGCACTTGTAGGCTTGCACCATTTGGGTAATGGACTGTGACTGATGTCGCCGTTCCTTCCTGAACTGCTCCTGAGAGTAGTTCCATTGCTCTCTTCGGTGGAATTCCCCCTCCCATTTTCCTCACCAGATCCACGACTAACCTGCTCACATTGGTAGAGGTTGACGACGGTTCCTTTTTGCCCGCGAGACGGGATGATCCATTTCCCGGTAGTTGAGGATCGAGCGATGCCAAGATGCTGTAGAGTCGCCTCTTTAATTCCTCGGTTGATAGAGAGTTCACTGAGTTGGTGAGCTCCTGAAGTTCGGACTGATAGCTCACTGAGTCCTTGGATGAAGGTGTAGTGATTGCCCGATTCTCCGCAGCGCTTGCATTCGTAGGTTCCATTTCCGGGGTGGACATAAAAGTGTTCCTCTTTTTCGCAGAACGGGCATGTGCCAACATAGCGGTCGCCCACCTTGTTGAGTTCGATGCCGTGGAAGAAATAAAAACGACGATACTTGTTGACTTCCTGTTTCTTTTGGGTCGCTTTCTTAGCCATCTTGATCCTCGATGTAGGCGATAAATTTGTCCCACTCTTTTTGCAGGACATCTTGAGAAGTGGTGTTGATGTCGAGACCGATTCGTTTTAACCATCCTTGGAAGCGTGCTCGAATTCGTTTAAGTTCATAACTTGCTTGTCGAGCTTCCTGTTCGTGTTGGACACGAATCTCCCGTTCCTCATCTGCTGCTTCATGACAGCTTTCGCAAAGCAATTCGACATCTTCCAGGGATTCATTTCCCAATGTTTGATAGTGAAGATGATGGAGCTCAAGATAGTCGGCCCGACCGCAGCGTTCGCATCTGTTATTTGTGAGGTTCCTCCTTGCTTGCTTGAGGAGCTTCCACCTTTTACTGCGAATCACTGCGTTGTATCGGGCTCGCCATGTAGTCATGATACTACCTTCTGGAATTCGTGAATCTAGTCAGGAATTAAAGGCTGCAATGCGGTGGATCGGTGCAAGGATGTGATCAGTTACATCCTCACTGTGTCCCCAGTCTTCAGTGAACAGACTGGCATTGACTGGGGTTGGGATTCCATACTTCTCGCCAGCAAGACGCATCAGAGCTATGAGTTGCTCTCCTATGGTGATGGGATTGTCAAGTGATGGGTTCTCTTCAGTTTGGTGAGCGAGGAGAGTGATCTCTTCTACTTCAGAGAGAGGCAGTCCCTCTTCTTCATGGAAAGAAAAGGGTCCGTGGAAGTTGAGCTCGTCATGGACCTGCATGATCAGATTGATTTGTTGATCATAAGCACGGGTTGCGTTGAGCTCCTTGAGATAGTGATGACAGAGGATCATTGCTTGACCAATGACCCAACCGGCGTGTCCTTGAACAAACGCTGAGACAGCTTTGTGAGGTTCATCAAGAGGGATACGAAGGGAATAGCCTGCCAGAGTGTCGATGTGCCCCTGTTTGCGGACAAGTCGATGGAGTCGATTGGTGAAGGTGCGAACTTCGGGCATCCGATCCTTAATCGCGCGGACAGCATTCTTTTTCTTAAAGGTGCGGTTACTATTCGCTTCACCCGATCCATAGAGCATTGAGTAGATGCCGTTCTTGGTCGGTTTGTACTCGGGGGCGTCCTTGTCGAAGAATCCATGAACTGCTTCCATGACAGGTTTGAAGGGTGAGATTCCGAGCTTGTAGCAATCCTGAACTTCCTGATTGCCGCAGCTGAAAGCCCAGATATAGAACTCAATTGATTGGTAGTCGAGTGAGAGGATCTGATAACCATCGTCAGGTCCGATGTTCTCACGCAGGTTATATTCAATACCTTTTTCACGAAGCAGTTCTTCAAGGTATTCATCGACGACTGCCTTGTCTGCTTGTTCTCCAGTAGCAATGTTCTGCAGGTTGGGTCCGCTACTTGATTGGCGAAGGAATTTAGTGCCGGTGATGTTGTAGTTACCGTGCATCACTCGGGCGATATAGATCGAGTTGTAATTCTCCTCCCGTGAACGGTCGAGATAGCTCTGCAGGGTCTTGCGACTCTTCTCGTTCTTTTTGCTGAGCAGATAGAAGTTGAGAAAGTCGTGAGGATCTCCCTCTGACTTCTCAGCAAGATTTTGCATGTGCTCTTCCTTGAGAGTCTCAAGCCCTGTCTTCGTGTGAGAGGGAGCCTTCAGTGCAAAGTCTTTGTAGAGCAGTCGACGGATAGCTTTGGTAGAAGTGAGAGAGAACTCTTCATTGTCTTCGGGATAGGTCCACCATCGTTCCGCAATCTCCAGGCAACGGTTCTCATAGTCAAGCTTCTGTTCTTGGTAACGGTCAATCTCATCTTGGATGGAATCCTTGAGAGGAATGCCAATGGTTTCCATTTGATAAGTGACTTCAAGTAGTTCATGTCGCTGTTGGACAAGATCAGTGTGTCCGTTCTCCTCGATGATCTCCATGAGAAGGAAAAGCATGGGGAGAGTGGTAAGTACGTCTTCCTCTCCGTAGAGCTGTGAGACGTTATGCCAAGGGTGGTCAATAGAGAATTGACCTTCGTAATAACCATTATGCTCAGGGAGGAACTCGGGAGCATTGGTCGCAATGGCGCGGGGAAGCCAAGTGTCATACCACCACCATCCACTGACATCTTCGTCCTTCTCCTTGGGTGGTCGATCAGTAGCGGGCCAATGAGGATCAGAGGGTTCCGCAATTCTCCATTCGCCATGCTGCTCGATGAAAGTTTTGGTGCGGCAGATGCGACGAGCTTGGTTGACTGCTTGCTTCATCGCATTCATCTTGTGCTCACCGACGCACCAGAAGATTTTGCGAAGGTTCTTCAGAGAGAGTCCCCAGTAGTTGCGGAAAGCGTGGGCGTAGTGGATAGTGTCATAGATGTTGTCCCAGTCCCATTCGTATTCCCAACGAGGAATGTTCCAAAGGTCATCTGCATAGCGGAAAGCTTGTTCGGTGGCTCGAATGTCGAACTTGGCGTTGTGCGCGACGATGGGATAGTTCATTAGCAAGTAATGAACAGCATCGAGCTCCCTGGGCTTGTACTCAGGGAGTCGAGTGAAAGGATCGACAGGACAAGTGATGATGTAAGTCCAGTCACGAGCATTGGACTCGGTGAGATGCTTGAGATTCTCCGGCATCATGGGGTCTTGATCGAGAGGGTGGTATCCGTGGAACTGGAACATATAGGGCAGGCATCCGTTCCAGAGATCGACACCCGTTGCTTCCACATCGTAGGCGAGGATGTTGATCATCAGAAGTTCTCCGGTCGAGTTCCGCTGGGTTTGTCAGACTCGACGTAGGGGACGCAAGATGTCCAACAGACGAGAACGTACTTGACCCCTTCGGTGATCTTCTCGACCTTGTGCATGGTCTCTTCGTACTGCTTGAGACCGTCTGAGTTGTTCCAGCAAACAATGTGACCTGCAGCTGGTTGAAGAACTCCTTGACCTCTGCGAAGGGCAGGATGACGTGGGAAGACAGTGTTGCCACCTTTGTAGTCGTCGTTGAGATAGACCAGACCGGTGTGCGTTCGCCAGAGCTGATCACTGTGAAGACGATAAGAGCTCCCCGTTTCATATCGAACCATTTCAACAGGTTCGATGTGATTTAGAGGATAGCGAGAGAACGCCGACATGAAGCCGCGAACTTGATCGATATACTGTTGGACTCCGCTGTCTGAAGCAAGGAAATCAAAGAGACTGGTTCGACATCCTATTCGTCCTGGAGCTTTGGTTGTTCTCCAATCAGTTGTCAAATCATAGCTTCTTTCGATCCCTTTGATGATTTTTTCACATTGGTCAGGTGTGAAGAGCTTGGTCGATTCGATGCGAGGGATGGTCATTTACTAGGGTCCTAGAATCGTGAATCTAGTCAGGAATTAAAAGGGAGGGGGAGAGGAGGTTAGTTCTCTCCCCAGCAGCAACGAACTGCTTTGCTCCCTCACCTACCGACCGGGGTGCTCGAACAACACACCCCCATCGACACCTTACTCATTGGAGACGAGATACTCGAAGGGAAGAGTCCATTCTTCCCCATCGAAGTCGACCGTCGCTTCTCCGTCACCAACACTCTGGACAATGCCTTCGTAATCGGTTCCATCCTCAAACCAATCTCCCGTCGATTTGACGGCATCCCCTTCGTTGAAGGCCGTTTCTTCTTCATGGGAAGAAGAGGACCCGTTCGAGGAGGGTTCGGCATCGCGGAGGGAGAGAGCGTTGAAGTTGACTTCCTGCTCCGCTCCGTCGTCAAAGATGACCGTGGCGCTGGTGTCGCCAAGGGCGGTGATACGACCGTTGTAAACAGTGTCGTCGCCGTAAAGACTGGGGTCAGTCTGAACTTCATCATCGACGGAGAACGGAGCAGTTGACGCTTCTGCTGGGACGGGTTCGTGATCGTCGCTTTTACTCTCGACTTCAGGGGATGGTGCAACGTAGTCGTCTTCAGGGACTCCTTGAACAAAGACGTTGGGCTCTTCTCTTTCGGCAGCACCCCGCTTTTTACGAGTGTTGCCGAGCCAGTAGCGAAGTCCCTTCTTCTTTCCCTTGGTCGATGCGATCTTGTCGCGGACCTTTTCGTAGACTTCAAACTCGTCTGTCGATTCCTCGACTTCCTTCTCGAAGCCCATCAGCTTGAGATCGTTGTAGAACTTGTCGATGTTCTCCGCTGCGGTGATTTTGTCACCAGAGGGGAATGTCTGGTCTTCGAGTGAGTAGAACTTGGAATGGTTGATCCCGGCGAACTCGATGGGATCGACGCAATGACTGAAGAGCATGACGTAGACCTTCTCGTTTTTGTCTTCGCCCATGCGAGCTTCAGTCAAGTGGAAGACGGCATCTTCCAGTCCAGGAGCTAGTTGTCTGCCGCCGACATGGGCTTCATTGTCCTTGATCTTTTTGTGAACTCCCTTGTTCTTCTGACGAAGGCGGGCGGCAAGACGTGCTTCAAGTTTTGTTTGTTCTGACATGATTCTCACTTCTGAAAGTTGGTGTTGGAAAACATGGTCTTAAGACCAGTTCTAATCTCTTACGACGCTGTGAGCTCCTCCATCAAATTGTTGTATGCTTCCTTTCCACTGTTGCCGAGAGAGATCTTTCCCTTGAGTCCAAGCCAATTCTTTGCTGAGCAGTAGGGAGTTCCCTCAACGTACATCACACGGTCGAAGTCTTCGTTAGCGACTTTCTTCAAGCCGCGCTCTTTACGGTTCTCGGTGACTTCACGACCGAGATAGAACACACCCGATGCCCAGCGATGAATGCCGTTCCAAATATCAGGGTCGGCATACGGATAGTGCATCAGATGCTTGCCGCCCTCTGCCTTTTGGACTTCTTTGTCCTTAGCGTGAGCGGTGACGATGACGGTTTTGCCTGCATCGAAAACAGTCTGCAAGGCATCGACAAAGTTCGGCCACTCGAATTGAGCAGCGACCTTGGGTCCACGTTGATAGTTGAAGAATCCCTCCGATGAGTAGTCGCTTCCAAACTGTTCCGCGCAGACATAGTAGAAGCAGATCTTCTGGATGCCGGTAATGCTCTCGACGACCAGGGTGTCGATGCTGTTGTCAGTAGCAGCACTGTAAATGTCGTTGAGCAGTCGGGTCCAGGTGGTCTGCCACTTGCGTTTGTCGGCAGTCGCGTTGTAGTCGTGTTTGATCCAAACAGGTTGGGGGATCAGGTTGCGTGCAGCCAGGAACTTGACGCCAAGCTCTTGACTGTCACAGATGAAACCGCAGTTAGGAAAGTTTCCGGCGAGTGAGGTTTTGCCGTCGCCCGATTCTGCGTACAGGATCAAGGTGAGTGGATCGATTGACTTGGTTTTCTTGACAGGTGATTTACGGGTCGCTTTTTTCTTTACTTGAGGGGGCGGCATGTGTCTTCATTACCTCTAAGATTTCAAGTTGTTGGTCAGTAAGATCGTCACGATTTGAAGATCATTCCATAAGCCATTGAGTTGGTATAGATTTGAGTTTAGTTTCGTGTCTATCATAAATTTCTTGAGCAATTTTGGCGTCTTCCTTCTTCCATTCAATGATGGAACCAAATGACCCAATTGCATCCCATAAAGTGAACGAAATATCACCCCCCTTTATAGCTTGGGGGATTTTTTCAATCTCAGCACATAGCTCTTTTAAGGTCAATCCTGATTCATCTGCATTCATTGCTAAGATGCAAGCTAGACCATGCCGTAAAGTTGCAAATGGAATACCTTTTTCCGATTGTGACATTAACCTGCGATCCTTTCGATTTGCTTGTTGTATTCGTACACTTCACGCAGTCGTAAGAAAGCATCCCTTGCCGGGATGATTTCATGGGAAGAAAACTCCTTATGCTCGGGGACACCGGTCTCTTTGTCGAACCGGACAAGATGGTAACGGTCGATAGGTTGGTCGTAGTTCTCAAACCAGAGCTCACCGTATGCTCCGATCTGGATGATGTAATCGGTGTAGAGTCGCTTGCTGGTCTTCCAGTCGAGCAGCACTAGGTCGTGGAGTGGGTAGCGACGTCCAGTATGACGAACCGTAGAGTCCATCCAGGCGATGCAATCGATGGTGCCGCCATAGGCATACTTTTCGCTGACGAGCGGAATCTCCGTTTCGCAGAGCTCGAAGTGATTGCTCTCTGCCCAGGTGAAGAAGGCTTGAGTTGCCTTCCATGCTTGGCGAGCGACTTTCGCATCACAGTTTTTGAGCTTCTGAAAATCATCCGGGGTGATCTTCTCCATCTGTCGGCGTTCGTGCTCGGGACTGTGAATCCATTGTTCCACATAGTCGTGGACGTAGGTGCCAGCGGTGGTTGCTGCACGCGAGACGTTCTGATAGTTCGCTTTCTTTTTCGGGTCGGTGCGAAGATAACGTCGCGTCGACTGGTAGGCGGGATGCAGATGATCCATTGGCTGGATGTCAATTTTGCCATCGACCACTTCCTCCATCTTTCGCTGGTATTGGTTGAGGAGGTAGAGAGCTTCATCCAATTGTTCGACTGCGACGTTGGAAGCCCATCGCATCAGAGCACCGGGGTTCTTAAAGTCTGCGAGGACAGTCGTGACCGAAGGAACTCGCTGCTTCTTTGGTCGGTCAGCGGTTTTGGGGAGGAAATAAGGTTGAGTCATTGGTCGCTGGGGTGGTGAAAACGTGAATCTAGTCAGGATTTCAAGGTGCAAGTTCATGCACTTCAATTGCGCAAACGATGTCTGCCACGGAGCACATGAGTCGCTGAGCCTTCTCTGAGTCCGTTGTGTTGAGAATCTCAGAGGGGTGGAAGGTGGTCACTGTGGGATAGCTCATTCCTTTGTCCCAAACTTTGGCAGCATCCTTACCAAGCAGCACGACGAGTTTAGGTTGGGCGAGTGCCAGGAACTCTCGAAGTCGTGGTCCGCAAAGGTCAGTCTCTTGCTGTGAAGGTGGTCGATTGTTGCCCCGGTCGTCTGTTGGTCGACAGCTGACCATGCTACTCAATGCCCAGCGAAATTTCCAGTCCGATTCAAATTGAGATTGCTTGATCAGTGTGGAAATCAGATCCTTGGTCTCTCCGGTGTGAGGATAGCCCTCTGCGGATGAGATGCGGTCTGGTGCGTCTTCTAAGAGCACAACATCACAAGGGACATATCCTCGCCAGAGGACAACATTGTCGCGTGTCGAGCAGAGCTGGCAACCTTGACAGTGATGCCAACGGACGTTGTGAGCTTGAGATCTTCCTTGAAGTTGGGTGGTCGCGAATTGCATGGTTGGTCCTAGCTAGGAGTAAGGTCGGTCTGGTCTGTTGGGAATGTAGGGCTTGCCCTTGATCCAATCGCAGTCGTCAAGGGGAAGGGTCTTGACACGGGCTAACCATCGATTGCAAGGGTGAGACCATTTGACTTGGATCTTGACAATGACTTCACCGTCTTCGATATGACCTCGATGTCCGTAGATGTCAGCAAAATATCTCAGAACGTCTTCGATGTCTGCGTCTGGATTATGAACGATTGAATTCTTCATTTCATTTCTCTATGGAAGAAAGAGTGATCGTGCAGTCCTTACGGTTTTGCTCTGTTTTGATCTAGGAGATGAGCGACAGGATGGATCACGCATCCCAGTCTGAATGCCGAGCTGTTAAGCTCCTCCCAATGAACTGCTCTAGGAGTGAATTTTAATCCGTCGCCGTGGTTGCTCCCGTGCCAACAGTAGGACCACGACGACGGGTGAGCTGTCCACGACAAGTGGATCAGCTGCGTTTCTGAGGGGGTCGCGTTTCGCCTGCGGTTTTGTCGACGCAGATGGCAGGAGAAGCGTAAGGGCAGGCAGCGCATCCCAGGTAGGTGGAGTAGCCCTCGCCTGATGTCAGGATGTCTGCTTTGACCGGGGCGCGAATGGAATAGAGGGTTTCACCTTTGCAGTTGGGACAGACTTGGTGATGAATGGAGGCGAGAACGACAGGGGGTCCCGTAGGGATCGGGGTGTAGCCCATGTTGACTTCTTCCCCTCTTTGAGATGCTGCCATAACGTCTTCGATCTGCGATTCGATGGGTTTGTTGATGTCGAGTGGTCTTCCGCCCATGTTATTTTTCCTCAATGTAATGTCGGAGCTCGTTTCGCTCCTGATCGGTAAGTGGTCGTGTTTGTCCATGCTGAAGAACTTCGACGAGATCCGCTGGAAAGTCTAGTCGAAGAAGTTCCTTGGCAATTGCTGCCAGAGATGTCTTCAGCCCTTCGGCAAATTGGATTCGGTAGTGCATTGCTTTCTTCGCGACTCCTGAAGGGCAACTTGGAACGCACTCATTGCTCCAGTGAGGGGGCATGTTTCTCTCAGCGCTTGGTGATGATTTCCGAGACGGCTTCAATGTGTTTTTTGTTGATGTCGTGATGCTCGTCAACGTATTTCATCAGCAAGTCTCGTTGATCGCGAGTGGAGTCGACGAACATCTGAGTGAACTCGTCTTTCCATTGTTTGTCAGCAACCCATCCATCGAGCATTAGATAGAGACTCCCTGCCAGAATTAGGCTGTTGGTAAGGGTCCATGTGGTGAGAAGGAGAGTTGAGGTTTTCATAATAGGGTTTCCTTTGAAAAGGTGCTCGCCGGGTGAATCGAACCCCCGCTCCGAATCCGCTTCTATGCGTCACTTCATCGGTCCCTGAGCGAGCTTATTGAAGTTGGTCGCTTTCTGGTTGGACAAGAGTGATCTGCACAGTGTCTTGGTCGATGATGTGGACTGAGACCGGCATCTCTCGACGATTGAACCAATCGTAAATCCCTTGTCGAATGGTGGAAGGTTGACAGTCGAAATCTTCCCCTCGCTTGATCAGCACGCATTTGTGCTTGGAGCGTTGTAAGAGGTTAAGCCATCCTTGGTAATCTGTCAGTGGCGGTCGTCCTGCTCCTTGGCGTTGAGGTTTTGATGCTTGGGGCATAGTTGGCTTTCCTTGTGCTTCTCTGATGTGGCTGTCCCCCGCCATTCTCTATGGAAAGAAAATAGCGGGAGCTGCGACACGAGAGGTTAATGATAGAACGGGGCGTTCGGGGACCCCCCCGCTTCAGACCATTCGTTCTTCGAGAGCTGAGACGCGAGCGCTGATCTTTTCTCCGAGCTGTTGAAGTGATTGGATCTCTTGAGTGACCTGCTGTCTGGTGCTGGCGAGATCGTTGTGCTGGTCGGCAGATGCTTGGAAGAGCTCTTTGATTCGCTCGTTGTGGTTGTTAATTTTCTGTCCAAGATACTTCTTCAGAATGTCGAGCTCGACTTGTAGGATTCCGAATTCTAGGTTGCTGGGAGTCTTTGTGGGAGCTTTGATGTCCTGTGGTCCATCCTCGGGAATGGTGATGGCCCAGCAGTCGACACCATCTTCGATGATCAAGTCTCTTCCGGGTGTTCGGCGAACAGATTCGATAATGTCGATCAGGGAGGATGCTTGATGATGGGGGATTTTGAATTTTGCTTTGGTCGTCATGGTCGATCCTTTATGGAAGGAGAAAGGGTTGGTGGTGAGGGTTAGTTGCGTCTTATTTGGGAAATGGTCTGCGTTGTCCGCGAGCCTTGACTTGTTGGTCGACTTCTTCGCGGTCAATGATGATTTCCTTCGGCGCGGTGAATCCCAGGCGAACTTTCTCGCTGTAGGTTTCGACAATAAAGACTTCAATGGTCCTTTCCTGGTTGCTGGGGGGAATGGTGAGGATGACTTTTTCGTCGCGACGTCGAGAGAAAACGAGCATGTGTTCTTTCCGTGAGTGAGGTTAAAGCCTGGGTCCACCGATGACATTGGCAAGCTTAGAGGGTGTGTCCAGCGAAGTCAATGGGTTTTTTAAGAGATGTTAAAATGGGCAATTTGGGCAATCTGGGAGAGATGGCGTTGAGAGGGGTCGCTGGCGCGAGATCTCTATGGGAAGAAAACCCAGGGAGCGGGTTAGAGGGGCGGGTCGAGCTCAGAAGAATGAAAGCTGACTAGATTCATGAATCCTAGGTAGGTGTAATACCTAGGTAGGTAGATAGGGAGATACCTTAGAACCTTAGATAGGGAGATAGGTAGATACCTTAGAACCTTAGATAGGTAGATAGGGAGATACCTGGAGGTTTGGGGTTAGAACCTTGACCCACCCGCCCGGTGGCAAGCCACCACCCTAACTACTTGTAGTTAGCGCCGCAAGGGGGGGTCTAGAAAAAAGTAAGATAGGTAAGATAGGAGGTTTAGGGGGCCGGAGGAGGGGGATTGACCACTGGGGTGCTGAAATCGTGAATCTAGTCAGGATTTCAAAGTGGTCGTTTTGAGGGTGTGCTCCCGTTTGCTCTTCTTTCCATAAAGTTGCAAGGCGGGGCTTGCCTTTTGAAATTCTGAAAGTATCCTTGATGAGCGTCACATAAATTTCTGCTGCTGCTGCAGCGCTCACCATCTCGAAGGAGCCCTCTCATGGCATCCCCCAAGACTTTGAAAGTGTCTGTCGTCGATTACACGGAAGCCGAAGCAAAGAAGCGAATCGGTTGGAGGTTGGCGACGGAGAAGGACAAGGAGAACGGTCGCAAGTCTTACAAGTTCATCGATGAGCACGGTAACAGAGCCGAGTTCGTGATGGATAAGAACAAGACGAATCGTCCGTTCGGTTTGCGTTTGTCTGAGGAGTATGCGGATCGCATCTTCGATCAGGAGTGGGCAGGGATGAAGCACAATGTCAGCGCCACTGGGAACGGTGAGTCGATGGCATGGGACCGTAAGGGAAACGTGGTCAGTGCTGCTCATCGTTCGGTCGCTTTGATTCTGGCAAACATCCGTCGTCGCCGTCTGATCAACCTGGGCAGGAAAGATCTGTTAGACGAGAAGGGGATCAACGGCGAGTTCGTTCTTCCCCAGCAGATCATCGTGGAAGGTGTCGATCCGAATGCGGCAGACACGACCGATGTAGGAAAGAAGCGAGATCTGTCGGACATCCTGTTCCGTCGTCACGAATTCGCGGACAAGCCTGAGTCGGTTCAAGCCGAGCTCAGTAAAGCCCTGAGTGTGGCTGTTCGTCTGGTCTGGTTGCGGACTAACGGTTATCAGGTCGGTGGTGGTCCCAAGCTCCCGAATCCTGAGGCGATTCGCTTCCTGGAGTCGAACCCTTTGCTGCATGAGGCAGTTCTCAAGGTCTATGACCTGAATGAGAAGGGGAAGAAGTGGATCTCCAAGCATGTCTCGCTGGGCTATGCCGCAGGTCTGCTTTATCTGCAGGCTTACTGTGAGTCGAACACCGAGAAGTACCATGCCGGTGAGTTGGACATGGCCCGTCGTCCTCATGGATGGAAGAGGGCTGAAGAGTTCTGGACAATCTTCAAGGACATCAGCAGCGGCGAAGGCAAGTCCAAGGGTCCGGTGATTCATGATCTGATCGAACTGTTCCGCGAGTCTGAGACCAAGGGTGTCAAGGGTCAGCTGAAGGATCGGGACGCCAAATGCACGGCAGTCGTGCGGACATTCTCGGTGTGGAGCGGTTTGGATACCAGCTTCACCAAGGGCAATAATAAGCTGCTGACCAATCTGACGAAGACGGTTGGATCGGGAGCTTCCAAGTCTCTGGTGATCGTTGTCGACCGTCTGGGCGGCATCGACATGACCCTCGAAGCGCTGCAGGATATGGATCTTGTGGCAAGCAAGGAGGAGCTGAAGCGGGAAGAGATCGAGGGCTGGAAGGTCGGAGACACCAGTTGGGTTGTTGCCAAGGATGAGCAGGGAAATGATGTCGAGCCTTGGTTCGGGAAGATCATGGAATTCAGCGAAGATGGAAAGACTGTTTTCATGCAGGATACCGCCACGGATGACGAAGCGTGGTATCCGATGGAACCGAAGGATCTCGACAAGGATTATGTCCCTGCGGAGTAGGATTTTCTTTCCATAAAGAAGGGGGGCTTCGGCCCCTCTTTTTTTGCCCCTTGATTCTCTGGAAGATTCCTTTATATTTACATTGTTGCAAGTGACCAAAAAGGTCGGACCCCTAACTAAGAGGATTTTGAGATGAGTGATCAGAAAATGATTCAGAAAGCACGAGCCCGTCGAGCAGCTGCGAAGAAGTCTGGTGGTGCAGCACAGTTTCAGTCAGCAAGTGTGGATGGTTGTCACATCGTTGTGAATGCTGGCGCGGGGACTGGGAAAACTTCCACGTCGATCAATGGATTGAATCTGTGGGCAGGTCAGAAAACCGAGTGGACCCCTTCCGATGAGCAGCAGGCTATCTGGGACGCACTGTGTGTGGGAGATCTGCCCAAGTCAGTCACCATGTGCGCATTTAACAAGTCGATTGCGACAGAAGCCAGTCGTGTCATGCCGAAGCGTAAGGGATGGATGGCGCGTACCATGAACTCCGCAGGGTGGGCAAGCTGCAAGTTCCATCTGAAAGGGATCTCCATGAACACGGAGAAGACCTTTGACATCATGGCGACCTTGGTGAGAGGAAGCTTGCAGAAGATGAATCGGCAGAAACCTGGGTTCATCACGGGGACCAAGACTTTGGTCAACCTCTGCAAGTACAACCTCATGGAAGGAGAACCCGAAGAGCTGGCAATGCTGGTCGATCACTACGGAGTGGACATCCAGTCTTGCCGCGAGGATGTGTTCGGTTTGGTTCCGCAGATCATTCGATTGAGCAAGGAGCGAACCAAAGAAGCCGACTTCGCAGACCAGTTGTGGTTGCCGATTGTGTTGGACCTGAAACCCTTCAAGGTCGACTTCATGATCGTTGATGAAGCTCAGGACCTGAATACCTGTCAGCAGCAGTTTGCTCTGCGTGCTGCTCAGCGGCTGATGTTCGTAGGCGATGTGAACCAAGCCATCTATGGTTTCACGGGAGCAGATGTCAATTCGATTCCCAGGATGGTTGAGCTGCTCGGTGAGAGTGACAAGGGAATTCAGCAGTTCCCCCTGATGATGACTCGACGGTGCGGTAAGGAGATCGTCAAGGAAGCTCAGAAGATCGTTCCGAATTATACTGCTCATGAGTCGAATCCTGAGGGGTCGATTAACGAGATGATGGAAGAGAAGTTTGAGCCTCTTCCCGGTGAGCTCACCATCTGTCGAACCAATGCCCCTGCTCTGCGACATGCGTTCAAGTCGCTGCGTAGGAAACAGCCGACCGCGATCATCGGTCGAGATCACGGGAAGTACCTGATGGATCTGGTGAAGCGATTGAGCGAAGGGAACGACTCGATGCGAACCCCTGATCTCTATCGTGCCATCCAGGACTATCGGGCCAGAGAGGTTGATCGGTTGGAGTCAGCACGCTATCCAGCCGAGACTCAGATGCAGTTGCTGGAGGATAAGGTCAACTGCCTGTTTGTCTTCACCGATGATTGTAAGAATGCCGGTGAGGTTCACGCGACCATCGACAAGCTGTTCAATGACTTCCCAGGTGAGCAGCAATGTCGGTTCAGCTCGATTCATCGTGCCAAGGGTTTGGAAGCTCCCAAGGTCAATCTGCTCTACCCTCACCTGTTGCCTCATCCGATGGCGAAGAAGGCTTGGGAGAAGCAGCAGGAAACCAACCTGAAGTATGTTGCGATCACCCGCGCGATCGATGAGTTGAATTACGTGAACGAAGATCCCAAAGAGTAGAGTTTGACTTTCGAGCGAACTTTGTAAGGCTTAGACCGGTCAGAGAAATCTGATCGGTCTTTTTTTGTGGAGGGTCAGATGAACATTGAGATCTATGTTCGACTGAGAGAACTGGGTGTAGCCCCCATCAAAGCTGCCTCTCTGGCAAGTGAGGGGAATAGTGTGCGGAATAGCACACCCTCTCAGAGCTCCCAGGAGCCTCTCTATGGGAAGAAAACTCCTGAGGAGTCAAATGCCCTGGGCCAGAAGATCCTCAGGGAGCGGGGACAGCAGGTGGCTTCCTGTCTGTGTCAGCTGTGTGCTGCCTAAGGTTTCCATCGCTCACTGATGAGCTTCATCATCCAGAACATGACCGCGAACAACATGAGAAGTGCAGAGCCATTCTTAATGGCTTCTACAAGAATACCTTCCACATTGTTGCCCTCTTAAAGTCTTAGAAGTCTGCGCCACTTAATTGCCTTGAATTCTTTTTAGATGATGCCCTCATCATCTGCAAGCCGCATTTATAGAACTGCCTCTGAGCTTGCTCCGAGAGCAGTAATCTCCGCAGAATCAAAGTTAGTTGATACTGAGCACCATCCGACTAATTGAAAGGTGTCACCTGTGACGACATTGAATTGGATTAAGCCTGGATTGCCTCGATTGTAACCAGCATCAGCAGGAAGTGCTCGCGATGTTTGAATGTTGTCTGCGTCTGGAGCGTTGATCAAATTATTTGTTGCTCCAAAAACTTTACGCCATTCAAGAAACCATTGGATGAGATTGTTGTTGCCTGTTGTTTGTGACCAGACAACAACTTCAGCACTGAGATGAATTGCGGCAAAGTCGAATTGAGCAACCAGTCGTCCTGAAGCATCGACAGTGAATGCTCGGTTGTCACCGCCAAGGAATGCAAGGGGGATAGGTGTAGGTGAAGCATTCGTTCCGAGAATGATGTCTGTATTTGGTGCGGTGTCTCTGGCATTGTAGATAGCGTCGAATTGGAAACTGCCATCGTACTCATTTCGTAGTCGCCAGATGGGATTGGCACTGTCAGTGTTGTCGAATTCCCAGGTGTAAGCAGAACGGGCTCGGTCGACCGTTATGGAAGAAGCAGGGACTCCCGCAGCGAGTTGTTCGATAACAGCAGAGTTAGCTGTGTCTTGTAAAGTGATGGAGTCTCCTGGTCCTGCTCCAGTGTTCTTTATCGTAACTGAGACACCATTCTTTTGATCAGGATCACTTCCAGAAAGAGTTGAAAGATCTGGAAGAGTGACAGTTCCTCCACGACTAAAGTCCATTTGAAGCATACGCGCGATGCCGTTATAGCTGGTCTCTGCAAGAGGAATGGGATAGTTGATTGGTTGTCCAGTGTCTGGAACGCAAGTCTGTATGAATTCAGCACCAGGGAATGGACCATCCCCTGTGGGTCCTGAACCTCACATAAAACCAGGATCGCAATTATTAACAGGTCCGTCCCAACTGGTTCCATTCCATGTCCATGTGCAGTCGCCGCTCATTGTTCTTCTTTCCATAAAGGGAGTGAACCACTCCCGGTTCTTATCGTCACTTGCGGGTGAGACGCACACCCTTCGGTCTGACAGGTTTCATAATTCCATCTCGTCCCCTTCGCCATTCTGTCTCTATGGGAAGAAAAGGATGAGGGGCTCGCATTGCTCCCGCGCTTCCCATTGCAACTGCTCCGCTGAGTGAGACTGTGATGTTGCTGCCATCGTAGCTGCAGGAATTAAGCCAGTTGAACTCTCCGGGTTGAACGTCGAAGGGAGGAGCATTGAATGTGTGAGAGAATCCTGCGCAGTCGAGTTGACCTTGGAAGTCTTGAGAATAAGAGATCTGTTCAATTGCTGAGTCTGGTGCGTATGCGAGGAAGTTCATTCTGAACCCACTGACAGGCAAACCAACACCTTGTTGGAAAGGTACGAATGCAACATTGGCATACCAACCGTTAATCCAGGCGTTCTTGTAGGAACAACTGTTTGAGTCTCCGTTCCAAGGTGTGTTGTATTTGAACTCACACGATAGGGTTCCGTCTGGAGCTTCAACCACGGGTTTCTGGAAGGTCGAGTTGAGCTCGGTGCAGACAGGACATTCAACTGGTTTGGTTGAGTACCATCCCGCCATCGTTAATGTGCAGATCACACTGTCCCAGGTAGATGTTCCTTGTGAACAGAGCATGTCGTGACAAGCAGTCATGCAGGGTGGACAGCAGGAGTCTCCCGGTTTGTTCCAGAAGGATGAGATCGAGATATCACCGGTGCTGCCAAAGTCCCCTACGATGTTGGAGTCGCCGCCGAATCGACTGGTAACATCTCCTCGACAAGTGATCGTCCGACTGAAGCCCCCTGTTCCTGCGCTGAAGCTTACACGGGCATATCCCAGGTCAGCAGAATAGCAGGATTCGACTTTGTAGCTGAAAGTGTTGCCGAAGTGACTAAGGTTTGGGTAGTCGTAAATAAGGGCAGCGTCTTGATAGACTTGAATGTGAATGCTGAAAATGTTAATCCAGATGAATCGAAATCTCCATAGTCCGATGTGGACTTCTACCCATTCGTTTGGATTAACACTTCCACTTGGAGATCCGACAAGTCCTTGAAAGATTAGTTTATGTCCGAATGCTAGATTGCTGTGAGCTTGGGACCAATCAGGGTTCGGTTGGAAAGTGACTTGTCCAGATTCAGGGGGCCACGTGTAGCCTGAAGGTTGAAAGGGAGCACGACAGTCACAAGGAGGATCTCCTGGACAGCAGAGACAAGCAATTCTGCCGTCATTGGTGAGGAGTCGACCGTTGTGGAGTTTCTTTTGCATTGGTTTTTATGGAAGGAGGAGGGGGCAGGTGCATCACGGGTGCGTCACTCCCGTCCACCCCCTCCTCGCTCACCAGTTCAATGTGTTGGGGTGTGGATTTCGTAAATCTAGTCAGGAATTAAACAGCGACAGGACCGTTCTCTTCTTCACAGCTTGACACTTCCCAAGGCAGGATGATTGGAAGATCGAAAAATTGGAAGTAAGCGACCTCGACTTTGTATTCGTTGGTGAAGTCGACACTGTGAGGATTGAGGACTTCCATGTCATAGATCACCGTGTCGCTTTCGTCCAAGATGTCGACGGTTCCTGTTTGTCCTGCTGCGATGGTGGCTTGAGGTTTGCCGACTGAACGGACTACAGGTTGAGGTTCTCGGTTTTGTTTACTACCGACTTTGCCTTTTTCTGGTGGTCGTTCACGACGAGCGATGTCTTTCAGGGTTTCTGCATCGCGTCGTTCTTTGAATCCAAATACGGTCATTACCACGGTCCTAGACTGAGATTGTTAAATTCGCTGCGTCGATAGGTGTCGAAGATCTTCCAGTTGACTGCAGCGCCTTTGGGAAGTTGGGTTCCGTTACTTTGAAGATTGACAGTGACAGGGATGCCTTTCTCAGTTGCTGGCACTTGGCTTGTGGGATCATCTGCAATAGTGAAGTATTTGGTTCCTTCATCGAGTACGACTGTGGACCATCCGACGTAGTTCGCGTCTGCAGGAACAGTACCTGGGTAGAGAGTGAAGTTGAATTTGATCTTGTAGGTGACTTGTCGTTTCTCAACGCCATCTTCATCGTAAGGCTCGTCTGTAGGAGCCATCATCAAAGCAGTTCCAGGAGGAGCTCCCCAGAAGGTCGTCAGATTGGTCGTGTTCCCATACGTGATCATGATGTTCGGATCAAAACTGTTTTCAATCCGACGTATGGTTAAAACAGGGATGACAACTTTGGAGATGATATCAAGGAAAGGCTCGAAGGCGCTGTTCTGAATTGTCGCCCCCGTCAGTTGATCTGTAAGGATGACTTGCTCGATTTCTTCGCTGCTCCAAGACCAGACTTGTGCTTTACCTGGACCAGTCCCACCCCCGGCAGATCCATCCATCTGCGAGTTGTAGAAACAGGTGACTTCCCAGAGTAGTGCAGAAGCACTAACCTCTTTAGCGCTCTTACGAACAAGGTACGCTCCATTAGAGAGTGAGCGATAGTCTGGTATCCCTGGGGCAGACATTACGTCGTCTTCATTCTGACTCTTATCATCAGCGACGACGTAATAGACATCTTGGAAAGTTTTATGGGACGTTCCCAAGGATTGACCAACTGAGCGACTGCCAGTTGTTGATTTGTCTTTGATCCCTAATGTTGTCGGCATCTTAGATCCCTTGCATTGCCGCACCAGATGTTAGTGCGATCAAGATATCATTTGCTGTTTCTGCAGTCTCAGCAGTCGCTTCAGCAGTTTCAATAGCTGCCTTCTTTGTGATGGTGTCGAAGTTGCGCTGCTGGTTCATGTAAGCTCGCTTCATTGCTTCTGCAGTTCCTGCCATCAATGCAGAGGGAAGGGAAGCAGTTGCTGCAGCTGCTCCACTGAATTCGCCTGCGCCGATTGGGGGAACATCGAGATCAGTTGGTTCAGGCTCAGGAGATTTCGGAAGCTCTCCGGGTTCACCTTCTGCGAAGACTTCCCGCATCATCTTGTTGAAGGCAGCTTCAATCTCTAAAGATTCTAGAGCTTTCTTTTGATTCTTCTCTAACTCATTGAGTTCTGCAGCGCGATCAGTGTTGATTTGTTCAAGAGCTCGTTGGGTGTCTTCATTGAGAGCTTTGCGAACATCTTGAATGCGGACGTTCTCTCCAAAGAGAGTGTCTCGGAGCTTGCCCTTTACTCCTGCCGCCTGTGCAAGCCAGAGGAGCCAATCAGCGGTTGAGCTGCGAGCTTCAGTGACTCGCTTTTGAATCCCAGTCTTGATTTCGTTCCAGATGTTGAGGATGACAAATTTGAGTTTCGTCATCTGAGTCTCGACAGTGTTAGCAAACTCTTGCCAGATGAGTTTCATTCCATCAACAGCAACCTCTAAAGCTCCTTCGATGTCACCTGCCTTGACGAACTTGATGATTTGATCAAAGACGATTTTTACCGTGTCCCAAAGACCACCGAATGAATCTTGCATCTTGAGAACCAATTTGGCCCAAGTTTCACCAAGAGATTCACCGACAGAAATGCTGATCTTTTTCCAGTCAAGGAAGAGTGATGAAAGAATGCCAACAAGAAGAATGACTTGACCGATTGGTGAGATTAAGAATCCAAAAGCAGCACCGATGGTTCCGATTAGGGAGGATAAACCAACGACTGCCATCAGCAGTCCTTTTATGGGAAGAAGAACCATTGTGATGATGGTCGAGAGAACTCCCGCGAAGAAAGCAGCTGACTTGAATGCGATGGCGAGACCGATGAGACTAGCAGCTGCGGCGGCGACTGCTCCGACCAGTTTGAGATAGGTGACGACCACCTGTCGGTTGTTTTTAACGAACTCAATGGTTCCTTTGAGGATCGGTGCGAAGTTCTTCTCGAATTCCTGCAGGACCATACCGAAAGACTTACCAACTTCAACCGCGATCACGTCAAGCTGTGAAAGAATCCGTCGCCAAGCACCACCCATGTCTGAGTCTGCAATCTCCGCTGCTCTGGCTGCAGCACCTTCCTCCTTCTGTATCTTCTGAAGGACTTCAGTGTATTTATCAAAGCGTGCGATCATCGTGTTAGCAGCACGAGCACCACGTACGTTGAAGATCTCTTCAGCAGTTCGGATTCTCTCGGGAGGGGGCATCGAGTTGAGAGCATCAGCAATGCCTTTGATGCCTTGCTCGAATTCAACGAATTGACCGGTCCCCTCTTCGATAAGGTTGACTCCGAGTTTGTCTCGGATGATGTCTGCTCGTCCTGCCATGCGGATCAGCATTTGGTTGAAGGATGTTCCACCCTTCGTTCCAAAAAGCATCTGGTCTGACATGACTGCCAAAGCTGCAGCAGTTTGATCAAAGCTCAGACCCATCTGCGCAGCTGTGTTGCCAGAGAAGGACATTGCTTGTGCAAGCTCAGTAACCGAAGTGGTTGAGCTCGATGCAGCATTGAAGAGACCATCGACCACTTTCTTAGAGGTCTCTCCAAATACTGACATCGAGCGGCCCATGACCAGAGCACCTTCAGCGAGCTCGATTTCTGCACCACGGGCAAGTTGCAGGAGGAAAGGAAGGGTTCTCTCGATCTGCTTGGCGTTCATTCCCATGCGACCGAAGTTCTTTGCGGCTTCAGCTGCTTGGGCAGATGTGTAAGAGGAGTTCTGTGCGAGGGCCAGGACTGACTCTCCAAGAGCATCTGCTTGGTCCTTGGAGATTCCCATGATCCCCTGAGCAAGCCGCATTTGATCTGTAAAAGCCATTGCTCGTTCAGCAGCTACTCCCAGGGGTGCTGCCATTGTCGTTGCGAGAGCAGCTGCCTGGAGCCCCAGACGACCGATTTGCCAACCTATCTGGTCTAGGTTCTTCGCCAGTTGATTAAGCGCCTTAGGTGTCTTGTCGATTGCTTCGATCAAAACATAGGCACGTCCAGCTTCTACTTTACGACGACTCATCGTCACTTCCTTATGGGAAGAAAACTATCGTTGGACCGATGCACTGTTGAAACTGCCTTTCCAAAGGGTGGGGATCTTGGAAAGGTTCTTCTCTAATGCGGGGTTTGCAAACTCTCTGCGGGGGTAGTTGATGCGAACGGTTGCTCGTTTGCTCTTGGGTCGTCTTAGTCTTCCAGAAAGATACATCCTTCTGGCAGAAGCTCTCTGCGCGGGTGTGGTGGGCCTTTTTGGTCCCGGTTTGACTGGGACGGTGATTACCTGGGTTTCTCCAAACTCATGGATCGACATGACTGTCTGATTGGCACCAGGGCGAAAGCCAAAGTGACCGATGGCGACAGAAGTTCCAAGTGTGTCGGGCTCGGAGAAGATCATGCGGAAGGGATAGATTCCCTTGTGTTTGCGAGCCTTGGGTGGTCGTCCAGGTTTGGCGGGAAGATTTTTCTTTGATCGATCAGGACGGATTAGATCCCTCATGGTTCGACGAACGTAGATACCTGCTTGTTGAAGAGGAGTCTTATTGACTGCCTTCCAGTTCTTTTTCAGGATGCTGCTGTCGAACGTGTGCATGAAGCTTGGTTTGAAACCGATCATTTTTCCACCGGGAATAAAGTTTTCGCTTCAATCTTGATGCCTTGCATGGATCGTTGCATTGCGAAGTAAGGATGAAGTTGATGATACTTCACCTTCTTCCCGTCGACTTGCATCATCTTGAGGTGCGCGGTGTGATGCCAAGTTTCAAGTAAGACCGCTTGATATTGGATGAATAGTTCTCGGAGTGTTTTGGGTCTCCAGTCTTGATGGATGATGGCGCTCATTTGCCAGATGTCTTTCCAAGTGATCCCACCCTTTATTTGTTTTTCTTCGGTGGAGTCGGAAGGTTTTTCAGATCGGTTGGCAGGGTCGAGCTCGGGGGGTCCGAAGAACTTGCGTTGAGGACTTCCTTCATTTTGTCCGGTAACTCCTCGAATCCCCCGTCCAGAATCTGATCGATCAGCGTGTCCATCTTCTCGTCGTTCATCTGGGAGTCGATCTTCTCCGTTATCTTCTCGTCGCCTCTCTTGAGGAACCGAGTATAACGATCTATCAAAGCCGTCAACGAAGTCCGTTGCTCCGGGAAAAAATCCGGCAGCTCTTTGTAGAACGCTGTTCTCGCCTCCATAAGAGAATCACCGTTGAAGCAGCGAGAGAAGTCTTCCATTGACTTGATCTCGAAGTTTTCAATCTGACCGTCAACTTCCTTTTGATAGAACTTTCCAGATGCCTGCTCTTCGCAAAGAAGCCAGATCATTAAGAAAGCTAACTTGGTGTTCTGGACGATAGCGCTGAAGAGTTTTTCATCGGGAGGGAAGAAGTTGATCTTCTCCTCATAGCCGATATCGGTGTAATCGACTGCTTCAAGCTTGGTGATGTCTGCCAGGGTGAGCTCGATGGTCCAGGATTGCTGGAACCGATCTTTGAAGATATGAGGCATGACGCTTGCCTTTCTTACTGGGGTTCTAAAAACGTGAATCTAGTCAGAATCTGGATTGACGTAAGGAGTTCCTTCTCCTCCCGTATTCGTCGTATGAGTCGGCTTCCCCTCCGGTCGATGCACGTCTGGAGCGGGATGTGGTTCACTGGGTGGTCCTGGATTATCAACGATCTTCCCAGGAGCTTCCAAACTGCCGTTGGCATCAAAGAGAAACAGGCTTGATCGAGTCTTGCCTGTTGCTTCGATGAGTGTGTCAACGGTTTGACGATTCAGATTGATCCGTTGATCGTCATTAAATCGACGTACAGCTTTGAGGATGGTCTTCGCGACGGGATGGTCTGGTATGGACTCACAGAGTTCTACCGCTTGTTTCTTCGTGAGAGCTTCCACAAAACCTACTCCTAAGAGAAAGCGTTTGTCGGTGTAAGCAACCCTGGGATCATTAGCGAAATCCGGTGACTCTTCCCCCAGCCGTTTCTTATCGAAGATTGCCTTCTCGTATTTGTTGGTGTGCTTGGAATACTTGATCAGTCGTTCCAAGCGTTCTAGTTCAGTCTCAGGCATGACGCTTGCCTTATGGAAAGAAAACCCAGGCGGGACTTTTTAGAGAAGCGTGATCTTTACTGTTCGCAATTTCATCCCGCCCGCCTGGGAGAAGTGACTACGGTGATGCGGGAACGACGTTCCAGGATGGAAGGATCGGCGTTCCACTTTCTTCGACGTAGGTGAATCCCATCGAAGCATCATGATTCGACATCTCCTGGGTCGCTTGGTTCCAGGGAAAGTCGCTGAAGTGCATGAACGCTTTGAAGTATTCCGTGCCGGATGTGGCGATGTCCGCATTGGCAGATGCCATCTGAGCGGACTGTCGACCGAGATACAAACCTCGAAGACCGTCGTAGACCGTGTTGCCGATGTTGTTGGCGAGCGCCATATCCATCGATCCGGTCAGTTTGGCTGGAAGGTTCAAGATCCAGTCGGACAGACGAAGATCGACTTCCGCTTCGTTCATGCCAAGGTTGAGTGTGACATCTCCGACGATATCAACCTCAACCCAAACCGGAGTGGCATCGTCACCCGTGTTCTGGTAGAGCTTGAAATCATTACCGACCATAAGTGTCATGATTGACTCCTTATTGTTTTATCTGCTGGTACATTGCGATGAAGATTGCTTGAAACACGCCTTTGGTCGTCAGTTGTTCATAGGCGAATGGAAGTCCATTCTCGTCCTGTAGGGGTTCGTTGCGCTGCCAAGTGTAACGTCGTGTTGTTCCGAGTTCATCGTCCATCGCGGTTGCCATCAACTGATCAAGGAGTTCCATCAGGTCATCGAGCTCAGCAGTGTCGTTTTTGTTGACAACCTTCTTTTGGATGGCAATTTGAACAGGAACGGAGTTGAGCGGATTGATGGATCTCAGTTGTCGGTCGGAAGCAAAGCCAGATGTTACAAGCTTGACGTAAATGTTCGTTTGAAGATTCTCAAGATCCTCTGAAGGAAAATAAGTTTCCTCCAGGATGAAGGGAAGCACATAACCAACACCACCCTGTTGAGCAGTAACTGCTGCTGCAAGTCCCTTTCGGATTTCTACGTGTGTTGCACTCATGCGTGTGTTGCACTCATGGTCGAGCTATTTGCTCACAGTTGACTTTGACGCGCTTGCGACTGCTAGTGATGAAATCGTAAGCAGAGTTTTCCAACAGAGTGACTTCATAGATGACACCAGTGAAGTCAGTTTGTTGGTAAACCACACTGTGAATCTGATCGTGATGTTGAGGTTCGTGAGGAGTAAGAGCAACGAGAAGATCGTAGTCAAAAATGAAGCAGATATTCTTTGCGGTGATTAGAGGAGGTTGCCCAACAAGACCAAGCTCCAACACTCGTGGTCGACAAGCGGTGAAGTTAGTGATGACGATAGGAGCACTTCCAGGACGTTCGTAAGTCAACGAATTCTCATTGACTGTCTTCATCCTCTGGCCGAGGTAGTCCAATCGTTCTGAGAAGTTATAAGCCATCGTCATGGTCTTTATGGAAGAAAAAGGAGAAGCTCCCCGGAGCGCGACCAAACTCTCCGGGGAGCAGACCAACCCTTTGTGCTGTTACGCACCCGCCACGGCACCATCGGGGAGATGCTGCACGCGAACGAGATCACCGTCAGCAGCTGCCGCGAACCCGTCGACAATCGTTCCGAACAAGAGATTGCCGGTTGTCGTCGCGGTGACTTTCTTCGCGGTGTCGTCCCAGTAGACGTTCACACCGACTGCGAGCGCTCCGTCAGCGACCATCTCGTAGGTGCCGCCACGGGAAGCAGCTGCACCGACTTCGCCGTCGAGAATGTCTCGATGGGTCACGACCGTTCGATTGCCAACAATGAGGACCGTTCCACCTGCGACGGTGCTGCCACTGGTGTTTTGGTAATCCTCCATACGCGGATCACCGTGCTTGAATTTCGCGTCCATTATGCTTACCTCAATAATTGAGTGAATGTTGTTTCAAGGAGTGGGCTTCATTACCCGCATGGGGACGGGAGCGTAGAAACCCAGGACGCTCCCGTCCCCGCCTTCAGGAGACTACGCGGCTCCTTTGCTGTAGACACCCATCTTCGGGTCGCCGTTGCCCGTACCGCAGTCGTGGTACGCTCTCCAGCGAAGACCGAGGACATCGAAGTTCGGATCACCCTGGTTGATGATCGGACGTTGGTTTCCATTGAGGAAGCCGACCATGAATGATGCTCCCATCGGGGAGTTCGGCGCTGGCAGCATGAGCCAGTGCGTGGAGCTCTGATTGGGAACTGCCTGTCCGACGTTGGTGGTTGCCAGAGGAGCTCGACGAACACGTTGCTTGATGTTCGTGTTGTTGAGGTATCCCGTGACCACCGGTCGGTACGCGCCAACGTGCGGGTTGTTGTCCGGTCGTCGCTTGGCAGGCGAGGATGCTTGCGTTCCGCGAAGGGATCGCTCACTAAAGAGCTCACCAGCGACAACTTTGTCCTGCGTTCCGACCACGATGCGGTCAGCCAACAGACCGATGGGAGCTCCATCGTGCGTCTGATTGGAGAATGCCGTTTCCGCCAAGGTCAAACCATCGACACCCAGAACCGAGTCAGCACCGTCGACATAGTTGCCGAGAGAATTATCGGTTGGGAAGAGAGTCGGGACTTGATCAAGGAACGTCACCCAGGCGAGTTCTTCGACGAAGCGTGCCCCCTCCATGCCCAATGCGGACATGACTTGGTTGAGAGCACCCAAATCATCGTTGATGATATCGCGACGGGTGAGACCCACGATCTTGCCGTAGGTGTCTGCCTGAACCGTGTACTTCTGGTCCGACATTCCACCATGCTTCAATTCGCCGTCTGCGCCGACGATCTCATACCCGCCTTCCATGTTGAGGCGGTATCGGTTATGCGGCTTGAAGTCGTTCAGGTTCTCGACCTTGAAGCATTCCTGCCATGTCGTGCCGATTGCTTCGTATGCGGCCCAGAGGAACTTGTGAGCGACATCATCGAAGATCTGAAGACCGCTCCAGGTCGTTCCGCCCGTGTTGCGAAGCGAGAAGAGCGAATCTTGGACTGCGTTGATGAACGCATCGCTTTTATAGTTCCCGTTGTAGCGGAAACCTTTGGCAGCGACATGAGCCTGATCCAAGAGCATGTGCAAACTGATGTTGCGCAGGATCGGGGCATCAGCACGTTCAAGGACTTCATCCTTGTACCAGTGATTGACGCCCCATTGTTCACCGGTCTCTTTGTGAGTCCGTGAAGCAGGAACCCCCGCGTTGCGGAGAAGAGCGACCGCGACCGCTTCGTTGTTGTCGAGCACTTCGCGTTCGGTGCTGGCGACCTGGATGCCGACATGACCAACCGAAGGCTTCTGAGCGCGAAGGACTTCAAGCTCGAATTGGTCAGCAGTCCAGTTGTTGCGGATCGCGTGCGTGTGCAATGCGCGAATCGTCTTGCCTTTGACACCGATGGCTTTCAACGAATCTTCGTTGAGCTCGACAGTGTTGTGCTTCTCAGCGACGTTTTGCAGATCGTTCATGCGAGCTTCAGCAGCTGCAATACGATCCGTGGCAACCTTTTCGATGTCTGCCAGTTTGGCGACCACAACACCGTCTTCGGTGCGATAGGTGCCATCCGTGGTGTTGGTCGAATTGGAAGGTGTCGGAATCTTTCCATCCTTGATCCCGGCATCGTACTTGGCTTTGAGCTTCGCACGGAGGTCATCCGTGACATCTTCCATCGTCAAGCCAAGAGAACTGAGCTGAGCTTTCAGCCACGTCTCAAAATTCATGTTAGGTTCTCCAATTGAGAAAAGTTCATCCTTCACGGACAGTATTGCCTCACGAATACGTTCCGTGAAGGCTTTTGGTTGTTTGACAGTCTTGCCCACGAGTGACTTCCCGCTGAGGTAGTTGACCACCATCTCAGCATCGATGATCTCTGTGGCGAGACCATACTCAAGAGCTTCTTCCGAACTCATCCAGATGTCATTGTTGAGCCACTCGTCAAGCAGTTCAGTTTCGACATTCAAACGAGACTCATAAATCGAACGAATGTTTTGTTCGGCGCGTTCGAGAAGCTGTTGAGCTTCCTTGAATTCCTTTTTGTCCCCATTCTGCACCGTGAACATGGCAGGGTGGACCATGACCATTGAATTGTCAACGATCAGTCGTTTGTCGCCTGCCAGGAAAATGATGGCAGCGATGGAAGCAGCGATTCCTTCACAAACGGTTGTGACATTGCCATGTCGACGAAGGATGTTGTAAATCGCAATGCCTTCAAAGATCGATCCACCTGGACTGTTGATGTGGACGACGACTTCTTTGTTCTTCGGCAGATTGTTCATCTGCTTGGCAAACTCTTGGGCATTGGTTCCGTAGAAACCAATGTCATCGTAGATGTAAACCTCTGCCTTTTGACCAGCAAGGTTTAAGACGACACCACGAGCTTCGTGTTCAAGAGTTTGTTTCTTCTTTGCCATCGTTTGATCCTTTATGGGAAGAAAACTCCAATCGTTGAAGATTCTTCTGTGCGGCTTTTTGTTTCCAGATCCTAATGTTTGCCGTTCTCACTCGGGAAGAGAGCGGAGATTCGGTTCTTTCCGTTTCCGTTGCTTCCGTTTGATTTTTTGGAGGGTGGGTCATCGTCATCGCTGCCTTGATTGTCAAACTTGACTTGTGCCAGTTCCATTGGATCAGGGGCTGCAGGAGTGGCAGACGATAGTCCAAGTTCTTCTCGGTTTTCGTTTTGTTTGCGAAGGTTGGCGTAATGTTCGTCTGCTGAACGGTTGAAATGCTTCTCTTGAATGTCCGTGTCGCTGATGTGTCCCCCGGTGAAGAGGATGTTCATCGCTTGGGCGACCTTAACAGGGTCAACATGCTGGGGAGCCTGATCCCAACGAAAACAATGCTCAGGAGAGTATTCTTCCTGTTTTGCTTTGGCAACGATCTGTTGGTGGAGCTTGAGTTGGACTGGTTGAGAGGTTGGATCTTCTGCAGATTCGTATCCGTCAAAATATCCCTCAGTAAGGATTGCCTCTTGCCACCAGAGGTTAAAGTTCTTGGACAGGATGTCTTCTTCGCAGGAATAGCGTTCTTCATTGAGAGCTCCCTGGTAGAGCATCGCATCAAAGGACGAAGCACTCATGTTGTAGTCACCACTATTACCCAGCGCAAGGTTGCGAGGCATCATCAGGGGACGAGCTGCTTCCTGAACAAGAGCATTGACGAAATTGTCGTAAGTATTAACTGGTTGCTTGGGGTCAAGTTGACCCATGTCATACATATCGGGAAGAACAGTCATCAGCCCACGGTCGATGGGGAATGAGCTGAACCAATCCTCTGTGTTCGCTGCTCCTTGACCGACACTTCCTTGGAAGGGAACGGTTCCAACTGGCTGAAGTGATTTAAGAAGGACAGTAAAATCCGCCGCTATCTCTGCGTTTTGAACCACCGCAAGAGTGTAGCGGCGGATAAGCGCCCACAGCGGCAACGTAGGTGTCGTCTCAGGGATTCCTCGATGCCACTGTCGATCTCGACGGAACCAATGAGAAACAAATTCTGCTCGGACCCATTTGCCTTGGAAAGGGAACAGGTCGAAAAAGTGATATTCGCCTGGGTGTTGATTGAGCAGATGGTAACGAGTCGGTTCGCCACTGATTGGATCAATGCGAATGCCATCGACTTCATTACGACCGGCAAGGGTCATTGTGCCAGCGGATTGGTAGTAGTGCGTTACTTGGTCACACTCAACTACCTTCTGGTCAACTTTGACTGCGTGTTGACATTTGCGATTGTTGAAGTAGAAGAGGAAACCCTCACCATCGCGGCATTTATTCATACGAGACTGCCAAAGCTTTCGGCGCTCGTTGATCCGCTTGCTACGGGATTTCCACCTTTGTTCAATGATGTTTCGTTCCTGCTCAGTGAAAGCAGGGTCGGTAATCTGAAGAGAAGGTCCGCTGCCAACGAAATCTTTGGCAAGAGTTAGCGTAATCCCCTTGAGGTATCCATTGTTGGATTCTTCGTATCGCGACCTTGATCGAAGTCGAGCGCGAACGGTGAGAATGTTCGCTGCATCTGGAGACAGCAGGTCAGCCCACTTCCAATGTTGTTCGTTTTGCGAAGTGGTCTGAGCTGCGTCGTATCTGTTGATGGGATGTCCGAGCTCACTAAGAGCTGCAATGATCCCTTTTTGTTTAATTGGGTAGTGAGGGTTGTAATCCTCAGGCTTTCCATATCGACCTGGATTGACGGTCTTGAGGGCTTGCATCAAACCTTCACGCATCTCTCGAATTTCGGGAGACGGATCGACTTGAGCAAAGGGTTTGCCGTCCGGTCGAAGGATTGCCATGTTACTATGGTCCAGAATTCGTGAATCTAGTCAGCTTTCAAAATCAGACTTTAGACAGGTCCTGCAGGACAACAGCGAGAGATACGAAGACCGTGAAGTGGTTGATCTCCTAGTTCCCCTGCATCAATCTTGTCTTGGGCTTCAAGCACATCCTTGATCTTTCGCTCTTGGACATAGCCTTCATCCGTCTGGGTCTTCTCAGGAGCTTTGACGAGTTCAGCAAGCTCTTCAGGAGTAAAAGGCATCTACGATTCCTTATGGAAGAAAAACAAAGGACCCCCAAAGCATGTGCTAAGGAGGTCCTTATCGTCAAGCGACTGAGAAAGGGTTTCCTAAATCTAGGATCACCTTACCGGAAGAATGTCCTGCATCCTCCGGGTCCGCAGATGATGATGGGGTCGCGGAAGTCTCGGATAATGAATCCGCTGTTCAGGTTGCGGGACCTGAAAACAGTTCGATTCCTTGCGAATCCTTGACTTCGGAACTGGACATCAACGAAAGGTGCTCTGACTCTGACACCACGACCTCTTCGTCGTCCGAAGAAGGCATCGGCATCATCGGGAATTGCAAAGCTCAACAGTGCGACTACTGAGAGGCAGAGAAGAAGTTTTTTGACCATTGGTAAGGTCTCCTTGAGTGTAGAGAACGAAAAAGGTTAGTGCGACGGTGAGCAGAAGGAACAGGATGAACAACGCGAGTATTTCGCGGTCCTTCAGATGTTACTCCCTTGTGATGGTGAGAAGTTCAGAAAGGAATGTTGCCTTTTCGTCACCGCTGAGAGGGTTGTTCTTCGGCATCTTGTCCTGCGCAACTTGATCAAGAGCTTTGAGGGCAAGCTTGGAGTCTTGGCGAAGGATTGTTTCGGAAAGAACCAGACCTCCACCCTGGTCAGCATTGCCACTGTGACAGTTTAAGCAACGGTCATTGAGAATGTTAGCGACAGAAGTTCTGCCAGCATTTCCGTTGTCGTTACTATTCCCACCATTATCCCCATTTCCCTGTTGCCCTGCTCCGGTTTGAACGACTCTCCATTGTCCATTTCGGAATTGAAGACTGACGTTGTTGCGAGCAGGTGCGTTCGTGTCGATTCCAAGTTCTGAGACAAGATTCGTGAGTTGTCCAATCGCAGCAGCTTTAGCGATGTTATTGATTGCCTCTGACGCTTCCGCTGATGTTCCTGCAGTGATCAATGCGCTGATGTTGTCCTGCGCTTGATCTGCAATTCGTCCTTGGATGTTCGCGACAATGTTCAGGTCGAGCGGATTGAACGCGCCGAACTCGAAGTTGGTGTCGTTTCCATAGCCGAAGGCAGTTTGTCCGCTTTGGATGAGTGAAGGGGGTCCGATGTTGTTGATCGTGATGCTGTTGGGGGATGAATAGTTGGACGGTTGAATGTACCGATCTCGATAGATGTATTTGACCGGATAGTAGCTGCGACGGAAGTAGAAACCTCCCGCTTCCACTGTGTTCATGGAAAGAAGAGTGATGGTTGCGGTGAGCAAAAGAATGAGTGGTCTCATGGATTTTCCCTTTCTGATGTGAGTTGAATTTGAAGTGCCATTGAAGTGTAGATACGTTCCATGTCCTTGCGGGTGATGGTCCCACCAACGAGCAGTTGTGCGATTGATGGGTCAGCTATGCCCCCCTCTTGTAAGCCGAGAACATCGTGGAGAGTGTCGACTGCTTTTTGGTTGTCATCGAGCCATAGTCCGGTGAGTTCTCCAAGAGCTCGACGGGCATCAATGAAGGTGTATCGATAGTCCATCCAGATTTGTGAGACTTCATTGATGACAAGCGAGAAGGGTGAGACTTTCGCGGGGATGTTGGGGTTTCCCACGAGTTCGACCATTGTTGCTTCCAGGTCGATTCGTCCACGGTCGAGAGATCTTTGAAAGTCGGTTCCGTCATATAAGAGCTCGATGTTGTCGAAGGCATCCCTTTGGTCGATATCATTAACATCAACCAGAAAGACAAGTCCTTTTGAGAGAAGGTTCCGCACGTCATTTGGCATGGGTTTAAGACCAGCATGATCTTGCAAAGCATGGCATCGGGCACAAGAGATACCGGGGGTGAGTTCACGAAAGAAAGGGTCTGGAATAGTCGTGTCCGAAGCGATGTTAATTGGGACTCCATTGACTCGATTTCCATTACCATCTGCGATGTAATACCCGTGCAGTCCGTTAGTGAGTTGCCAAATGATTTCTTTAGCATCATCATCCATTTCGACGACTGAATAGATGGGATGAGCGTTGGCGCTGACGTTTTCTTCGGCAGGGTCATTAGTGATCCAGATGCGTTGTCCTGCGTTTCCAACAAAGGTGTCACCACGTCGAGCACGCGATGTAACTCTCGACGTGAACATGCCAACACGTCGTTCGCCACCAAGGTCTTTGACTTGTTGATAATCGATACCCAGTGTGGCGAGAAGTTCGTCCAAATCGGACCTTCCTTCTCGTCGAGTGTAATATCGCCCATTTCGTCCCCGATAACGCACCGTTCGAGACGATCCTCTAGGGATGTCCAAGAATTCATAGTAGAGTCCAGGCCCAAGGGTCGTTTCAGAAGCTTGAAATACTTGGTCCTGAAAGAAGTCAAAGCGATACGCGATAGAAGGGGAGAAGTTGAGATCGATGGCAAGGTTGGCGGCAATTTTATCGACGTGTGGCGCTGTGATTGCAGATCCTGTAAGTTTGGCAAAGTCTGTAAGGTCAACATCAGCGGTTTCCAAGTTGACATGGTAGTAGGGGTCTCTAAACGACAAAGCATCCCAACGACGGAGCAGTTTGATTAAGTCTGCTTTGCGGGGAGCGAGATCTCTTAGATCATAGCGGATTAGGTATCCACCTGCGATAACAGTTCCAATCTCAAGGTTGCGAGACTTGGAGGGAGCAGAATTGACGACATAGTTCGATGCGTGTATCCACTCTGGTCTAGGTCTCGGTGGAGCAGCAAGATAACGAACGAACGGTCGGTCATTCTCTTCTATGGAAAGAAGATCCTGCAGAACATATTTAACAATGTTCTGATCAGTTGGATGAATCTCAGTTTTAGTCTGCCCCGCTGGGACTTGGGCGACAACCAGGGTCAGCGCAAAAATAGTATTCATTTGGTGAGCTGTTTGAGTTTAGTTATGTGACTTCAACTAGGTCGTATTCGTCCATCATCGAATCCAAGTCATGCCTGCCGTCATTGACCGGACCGATGCCTTTGATCCACCGACGCCGCCCGCGAATCATGATCCACGCTGTCATCTCGTGCGGTAACTTCTCGCTGTTGCGGCGTAGATAGGTGGCTAGTTGGTCCAATGTCGTAGTCACAGACAACCCATAGTGAGTCGGGTTGCCCGATGGGGATGAAGCTGGGCGTAGTGGTATCAGTCGGTAATTTGTATCTTGCTGGGCTAGTTCCCGCATGATTGCCGTATCGGCAGAACGTCGTCAATAGGCTTAGGGCATAAAAAACGCCAGCCCGGAATTACCCGTAACTGGCGCTGCCTCTCTTCGCCCTAGAATTGCCGACAATTCCGGGCGTTTTGGTCACAACAAAATATACGCTGATACAGCAATAATTGCCAAACTTACCAGACTAACTCGAATTCGTTCGCTAGAGCCTTCAACGATCTTCCACATTGTTTGCATCCTCCTCATCTTTATCGTGTTGCCGACGTAGCATTCTATCGACCAATTTTGTCAGCCAATGCACAAGCCATGCCAGTATTCCCAACGCTCCCCATTCTTGCCAATTGTCCCCGTGCATAAAAGATGCACCTCACACGTTATCTGCCGCCTTAAAAAGTCCGAAAGCCGCCGCTGCGGCAATCACTGCCTCGATCATCAACGCCATGCTTGCATTTGTGCTGGCATCACCATCTAAAGCATACGAGAGGTTAGTGGCAATCAATCCGATGGAGCCTAATAAGACGGCCCAGGCTGCCGTTGACGTTTTCGACTTCATAGCATTTTATCCTATTGTGTAAGGGGGGCGCTACTGTCTGTCGCGTTGCGGGTTTCTACTCCGGTAGTCGTCCGATAGCGTCCACTACGCTTCGGATAAGCCGGAATATGTCGGCCCTGCTGCAGGTCTGCCCTGGTTCGCCGAATCCTGCCGGGCAGTTGCACTGCGGCGTCGGGTTCGTGTCTCCTTCGTCGGTCTCGTTGTCGCCGTATCTGAGCACGTACTGTCGCTGGTCGGCAGGCTGGTATCCCGTCAGCTGCGTATTTAGGAACGGGTCCATTAGAGCAATTTCGTCGCCCTCGTCGTGCAGTAGACCCAGGTTGTGCCCGGTCTCGTGGGCTACGGTCAAATTGAACGCGTGCTGATCGAATGTTTCAGCCGTGTCGTACTCCTGAACCAGTGTATGCTCGGCGACGTTCGACGGCGTTTGTGGAAGCCAAGCACGGGCCAGCGTGCCGCCCTGTCCGTCGATTCTGGCGGGGCGGGTTTGCAGGTTGACACGGCCTCCTACTCCCGTGATTAGCCGTACCTTGCATGCTGCGGCTACCTGCTCCTGGGTAAATCGCTGTGCCTCGGTCCAGCTTAGGCCGTTTATAGTCGCTGCGCCAGCCCAGGTAATCCTCGGGCTATTCCAGCGGCGTAGCGTCTGGTCGATACTGAGAAAGTCGCTACAGTTGCAGAATCGGCGGTTGATAAGCTCCTGTGTGTCGGGGTCCAGGTCGTCGCCTCCTGACAGCTTGTACTTTGTGCCCCAGCGGTCCTTGAAAGTGGCGATAGCTCGCCGTACGGGGTCCTCGTGGCGTCCTTTGACGGTCTGCGCGGCGACGTCGGTTGCCTCGAGGATATCGAACGCCTCGTCCGTGTTCAGATAGCCCCAGGATGCCATTTTGCGCGCAAAACATCCTACAAATACGGGTAGGTCCATAGGTTGCTCTCCTGTAGTTTTTTCGCCTCTTGGTGCCGCGTCCGGTGCGGCCTTTGCCTTGCCCGAAGTATACACAAGAAAGAGCAATTCTGGAAGAAGAAGAATGAAGATTTGTCCTCGGCTCTACATCCTACCGAGGATGGTTTCTGTTTCGTCTGCTTACTTCTGTGTCGTCTGGTTGCCACGGTCGCATCGGTGGTGTGCCGTGAATGCTGTTGACCCAGTTGTTCGCTTGTTGAATTTTCATCGGCATCGTTTGGTTGAGGTCGCAGACCCATGTGACACTGCCGCGATCAATCAACAGTGCGGTGAAGGTTGGCTCGGTGGTAAACTCGTTTTGCAATGCGGTGAACATCTCGTTGAGGTCGGCAACGCGAGCACCGTCCAACTTGTTGTTCCAGATTCCGCTGGCAGTTGAAAATTCGGCTTCATCGCCACCGTTAGCGAATTCCACGGTAAACGATTCCCATGCGGCTAAGCCACCAGCAATGCGAGCATCAACCGCACCGCTGATTCCTGCGTTACAAAGGTCTTCGATTTCCGTCAGGCGGGTGTGATTATGCGGAACGATTACTTGGAGCCGCATTGAAGGGTGTAGTTCTAAGATCGTCATGGTTATCCCTTTTTGCCCGCTTGTTTCTCTCGCCAGCGTCTGTCCTTTTGGGCTTCACTGCGATTCAAGAATTTATAGAACTCACGTATCCGTTTGGCTTGTAGCTCACTCAGCGGTTTGCACGAGTAAGCACAACCAGGGCAATTTTTGCATGTCATACATTGGTCCCGCGTCGATATACTTTCCAGCATTCGTAGGCTGACGTAAACACTGGGTGGTCATGGAATAGCCCGTATACCGTCGTATACAGCATCTGCTTCGTCAACTGTCAGCGGTCGCGTCTCGCTTTCCAAGAATGCCTGCTCAATCTTTAGACCGTACACCGCTGCATTACTGACGGCGTTTTCAAATACCTCAGTTACTTCGTCCAGAGTTGTCAATGGATCGTGATAGTAATGCACGGCCACTGACACTTCATCATGTTTTGCAAACTGCTTTAACAGACGGTCGTCAACCAGATTCGCACTGAACGTACCTGTACCTTGGTCGTCCAACCATGCGTCTAAATCGGCTGGCTGCGAATAGTCGAATAGCATGTTGTAGGGATAGTGTGTTATCACGGTAGAACGATTCCGGCGTAGTCAGCCCACTCTTGAACAATTGCGTCGATCAAGGGTCGTACTTCGGTTGCCCAGTCTTTGCCAGTGCCATCAACGAAATCATGCTTCAACACATTGCCCGTCAGATAATCAATTACCGTCGTTCGGCGAAACGCTCCAAGCGTGATATTGTTTCCAGGGATGTCTGCAAGCCAAAATGATGAGTTGGCAGACGTGAGTGTTAAAGGAACTGCGTTTGACTCTAAACCCATTTGCGTTCCGTCGTTCCACAGCACGAAGATGACCAAATCACCTGGTGTTAAAGTCTCTGAAAACGTCAGTGTTGCGGAACCACCAACGCCACTAGCTTGGACAATTGGCGACAGACTGGTATTGAGATACGTCCTTAGATATCGATCAGTCAACGTAATGTCAGCAAACGACATTAATGTTTGGTTACCTCCGGCAGATGGTACTTCCAGTAACATCATCGAAGCACCGGACGTGCTTAATTCTAGCCCTGCAATACTGTCGCCGTCCAAGCGAGTCCCGACACCATCAAACCCAATCGCCTTCTTATCACCGTTCGTCGTGCTCACCAACACAGCGTTCGGTCGTTCCGATGCTCCGTACTGAACAACGTCACCAATTCCACCCAGCATGCCAAGGTTCGAGACGCGGCTGATTGTTCCGGGGGTGATGTTCGAGAATAGGAGTTCGCCGTCTGTTGTGCCGGGTTGAATAAATGTAAGCGGCGTTTTTCCCGTAACTGATCCGGTCGCGTATAGTTCGTCCCATTCTGCTTGCATCAATTCCGTATCAAATAACATCAATACTGCTTGTGCAATCGTAGAACGATTCGTACCCCCTTGCGTACCATTTAATATCATTGGTTGCGATGACGCGGGATCACTTAAATTGCCCGTTTTCCCAACAGCATCAAGCCATACTTTGCTGTTTAGTGCGGTGCCATTCCATGTACCACCGGCCAAATGCCATTGGTTTTGCACTACTGAGGCGTCGGAGTCCGTTTGTTGATTACCCACATTGAATCGCAATTTACCCGAGTTGACTTGCAAGATTACCCCAGAACTGCTCCAGCTTCCAAGGATTGATCGAAACGGGCCAGTAATATCAGAACTAGATGTTGGACGCACCCACGCTGCAATAGTCCCTTGATCGCCTGCAAGTATTGTACTGACGACAGAGTTAGGTATGGATTGCTCATCATCAACACCATCAGGATGCCACTCCCAAGGCGGATCCCCAGGCAATGTTCCAGGTGCAATTTGCCGCCAATCATGGCGTTCATCGGGGATGAGGGTGCCGACGTTTAGGTTGCCTTCGTCAAATTGAGCGTTGTAAATTTCTGTCCCTGCTCTGGTAATTACTAGGTTGTCAATTATTAGACTTCCAAGCATTCCAACAGCATCGCGTCCAATAGATTTAGATCCTGAGTTAGCAACACCCCCAAAACTACCCGTATCGAATGCTTGCGATTGTCCGTCAATCTTAATATCGACGATCGTCCCAACGCCCTTTTCGACCTCTATTGAATACCATTGATCCGCATTCAATGCTTGCGGTACGCGAGCACCATTTCCAGAACTATCTGGAACGGCTACGATTCTGCCCACATCAAAAAAAATCACAGCATCATCGACTCCAGCACTTCCCGCCATTGCCAAAACGCATTGGTTTCCGGTTAGCGTCTGTAACTTGACATCGAATTTGAAGATTACGCTTCCGCCAACATCTGGACTTTGATCAAGTTCAACGTGATAAACTCCATCAAACTTGATCGATTGCCCGCTACCTGTTTTGCTGTCACTGATACGGACTACAGTCCCATTTGTCCCGTAGCCATTGATACTCTGCGGCGAAGAATCCACGACTAGATTCGGCAACGCATTATTCTCCGTTGCCGGTACATACCGCCGATAGGCACCAGCTTCACTACCGACACCTCCACCGACTTCGGTGAAGTCGGCACCCGTACCGGAATTGACGCGGGTGCCAGAGCGTTCGTTAAGGTCGCAAGCAATATATGTTTCTGTTGGGTACGCTGCGGCTATTTCTGACATTGATTGTTGACGATAAACGTAGCGATCAATGATGTCTGGTAAAGCAGCATCAGCAGCAGCTTTATCCGCAAAGAACATCATGCCAACATCATCAACCAACCCGTCGAACTGCGTCGAGTCTCCGCTACTGGTTTTATTGTTCCCGATACCCCAGCCATTGGGTGCAGTGGCATACGATGCTCTCGGTCCAACAGCGGCGGCAGACCCATCAAGAACACCGTCTGAATATTGATAAAGCGTCTCTAGGTCGTGGTAGCTGATTCGCGATTCCCACGTATTAACCGCTGTAGTCCCGCCAGTTAGGCTTACCGCTCCACCTGGGAAGCCACCTAGATACGTGCGTCTGGTTCCGCTGACAAAATCCAAGATGATCTTGTCTTGGTACTGACCGCACATTCGGCTTGAGCCCGTGAGGTTGTTCATGTACCCACGCGACAACCAAATACACGGCTTTGTACCGTCGTCCTCAATGGTCGGGCATTTCAAACTGATCCTGCTGTTAGGGACAAACAACGCCGCCCCATTACCCGTTGCACTGCTGGCAGGGTGGAAGAGTTCGGCAGTCTTGCTGTTTAGGAATGGATCTTCGGTATTCGCCTCTGCACCCTGAGCACTTGACCCCCACTGGTTGCGAGAGTCTGCGGCGAAGTAGAGCGGTGCGTTGGCTTGGGTGGTGAAACCTTGCGTCGGATCGGTGATCGTTCCCTGGAAAGAAAGACTATCGGCGGCTGGTCCCATCCAGATACCGTAACTGGTTGCTCCCTCGACGGTGTTGAAGGTGTACGTGTAGCCGTCCGTGTCGTTGCCGCTAAGACTTCCGCCTATTGGTGGGGCGGGTGGTCCTTCGGTTTCAGTAACAAGATCGTTGGAAGCAAGAGATACTTCCCAAGAGTTGGCGGCGTAGACGTTGTGTTTGTAGGAAATGTTGGGATCGAGACCCGTGTCACTGTAGGTGCGGGCAGAGGGGTCATTGATAACCGCGATCTCGCCGTCGTCACGGTGGACGATGAAGCGGTCTACATCCGGGTTAGCGACGTTATCGTAGTCCCACTCAAGATGGATGGCGTTATTGGTGGGGTTGGGAGAAATGGAAGAATCAAGACGCAGGTTGGTCGGTGCTGCTGGAACAGGGGCAGCATCGGTTGTTTGCGTGTCAACATTCGATGATGTGCTTTCACCGCCACGATTCCAGGCAGTAACATACCACCAGTATTGAGTCGATGGATCAAGATTATCGGGAGTGTATGAAGTCCCCAGAACCACTGCAACGCGCTGGAAGTCACCTGGGATGGTTGGACCGGTAGCTGATCGATAAACGTAATAGAGAGCAACTTCTCCACCACCGACTCCTGGAATCCAGTCAAGCTGCGCAGTTGTATGATCAACAGTGACAGCAGTTAGACCGGTTGGAGTTGTAGGAGGATCAGGAGTTTCTCCGACTGCTCCACTGTCCAGGGGTCCTAAGGTTCTACGCATTACTGGGGTTCCAAATTCGTGAATCTAGTCAGCTTTTCATCCGGCCCGTTGCACTGTCTCTATGGAAAGAAAACCCTGCCGGGGTGTGTGATGGTTGTAACCAAGGAAGCTTGAGGGAGCTGTTGGTCAGCCCCCGGCAGGGAGTCGGGGTTACAGTGCAGCTCGTTGCTTGGGGAAGACTCCTGCTGAGCCTCTGACCAAGTTAGCGGTTCCAGTTCCAGCATCGACTCGAAGATAGACTCCGGTTGCTGGATGGATTGTGGGGCAGAGACCTGCTCCTACAATGGCGGGTGATCCGTAAACGTCAAACTGAGTAAACCAGTTGGTGCCGTCGAGAGACTTCTGTAGGTTTCCGCCTGTGTGATCACCAGGGAAGACATCGCACCAACCACCTTTCCAAAGAGTAGGAGTGGTGCCGGTGAGTTTATTACCTTCTGCAGACATGGGGTTGTTACCTCCGGTGGTCTAAGTTCAATGCTTAACCGTAATCAGGTTGACAGGGTTAGTAGGTAAGTGTCAAGAGAGATAGAAGGTTTCCTAGAGCTAGGTATTACCCTCTCTATATACTCTTCTTCCCATAGAGAAGACCTCTGCCCCCCGGAAATCGTGAATCTAGTCAGCTTTTCAACCCGTCAATTTCTCATCATTAGGGTTGTCTGTCTGCTCTGTGAAAGGGTTGTAAACGGTTGGAATGGAATCATTCTGAGAGCTCTTTTTCTTCTTCATTCGATCAGGCAGCGGCGCGTCTTCATCAGGGACTGTGACTTCTTTGGTGCGAAATGGGAGTCCGCAATGACGACACTCTCTGATACGAATCTTAAAAACGTTTCCTCTCAGTTTGATCGTTCGGGTTTCTAAGACTTTGCTCTCCTTGCAGCCGCAAGAGGAGCATTGCAAGCTTTCCATAGTGGGTTTCCTTCTGCTATGCGGACGCTGCAGAATTTCGATTCTTCCAAGCATCCTTTAGAGATGTTGCTTTGATCTCTTCATGACCTGGAAGTTTCAGCGATGCACCCATTATGGAAGCAAGAGCAATGCAACCAGTGATGCAGTCGAAGTAGTCGTTGTCCGCTCCAGTGGTTGGTCGAGTTTGCCAGCAGTCTTTCGTCATGCCGCGAGCTGTGACGGGCTCGGGGAACTCTGAAAGGCAGCAGTGGTCTGCAAACATGCGATGATCACTGGCAGGAGCTTCAAAGAGTGTGATGCAGCCCTGCGATCCTTTCGCAGTAGCGAAGTGCTTCATGACTGAAGTTTTGATGCGATTGACATCTGAGAGGATGAAGCGACCTCCATTGAGGGTAGGTTTGACCACCCAGCGAGCTTCTTTGGTGTGAGGATGGAGTTGATGCTCAAAGAGCCATCCAGGTTGAGCTTGTTGCTCTTCCAGCTGAAGCATCGAAGGAAGGAGGGGGTGTCCGTTGTAAGTGATAATTCGGTTGTCATTGAACTGACGCACGAACTTTTTGATAGGGTCGGACGATTTACCCCACTTCGTGTCGATGGCAAGAGCTTGAATGCCATGCTGAGTGAAGTTCTCGTCATGCTTAATGAATCTGCGGTTGAAGAGCCATTTGCAGCACTGATCCAGCGCGAGATGGATCTTAGCGTCAAAGGGAGCTCTGGCCTTAGTTGTGCGATTCTTCATGACCTTAGCGGGTTTCTCGTCTGGGTGCTCCTTATAGTAGTTGCGAGTGAGTAATGACCATCCATAGGTCTGTGACTTTCGGAAATACTTGGTCTGGACCTGTGGAAAGGTGCCGTAGTCGATGACTTGACCGTTGAAGTTGTAGTCGCAAGCAAGCACGGTGTAAAAGAGGATCTCGTCTTGCACGTCAATGAAGGCGACGATGATGTCCCATTCAAGTGAGAGCTCGTTACGAGGGATGTTGGACATCTTCTCCTGGACTTCTTCCGGTTTGAGAAGGACGCCAACAGAATCGATCTTGCTGATTGGTCGGTTCTGAGCTTCCGACATGAAAGAGTTGTGATCGGTAAAGTAGAGATTCATCGCTGATTGGATGGCAGAGACTTCATCTCGATCAGGATCAGGATTCTTCTCGTTGCGCTTGTAACGGTCGTCCCAACTGACCTTGAAGCCTTCATCCATGATCTTACGGTGTTTGCGGTAGAACTCGTTAGCGAGCTTGAGGGAGTGATGGGCTCGATATGATTCTTCCAGGACTTCTTTGTATTCGATCCAGAGCTTACCGACCTCATTAGGTTGTCCACCGATCTCGTCATAGATGGCATCGTCCGACATACCGGTCGGATACTGCTCGATCATTGAACGACGGATGCCTCCCCATTCTCCTTTGACATCTCGATTGAGAAAACGATCAGAAACATCATCTTCTCTGATGACTGTGCAAGGCATGAGGGTGGCTTGACGAACGTCTGGAGCTTCCAGGAACTTGACTGCTGCTTCAATGAGATCTTCCAGGTCTTGACATGCTTTGGGAGAGTTTGCTTTCTGCTCTTTCTGAACATCGTCGAGTAGCACAAGGTCGGGTCGTGGTTGTTCCAAGGTGACAGGGTTGGTTTCCGCTTCACCACGGATCGAACCATCGATTCCTTCGACACGAATTACTGCTCCTGAGTTGGTTGTCATGAAGCGAGGAACATCAACACCGATGTCGGGAAGCCATACAATGCTGTCAGGATCGTGCTCCAGGTATCCCTTAGCGTCTTCTTCGTCGAGCATCAGGATTGGATAGTGGATCTCCTTGACACCCCATTCGAGATGCGTTTTGTAGTCCTTATACATCTGAGAGATGCAGTTAATGCCGCCACGTCCTTCGGCGCGATAGACAGGGTAAGCAATCTCAGGAAAGTCTTGATAGAGCTCTTTTGATCCAAACCACGCTGAGCGAATGTAACGAAGAGTTTGGACTGCTTTGGGTTCCTTAGAACCGATGAAGTAGGCAAACTTCCGCATACCATACTTGGTTCCACGGTTGATCATACCACGACAGATACCGGTTTTCCCTCCGCCACGGGGAACTCCAAAGGCTCGCTTATCACCATACCTCATGGCATCTTCGATGGAATGGATCAGCTCCTTGTGATAGTCGCCCCAAGGCAAGTAGAAGAGTTTGGGGAAGTAGGTTTTGAGATCGAGCAGGGGATCTGCTTTGCATGCCATGCGACGTTCCCAGTTAATCTGCTCGAAGTCGATAGGCTTGATCCAATCGACCGGAAGCTCAACCGCAATGTCACGGATCGATCTGCGATCTTCAGCTGCATTGGATTGAGATCTCTGTCTTTTGGTGATTTGTTCCAGAGTTGTGCGGGGTGTGCTCCCCGCTACTGTTTTATGGGAAGAAGACCCACCCAACCGTTCCTTTGCTGGGGGCATCCCTTTGCGTTCGCTGAGAATGTGCTTTCGGCCAGAGAAGGTTCGTTTCTGCTGTGAAGCGGGTGGAGTCTTTTTAGAGACTTTTTTTAGTGTTTTTGAAGCTTTCTTCTTTGCAGAAGCTGCCTTCTTTTTCGCAGTCGGCTTAGTGGTTGCTTTGACGGGTTTCTTTCGTGAGACCATGTGCTCGGGCTCCTGGAGAGCTAAGAAATGACGCCTTGACAGTTTGGAGTAAATTGATCGTCAAGGCAAGTTCGATGGTTTAGGGGGGAGTCTAGAGTGGGATGTGCGGTCCTGAGGGTCCCCTGAGAGCTCCTGAGAGGCTCTGAGAGGGCAGATTTCTCTGACCCAGTTCGATGGTCGCAAAATGCGACATCTGCTGGGAGGGGGGACAGGCGGTGTCTTCTCGTCGATTTGAAGAGAAATGCGCCGGGTTTTATTATTTTTGGCA